>Ga0102946_1000198_pt1 | contig 21227 bp, 14 predicted proteins | sample SalPon2A_A_D1_MG_FD_78209 | JGI IMG/M metagenome (GOLD analysis project Ga0102946, IMG submission 78209) | Soil microbial communities from South San Francisco under conditions of wetland restoration - Salt Pond MetaG R2A_A_D1_MG | ecosystem: Environmental > Terrestrial > Soil > Wetlands | place... | reverse complement strand
TCGGTTGGAGGGCAATGACGATGGCCAGTTTACGTATGGGGTTGGAACAAAGCTCAGCATCACGGATGATATTGCTCTGAGAGTTGAAGCACGTCACGTTGTCGGTATTGAAACCAATAGAGATTACGATTACGACGGAACATTTAATAATTTCGCTTTTTCCGCTGGTCTGCTTTTCAAGTTTGGTCAGTTACAAGCGGCTCCCACCGAGTACATGGCTCAGGCAGAAGAACCGGCGCCTGTTGAAAAATCGGCAGTTGTCAAGGAAGAACCTGTGCCCGTCAAACCAGCCGAAGATAGTGACAATGATGGAGTGATCGACGTTCTCGATCGCTGTCCGGTTACACCAAATGGTACACCGGTCGATGCTGAGGGCTGCCCGAAGACGATTAAATTTATCGATTCAGACGGTGATGGTGTTTCTGATGTCCTTGATGCCTGTCCTGAAACAGCAGACGGCGTGGGTGTCGATATGAGAGGGTGTCCGTTACCTGATTCCGATGCTGACGGTGTGTTGGATGTTGACGATAAATGTGCCGGGACTGACCCACAGGTCAAGGTTGATGAATTCGGTTGCCCCCGGCAGCCTGACAAACAAAAAATTGCCGGATTGGTTATTGAGTATTCTACGTCGCAAACTGCTCTCAGTGCTGAGGCGATAAAGGAACTGAAGCTGCTTGCGACCAAGGTGAAAGATACTGAACGGGGACAACTGCTGGTTGAGGGACACACCGACAGCGTTGGTAGTGCAGCCTACAACATGAAACTTTCTCAGCAACGGGCCGATAAGGTTCGGCAGACTTTAATCTCTGATTTTGGCGTTGACCCGACGAAGGTTGTTGCCAAAGGTTATGGTCCCTATGAGCCTGTCGCTTCCAATGGGACACAGAAAGGGCGTCAGCAGAATCGAAGGGTTGTCGTTCGCTTTAATCCTTGAGTTCAGGTCACTGAAAGTCAGAAAACAGAAAGGCCGGATCACATTAGATGATCCGGCCTTTCTGTTTTTATATTGTTTTTTGTTTAACGTTTGAAGTTTACCAAGCGCACGAAATCATCCAGTTTGAGACTTGCGCCACCGACCAGCGCACCATCAATATCATCCTGCGCAAGCAGCCCATTGACATTGTCCGGTTTAACGCTGCCTCCATAAAGAATGCGGCAGTCTGCGGCAATTTCGGGAGTAGAGAGTCCCTGAATCACACCTCGAATAAATGAGTGGGCTTCCTGCGCTTGTTCATCGCTGGCCGTGACTCCCGTTCCAATAGCCCAAACAGGTTCATAGGCAACGACAACTTTGCCCAGCTGCTCGTTGGAGATATCAGCCAGTCCCTCCTTCAATTGAGAGGCCAGGACCTCAAGCATTTCCCCGTTTTCACGTTGCTCCAGCGTCTCACCGATACAAAGAATTGGCAGGAGGTTTGTATCGAGAACTTTTTTAACTTTAAGATTGATAAGCTGGTTGGATTCCTGGATGAGCTGACGCCGCTCAGAGTGTCCAATAATGATATATTCGCACCCGGCATCTTTAAGCAAGAGCGGAGAAACCTCTCCGGTATAGGCACCCGTCTCTTCCGGGTAGCAGTTTTGTGCGGCAACAGAGACCGTGGAGCCTTTCACCGCAGTGGCAACAGTTGCAATGGACGTATAAACCGGAGCAACAACGATGTCTATGTCGCTGACTTCGGCAAGTTCTTTCGCCAGTCCTGCTGCAAGGTCATGGCTCTCTTTCAGGGTTTTGTGCAATTTCCAGTTTCCAGCAATCAGAGGTCTTCGCATAAAGTCTCTCTTTCGCAGTAAAAATTAAGAGATTAAACCGGTGGATAGATAAGTGTTGTGTGCTTTAAATATCATTAAGCGCGACAACGCCTGGTAGTTTCTTTCCTTCCAGAAACTCCAACGAGGCACCACCACCAGTCGAGATGTGCGTCATCCGCTCCTGCAGTTGGGCCTTGTTGACAGCAGCTACAGAATCACCACCGCCGATGATTGAAAGGCAGTCCGAATCGGCCAGGGCTTCGGCGACTGCAAGGGTTCCTGCGGCGAAGCTGTCAAACTCGAAGACGCCCATCGGACCGTTCCAGATCACAGTTTTTGCTGACGATACTTTGGCAACGTAGGCGGCAATGCTCTGCGGTCCGATGTCAAGACCCATCATGTTGGTCGGAAAATCATCGTTGCTACAGACCTTGGCCGGGCTGTTGGCTGAAAACTCAGCAGCAACGACATGATCGAAGGGGAGCATAAATTCGACCTGCTGTTCTTTCGCTTGCTGTAAAAGCTCGCCAGCCAGGTCAATGCGATCAGTTTCAACCAGTGACGTGCCGACTTCCACACCTTGCGCGCGGAGGAACGTATAGGCCATTCCGCCACCAATCAGGATGGTGTCGACTTTTCCCAGCAATTCTTTAATGACGGTAATTTTATCGCTGACTTTCGCGCCGCCGATGATAGCCACAAACGGTCGTTCGGGGTCTGCCAGCGCATCACCAAGATACTTTAATTCTTTCTGCATCAAATATCCGGCAACCGCTGGTGTGATGAGCCTTGCCACACCTTCGGTAGAGGCGTGGGCACGATGTGCGGTGCCGAAAGCGTCATTGACATAAACTTCCGCCAATTCAGCCAGTTGTGCAGCAAAGACCGGGTCGTTGTCGGTTTCACCTTTGTGAAAGCGGACATTCTCCAGAAGCAGGATTTCAACTGCAGAAAGCTTGTCTGCCAATGTTTTAACGTCCGGACCGACACAATCAGGAGCCATGGTGACAGGAACATTGATCAGTGCCTGCAGGTGTTCAGCGACTGGAGCAAGGCTGAAGTCAGGGTTAACCAATCCTTTCGGTCGGCCGAGGTGCGATGCCAGAATGACTCGCGCTCCCTTGCTCAGCAGGTAGTTGATTGTCGGCAACGCTGCACGGATGCGAGTGTCATCGGTGATCCGTCCGTTTTCGATGGGAACATTGAAATCAACCCTGCAGAACACTCTTTTTCCTGCAACGTCGATATCTTCAATGGTTAATTTGTTGGACATCATCAACTCCTGCGCTGTTACTTGGAAATGAACTTAACCAGCTCGCAGACGCGATTCGAATAACCCCATTCGTTGTCATACCACGCCAGAACCTTGATCATATTGCCGCCGATAACATTGGTCGACAGGGCATCCAGGGTAGACGATGCGGGCGAACCATTAAAATCGCAGGAAACCAGTGGCTTCTCACAATAATCAAGGATGCCCTTTAGTGAATTATTTGCTGCGGCTTTCATGGCGGCATTGACTTCATCGATAGAGGTCTGTTTTTCAACTTCTACGACAAGATCGACCAGTGAAACATTCGGAGTCGGGACCCGGATTGCCATGCCGTCAAATTTACCTTTCAGCTCAGGTAAAACCAGTGAAACAGCTTTTGCTGCTCCAGTTGTGGTCGGAATCATCGACAGGGCAGCAGCTCTTGCTCGCCGCAGGTCAGAGTGGGGAAGGTCGAGAATGCTCTGGTCATTGGTGTAGGCATGGATAGTTGTCATCATACCCCGTACAATCCCAAACTGTTCCTGCAGAACTTTTGCCACAGGTGCCAGGCAGTTGGTTGTGCAGGAGGCATTGGAGATGACATGATGGCTCGCGGCATCATAAACTTCTTCATTGATTCCCATACAGATAGTTGCATCGGATTCTTTACCCGGAGCACTGATGACGACTTTTTTAGCGCCAGCCTGGAGATGTTTTGCTGCATCGTCACGTTTGGTGAAGAAGCCGGTCGATTCAATAACGACTTCAACGCCCAGTTCTTCCCATGGTAGTTGAGCTGGATCTCTCTGCTGTAAAATGCGGATGGCCTTACCATTGATCAGCAGGTTGTCTCCATCGACATTGATCTCCGCATCAAAAGTGCCATGAACTGAGTCGTATTTGAGCAGATGCGCCAAGGTTGCAGCATCGGTCAAATCGTTAATCGCAACGATGTCAAGTTGATCCGAGTTACAGGCGACGCGCATGACATTGCGACCGATACGACCAAACCCGTTAATTGCAACCTTTGTAGCCATGATTATACCTCCGAATTCTGCGTGATTGAGTTCTTGCTGTACGCAACAGCAAGGAAACGTTGAGTGATAACAAGTGTGCGGATTTTCAGGTAAATGGAACGGGATTAAGACTACACAAAAAAACCTGTTTTGCAAAACACTTTCCTGATAAGATCGCACGATTATTTCAAGCCCTTTTTCTGCTTGCAGCGAATGTGAAATTTCGGTATAAGGGCAACGCTTGCGGGGGGAGAAATGGATGTTAGTCTGTGCGTGTTTGTCTGCTGGCCAGCGGGAGCCGGGGCAATGCTGCACTGATCGAAGCTGACGGCTGTCGGTTGTTGATCGATGCGGGTCTTTCTGCTCGTGAAATTGACCGCCGGCTGGCGACGTTGGAACTGGAAGGTAGTGATCTAAACGCGATAATTGTCAGCCATGAACATCATGATCATACCTGCGGGATAGGTCCTCTGGCCCGTCGTTATCAGCTGCCGGTATATATCGATACTCAAACCGTCAAACAACTTCCAAAGCTCGGCAAGATTGCTGATCTCCGCTATTTCAAAGCAGGGGAGAAGCTGTCTCTTCAAAACCTGACCATTGAGACATTTTCTACCGCTCATGACGCAGTTAATCCTGTTGGTTTTGTTATCGATTCCTCCGAGGGGCGAATCGGCTATGCCACTGATCTAGGTCTTGCTACGCGGTTAGTTGTTGAACAGTTACGAAACTGTCGTGTCCTGGTACTGGAAGCGAATCATGATGAGCAGATGCTTCTCGATGGACCGTATCCATGGCATCTCAAACAGAGAATTCGTGGACGCCTTGGTCATCTTTCCAATACTGATTCTGTCAAATTGCTTAATGAAATAGCCTGGGATGGTTTGGAGGCTCTCTTCCTGGCCCATCTCAGTGGTGACAACAATTGTCCGAAACTTGTTGAAGATTTAATTCATACAGCCCTCAACCAGATTGATGGCTGCCAGCCGCTGGTTGTTGTTGGCTGTCAATCCATAGCCAGTGCTTGTTACTTCGGAGAGGAACTCGCTGTTGGATTGAGTAAGGCAGAAGTTTCGAGTGTTAATTCTACTTTTTAATTCATGTCTTTGGGGCCGCTGTCGGCATTACGTCTCCCTGGTTTAACTCCGGCGAGCCCTGCGTCGGCGCGTTTTGACATCAATCAAATAATTTTGAATTTTAATGATACAACTGACCGAACGAAACACTCATCTATGATAAGTTCAATATTCAAAGTGAATGTCTTGACGAAGCAGGCTTCAGGGTTTTGTGATTTTGGTTTCTGCTGTGCTGATGATAATAACGCTGCATGCAGTCAGATGCTGCAGCATGAATTTAACGTGTTTTAAGATAAATATCTGACCGGCTGGGCAGGAGACAAGGTTTCCTGCCCTGTCTACTTTACGCTTCAAATATAGCGGAGAACATATGGCTTGGAGAATTGTTGCAGGGTTGAAAGACGGAATAACAGATGCTCGTGGCGAACGCGTTCGGCGGGAAATCAGGGAGCATCTTGGCTTTGAACTCGATTCGGTGAGGACCCTTGATGTTTATACTGTCGACGCCAAGCTGTCTGCAGCCGAGGTAGAGGCAGCAGCCCATGGACCGTTTTCTGATCCGGTCATCCAGGAGGTTGCGATCAATCAACCTTTGGCATCCGATTTTGATATGTTAATCGAAGTCGGTTACCGACAGGGCGTGACTGATAATGTTGGCCGAACCGCAAAAGAAGCGATTCAATATCAGACCGGCAGACCTTTTGCTGATGGTGAGGGTGTCTATACCTCAACCCAATACCTGCTCAACGGTCGCCTCGATAAAACAACCGCAGAAAAGATCGCCTCAGGATTCCTTGCCAACGGGCTTATTCAGCGTTGGATGATAATGGGCAGTGATGAACTCGACCCACAGGTTGGTGTGCCCGTGACGGTCCCCAGGGTGACCAGCGATATCGAGCCGACTGTTCACTCTATCGATCTGAATGTCTCAGCCGATGAGCTGATGAAGATCAGTCGCGACGGCATGCTGGCCCTCAACCTGGAAGAGATGACCAGGCTGCAGGCTCATGTCAACGATCCCCAGGTTCGGGATGTCCGTCGTGAAATAGGACTTGGCAACGCGTTGACAGATGTCGAGCTTGAGGCCCTGGCCCAGACCTGGAGTGAGCATTGCAAGCATAAAATATTCTCAGCCAAAATCGAATATGAAGACGAAAATGGTCATCGGGAAACCATCGACTCCCTGTTCAAAACTTATATCGTCGGCGCGACCCGTGATATCCGGAACAAAATGGGCGATAAGGATTTTTGTTTGTCGGTGTTCAAGGATAATGCCGGGGTCATTCGCTTCAATGATGACTGGAGCCTGGTGTTTAAGGTTGAAACCCACAATTCACCCTCTGCCCTTGATCCATACGGTGGGGCGTTGACCGGAATTGTCGGGGTGAATCGTGACGGTGTGGGGACCGGAATGGGCGCCCGGTTGATATTCAATACCGATGTCTTCTGTTTCGCATCGCCGTTCCTGGAAAAAGAATTACCACCAAGACTGCTTCATCCCCGCCGCATTTTCGATGGGGTCGTTGAAGGTGTTGAGCATGGTGGCAATAAGAGTGGGATTCCGACAGTGAACGGTTCTCTGGTTTTTGATGATCGTTTCGCCGGAAAACCTCTGGTTTACTGCGGTACAGCGGCGATTATGCCAGCAGAACTGAACGGCAAACCCTGCCATGAAAAGAAGGTGCTGGTCGGCGACCATATTGTTATGGCGGGCGGTCGAATCGGCAAGGATGGCATCCACGGGGCGACCTTCTCCTCGGAAGAGTTGCATGAGGGATCACCGGTTACTGCGGTCCAGATCGGCGATCCCATTACCCAGCGACGGATGTTCGATTTTCTGGCGATTGCGCAACAGCGCGGCCTGTATAATTCGATCACGGATAATGGGGCGGGGGGGCTCTCTTCTTCGGTCGGGGAGATGGCCGAAGATACCGGCGGTTTTGAAATGCATCTCGATCGGGCTCCGCTCAAGTATCCCGGTCTGCAGCCCTGGGAAATCCTGATCTCGGAAGCTCAGGAGCGGATGACGATTGCCGTGCCACCTGAAAACCTTCAGGCGTTTATGACTCTGGCCGCAGAGATGGACGTTGAGGTCGCCGATCTGGGCACCTTTACCGATTCCGGCTATTTTCATTGTCTTTACCGAGGAAAGACGGTCTCGTATCTCTCGATGGAGTTTCTGCACGAGGGCGTACCACAGATGGTGATCCCTGCCCGTTGGGAACTCAAAAACCATACTGAACCAGTCTTCCCGCAGCCATCCGATCTGAATACAACCCTCGCCGGACTTTTGGGGCATCTCAATATCTGCTCCAAGGAGAGCGTCGTTCGTCGTTATGATCATGAGGTTCAGGCGGGAACTGTGATTAAACCGCTGACGGGCGTAGCCAATGACGGACCTTCCGATGCCGCAGTCTTCCGTCCGGTTTTCGATTCCTTTGAAGGGACAGTTGTCGCTCACGGAATATGTCCGACCTATTCAGATATCGATACTTACCATATGATGGCCTGCGCTATAGATGAAGGCCTGCGGAATTACGTCTCCAGCGGCGGCAATATCGAGCATGTCGCCGGCCTCGATAACTTCTGCTGGTGTGACCCGGTCAAGAGCGAGAAGACTCCGGATGGTGAATATAAGGCCGCGCAGCTGGTGCGAGCGAATAAGGCCCTCTACGATTACTGCGTTGCTTTTGGTGTTCCCCTGATTTCTGGCAAGGATTCGATGAAAAATGATTATCAGATCGGCTCTACCAAGATATCGATTCCACCGACGGTCCTCTTTTCGGTCATAGGCAAGATAGAGGATGTCCGTAAGGCCGTATCGATGGACGTTAAACGTCCCGGAGATCTTGTTTACCTGCTCGGAATTACTCGCGATGAACTGGGAGGATCTGAATATTATGAAAGTATCGGCGAGCTGGGCAGGAATGTTCCTCAGGTCGATGCTGCCTACGCCCTCGATCTGTACAAAACAGTAAACAAGGCACAGGAGCAGGAGCTGATCGCCTCTTGCCATGATCTATCCGATGGCGGACTTGGCGTCTGTCTCGCTGAAAAGGCTTTCGCCGGCGGGTTTGGAATCAGCGCCGATTTGCGTAAGGTCAAGACCGATAGCGAGATTCGGGAGGATAAGCTCCTCTTTTCGGAATCGCAGAGTCGCTTGCTGCTAACGATCCGACCTGAGCATCAGACGGTCTTTGAGTCTCTCTTTGCCGGACGTGATTTCAGCCGGATCGGTGAAGTTACAGAATCGACAGAGTTGACCATTCTTGGTTATCAGGGGCAGCCGATTGTTGCCGCAGATATTTATCAACTGAAAGAAGCCTGGCAGGCACCACTCAGGGAGCTTTAGATATGTCCAAGCAAGTAAGAAGCATGGTTATTGCCGGTAACGGCACAAACTGTGAGCGCGAAGTGGCAAATGCCTGTCGACTCGCTGGAGCAGACGTTGCCGATATCGTTCATATTTCAGAACTTCTCTCTGGCAGGGTCAGGCTTGACGAATATCATTTTTTGAATCTGGCTGGTGGTTTTCTTGATGGTGATGACCTTGGCAGCGCCAAGGCCGGTGCAAACCGCCTGCTTTATGCTCCGGTGACCGGTTCTGAACAAACTGTTGCAGATCAGTTGAAGCAGTTTATTGCTGATGGAAAACTGATCATGGGAGTTTGTAACGGATTCCAGCTGATGGTCAAGATGGGCCTGCTTCCAGACCTTGACAAGTCAGGTCGACAGACAACCTCGCTGACCTTTAACAGTGGTGGCAGATTTGAAGATCGCTGGTCCTGGCTGAAGGTGGATCAGGATTCTCCGTGCGTATTTACTCGCGGGCTCAAGGAGTTGTATCTCCCGGTTCGTCATGGTGAAGGAAAATTTGTTGTCGATTCTGAAGAAACAGTTCAGGCATTGGACCAGCAGCACCTGTCCGTAGTAAAATATGCGGATGTGAACATGCAACCGACTATGTCCTACCCTGATAACCCCAACGGCAGTGTCGCTGCAATCGCCGGAATTTGTGACACCAGTGGTCGACTCTTCGGCTTGATGCCGCACCCGGAAGCCTATGTTCACCGGACGCACCATCCACGCTGGACGCGGGATGAGTTACCCGAGGAGGGGATGGGTCTTTGGCTGTACCAGAACGCAGTCAAATTTGTACGAGAAGAACTATTGTAGATTTTTCTCCTGATGTGGAGTCGGTTTGAATTATGTTCGATAAATTACATGAAGAATGTGGCGTGTTCGGAATCTTTGGTCATCCTGAAGCGGCTAATCTGTCCTACCTGGGTCTCTACGCTTTACAGCATCGCGGTCAGGAAGGGTGCGGGATCGTCACTTCCGACGGCACGCATCTTCACACTCACCGCGGCATGGGGCTGGTTTCGGATGTTTTCCGTTTTGAAGAAGTCTTCGATCGTTTGCCGGGAAGCTCCGCGATTGGTCATGTGCGTTACTCAACGGCTGGTGGCAACGACATTAAAAACTGTCAGCCGATCATGGTCGATTACTCGCGTGGCAGTATTGCTGTTGCGCATAACGGAAATCTCGTCAATGCCGACGAGCTGCGTTCTCGACTGGAGAAAAAAGGTTCAATTTTTTCGACGAAAGCTGATACTGAGACGATTATCCATCTGATTGCCAGGGCACAGTCTGAGTCACTATCTGAACGGATCAGTGAAGCATTGAAACGGGTCAGGGGCGCGTACAGCCTGGTTTTTTTGACAGAGACCAGGATGGTGGCTGTTCGTGACCCGCATGGTTTCAGACCCCTGAGTCTGGGGAAACTTGATGGTGCTTATGTTGTGGCCTCCGAATCTTGCGCTTTTGATCTGATCGAAGCGGAGTTTATTCGTGAGATCGAGCCGGGGGAGATGATTATCGTCAATAAAGACGGCATGAAGAGCTATTTCCCGTTTAAAAAATTTGAGCCGAACCCCTGTATTTTTGAATATATCTACTTTGCCCGTCCGGACAGCCGTATCTTTGATCGCATGGTCTATCCGGTCCGTAAAGAGTTCGGCCGTCAACTTGCTCGGGAGCACGCAGTCGAGGCAGATATGGTTGTTGCCGTCCCTGATTCGGGAGTCCCTGCAGCCATGGGTTACGCAGAGGAGGCTGGTCTGCCGTTAGAACTCGGACTGATTCGTAACCACTATGTCGGACGAACTTTTATCGAGCCGCAGCAGTCGATTCGTCATTTCGGGGTCAAGATTAAGTTGAATCCGGTCCGTGAAGTGTTGACTGGAAAACGCGTCGTTGTGGTCGACGATTCGATTGTTCGCGGCACGACATCTCGAAAAATTGTCAAAATGATTCGTGATGCAGGAGCCAAAGAAGTCCATCTGCGGATATCCTGCCCACCGACCAGTTTTCCCTGTTTTTATGGAATCGATACCCCATCGCGAAAAGAGCTGATTTCTGCATCGCATACGATCGAGGAGATTGCCACTTATGTCACGGCCGATACCCTCGGTTACTTGTCGCTGGATGGTTTGCATCAATCTGTTAAGAAATTTGGTGATGGTCCCTGCCATTTTTGCGATGCCTGCTTCAGTGGCAAGTATCCGGTTAAATTCCCAAGGGTCAAGACGGATAAACAGATGGGCCTGTTCTACGAAAAATAACCAGTTCAATGACCATATTTAATGTGATTTATAAAGGAGAAAGCAGATGAGTGTAAAGGCCGAATTGAAAGCGATAATTAAAGAGATGTCCTATGAAGAGCGGGAAGTGACTCTCGCTTCCGGACGTAAGAGTAATTTCTATTTTGATGGCAAACAGACCACGCTGCATGCCAAAGGCGGTCTGCTGGTCGGTAAAGCATTTTATGACGAGGTGAAGCAGTTCCCTGGTCCGATTCACGGTGTTGGCGGCTTGACCATGGGCGCTGACCCGATCGCTACTGCCACTTCAATCGCGGCTCATCTGGCAGGAGATGACATGCACGCTTTCATCATCCGTAAGGAACCAAAGGGGCATGGCACCGGTCAGTGGCTGGAAGGCCGCAAAAACCTGCCACCAGGCTCTCGCGTGGTCATTGTTGAAGATGTGACCACGACCGGCGGGTCATCAATGAAAGCGGTCGAGCGCGCGCGCGAAGAAGGGTTGGAGGTTGTCGGGATTGTCACATTGGTAGACCGGGAAGAGGGAGCTCGCGCTAATATTGAGGGGGAGGGTGTCGCTCTTCGCGCTGTCTTCACACGAACAGAAGTTGTTGGTTAGTCAATTCCTGAAACGGGTTTGAATTCTTCACCAGGAAGGCTCTCTTGCGGAGCCTTCCTGGTTTTAAACGTCAGTCTTCGACAGGTATTCTGAAAACTTCCAGCACGGCTGGCAGGGCTGCCAGTTCCTCGCGCTTGATCCTGCTGGTATCTCCCACCACGCCAAGAATGGTCCGGTCGGCCCCGGTCGATTGATGAAAATCACAATCTTTCTCGACAAGAAACTGTTTGACCTGTTCAAGTTCACTCTCTGTCGCTTTTTTGCGCATAACGACCAGCATTATGATCCCCCTTTGGTACGAATCCGTTCCAGACGACGGCTCTCGTCAATAACACGCTCAAACATGCGAACAATGGCTTCATCGTCGAGAGGACCAGGGTTTTCCTGCTTCATTCGCTCGAAAATAAGCTTTTCGCGCTTAGGGTCGTAGATGGGCAAGTTCAGTTGTTTCTTGATCTCACCGATCTTCAGTGCCAGCGCAGCACGCTCGTTGAAGATCTTCAACAGCTGGGCATCGAGCTGGTTAATTTTAAGTCTGACCTCGTCGATCGTCACGATGTCGTCTACCTCTCTTCTTGATCGGACAATTTAAGTTTTGCACCCGGAATAATCGTATCATGACGATAGTTTCGATCATCACGTTTCGGGTAGTCCACGGTATAGTGGAGTCCGCGGCTTTCGTGCCTCATCTGGGCACTCTGGATGATCAATTCTGCCACGGTAGCAATATTTCTTAGTTCCACCAAATCCGACGTGATGTGGAAGTTCCAGTAGTAGTCATCAATCTCCTCCTGAATCAGATGGATGCGACTCAGTGCCCATCTGAGACGCTTATCAGAACGAACAATACCGACATAGTTCCACATCGTGCGTCTTATTTCGTCCCAGTTGTGAGCGACCACCACATCTTCATTGCTTTTGGTGACACCGCTGCTGTCCCAGGATTCAATACTCGAAATGAGGGGAGGGTTGGAGTTAAGGGATTGCCGCGATCTGGTTGCCGCTCTGTCGGCAAAAACCACCCCTTCCAGGAGGCTGTTGCTGGCCAATCGGTTAGCTCCGTGCAGTCCGGTCGAAGCAACCTCACCAATGGCGTACAGATTCTCTATGCAGGTTTCGCCCCATTCGTTGACCTGAATCCCCCCGCATAAATAGTGTGCAGCAGGAACCACCGGAATCGGCTCGCTTGTGATGTCGATGCCATAGTCCTGGCAGGTTTTGTGAATGGTAGGAAAGCGGTCTTTTATGTATTCAGCGCTCTTGTGTGTCACATCGAGAAACACGCAGTCATCGCCATTCTTCTTCATCTCGTTGTCGATAGCTCGAGCGACGATGTCCCTTGGGGCCAGATCTTTGAGGTGATGATAATCAGCCATAAAAGGCTTGCCGTCACTTCTGCGCAGGATCGCCCCTTCGCCCCGGACTGCTTCTGAGATCAGGAACGATTTGGCGTGTGGATGATAAAGCGTGGTCGGATGAAACTGCATGAACTCCATGTTGGCGACGGCTGCACCTGCTCGCCAGGCAATGGCGACACCATCACCCGTCGCAATATCCGGGTTACAGGTGTAAAGATAGACCTTACCGGCTCCACCCGTAGCGAGCACCGTGACCCCAGCACCGAAGGTGATGATTTCATTTGACTTTTTGTCCAGAACATAAGCACCCAGGCAGCGGTTTTTGCTCAGCTGTTTTTTCTGCGTTTTTGCCTCGGTAATCAGATCGACAGCGATATGTTGTTCATAGATCTGAATGTCGGGATGGGACTTGACGGCTTCCACCAATGCTCTTTCTATCTCTTTTCCCGTCGCATCCTTGGCGTGGAGAATCCGGCGGTGACTGTGCCCGCCTTCACGGGTCAAGTCATATTCCTCCTGATTATCTTCGCGCCTGGAAAATTTTGTTCCCCAATCGATGAGATCGCTGATCGCCTGAGGTCCGGCTGATACGACCAGGTCGATAATCTCCGGGTGGGACAGATATGCCCCGGCAACCATAGTATCTTCGGCATGTGACTCAAAACTGTCGGTCCGGTCAGTCACCGCAGCGATGCCGCCCTGGGCCAGACTGGTTGCTGTGGCGTCAATCTCCCTTTTAGTGACCAGCGAGACAGTTCCATGGTCGGCAACCTTGAGCGCATAGGAGAGACCGGCGATGCCTGTACCGATAACCAGAAAGTCAGATGTGGTTTTCATGTTTGACTCACAAATTCCAGAAATGAAGAAAAGGGTATTTCGCCAATATTTGTAGCGCGTCATTATCGGAACAGGGGGCATTGATGTCAAGGAGTTAGCCACTATATGTATATTGAAACTAGGCCTCTTTTGCTTTAGAGTGTCAAAATGTTTTCGTTGCGGCATAACTTCATTTTGATACTATTTCTTGTAGTGCTTGTTGTTGGTGCTTTTTCCACCATGGCGGAAGCGACTATATATCGCTATGTCGACGCAGCAGGTCGAATCCATTTCACCAACGTTCCAACGACGACCGACTACCATTTCTATCGCGACGAGGGGGGGCGTCACCAGTTGTCAACCCTGATTGATCACTATGCCAAGCGATTTCAGTTGGATGCCGCGCTGATAAAAGCTGTAATCAAGGTAGAGAGTAATTTTAAGCCGGATGTCGTTTCAGTGAAAGGGGCGCAAGGATTGATGCAGTTGATGCCGGAGACTGCCAAGGAGATAGGGGTCTCAGATCCTTTCGATCCGACTCAGGGGATTTTCGGCGGGAGTTATTATCTGAGGAAAATGCTTGATTCATTCGACAGTAATCTGGACTATGCCCTGGCTGCCTACAATGCGGGACCATCTGCGGTGCGGAAATATGGTGGAATCCCTCCATATAACGAAACCCTGAACTACGTAAAGCAGGTCAAGCATTACCTTGATTACTATCGTCAATATAAGGACCAACTGTAATGGCATCCAGACAAAACTTCTTAAATGTTCCCAATGCCTTGACCTTGGCGAGAATCGCAGCCGTACCAGTGGTTCTGATCCTCTTGCTGTTTGAATCCCGAGCCAACTGTTTCTGGGCAGCAGCTGTTTTTTCAATAGCTGCTATCACCGATTGGCTGGACGGCTACCTGGCCCGTAAGTGGGAAATCGTCACCGTGCTTGGAAAGTTTCTTGACCCGTTGGCAGACAAGCTCATTGTCATGGTTGCATTGATCATGCTGATTCCGTTGGATCGTGTTCCGGCCTGGGCTGTCTTTATCATTCTGGCCCGTGAAATTCTGGTTACCGGCTTGCGTTCTATCGCTTCAAGTGAAGGGATTGTCATTGCTGCAAGTCCTCTCGGTAAGTACAAGACGATATTTCAGATGATCTCGATTATTGCCCTGCTGCTCCATTATCGCTATTACTGGTTTTTGGGTCTGGAGTACGAGATATTCAACCCCTCAATGCACAACGTCGGGATTGTTTTCTTTTACGTTGCATTCTTCTTGACGGTCTGGTCAGGGGGAGATTATCTGGTAAAGTTTTTTCGGGTTCTTTTGAAATAAATCAGGGATGGTAAAATCCAAGACCTTGATATAAATTTCTTGTTGACACCCTGCAACTCGGTTTGTTATACATACGTCCGCTCGTCACGACGAGCACCACTAAGCGGGAATAACTCAGTGGTAGAGTGCAACCTTGCCAAGGTTGACGTCGCGAGTTCGAATCTCGTTTCCCGCTCCAAGAAATCAAGAGTCCAGATCTAACGATCTGGACTCTTTTTTTTAATAATCTTGAGTTCTTATGAATATATTAGTTCTTCAAGCGACCTAAACCTGCGTTTGTGGCCTTGCCCGACCTTGGTCATTTTCAGGGGAACAGTCTAAGTATTGCGTGTCAATGCTGAAAGTTCCCTTACAGTATTGCAGGACGTATTCCTTTCCGTGAAGTAACATGACCAGTTGGTCTTCGATCAGAGAAAATAAGTTGATCTGCTGCACAGATTTGACCACTGATTCAACAATGACCACTTAGTTCCATTGACAGGGGAATTATTTTCCCAGCCACCAGGTATACTCTGAAGTGGTCTCTTGCCCGGTAACAACATCCTCCGTGGAAACCAAATTTTTCCACCTACAAACTGTTCGAACTTGTGTCGGGCGAGTGCCGATGTCGAGAAGAGTGGACAAATCTTCACCCTCCTCGAGCATCGTCGCCACACTTTTGGCTTGATCAGAAACGGTTCGCGCAGCACTACGGTAGGTTCGCACGCGAAAAGTGTTGGTGGAACTGATTTCGAGCAGGTCTGCAATCTGATTGAAGATACGGGCTATGTCTGAATTATGAATCGGTATGGAAACTCTTTGACGGTGATATAATTTTACTTTCAAGAGTTCTGTTGACTTTCGATGGTGGGCGAGATGCCATAAGTACATTGAGCTTAGTATAAAGAGCAGAATAAGATGATTTCAGTTTTCCCTGTGATATTGTCTACTTTTCATCCAGTGGCAAGGTCTGACGGCACCCTTCGTATGGAAATTTTATTTTTTTTCCCATGTTTGGCTTGACGCGTAGATTTTTATTTGTTAATTAAATAGTTCTAGTTACAAATAAATAGTTCTCCGAAAAGGCAAAGTCAGAGAAATCTGATGACGCAAAGCCACGGGTCCTGTTGATCAGGATAGCCGGGTTGCCGAAGAGATGAGCAATCATCATCCTGGGCCCGGCAACATAGAGGAATTTCAGGAAGCGCTCATCTTCGGCAGAAGATAGAGCGCTTTTTGTGTATTGGGGGCTGAAGTTGTCCCGGCAATAGAAATTGCATAATTGAATATAGAACAATCTCCGAACGGGCAAAGTCAGAGAAATCTGATGACGCAAAGCCACGGGTCCTGTAAATCAGGATAGCCGGGTTGCCGAAGAGATGAGCAATCATCATTCTGGGCCCGGTAACATAGAGGAATTCCAGAAAGCGCTCATCTTCGGCAGAAGATAGAGCGCTTTTTCTATTTGAAGGAGCGAGGTGAATACAGGCACAGTTTAGACGCAAATTAATTAAATATAGATCGATCTCCGAACGGGCAAAGCCAGAGTAATCTGGCGACGCAAAGCCACGGGTCCAGTAAGTCAGGACAGCCGGGTTGCCGAAGAGATGAGCAATCATCATCGCGGAACCGGCAATGGAGGTCTCCAAATGAGTGCTCATCTTCGGCAGAAGATAGAGCACTTTTTTATTTGATTGGGGCACCATGTCGCAAAACAGACGTAAGCAAAATTTATGCTTTTCGCTGGCAGTAAAGATTGTCAGTGTGATCGTGCTTTTGATTGGCACCGTCCTGACGGCTCAGGCTGGAGAGTTCTGCTCGGAAGCTCCCTTCTACGGTGTGGTCGACGGCAGTGCCGGTTATGTTATTCCCACCCAGATCACCATCGATACAGATTGCACCTTTCAGCATTTTCCTTCGACAAACCCGTTGACCGCCACCCTGAACTTTCAAACCAACGATCCGTCAATCTACCTGATCGTCTTTGACAATGTCACCTTCACCGGCAATATGGCCTGTGCCAATATTGACCACAAAATCTGGTTTTCCAACGGTGCGGATTATGGTTCCAGCAACAACTGTCAGGAGCTGTTCATCCCGGTTGAGACCATCGCCAAACAATCTCCTGCAACGACGGCCAGCATCGGTGTTCCTTTTACTTACACGCTCACTCTGCCATCTCTTGAGCTGTCCGGTGAACCCTCGCTCAACGACTTGCATACCGTCACCTTGTGGGACGATATTTCTCGCAGTGCGACAGGGGCGGATCTTTCCTTTGTTAGCATCAACGCCTACGACAAGCTGACTGGTACCCCTCTGACGCTTGAAAAGGAGACCCTTCCCCAGGCCCCCGTGGGTGAAATGTTTAATCCTCTCGTTCATTCGAAGGGGGGACCCTGGACCCCCACAAATCTTTCCTATAAACCGATTCCCGATATTGCTATTCCGGCGGGAGATCAGATCGTTGTCGAGATCACCGTGGTGCTCGATGCAACTCCGACTAATGCGGCCGGAGTACAATTTACCAATGTTGCCAAGTGGTGGTTCGGAAGGGCTATCGACGTCAATGATGATGGCGTCATAGATCCCGTAGATGAATTTTTCGAGCCGCTCCCGGGAGAATGGGGCATCGCACCGACGATGACCATCGCCGAGCCTGAACTGGTGGTGACCAAATCGAGCAATACCACAGCCCTGAATCTGATCGATTCAGCAACCTTTACTATCGACGTGCAGAACATCGGCGGAGGTGACGCCTGGAACGCAGTCATCCTCGACCGACTCCCTGATATCCCCGGTGTAACCGGTATGTGCCCGCCCGTAGCGCCAGCGGTCACTGCCGAGATATTTGCCTCTGACGGGGTGACTTCGGTTTCCGGTCCGCTGACGGTTGGGATCGGTGGCGACTACACGCTTGGCTATGATGTATCGACCTGCGAACTCAGCCTGACCATGTCGGATTCGTCTGCAGCCAAAATCGGGCCTTCTGAGCATCTGCTCATCAACTATCAAACCGGGCTGGATGCCGATACCGATCCCACAGCCGATGGCGAAACTTTGACCAACGTGTCCGGAGCGACCCGCTGGTTCAGTGGTAACAGCAGCACACCCGGTCGCCGCAGCTATGGCGGCGGAGCGGGATCACTGACCGACGGTACTCCTGCCGTCGTGGATTTTCAGGACAGCGAAACGGTCACAACGGCGCTTTCCGGGTATTATTTCCAGAAGACAGTAGAGAATCGGACCAGTGGCGAGAATCCCACCAGTACTGCCGCTGCGGGCGATACGCTACGCTACCGACTGCGCCTGTTCAATATTACCGAGCTGATCAACGGGATCACCATCAGCGACACTTTGGACCCGAACCATTTCGATCTGAGCTCTTTCACTATGATCTCAGATCTTGCTGCTGTCGGTGCCAGTTACAGTTTCGATGTCATCTCCGGCTTGTTACAGGTCAGCGGCAGTTCAGGTTCTCTGGACCTGGTCCCCCCGGCGGAGCTCGTGATCGAGTTTGACATCAGCTTGAAATCGAGTCTGACCAATAATACCGCCGTCATAAATCAGGCGAGTCTTTCTGCCAATACGGATACCCTCCAGACAGACAGCGACGATCCTTATCTCAACGGCATTGCTTCGCCTGGTGAACCAGCAGATCCGACCACGGTGACGATCCGAAGCCCCGGCTTGCCTGCCAAAACCAATATTCAGACAAACGCCACCATCGGAGAGCTGATCACTTATCGTATTGCGGTACCTGCGACTTTATCACCCGTTTCTCTGTATGACGTACGGATTCTGGATGATCTCAGCCTGTCCGCTGCCGACATGCGTTTCGTCAGTGCCGAAGTGGTCTCGGGCGGAACCTGGAGTCTCAGCAATTCCGGCACTGACACTGCCCTGATTATTGAAGATACAGCCACCGGTATCGATATTCCCGCCAATGGTCAGGCAATCATCGAGATTACTGCGCAACTGCAGAATGTCTCTACCAATCAGAGCGGTCTGCTGTTCAACAATAGCGCGTCCTATTCCTATAACCGCATGAACGGTAACAATGCGACGCAAACCAGTGGCGGTGTGGGCTCCGGTACCAATATGAACCTGGTTGAGCCGGACCTGACTACCGCCAAGACGGTCCGTTTTGTTTCACCAGCGGGCAAGCTGGCGAGCGATCCGGCCACGGTCGGTGATGTGCTCGAATATTCAGTTACCGTGGCCAACACGGGCAACGCTACAGCCTTTGATATCAACCTGGTCGATAGCCTGCCAGCAAACGTGTCGCTGGTCGCCGGGGGTGCGACGGCCCGGATCAATGATGTTGATGTCACCGGTTTTGTTGCGGACCCGACCCTCTTGACCAGCGGCGACTTTGCCTGGGGGCGTTTGAACGCTGACGAAACCCTTGACATTCCCGCCGGACAGTCGCTGGTAATGACCTACCAGGTGACTGTCGTGGCTGTGACGGGCACAGAGATCAATAACAGCGTCTATGTCGACTGGTCCTCGCTGGATGGCGCAAACGCCTATGAACGCACCGGTGCCGGCTGTCCGAACGTCACCTTACCTGACAATTATTGCTCCGGTCCGGCGGCTGTTACCGTCGCTACCATCGATAATACAGCGATCTCCAAGGCAGTTGTCGAAGACTCCTACCCAGAGACGCCTCCAAGCAGCTCTGATCCGATCGTGCGTGTCGGCGACAGCGTCAGCTATCAACTGACCCTGAACTTACAGGAATACACCACGCGGAATGTCGTGGTCGAAGATACGCTGCCGGATGGTCTGGCCCTGGAAAGCTTCACGGTCACCGCTGGAGCTAATTTCAGTTACACCATGACAACGCAACCGACGGCGGGTGCTATTGGCAGTCTGCGCTGGGAGTTCGGTGATATCGTCAACCAGCCGAGCGGTGATGGCACACCGATTGATGCGCTGCTGATCACTTATGTCGCACGAGTCATTGCTGCTGCGCCTCCTTCAGGTGTCCCTTACGCTACCTCCGTCTTGCGTAACAACCTGGCGCAGCTCTCCTATACCAGCGGCGATCCTGCTGTCTATCCCGATCGATTGACCGACTCAGCTCAAATCGAGGTAAGGCAGCCGCAGATGAGCCCGATCGGCAAGATTGATCTGGGCAGCGGTCGAATCGGCAGCGGAACCATGGCCGATCCGTACCAGATCAGTATTGCGACCGATCAGATGTATTTCCAGTTGTCTTCCTGCAACCAAGGTCTGGCACCTGCGTATGGTGTGGTGATTACCGACCAGCTTGCTGCGGAGCTTGATGAAAACGATCTTGTCCTCAATCCGCCTGCCGTAAGAATCGGCACGACTCTTCTGACTGCAGGCACCGACTACTCCCAGACCACTCCAGCGCGCGGCGGTGAGCTGCGGATCTCTCTGCAGAATGGTGCACCAGTCAATCCGGGTGAGTGCGTTACGGTTGAGTACTCAACCGGTTTCCACACCGATCTGACAGTTTCGAAAAGCTGGAGTAATCAGGCGAGGCTGTTCGAGTACCGGTCGCTGCCGCTCACTGAAACAGGTCGCATCTATAACCCGACTGCTTCGTCAGAGCTGTGGATGACCAATCTGGTGAGTGATGAACAGCTCTTGAAGACCCTGCTCTCACCGGCGGAGGCGACTATTGGTGATGAAATCGTCTATCAGATCAGAGTGCCGGCAGGATCGGTCAATCTGGCTCTGGACGATGTGGTTGTGATCGATACTCTGCATGAGACCCTGGAATATGTTGCTGCCAGCGCCATCGACAGCGGTGGGGCGGCAGTTGCTCTGACCGACACCAGTATTGCCCCGGGGCAGGTGGAGCTGGGGGTAGGGCACATCCCTGCCGGGGAGCAGGTGATCATTACGCTGACCGCGCGGGTGCTCAATAACGATCAGGCCAATGCGGCCGTCAGTTTTGCCAATACCGCGTCCTACAGCTATGCGGGAATGTCCGCGACCCTGGATACTTCATCGAGCAGCAGCCCGGTCACCATCGTCGAGCCGTCGGTCACAGTCACCAAGAGTGCAATCAATGTGAGCAGTCCTGGAGCGGCTCCGAAGGCAGGTGATGTCCTGCGCTATAGCGTGCGTTTGAATGCCGAGGGCGGCACTGTCGATGATCAGTTCTCGGATGCCTTCGATCTGTCTCTCGAAGACAGTCTGAGTCCAGGTATGGCTTATCAGAGCGGCACGGTCAGTGTCACTGGTCCGGACAACAGCATTGATGAACCTGCAATAGCGGGGGATGGTGTTGCGACCGGTCAGATCCTGACCTGGAGCCTGGACACGACCACTGCCGACATCGATGTCGGCGAAGGGACTGAAGTCACCGTCGCCTATGATGTCCTGGTGTTGAATGATGTGCTCCCTGGCCAGGAACTGAGCAACAGCGTCACTGCTCGCTGGAC
>Ga0102946_1000197_pt1 | contig 21233 bp, 22 predicted proteins | sample SalPon2A_A_D1_MG_FD_78209 | JGI IMG/M metagenome (GOLD analysis project Ga0102946, IMG submission 78209) | Soil microbial communities from South San Francisco under conditions of wetland restoration - Salt Pond MetaG R2A_A_D1_MG | ecosystem: Environmental > Terrestrial > Soil > Wetlands | place... | reverse complement strand
TTTCAGGACACCCATGGCGCAGACGGCTTCCAAGTCATTGGCATCGCCGTGGAATTTCCGGAACCGGTGGTTGCCTATGCCGAAGAAGCAGAATTCAACTACCCAATACTCGTTGGTGAGCAGGACGCCATGGCCGTGGCTGAGAGCTCGGGCATCAGCTTTGTCGGCCTGCCATTCACCATGGTGGTCGCGAAAGACGGCCGGCTCATCGGCGCACACATGGGCGAAATCCACCAGCAAGATCTGGATAGCATCGTCGCCATTCTGCAACGCATGGACACCGGTGAAATCGACATAGACCGCGCAAAAGCCCAACTCGACCTGCTGTAAAAACGGGGACAGGCTACTGTTTCACCTTTTTCGGCCTGCCGGGCCGCCGCTTTCCAATCTTGCGGCCAACCAGCGACTCAAGTTTTTTTATGAACTGGTCACTGCCGCCTGCGTGGCCAGTGCGCGACAACTCTCGAATTTGTGCTATTTGCTTAGCGTCATTTTCCTCGGGCTGCACAAAACTTGTCCAATCCGATACGCGAGCTAACATCGGACCAACGTTCACTAGTTTATCGTCCTCGCCGGACAGGTGTGCACGATAACTTGACCACGGCCACTCACCCGGCGTATCGCACATACCAGCACGGACCGGATTTAGCTCCGTGTAGCGAACTGCCGCGAGAAGGTGATGCTCGTCCATCACGTACGAATGGAATCTTTCCTGCCACAGGTGCCCCTGCCAGCCCTCACGAGCATTAATCACTCGCGCATACGTGCAATGTGCTTGCCCGAAAAAATTTGCCAGGCTATCTCTGCCCTTTGGTACAACAATAATGTGCACATGGTTAGGCATAAGACAATATGCCCAAACTTCGATTTCAACTCGCTCGCGCGCCTTGCTGAGTAGATCGACATACATCCGGTAGTCAGTCTCTCTAAAGAAAGTTCGCTGCCGCCGCGATCCGCGCTGCGTTACGTGATGCGGATAGTCAGGCATTACCAGTCTAGCCAGCCGACCCAAACGACACCCCTTACTGACGATTCTGTGATTCACAAAATCATTCCTTATCGGCCCTGTTTTAGCTAAGGCAGAAACCGGTTGGAGAGGCTATAAATGCCCATAAAAGGTGAAACGGTAGCCTGTCCCCATTTTGTTGCGCAAAAGTGGGTGAAAATGGTTAGAATTGCGGCCATCTTCGGCAAACTGGCTGCATTCCCCGGCGAATGTCCAATTTATTGCTCCTGAACGGCCCCAATCTGAATCTCCTTGGTTCTCGTGAACCGGAGGTTTACGGTGCAACTCAGCTCGAGGATATCGAAGCCAACTGCATAGATGTGGCTGAGGAGTTCGGGCACTCCCTGACTTGCTACCAGAGTAACGCCGAACACAAACTCGTTGGCCGGGTACAGAAAGCAGCAAAGGAAAACGTCGCTTTCATCATTATCAACCCCGGCGCGTTTACGCATACGAGCGTGGCATTGCGTGATGCCCTGCTCGCGGTGGAGATTCCATTCATTGAGCTGCATTTGAGTAACACTTTTGCCCGGGAGGAGTTTCGGCACAAGAGTTATTTCAGCGATATCGCAGTGGCTTGCATGTTTGGTTTTGGGGCTTATGGATATGAATTGGCAGTCCAGGCTGCGCACGAGCAGCTGACGAGTGTCGAGGACGGATAATGGACATACGAAAAGTAAAGAAACTCATCGAATTACTCGACGAATCGGGTATCGCGGAAATTGAAATTACCGAAGGTGAAGAGTCGGTTCGCATCAGCCGCTACTCGCAAAACGCACCGCCGGTGATGACTGCCGCACCTGCGCCTGCACCCGCGCCGGCGCCTGCTGCTGCACCAGCGGCGGCCACGACTGAGCCAGCTGCGCCTAAAGAACCCGAAGAAACCGGGTTCCAGGTCACCGCGCCAATGGTTGGCACGTTCTACGCGTCCTCCTCGCCCGGCGCTGCGCCGTATGTACAGGTCGGCGATCGGGTTAGCGAAGGCGATACGCTGTGCATCATCGAGGCGATGAAAATGATGAACCAGATCGAAGCTGACGTAGCGGGCGTCATCAAGTCGATTCGCATTCAAAACGGCGAACCGGTCGAATACGGGCAGACTCTGTTCGTAATTGATCAGCGCAACACTGACTAAGCGGGCTGGTAAACATGCTCGATAAAGTCGTCATAGCCAATCGCGGCGAGATCGCGCTGCGAATCCAGCGCGCCTGCAGGGAGATGGGCATCAAGACCGTCGCCGTGCACTCGACCGCCGACAACAACCTGAAGCACGTGTTACTGGCCGATGAAACAGTATGCATCGGCCCGCCACCGTCAAGCGAAAGTTACCTGGACATGCCATCAATCATCGCCGCGGCGGAAGTGACCGATGCCGTCGGTATCCATCCGGGCTACGGCTTTCTCTCGGAAAACGCCGACTTTGCCGAGCGCGTGGAAACCAGTGGCTTCGTCTTCATCGGCCCACCGGCCAGCGCCATTCGCCTCATGGGTGACAAGGTCTCAGCCATCAAGGCGATGCAAACCGCAGGCGTTCCCTGTGTGCCGGGGTCAAACGGACCGCTGAGCGATGATGCTGACGAGAATATTCGAATCGCGCGCGACATCGGTTACCCGATCATCATTAAGGCCTCTGGTGGTGGTGGCGGTCGCGGCATGCGGGTTGTGCACGCAGAAGCATCGCTACTTGCGGCTATAACCGTAACCAAGGCCGAAGCTCGGGCGGCATTTGATAACGACGTGGTCTACATGGAGAAATTTCTCGAAAAGCCGCGCCACATCGAGTTCCAGCTGCTGGCCGACAGCCACGGCAACGCCGTACATCTCGGCGAACGCGATTGCTCCATGCAGCGCCGCCATCAAAAGGTCATCGAGGAAGCACCGGCTCCTGGCCTGACAGATGAGGAGCGCAAGCACATCGGCGAGCGTTGCGTGCGCGCCTGCCAGGAAATGGGATATCGCAGCGCCGGCACATTCGAGTTCCTGTACGAAAACGGCGAATTTTATTTCATTGAAATGAATACCCGTTTGCAGGTGGAACACCCGGTCACCGAAATGATTACCGGTATCGATATCGTGCGCGAACAGCTGCGTATTGCGGCTGGCGAAAAACTCAGCATCACGCAGGACGATGTTCGAATCCAGGGCCATGCAATCGAGTGCCGGCTCAACGCGGAGGACCCGAAGACATTCATGCCGTCGCCGGGACTGGTCACGTTATGGCATGCCCCAGGCGGTCCGGGCGTGCGTATCGACAGTCATGTATACAGCGGCTACAAGGTCCCACCGTATTACGATTCCATGATTGGCAAACTGATTACGCACGGCGGCGATCGCAATGCAGCGATCGCGCGCATGAAGAACGCACTGGGCGAGATCGTTATAGAGGGCATCAAGACGAACGTGCCACTGCACCAGGAGATATTCCAACACGCAGCATTCCAGCAGGGCGGTACGGACATCCATTACCTGGAGAAGCGACTCGGCCTGGTGTGATCGGGAGCACATCGAAACTTTGATAGATTGGCGACAATTTGTCATGGACCTTGAATCGCTGAATCGCGAGGCGGTCGAAGAGGTATTCGCCCGCCATGGCGCCAGCTCGATCACATTGACCGACGCCGGCGACCAACCCGTTCTCGAGCCCGCCCCCGGCGAAACGCCGTTGTGGCCCGATGTGCGCATCACCGGCCTGTTCGCCGGGGATACCAATTTTGACGCATTCAAAACCGACCTCAAGGCGTCGCTCGGACTCGATGCCTTGCCCGCGCATACGATCACAGCACTGGAAGATCGCGACTGGGAACGCGAATGGCTAAAGGACTTTTCGGCCATGCAATTCGGCGCGCGGCTCTGGATATCCCCGGGTGATGCAGAGGTCGATGCTGATGATGCGGTAGTCGTGCGACTCGACCCCGGCCTCGCCTTCGGCACCGGCACACACCCGACCACAGCGCTGTGCCTCGAGTGGATCGATGGGCTAGACCTCGTCGACAAGCGCTTGCTTGACTATGGCTGCGGCTCCGGCGTGTTAGCCATTGCGGCAATTCTCCTGGGAGCCGATCGTGCCGTGGCTATGGATATCGATGCCCAGGCCGTGCGGGCAACCGCAGACAATGCCGAACGCAATGCCGTGCGCGACCGTCTGCAGGTCACCAATCACGCACGCGGCATCGCTGGTGAATTTGACGTTGTCGTCGCCAACATCCTCGCAGGTCCGCTGATCGAGCTGGCTAAACCCTTATGCGCGCACGTCAAGAGCGGTTGTTTGCTTGCATTATCCGGCATACTCTCCGAGCAGGTTGAAGACGTGCTATCGGCCTATCAGCCCTGGATCGAGTTCGAAGAACCCGAGTGCCGGGAGCAGGATGGCCAAACCTGGGCACGACTAAACGGTCGAAGGACCGAGGACTGAGCGATGTATACCCAGTGCCCCGAATGCGAGGTGGCTTTTCGCGTTACGGCTAACGTGTTGAAGCAGGCAGCAGGCAAGGTCCGTTGTGGCGGCTGCGGCGTAGCATTCAATGCGCTTGCGCACCTGTCTGAGGAAATGCCGGTGAATGCAGCGCAGGAGAAGGCACCGGACGAGGCCGCCACTCCGCCTCAGTCGATTTCGGCCGAACAGAGCGCCGCCCTGCTAAAGACTCTCGACCAGCTTGCTGGTGACGATATTCGCATCGAAGACACCGGCGTCGAGTGGCGTGTGATCGATGCCGAAGAAGATGCGGAAATTGCCGAGGATCCGGTTCAGGTCAAGGTCGAAGAAGAAATGCGTTTCGACGACAACACGCCGCTACCGGACGACTTTGACCTTGATACCCCAGCCACGCCGAGACCCCCACCGCAACCGATTTTCGAACCGGAGCCGGAACCCCAAGTGGAGGAATCCCAGGTCGACCTCGTTTTTGGGGAGCCCGACGAATGGGAGGATCTGCTCGGCGATCTTAATGAGGTCGCGGCCGAGCTCGAAATTGCAGCGCCGGAACCGGCAGACGAGATTGAGGTCATCGAAGCGATTCCGGTAGACGATCAGGGTGCAGAGATCGACGCAGAAGCGTCGGCGACAGCGGACGATGACTTCGAATCACTGGATATGGACGCCCAGTTTGCACGTCAGGCGAAAGTACTCGGTCTCGACATGACCGGTCTGCAAAAATCTGTGGACGAAGACGACGTTGCAGCCGATGCAGACGAGTTTGCGCCGGCGGAAGACGCAGACGATGAAATTGTGTTGGAAAGCGAGCACGACGACGAGCTCGACCTCGGCGACGTTGCAGAAGAATCTGCACCGGCCGAGGAATTCGCAGCCGATGAAATCGTGTTGGAGAGCGAACACGACGACGAACTCGGCTCGGACGACGCTGCAGAAGAACTCGCGCCGGCGGAAGAAGATGCAGCCGATAACCTTGTGTTTGAGGTAGGGGACGAGGACGAAACTAACGACGACCTGGACGACGCGGAAGATCCGGGTGAAACCTCGATTGAAGAAGACCTGATGGCCGCGGCGTTTGAGGTGGAAGCCGCCGCCAGGGCAAAGACGGCACCAGCAGAGCCAGATGTTGATATTGAAGCCAGCGAGCCCGACGACGAACACGATGAAATCAACCTCGAAGATGTCGCGCCGGAGGAACTGTCGCGTGCCGGCATACTGGATGAAGACAACTACCTCGAATCAATCAGCGAAGAAGACGAAGCCGCCGTGCTCGATGAGATCGAGCTCGAAGCATCACCAGCAGACCGGGCACTGGCAGAGGCTGTGTTCGAAGAGAGGGGCGACGAGAAAGACGACGACAATTACGCAGCTGCCGCAGATGAATCGGGCGAGGACGACGCCGACGAGCCAGCCGAAGCGTTGCCGGACGAACCCGCTGCGGAAGACATCAGCGAGTCGGAGATTGAGGAAGACCTTCTCGACGAGGACGATCTCGCCGACGAGGCACAGTTACCGGATGAGGCGGAACTGGCGGCACAACTTGAGTCGGCGCTGGATGACATCGACGAAGTCGACTATGCCGAACCCGAAGATGTCGATGTTCCCGAGCCGACGGAGGAAGAACGGACCGTCAACATGATGATCGACCAGGACCTCCTGGCGATTGCCGTGGAAGACGACGACGGCTTTACCTCGACGATCGTGCAAAAGCAGGTCAGCGACGCAGCGGACATTCCCGACGAGAAACCGGCAGATTCCGACGAGTCCGATGAAGCTACAACGGACGACTCGATCGCGGACGAGAAAGAGGCTACCGACACCGCAGACCGGGACAATGACACCGACGCTGCAGCGATGCTCGCTGCGGCAGCCGAGGAAAACCCCTTGATGGAAACCATCATCATGGAAGGCGAATCGGTCATGAACGAGCAAGACCAGGAGCGCCTGGAGGCAGCCCGGGCAGCAGCGTCAGAAAGTTTGAAAAAGGCCGGATTCGACGACGAAAAAGCCAAATTCAGCTTTCGCGACTGGCGGCCACCGCCGCACAGCATGGCGGCTGCAGCTACTATATTGTTCGTCATTCTGATCATCCAGGTAATTCATCAATCGCGTGAAGCGCTGGCCGTCTCGCCCGCATTTCAGAATACGATTGGCCCGGTATACAACCTGCTGGGCAGCCCGGTAACGCCCGCCTGGGACATCACGGGGTGGCGCTTCGAGGCAACGAAGGGCAGTACCGACGATGAGGACAACGTACTAACCATCTATTCGCGGGTGGGCAACAACTCTGACCAGGCACTCCCGTACCCACTGATCCATGTAGAACTCAAAGACCGCTTTGAAGAAATCGTCGGGAGCAAGGTGCTGGAGCCTGCCGATTACCTGGTGGACGATTCCGACCCCGGCCAGCCGGTGCGGCCGAAAGAAACCTTCAATGCGATCATTGCCATTGACTCGCCTTCAGCCGCTGCGACCAGTTTCAAATTGAATGTCTGCTACCGCATCGGCGGCGGCCGGTTGCGCTGCGACGACAAAGACTTCCGCTAATGAAGATCGGGCCGTATGAGATCAGCAGCCCATTCGTGCTGGCGCCGATGGTCGGCGTCACCGACGCACCGTTTCGGCAAATTTGCCGGCGCTTCGGCGCAGGATTAACCACTTCGGAAATGACCACAGCGGACATCGGCCTTTGGCAGACCGCTCAATCGCGCCGCAAACTGGACATCGATCTCGATGCAGAACCGGTTGTCGTGCAAATTGCCGGTTCAGACCCGCAGCAAATGGCAGATGCAGCCCGGGCCTGCGTTGATCGCGGTGCACAGATTATCGATATCAATATGGGCTGCCCGGCGAAGAATGTTTGCAGGAAACTCGCCGGCTCGGCTTTGTTGCAGGATGAAGGCCTGGTTGCGCAAATTCTCGAGTCGGTCGTCGCGGCCGTCGAGGTGCCAGTCACTCTCAAAATGCGCACCGGCTGGGACCGGGCGCACCGTAATGGCGCTCGCATTGCCCGCATTGCCGAACAAAGTGGTGTGCAGTCGCTCGCGGTGCACGGCCGCACGCGCGCATGCAAATACAAAGGTGACGCCGAATACGACACCATTGCGCAAATAAAGCAGCAGGTTTCGATTCCGGTTTTTGCCAATGGCGATATCACCACTTTAGAGAAGTCACTTGAAGTATTGCGACTAACTCATGCAGACGGCTTGATGATCGGTCGCGGAGCGCAGGGGCGCCCCTGGATCTTTCGCGAGCTTGCCGCGTTTCATGCTGGCAAGAAAAAAATCGCGCCGCTAGAAAAATCTGAATTGCGTGATACTATGCTCGGCCATCTAAAAGAACTGCACCGATTCTATGGGGAACGCGTCGGTGTGCGGGTGGCTCGAAAACACCTGACCTGGTATAGCAGGCAACTCGTAAACGCAGACGAGTTTCGGTACCAGGCGGTCCGGGCCGAGAGTGGGCAAAAACAAATTCGACTGGTGCAGGAATACTTTGACCGTGCGGACGGGGGTGTTTCATTAGCCGCCTAGTCGCTACGGGATTTAAGCAGCGTGGGTAAGAAAGAGCACAATAAACTCCAAAATCGCAGTAAACCGTTACACAAACATACCGAAGACGCGCTGGCGATATATTTTGAGAGCCTCAACGGCGATCGCCCGGGCGATTTGTATGACCTTGTCATTGGCGAGGTCGAACGACCTTTATTCAAGGCCGTGCTGGACTACACTCAGGGCAACCAGAGCCAGGCAGCCGGCATTCTTGGGCTAAATCGCGGCACGCTGCGAAAGAAGCTGCGTTATTACTCTTTGATTCAGTAGGACTTTTCTCATGTTAACGGTGCAACGGGCACTTTTAAGTGTGTCCGATAAGCATGGTCTTATCCCGTTCGCCTCCGGCCTGGCCGAGTTGGGCGTTGAAATTCTCTCCACCGGCGGCACCTGCCGTGCATTACGCGAGGCCGGGCTCGAAGTCATCGAAGTCAGCGACAAAACCAGGTTTCCGGAAATCATGGATGGACGCGTCAAGACCCTGCACCCGGTCATTCACGGTGGCCTGTTGGGTCGCCGGGGTACCGACGATGCGGTGATGGCCGAACATGGCATCGAACCGATCGACCTGCTGGTGGTGAACCTCTACCCCTTCGAACAAACGATTGCGCGCGAGGATGCGACGATCGACGACGCAATCGAGAATATCGACATCGGTGGCCCGGCGATGATCCGGGCTGCGTCAAAAAACCACGCGAGCGTGGCCGTGGTGGTAGACCCGACCGACTACGATACCGTGCTGGGCGCTATCAACGATGAAGTACTGTCACCAGACATGCGTCGCCGGCTTGCGGCCAAGGCGTATGCCCATACAGCCAGCTATGACACGGCCATCACCCGGTATCTGTCGGCCACCCTCGGTGACGACGCGCTGGGCGAACAGTTCCTGTATGCCGGCAAACTCGTCGAGAAAATGCGCTACGGCGAGAACCCACACCAGGATGCTGCCTTCTATGTAGACCAGCAGGCTGCAAAAGGCTCGCTTGCGACTGCGACCCAGGTGCAGGGCAAGGCATTGTCCTACAACAACATCGCCGACAGCGACGCAGCCCTTGATTGTGTGCGTCAGTTCGAGGCACCGGCCTGTGTGATCGTCAAGCATGCCAACCCCTGTGGCGTAGCCGTAGCTGACGATATCCTGTCGGCTTACGAGAAAGCCTTCCAGACCGACCCCACCTCGGCGTTCGGCGGAATCATCGCGTTCAACCGGCCACTTGACGCAGCGACCGCCAACGCGATCATCGATAAGCAGTTCGTGGAAGTAATTGTGGCACCCGACATTGCAGCGGATGCGGCCGAGGTGCTCGCGGAAAAACGCAATGTGCGCGTGCTGGACACGGGTCCGTGGGAACCCAGCGAGGGCGGGCAGGAATTCAAGAAGGTCTCGGGCGGATTGCTGGTGCAGAGCAGCGACCTCGGCAGGATTACGGCGGATGATCTGCGAGTGGTGACGACAAAATCACCGACGCCTGAACAGATTGCTGACATGTTATTTGCCTGGACCGTGGTGAAGTACGTCAAGTCCAATGCCATCATTTTTTGCAAGGAAAACATGACGATCGGTGTGGGCGCGGGACAGATGAGCCGCGTTTACAGCACGAAGATTGCAGCGATCAAGGCTGCTGACGAGGGCTTGTCAGTCGAGGGCTCGGTCTTGGCCTCGGATGCGTTCTTTCCGTTCCGTGACGGCATCGACGCGGCGGCAAAGACCGGTATTGCCGCGATCATCCAGCCGGGTGGCTCAATGCGCGACGATGAGGTCATCGAGGCAGCCAACGAACACGGCCTGGCGATGGTTTTTACGGGCATGCGACACTTCCGGCACTGATGAAGATCCTCATTATCGGCAGCGGCGGGCGCGAACATGCACTGGCATGGAAGTGTGCGCAGTCAGCCGATGTCACGGAGGTATTGGTCGCGCCTGGCAACGCTGGCACAGCGCGCGAGACAAAATGCCGCAACGTGGCGGTATCTGCCGATGACATCGATGCACTGCTGCAGCTTGCCAGGGACCAGGACATCACGCTGACAATAGTGGGGCCCGAGGCACCGCTGGTCGCTGGAATTGTGGATCGCTTCACCGATGCCGGCCTGCCCTGCTTTGGCCCGAGCGCGAAAGCGGCACAACTCGAGGGGTCCAAGGCCTTCAGCAAGGACTTCCTGGCGCGACACAATATTCCGACCGCGGGGTATCAGACCTTTTCCAAGCTCGATCCGGCACTTGCCTACATTCGCGAGCAAGGCGCGCCGATCGTCATCAAAGCAGACGGCCTGGCGGCGGGCAAAGGCGTGATCGTTGCTATGACGCTGGCTGAGGCCGAAGCCGCCACGATCGATATGCTGTCGGGCAATAAATTTGGCGACGCCGGTGCGCGCATTGTCATCGAGGAATTTCTCGACGGCGAAGAAGCGAGTTTCATTGTCATCACCGATGGCGTGAACGTCGTGCCGATGGCGACATCGCAGGATCACAAGGCGCGTGACGAAGGCGATACAGGCCCGAATACTGGCGGCATGGGCGCCTATTCCCCTGCCCCGGTAGTATCACCGGACATCAAAAGCAGAATCCTGGAAGAAGTCATCCATCCGACACTCGCTGGCATGCGCAAAGACGGCGCCAACTACACGGGCTTTTTGTATGCGGGTCTGATGATCATGGCGGACGGCACGCCAAAGGTGATCGAATTCAATTGCCGCATGGGCGACCCGGAAACGCAGCCGATAATGATGCGACTTAGGTCTGACCTGGTCACCCTGTGCCGCGCGACCCTCGACGGCACGCTGGCAGGACAAAGTGCCGAATGGGATGAGCGCGTTTCACTGGGCGTGGTGATGGCTGCTCGTGGCTACCCCGACAGTTATGCAAAAGGCGAGGAAATCAAAGGCCTGGACGCCGACTTCAGCGACACACAGAAAGTTTTTCATGCCGGCACGGCGGGCGAACAACCCGTGCTAACGAGCGGCGGCCGGGTGCTATGCGTGGTGGGCCTGGGCGACTCGGTCGCGAGCGCAGCAGGCAACGCTTACGACGCGGTCGACAAGATTCATTGGGACAATGTGTACTTGCGCCGGGACATTGGTCATCGCGCCATTGCGCGCGAAAGGCAGGCGGGCTAGGCCGTGCTGACTGTCGGCGAAGCAAGCGCCGCGATCCGGTCGGCGATGCCGGCTGCCAAAACGGAAACCGTCAAACTCGAACAAGCGCCCGGTTGTGTGCTGCAGCAGACCGTCGTTGCCGAGCGGGACCAACCCCCCTTTGACCGCGTGATGATGGATGGGATTGCGATTGCGCACGGCGAATTCGCAGCCGGCAATCGCCGCTTCCCGATCCAGGCGACGCAATCGGCCGGCGATCCGGCGCTAAAACTCGACGCAGGGCACTGCATTGAGATTATGACCGGCGCGTCTCTCCCCGCCGACGCGGATTGCATCGTGCCGGTGGAGCGCATCGTCGTAACGGACGGCGTGGCCGAGATTGAAGCAGACTACAGTCCAGATAAAGACCAGTTTATTCATCCACGCGGCTCTGACCATGCCAAAGGCGCACACTTGTTGACGGCAGGTGCGCGCATTTCGCCGATGGATATCGCGATTATTGCAAGCTGCGGACTGACCGGAGTAACGGTCAGTGCTGCACCAACAATTCGTGTTATTTCGACGGGCAACGAACTGGTACCGCCGGGGAAGCCGATCGAGCCACACCAGATTCGCATGTCGAATGGGCCGGCGCTGGTCGCACTCCTGGCCAGGCACGGTTTTACCGACAGCCGGCATGATCATGTTGTGGATGATAAGGAAGTGCTGAAGACGCGCATCGCTGAACACCTGGACGCGGCCAACGTGTTGATCCTGTCCGGCGGCGTATCCATGGGCAAAGCCGACTATGTTCCGGGTGTCCTGGCAGAGCTTGGCGTAGAAGTGGTGTTTCACAAGATCAGCCAGCGCCCGGGCAAGCCGATGTGGTTTGGCATTGGCAAGGCTGGGCAAGCGGTGTTTGCTCTTCCCGGTAACCCGGTCTCGGCGCTGGTGTGTTGCCGACAATACGTGGTTGAAGCGCTCAACGCCGCGGCGGGCTTGCGCGAGAAACCTCCCGAATTCGCGAGCCTGGCGCAAGAGCATGTTTTTAAACCGGATTTAACCTGCTTCCTGCCGGTAAGACTAGTATCGGCGGTCGGTGGTCAGACGCTGGCGATGCCGGTGCAGACCAACACTTCCGGTGATTTTGCAGCCTTGAGCGGCACTGATGGCTATGTCGAACTGGCGCTGGAGACGACGACATTTGCGGCGGGCACAGGCGTGGTTCTCAGGCGCTGGTAGTTGAACGAACTGATCGAAAAATCAGTCGACTGCCCTTATTGCGGCGAGAGCATCGACGTCCTGGTTGATGTGTCCGAGTTGGGCCAGTCGTACGTCGAAGACTGCCAGGTGTGTTGCCGCCCTATCGTGTTTCATATCAGCGAAGATCCGGATGGTGGCGCAAACGTCGACGTTCGAGCAGAGAATGAATGACGCGAGATATTGACAAACCTGGATCCATTGCCGGTAGTCATTTGGATCGGTCCCGGAACGCTTCTCCTGCTGGGCGTGTTGACCGTGATTGCAGTGCTGGTCGATCTGATCGCCGGCGTTGCGACATGGATCGGGCTTCTGTTCGGAACAATTGCCATCGTGCTGAGCGATCAAGATGATTACGAAATACATTCTTGTCTGGTTCTTGCTTGCCGTTGTCGCCATTGTCAACGGCATCATTCGACAAACCACGTATGGCACATCTCTATCGGAACTGGCTGCCCACCAGATCTCAACCGTTACGGCGATACTGGCATCCGGAGTTGTGGTCTGGTTAGCAAGTCGCTTCTGGCCTTTTGAAACGGCGGCGCAAGCCTGGACGATCGGGCTTACGTGGCTGGCTATGACAATAGCCTTTGAGTTTGGCTTCGGCCACTATATTGCCGGACATTCCTGGGACCACTTGTTGGCCGACTACAATATTCTGAATGGCCGGGTGTGGTCTCTATTCCTGGCATGGGTGACGGTCCTGCCCTATTTGATTTTCACGCTCACGCGATGACAGAAGAACTTAATATCCGGCCGGCAGTAGCGTCGGACAGCGAGACACTCAGCGATCTCGCCTATCGTTCGAAAGCCTACTGGGGCTACGCGACCGACTTCATGGAAGCCTGCCGCGAAGAGTTGTCCGTGTCGGTTACAGATATCGCAAACCCCGAACGCAGCTATTTTGTCGCCGAACTGCGCGACGTCGTGGTCGGCTTCTACGCCCTGGAACGCCTTTCAGCAAGCGAGTCTGAACTGGAGGCAATGTTCGTTGCTCCCCAACACATCGGCCAGGGAATCGGCAGGCGCCTGATTGAACACGCCAAAATCCATGCCCGGCAAAATGGGGCAGCTTCGCTGCTGATTCAAGGCGATCCGAATGCGATGTCTTTCTATCGCGCTGCGGGTGGCATACTGGTTGGCGAGCGTGAGTCCGATAGTATCCAGGGCCGTTACCTGCCGGAATTCAGAATTGATGTTTCGAGCTCCGGCTAACCAGTAAGTAAAATGAGAAAAACAATGACGAGTGCTCGACTGGCAATATTCGCGTTTCTACTGTGCAGCCAGCTGCATGCGGCGACCTACAAACCGTACCCCGAAGCGAACGTTACAACAGACCAATGGCAGGAGTATTTCGACATAATTGTCACGGAGTTCGGTGACACGCGCGACGAGATTCCTGAAGCCAGGCTGGTCCTGTTTACCGACGAAGCATCATCCACTTTCTATGCTTTCACGTTGGACGACCACCCCGCTCACCCAGCCTGGATCACCCGCAGACTGGTGGAGCAGGATGGCGCAATAGCCATCCAGCAGATCGGATTTTTCGCAGGCGAAGAACAGGCCTTTGCGGACCTGTTTGATGACTACCTCGCGCTCTCGGACCAGCTCAGTCAAGACAACGCCAGGCAGGAAGAGTCGTCAGAATGAGGAAAAACACGTACAATTGGTAAAATATCCATGCAGGGGACAGTAATGACAAAAACAATGCTTGCCTCACTTGCTTGTACTTTCCTTCTTCTCGGCTGCTCCAGCAGGGAACCTTCTGCCAATATCCAAACCAGCCATGAATGCGGCGACACGGAATGCACCGTGGTCGTCTGGATGACGAATCCTGGCAGCGACACCTTCGAAATTACCTACGAATTCACGGCGCAGAAAACCGGCGTCGGCATCGTTGGCGAATTAAAAGGCAGCCATACGCTTGCCGGCCGCGAGAATTTGCGCCTTGAGGAAAAATTCCCGGTATCGCAAAAGCCAAACAGCGTCGGTGTTGGCACCAGTTCCACCCGGGGCAGCTAGCGGAGGCACAGCGGTATGGCTCAACCCGTCATTTTCTTTGATATCGCTGGCCCGGACGATACCGCACTGAAAGAATTCTACGCCAGCGTGTTCGAGTGGGAATTCGATGCCAGCGGACAGTTCCAGGTCGCGATCAACTCACCTATCGACGCGACGATTCGCAAGGATCCGGCGGAGAAGCGGCTGTACATCGGCGTGCCCGATATTGCGGATACTCTTCGGCAGATCGAGGCCGCTGGCGGGTCAATTGATGTCCCCCGGTTCGAGGTACCCGGTCTCGTCGTCCTGGGCTTGTTCAAAGACCCGGCAGGCAATCCTATGGGACTTGTGGAAATGGACGGCACTACACCCGTAGTCCCCTGAATTCACAACAGGCCCTGAAACTTGTAGGCTTTGCCATGCATTTGCTCGATTTTTCACAGGTGATCGCTGCACAACTCAAACGGCTGGCGAATACGAGCATGGCGACATTTTCGAGTGAACCTGGGCTTAAGCGACACGATGGAAGAACTGACATTTCTGGTTAAAGGGTCTGCCAAGGATCCTTATGAAATCATTTTCATAAAAGACGGCGACAGCCTGACTGCAGTCTGTAATTGCCCCGCCGGCACCTACGGCAACCTGTGCAAGCACCGCGTAAACATACTGGAGGGCAAGTCCACCGCAATCACAAGTGAAAATGCTGACCAGGTAACAACCGTCGTTAGCTGGTTAGCCGGCACGGACGTTGCAGCAGCCATGCACGAATTACAGGAGCTCGAGCAAGCGAAGGACGCAGACAAGAACGCAATCAACGAGGCAAAACGCAAGGTCGCCCGGGTGATGAATACATGATCGCCGGTACGTCGCAGATTGCTCCAGACTGTGATTATTTAAAGTAGCCGTAGACCGTAACGCCCAGCACCCAGAGCAACATGACGAGTGTGGGCACATAGGTCAGCATGAATCCCAGCGAGCGGGTCGACGGGTCCTTCACATAGCTGATGCGGTAAATGAATCGTCCGACGAGATAAATCACGCCGAGCCCCGCGGCCCAGACAGGGTTGACCTTGCTACCGAAAATCCACAAAGCCGGCAGGAACACCAGCAGTTGCTCCATCGTATTTTGTTGTACACGAAACATCCGCTCAAATTCTGGTGCGCCGGTTATGGCTGGCGCTTTGCACTTGTGCTTGGCGCGCATTGCGCCAACCTCCAGCCCGAACCAGCAGAATTGCAAAAGTGCCAATACTGTGACTATGACAACTGCATCCATTCTTCCCTGCCCCATTTTTGATATCGTAGGATTAGATGCTATCACCGAACAAGTGAATCAATGAATATCACCAATAGTGCCGAGTTCTGCGACGGCAATTATCCCTACGAGGAACGGCTGCGAAAGAAGCAGTATGAGAAGGAAAAGGCCCTGCTGCAGGTCGAACTGCTCAAGGCCCAGCGCTGGACCAAGGACACGGGGCAGAAAATCGTGGCATTGTTCGAGGGCCGGGACGCAGCTGGTAAGGGCGGTACCATCAAGCGGTTCATGGAACACCTCAATCCCCGCGGCGCGCGCGTGGTCGCCCTGGAGAAACCTTCAGTGCGCGAGAAAAACCAGTGGTACTTCCAGCGCTATGTCCAGCATTTGCCGACCGCCGGTGAGATGACCTTCTTCGATCGCTCCTGGTACAACCGGGCCGGCGTTGAGCGCGTCATGGGCTTCGCTACCGAAAAGCAGGTGGCCCGATTTATGCGCCAGTGTCCGGACTTCGAGCGCATGCTGGTCAATTCCGGAACGATCATGTTCAAGTTCTGGTTTTCCGTGCGTAAGGAGGAACAGGCAAGGCGCTTCGAGGCACGCGAAAGCGACCCACTCAAGCAATGGAAGCTAAGCCCTATCGATCTCGCCTCGCGCTCCTTGTGGGACGAGTACACCGAGGCGCGCGAAGACATGCTCAGGTTCACGAATACGGCGAAGAATCCCTGGACAATGATCAAGTCGGACGACAAGCGACGCGCGCGCATCAATTGCATGCGCGTATTTCTGAGTCAGCTCGACTATCCGGACAAGAATTCCAAGTTGATCGGCACACCCGATCCATTGGTCGTGGCCCAGCCGCAATATCTCGCTGAGGTCGAAAGTGCGTAGGTCGATTCACATTGCTTTGCTGCTCGCGCAGCTGCCGATCGCGGCGTGGGCGGACGGCACGCAGTTTGCTCGCGTTGCCGAGGATCCCGCGCGCCAACCACTGGCCCTGCAGCTCGCCATCGCCAGCTACATTTTGCCCGGCAGCGACATCCAGGTCGACCTGGTAAGTGCCATTCACATCGGCGACCAGGAATACTATGCCGAGCTGAACGAGCGCTTCGAAGACTACGACGCCACGCTCTATGAATTGATCGCGCCGAAAAATGCGGTGCATTCAGAACGCGACCCGGAAAATCAGGGTGTGATATCGAGCACGCAGATCGCCATGAAAGACCTGTTGCAGCTGAGTTTTCAACTTGACGAAATTGACTACGGCGCGGCCAACTTTGTGCATGCAGACCTCACGCCAACTGAATTATCGGCGAGTATGGATGAGCGTGGCGAATCCCTGTACGTGTATTTTTGGCGCCTGTTCTACGCCTCTTTTGCAGAATATGCGCGCGATCCATTGGGCCTGAGTAACCTTGGGCTCTTTTCCGCCATGCTGTCCAAAGATTCGGATAATGCGTTCAAGGTCATGCTGGCCTACGAGATGACCGACCTGAAGCAGCACAGCGAATTATTTGGCGAAGACGCCGACTCCGCCGTTATCGGCGCGCGCAATCAGCGCGCGATAGATGTTTTGCAGGAGCGACTGTCGGCGGGCGACAAGCACATTGCGATATTTTACGGCGTGGCACACATGCCGGACCTGGAAGACCGGCTGCTTGAACAACTGGGCCTTGAGTACCTAGATACTGCGTGGGTGGACGCGTGGCGCCTCGACAGCCGCGTCGATATCGAATAGACCCTCTTCCTGCAAATCGGCCATGGTCAATTCGATGGCCTTGCGCAGGCGCGGCACCAGGAAGTCCACATCTTCCTTGGTCATGGTCAGCGGCGGCGACATGATATTCAGGTCCGCAGCGGGCCGCACGATAACGCCAAGCGCTTCGCAATGATCCGAGATGCGCTTGCCAATGTTGACGCTTGGCGGGAAGAACTCCTTGGTTTCCTTATTCATCACGTTGACAACGCACATCATGAACAGGCGGCCACGGATATCACCGACAATCGGTAGATCCAGCAGCGTGCGCAATTGCTCTTCGAAGTAGACGCCGACTTCCTTGACGTTCTCGAAGATATTCTCACGCTCCATGATCTCGATGTTTTTCAGCGCCGCAGCACAACTGACTGGGTGCCCTGAGTAGGTATATCCACCGGTGAACCAGCGATCCTCATCGTTCTTCAGGACATCGTATATCCGGTCCGAGAATATGACGGCGCCAAGTGGCAGGTAGCCCGACGTCAGGCCCTTGGCGCAGCAAATGATGTCCGGCTGCACATCGAACATTTCCTTGCTGACAAACCAGTGGCCAAGTCTGCCGAACCCGGTAACCACTTCATCGGCCACATAAATGATGTCGTGCTTCTGGCACAGCTCCCACGTACGCCGGTTGTAACCCTCCGGCGGCACGATGACCCCGCCGGAGCCGAGAATTGGCTCGGCGTAGAACATGCCGACATTATCGGCACCCAGCTCATTAATCTTGGCTTCCATTTCATCGACCAGGAAGTCGCAAAATTGCGCCTCGTTCATGCCCTCAGGTGCCCGGTAAAAATTTGGGCTGGTGAGGTGATGCATGGTGTCTTCGATGTATCGGAACTCCGGCGAGCGGTCACCGGCCTTGCCGGACAGGGATGCCGCCAGGTAGGTCGTGCCGTGATACGCGTCGTGCCGAACCAGCACATGCTTCTTGCTCTTTTTACCGCGCGCGGCCTGGTACATCTGCACCAGGCGGAAGGCAGCGTCGTTAGCCGTTGAACCACCGCAGGTGAAGAACACGTTATTCAGATCGCCAGGGGCAAGTTCTGCCAGTTTCGCAGAGAGCAGTGCCGCCGGCTGATTTGACATGTCCGTGAAGGGATTGGCGTAGGCAAGTTGCTTCACCTGCTCGGCTATGGCGTCGGCCATCTCCTGCCGGCCAAGACCAATATTGGTGCACCACATGCCACCGACCGCATCAAAGTATTCGTTGCCGTCGATGTCCTTGAGGCGCGCGCCGCGCCCCTTGTCCATGATGAGCGAGCCACTTTCGTCATAGCTCACAAAATTATGAAACGGGTGCACGTGGTGGCGCCGATCCTGCTCCCAGACCTCTTTTCTGCTTGCGACTCGTTTACTCATAGACCCATGCTATCTGGCAACAAACCATTAGTCACGACGATACCGGGAGAAGAATGACCACACCAGATCCATCCCAGCATGTGGACCCTGGTCACTGACGGGCGGGCACAGTTCCTTTTCTGGCATCGAGGCTGCCTGTTCCGCCGTGATACAGGTCGCTGAGTGACTGGACGGGCCCTGCCGTGGCCAGACATGGGTACCGTTCGGATCCAGGCAGCTGACGACCTCATGACCTGGCACCTGGCATGCCGAATACGCGGTACATTCGACACCAGCCGCCTCGGCCAGGGTAGATGGCCAATCCGCAGGGCCGGATACGCATTGCATCGTATTGGCATAGATTTTTGTCGATTCTGCGAGCGATGCGTAGCTAAATCCGTCGTCCTTGCCAGCTTTGCCGTCGTAGCGGATGGTCTCGTCCTGAGCGCCCATCAGGAATAGCACCGGCAGATCCGTATTCGGACCACAGGCATGGCCCGGAGGCTGCAGGCCGATTATCGGCGCAGCGGCGGCAAAGCGCTCTGCGAGTTCGCAGGCGATACGCGTCGTCAGCATGGCCCCGTTGCTCACGCCAAGCACGTAATAGCGACTGGTGTCGGTCGCATATGTTTCCTGTACCTCGTCCAGCACTTTGGCGATAAACGCAACATCATTGGTGCAGGGCTCCCACTGGCAGCGATGACACTCATCGCAACCCGGCGGACACGGGTACTGGGCCGACTCGGCTGTGCAATGTGGCGGCGCATCGAAATCCGGGCCTTCCTTGCCGTACGAGTTCCAGGTGGTTATGCGAAACGGTGCATCCGACTGTTCAGCGACCAGAAAATGTGTACCTTGCGGATATACCACCATGTAGCCATTTGCATCAGCATGCGCATTCAGCCCGTGAGCATAGGCAAACCCGGTCGCGGTACTGGTATAGCCGTGCAGGCCCACCACCACCGGCAGCGGCTTTTCGGCATTGGGCGGGATGTGCACAAAATATTCACGTTCCACGCCTTCGTGCTCCAGCGTGTGTCGTTGCATAGCGGCGTGACCGTCTGTCGCCACAGACAACGCCAGCAACAGCATCGCAGTCATCACGTTAAAACACCCCACTCATATCGAAAATCACCAGGTCATCGCTCGCCGCCTGGTAGCGCGTAAACAAAAGGCGATCAGTCGCCGAATCATAGGACAATGTCGTATCCGCGAACGGCATTGGCCCCGTATACAGGAGCTCTTCGGCACCGCTTGTCAACTTACGCCGCACAATATTAGCTGTATTGCTGCCCGCCACCGGGTCAATATAGAACAGCTTATCGCCATCGAGAGTCCAACCATAGCGCCCCACGCCCGGCATACCCTCCCACAACTTCCTGGTGCTACCGTCCCCAATCTTCAGCCGATGTAATGCGCCCCGTGAGTCAGCTACGACCAGGAACTCTGTATCGACAGCAATCGGGTGGAAATAGCCGCTCGCAATTTCCCGAATTTGATCGTCCTTTGTCATGCAGATATTCCATTGACCCGCGGAATTGCAGCCGAACACTGCGGCAGATCCGTCGGCCAGCCAGACAGGTGTCGTGGCGTCGACTTGCGGATCGCCAATTTGCCGGATTGCACCGCTCACGACATCGGTCTCAAAAATGCGTTCGCCCGCATCGCCCTGCACGGTGAACAGAAGGCGCAAGCCATCCGGATGCCAGGCAGGGTAACGAATTGTGGCGCCTTCGAACTGGGTCAATTGTCGCGCGGTATCCGCGGCAAGATCGTAAAGCCAGATTTCATCGAAGCCGCTGCGACGAGAAATGTAGGCAAGCACGTCGCCGCCAGGTTGCAGAACACCATGGTGATCGTCACTGGTCGATGATGCGACAGCGCTCACGTTGCCAGCGGCATCGATAACGGCCAGGTCACGTTCACTGCGCAATCGCGCGGCGACCAGCGCATCAGTTGCAGCATTAAATTCAGGGTGAGCCAGGTCGGGTCCGTCGATTTTCTGGATCCGGCCAGTGCCAATTGACAACAGGTGTGACTCGAGCCGGCCGGCATCGTTAATCGTGTAAAACACGCGATCGGAATCGATCCACGTCATGCCGCCGAGTTGTGCCGGCTGTGTCGTAAGCCGGGTCTCGACACCGGTGTCGGTATCAACCAACCACAATGAACTACGGTGGTCCGGCTGCGGTTCACCGCGCAGGAACGCAACCGATTTGCCCGACGGGGAGTAACGGGGGTAGAAGTCGCTGCCGGTCGGCGACACCGTATCGCTCAGTTGGGTTATTGCACCGCTGGCGAGATTCAGTTCATACAGTCGCCGAAAACCGTCGGCATCGGCGTTTTCGTTGACGGTATACACCAGCCTGCCGCCATCCGGCGACCAGTCTACTAGCGTTGGAAACTTTGCGGTGCAAGCTGCGACCGACTGCGGCACGCCAAACACCAGGGACTGCGTCACCACGTCGCAACCGGTGCCCGACAAACGCACGTAGGCAACCTGGTCGCCGTCGGGTGAGATAGCGGGACCGTGCTCATGTGCTCCGGCGAAGGCCGCG
>Ga0102946_1000196_pt1 | contig 21234 bp, 16 predicted proteins | sample SalPon2A_A_D1_MG_FD_78209 | JGI IMG/M metagenome (GOLD analysis project Ga0102946, IMG submission 78209) | Soil microbial communities from South San Francisco under conditions of wetland restoration - Salt Pond MetaG R2A_A_D1_MG | ecosystem: Environmental > Terrestrial > Soil > Wetlands | place... | reverse complement strand
ATCCGGGGCATCCCCTGACTCACGTTCCGCGTCCGACTCTTCATCCTGGGCGGTCGGATTCTCACCGGTCAGGGCTTCTCGCAGGTCGAGAATTTCATCAACCAACGTCTTTTCATTCTCCCAGCGCTTGTTCAGATCCGCCTGGCGCGCACGCTCTTCCTCCAGATCGGCGGCGAGTTTGGATTCGCGCTCAGGGTCAGACATGCCGATTGCGGCTTCCCTGGCCAGGATGCTCTGCTCCAGCTCCAACGCCTCAATGCGATGCGTACTGTCTTCCAGCGGTGCTGGTGTTGCATGCAATGCCACAGCAACCCTGGCGCATGCAGTATCCAGCAGGCTCACCGCCTTGTCGGGTAATTGACGTGCCGGGATGTAACGATGCGAAAGGCGCGAGGCCGACTCCACTGCGTTGTCGAAAATCTGCACCCGGTGATGTTTCTCCATCACCGGAGCGACGCGACGAAGCATGCCGATGCACTTTTCTTCACTCGGCTCGTCGACCTTGACCACCTGGAATCGCCGTGTCAGAGCCGGGTCTTTTTCAATGTACTTTTTGTATTCGGCCCAGGTGGTGGCCGCAACCGTTCTGAGGGTTCCCCGGGCAAGGGCAGGTTTAAGCAGGTTGGCAGCATCGCCGGTACCCTCCGAGCCACCGGCACCGATAAGGGTATGAGCTTCATCAACAAACAGGATGATGGGCGTTGCTGAGGAATGCACCTCGTCGATGACAGCCCGCAGACGTTGTTCGAATTCACCTTTCATGCTGGCGCCAGCCTGCAGCAGCCCGAGGTCCAGCGCCATCAGCGCAACGTTCTTGAGCTGCGGTGGGACATCGCCTTGCGCCAGGCGCATTGCAAACCCCTCGACCACGGCTGTTTTACCAACACCCGCTTCACCGGTAAGAATGGGATTGTTCTGGCGACGGCGCATCAGGATGTCGACGATCTGCCGGATTTCCTCATCGCGCCCCACAATCGGATCGAGTTCGCCGTTGCGTGCCTGCTCAGTGAGATCGACGGCAAATTGCGCCAGTGCCGATTTCTTGCCGCCCGGTGCCATTTCGCGCCCGTCCCCGCCTGTGGCTGCTTCGCCGAGCTGGCTGCCGTCATTGGCGGTGAGTGCGTCTTCGGGCGATCCTTCTACGATCTTGTGTAAAGAGTTCACAAGCTCATCCAGCTTGACCTTTTCAAACTCCCGCGAAATTCGCAGCAATTCGTTTGTCAGGTTTCGAGTCTTGAGAATGCCAATCATCAGGTAACCACCGCGAACCCCGGATGCGCTGAACATCAGGCTGCCGTAGAGCCAGGCCTGCTCAGCAGCATCCTCAAGGTCAGCCGAAAGGTCACTGATCGAAGAGGCACCGCGAGGAAGCTTGTCCAGGGTTTTGGTGAAATCAGCAGCCAAACGGGCATTATCCAACCCGAAATGCTTGATGATTCGACCCAGGTCAGAATCCTGCAACTGGAGAATCTGCTGCAACCAATGGACCAGCTCGACATACGGGTTGCCGCGCATCTTGCAAAATACAGTTGCGCTTTCAATGGATTGGTACAGCAGGCTGTTGAGCTTGCCAAATAATGCAGTACGGCTGATTTCTGTCACGTCAATTTCCTTTGAGTTTCACTCACCCTGATCTCGATCAGACATAGTTTGCCACCTGCAGCTGCAGGTCGCCCACTTCTTCCTCTTCCTCGCGTGTCTCCAGCCAGCTTGTCCAGCCAAGCTCACCTTGCTTGCCCAGGCATGTGACTGGCTTTTCTTCTTTCTTCAATACCGGTTGAAGTTCCCACATCAACTCCAGCCCCAGGTAATTCCGTACTGTGTCGACAAGCTGTTTAAACAGCCTCCCGGTCGGCAGAAAGTCCTCGTATTGCTGCAGGGTTAAGGGTCCAAGCCGTATCTGAAACTTATCCTGGCGTTGCCAGACCCGGTCACCCAGCACTGTGTTCATCCCGAGGCTTCCGACCCTGGGGTCGGTTCCGAGCTGCAACCGGTCCCGTTCAGGGATGGTTAGCCAATGGGCAACAAACTCCACGATTTTTGCTGGCACCCTGAAATGATTTTGTACAATCGACGCCAACCCCACGGCGTGGCGCGGAAGGCTGCTCAGGTGCCCGGTAAAATGGAGCTTGGCAGAGCGCGGCATACTGTCAGCATCTTCTGCAGTTTCCATTCCGTAGCCGGCCAGGGCGCTGATATAAAACGCGAATCGGTCCTGGTCCTGCCGGTCAGCCTGAACGGTGGGCTTGCCCTGGGCCCAGGCGCGATAGAACAGGCTCACGATTCGATGATGGAAGGCATCGGCAAACCCAACATTGGCGGAATCACGGGCGTGCCGCTGCCGATGTCTTGCATGTTCGGTCAGGTGCAGGGGAAGCGGACCATTGGGCCCGAACAGCCCAATGAAAAGTTGTGAAATCCTGGGCTTGCCATCAGGACCCTCGAAATCCACGGCATTCAGGGTTGACGGGGCAAAACTCATGTATGGCGGCTGCCCAAAGCGTATAGGATCATCCTCCGGCCGGAATGCCAGCCCGGTGCGGGACTGATCGGGAAAGGCACAGTTTATCCGCCTCACCGCTGAGAAAAATCCGTAGCGGTATGGTGCATCCTGCATGCTCTGCAAAAGTGCTAGAGCCTCGGTCGTGTACCCATTCTCACCGGCCATCGGCCAACCTCGATATCAGCGTCAGAACGCACCACCAGTTCCGTAAGATTATTGATGGACACATACTTGGCAAAAAACTCCTCGAGCACAGAGCCGAAGAGATACATCCCCCCTCCTTCAAACGCTGCTTCCTCAAGCACCACTGTAATTTCCAGACCTCGACCGAAACTGATCGGCCCTGAAAGCGGTAAACGCCTGGTCACCGGTCTGGCAGTTATGCTGAGCACACCGTTGATTTGCCGGGTCGAAAGCGTGCTGTAATTTGAGTAAAGCTCCAGCAGTTCACGCAGAGCAGCTGCGCCCTCTTCAGGATTTTCGTCAATCAGGGAAAGATAATTAAGGGACAGGTGACTGATGACGCGCCATGCGTATTCCCCCGACATCGTCGCTGCACCAGAATCGCCACCTGAAGTCGATGGTCCCGGTCGGGTTGGACCGGCGACGCAGCGAACCTCTTCTACCGGAGCGTTGACATCCAGCGTGAAATCTCCACCGGGCTGTCCTTTTGGCATCAGGATCGGGAGGTCGCGGTTGGTGCACAAAGTCCGCACCCCGAGTTGAGCCAGGTCCGGACTGTACGGGGCATCGCTCGAGTCAACCAGTGACAAGAAAACTTCCTGCCCGAGGTAGCTCGATCGTGCGCCCTTCCTTCGCTGGCGGGAAGAAACGATCCTCGGCCTGCGCTGAACAGAGTAGTAGGCAGTGCTCTCGGTGACATGGCGGGCATCGCTGACTGCGTAAAATGGATGGAATTCCTGGCTGTCCTGAGCCTGGCTTCCATATCCCGTAACACCCAGCACCTGGTAAATTTCAAAATCCGTGGGCCTGCTGCGATCCGGAACAACATGAAACTCGTAATCCCGGTCATTGATGTGAATCCTGTCTGCCCGCTTGGGGAAAATATTCACCGCGGGCGTACAAAACGGTTGGAAACTGGACTTATCGACGATATTTTCCAGCTCGTTCCTGCGCCGGGAGAGATGGATGACGATATCGAATTGGTCCCCTTCCTGTTCCTTCAGGGCTTCTTTCAAACCACCGACCCGAATAAACCGATAACGCTCAGGAAAGGCGAAATATTCTCGCAACAGGCGGTAGCCATCGAACGATCGTGGCTGGTGAGGCAGCATGGATTCGTCAGGATCAAAACCCATTCGACCGACGTTACTGGAAGGAAGCGTGAGAACCTTTGTTGCATCGCTTCCACCGGTGATCACCGACAGGCCGCAGGCCTGGCTGAGGATTTCCTCATACAACCACAATGGATTCCGGCCACTGCCACCCAGGTACAGCGGAAGCGTATCAAGGTCCAGATCGCCCAGTTCAATCCCTCCAAGGGTCTTGACTCTGATCCTGACGCCACCTGCCACCGCGCGATCCGGCTTGATTCCAAGACGCGCGAGTGCAGCGCGACTGCTCAGGTATTGTGCGTCTGAAATTGCGATGGGATAAATACTGACATCATGCGATGTGCGGTATTCGCAGGCCGTCTGCATATCGCTGGTTTGCCTGCTGCTTAACGCAGAACCACGCTCCAGGACAAATCCATCAGCAGAACTCGGATCCTTCGGGTCAGGCTCGAATTGCACCACGACCATGGAGGGAATCGGGGCCAGGTAATCGGGGTAAACCATTGACAGCATTTGCTGACAAAACTTGGGAAATTCTTCCTCGATCTTGAGCTGAACGCGGGCAGTCAGGAATGCAAAACCTTCGAGCAGTCGCTCAACATAAGGGTCTGCACACGGAAGGGTCTCCATGCCGAGCCTTCCCGCAACCTTTGGATAGGCATGAGCAAATTCCGCCCCCATGCCATACATGAACTTTAGCTCCCGGTCGTAGTGTTTGAATATCCGTTGATCCATCAACCACGATCCTCGCTGACATCGAAATCACCTGATTCAAGGTCCAGCTTGCTGTGCAACAGGACCTGGAAAGGCATGGGTTGTTCGAATACCACACCTTCGATCTCAAAATACAAAGCATTGCTGTTCATTGCACTGGGATCTGACCGAACACGAACTCTCAGCGAATTGCGGATGATGCGGGGTTCAAAATCGCAAATGACACGCTTGATGTTCTTTTCGAGTTCGGCCACTTCGATTCCGGAAGAGGGGCGGCCTGAAAAATCCGGCAGTCCGTAGTTGAGCACCGACCGCCTGACCTCAGGATATGCATCGAGGTCGACCACAGAATCGAGGGACACCGAGTTAAACAGCGCGCCGAGGTCACGGATGACCGCATCTTTGTATTGCTTTTGGCTAAGCGTCCGCCTGGCGCCGGACTCTTTTTTGTTGTCGGGATTATGGTCGGTCAGCCGATCCAGCAAGGCCGGCTGAAGTTGGTCAGGTGCGGACCGTTTAGCCATCCGTCCGGGTCAGGACCCAAACTCGATGGTACGCACCTGCAACAGGGGATAATCAGATTGATCTGAAGTCAGCATCCGTTGTCCGATTCCTTCGAACAGATCATCGCCGCTATCTTTCCAATCAGTCTTGCGTGACAGAAGGTGATCATCGGAGACACCCGACAACAGCGGATAGCGAGCGGGTATCATGACCATATTCTGACCACCATTGGTCCAGGTGATCTCTGCCGGCAGCCATACCAGGTCTCTGAGGTCTTCCGGTTCTTCGGTCCGCAGGGTCTTGATGGTGTCCATGGGCACCCAGTAATACTGGCTGTTGAAAATGATCTCCAGTACCGGGCCAAATCGTTGATCCGCATCAGCGAGCCATTCAAAAGCCTCTCCGTTGATGCTGCCGCCGCAGGTTGGGGCTGCTTCGAACGCCTGTGCATTCAGCCGCTGAAATCCTTCCCGCTCACCTTTGGCAAGCACTTGTTGAGCCTCCACCAGCAACGCTATCCATTGTTGCGGTTCGCCAAAAACCAGCGGCTTGCTGAGGCCCTGGAAAACCGCCTCACGGTGCATTTCGCAATTGATGGCCTCACGGTATGCATGCACCATTGGCCAGGCTTCCTTGTTCAGGTCCTTGATGACTTCCAGTTGATTCAGAGCGCGTTTCCACTGGCCCTGGATGCAGAACAACTGGAACAGAAAGGTACGGCTGACAGCGTCTTCGGGCTTCTTTCGGATGCGCTGCATCAGATCCTGGAGAGCGTCTTCGACCCGACCATCCTGGATTAATTCTTCAGCGATCATGGCAGGTCATTTTGTTGGGCGCAAAAAAGCAGCCGGAGAACCAGTTGACTGGTCTCCGCTGCTTCCTGATTGCTGTTGATGTTGCTGAATGATTTATCAAATCGCAACGTTTTCTCTGGCGTTCCAACCAAGGACAGCTCCACCACCAGCTGCACCACCGCCATCCTGAGGTGTGTATTCCTCGGTCACCTTCGCGAAATTGAGCGTGAAGGAGTCCAGGGGCATGGTGTCGCCACCGCCGCCACTCTGTGAATAACTGGAAACCAGGATTTCCTGCATCTTGATTTTCAGATACTCGACCTGGGAGTCGCCACCGGCTTTACGGCACACCAATGTGGCTTCAGGCAAGTGCTCACCAGAGCAACATTTCTGCATCAGGGCCGGGGTGGCTTTATCCACTTGTTTGGTAAAGGACAGGTCATGAATGCTGACCTTCCCTTTGCCGCCGCCGCCTGAGATATGCATGCTGCCTGACTGGGTCATACCCCAACTCCAGCTTTCGATATCGATGCAGTTCTTGTACGTTGCGTCCTGTGACTCACCGTCCAATCCAGGGATCTTCAAGAAAAAATCTGTTGTAGCCATTACGTTCTCCTCGCGTTATTTAAAATTCCAGGTCGGGCGACTGATTGACAATTCTTCCCTTGAACCTATCTGCTTTGGAAGCTGTCTTTCGCCATCGCGGGATCAACTATAGCCAAAGCTTCTTATCGGTTCTGTGAATCACTTCACAAGCGGCAAAAAATAATCACCAGGCCCTTAAGCCAAATTTCACCCCACAGTTACCGCGCGGACGGTAACTGGGAAACCAGGCTCAGCGCCACGGTCATGCCCTCGAGCTGATAATGAGGCCTGAGGTAAAACCTCGAACGGTAATACCCTGGATTGGTCTCATCTTCTTCGACCACTACTTCCGCGGCTGCCAGAGGCTTACGGGCCTTGGTCGCGTCGGTGGAATTATCCGGGTCGCCGTCAACGTACTGCATGATCCAGTTGTTGAGCCAGGTCTCCACATCTTTTCGCTCTTTAAAGGAACCGATTTTGTCGCGCACGATGCACTTGAGGTAGTGAGCAAACCGGCAGGAAGCGAACAGATAAGGCAACCGCGCCGCCAGGTTGGCGTTCTTGGTTGCATAGTCGTCGTCGTATTCGATCGGTTTTTGCAATGACTGCCCACCGATAAATGCGGCGAAGTCGGAATTTTTCTTATGCAGCAACGGCAGGAAACCGTTCTTGGACAGTTCGGCCTCGCGACGGTCAGTAATGGCGATTTCGGTGGGGCACTTCATGTCCACACCGCCATCTTCTGTCGGAAAGGTGTGGGTCGGAAGATCATAGACCTCGCCACCCGATTCAATACCCCGAATCCGTGAACACCAGCCCCAGGTTTTGAATGCGCGGTTGATATTGGTCGCCATTGCATAGGCGGAATTGGACCAGGCGTACTTGCTGGAATCCGCGCCCTCGGTGTCTTCCTCGAAATCAAATTCCTCGACCGGGTCGGTTTTGGCGCCATAAGGCTGCCTGGACAGAAAGCGCGGCATGGTGAGGCCGATGTAACGGGAGTCCTCGGAATCGCGCAGGGTACGCCACGCTGCATGAGCAGGCCCCTGGAATTTCTTGGTCAGGTCTCTCGGATCCTGCAGCTCGGCCCAGGAGTCCATTTCCATGACTGAGGGGTTGGCCGCTGCCAGGAACGGGGCATGCATCGCCGCACTTATTCGGGCCATTTCCGTCAGTAGTTCGACATCGGTTGCCTTGTGGTCGAAATAGTAATCGCCGACGACACAACCAAACGGCTCGCCGCCAAAGGTTCCATATTCGGCCTCGTACATCTGTTTGAAGATGGGGCTCTGATCCCATTTGACGCCCTTGAAGCTGCGCAAGGTCTTGTGCAGTTCCTTCTTGGAAATGTTCATGACCTTGATCTTCAGCGTCTCATCGGTTTCGGTGTTGTTCACCATGTAATGCAGCCCGCGCCAGGCGCTTTCCAGGGCCTGGAAATCTGGATGGTGAATAACAAGATTGACCTGCTCGGTCAGTTTCTGGTCGATCTTCGCGATGATGGCTTCTATGGAAGCAACGGCATCCTCGGAAATAAGGTCCGTGTCCTGCAGCGCATACTCAGCCAGTGTCTGTACTGCATTCTCAATTTCTTCTGCGGCCCGGTCAGTCTTGGGCCGGATTTTCTTCTGAAGAAGCGCCCCAAAGTCGCTGGTTTCGGCAGTCTCAACTGCTGCCTGGGGTGCGGATGTCGCTTTTTTTTCAGCCATGCCTTATTCCTCTTTCTCTCCATCGTCTTTCTCGGTCTTTTCCTTGGGCGCAGACACCAATGACTGCAAAAGCGCCGGATCCTGGATGGCCTCGGCAACCAGTTGCTCTGCATCGGATTTACCGTCCATGAAACTGATGAGATTGTTGAGTTGTGTTCTTGCCTGCAGCAATTTATTCAAAGAATCAACCTTGCGGGCCACGGCAGCAGGTGAAAAATCGTCCATGCTGTCAAAAGTCAGGTCAACATTGAGTTGCCCATCACCCGTCAGGGTGTTGTCAACCCGAAACGCCGCCCTGGGTTTAATCGCACGCATGCGATCATCAAAATTGTCAACGTCAAACTCCAGGAATTTGCGTTTATCGACGTTGGGAAGGGGCTCTTCGGGTTTACCGGAAAGATCCGCCATCACGCCCATGACGAAAGGAAGTTGAACCTTCTTTTCGGCGCCACCTGTCTCGACCTCGTATTCGATCTGAACCCTTGGCGCCCTGTTCCTCGCTATAAATTTCTGACTGCTTTCTTTGGCCATGTTTGTCTCCGAGAACCATGAAGCTGAATCGCCTGCGCGATACCCTTACTAAATCCTATACCAATCGTGCTTAACGTGCTGAAAAAAACCGCCTGATTACTGTCCTTCGGTGTCTCCACTGACAATCCGTGCCTGGTTCACACTGTCGGGCACCATATCCTGCAGAATTTCCATGAAGGATTTTTCCACCAGCCGCTGCGCCCGTCGCAGGAGTAATGGTATGGGGCTTGAAGGCTCGTGCCTGGAGTAGTAGTCACAAATGTTATCCAGCACACGAACCACGTCGCGTCGGTTGCGGACAGCGCCGGTCATTGCTGCAACGGCCACCTCTCCTTCGCCGGCTTCTGCGCCCTCCCCTTCTGGCGGCAGTTCTTCAGACGGCATGTATTCCTTCATCACGGTGACCACCCGCCTGAGTGATTTTTCGGCCAGATCGAATACCGGGCCCTGTTCACCCCTGGACTGTTCCGTCCAGGTCTCGTCGATTTTCTTAAGCAGGTCAATGGAAGCCAACGCGGCATCGAGAGTAGCCTGAAGTTGTTCCGGATCACTTCTCAGGAAGGCCTCCCTGATGACACCTGGGTCCTGCACGTCATCGTCGTCTCCGGGTGACTCGTTGCCCTCCGCCAGGTCAATGTCATGAACGCTGTATTTACCCAGGCCCTTGACATCCACAAGCGTCATTTCAGCAACTGAACTGACGATGTATGAATACTCGTTCAGGGTTTCTACCGCATTAATGCGCATGGTGCTGTCATTATCTTCTTCGTCAAGCTGTGGGTGGACTGAACCCCAGAACTCACCGATATACGTATTCAGAAGTTCGAGACAATCTCGAAAAGTCTCGATGCCTTTGGTGTGAAGGGAAGCGAGAGCCAGGTGCACCACCACACGGCAATCCCGGGTATTCTCAAGTAAGCCGAGAGCCAGTTTTTCTACCGTCCTCCAGTCCGCCGGGTCTTGTGGAGGAGGCCTGTTGTCACCGCTGGGTGGGGCGTCACGCCTGGTCTGAGGCTCTGAAAGCCGCACCATCTCCTGGTATTCGGTCTCGTACTCGAGGTTCTCACCGCTCGGCGATTCCTCGGAGATTGGCTGGCTAAAATCTGTGGTTATGGAACTCATGGACAGCCCCCGAGGCTTGAGTGCCCCAAATTCCCGAATCGGTGAGTTTCCATTCTATTGAACGATGCCCCCCAAAACCCAGGTCGAAACGGTTGAATTAACGTCATCCGCTAGAGTATAAGGTATTCTATTGGCCGTGCAACCAGGGGCGAATTTGCCGTAATTCACTACCGGTACATCCTAACCAGAGCCGATTAATGTCGATAACATTAAAAATTGTCAGCTACCAGCGTCACACGCCTGAACAGCATGACTCGTATAGTTCAGACAAAACGCGGATCTCAATTGGACGCAATGCCGACAATGATTTTCCTCTGCCTGACCCTCAGCGTTTTATGTCGGGGCTGCATTGCTGGATTGAAAATCGGAACGATGGTTGGGAATTGCAGGACGTCAGCACCAACGGCGTGTTCATCAACGGTTCCAAAGAGCGAATTCCGAAGGACGAAAGCGTCTCACTCAATGAAGGCGACCTGATAAAGCTTGGCGACTACGAGCTGGAGTTTTCGACGAAGGCGGTTCGGGAAGCTGAGCCTGAAGAGGCAGAAGAAACCGATTTCTTCGCCGCCCCGAAAGATCCCGAAGCCAGAGCAGCAACCTCCAGGGGGCAAAAAGACGTCAATACCCCCTTGTCACAGATGGACGAGGGTATGCTTGCCGACCAGATCAGCATTGACGAAATTCACGGCCTGAACCCTCCAGAGGAAGACCCGGATCCGCCGTCATTGCAAGGCAAGGAATCACGTGGCTCGGCACTGAGGCAACATTTTCGCGCGCCGGAGGTGACGGCCGACCCACCCCAGGAACCTGAAGCACCATCAGATGCGAACGATGACCTGATGGCCAAGTACAGGCTAGATCCCGACGAACTGCCCCACCCTGAATGGGACGAGGCCACCGGAACCTGGAAGTCTGTGGCGAAGCCGGACACCCCGGCTCAGGCCATCAGCGATGAAACAGGCAAAACGGACCAGGGCAGCGATGCCCCGGGCACCACTCCGGTTGAGGCAGAAGCGCCCGAGCAGGAACAAGTCACGCCCGAATCTCTTACACCCAAAGCTGATTCACCCAAACCACGGACACCAGGACCCCGGATCAAAGCCGACTCCGCGCTCGCAGCGTTCATGGAAGGCGCCGGACTGGATCCTTCCAAATTCAGGCCCGAAGACGAGGCAGCATTTTTTTTCGACCTCGGTATGATTATTCAGAACATGACCGAAGGACTAATGCACACCCTGGCCTCACGCCGACATGTCAAACGTGAGTTTCGTGTTGATGAAACGCAGGTCGGTATTCGTGACAATAATCCATTGAAATGGGCGGTTTCAGCAGATGAAGCTCTGACCCGCCTGATGACCAATACAGACAGTGCTTACCTGAGCGGGCCCGAGGCTGTCAGCCAGGCCCTAGATGACCTCAATGCGCATCAGCTGGCAGCCCTGGCCGGCACTGAGGCGGCGTTACGAAATATCCTCAAACGATTCAAACCAGAAAATGTTGAATCGCGACTCGATTCCGGCTCTGTATTCGGCAAACTCATTCCAGGGTTTAAGAAAGCCAGGCACTGGGATTTGTACAGGGCCTTATATAATGAGGTGTCCGAAGCTGCTGATGATGACTTTCAACATCTGTTCGGCTCGCAGTTTCGAAAGGCGTACGAAGAACAACTCAATCGAATCGCCAGTTCACGCAAGGAGTCTTCTCAATGACCAAAAAGCTCGTCATGGCTTCAGTTGCCCTTATGCTGCTTGCTCTGTTGCTGTCAGCCTGCGGCTCCGCGCCCAAGTCAAACAAAGAAAAACTGGAAATACGAATCTCAGCGACCAGCGATGTGAATCCCGATCTCAACGATCGTCCTTCTCCTGTTATCCTCCACATTCTCGAGCTGACTTCGATTGACGGGTTCAACAGGGCAACTTTTTTCGAGCTGACCGAAAATGATGCGGCGGCACTCGGCGGAGATGTACTGAATAAATCAGAGATCATACTGACACCAGGCGGCACCTCCGAGACTGTGCTCGACATGGATTCGCAAATCAGTTTCCTGGGTTTCGTGGCAGCCTATCGGGATATCGACAATTCACGCTGGCGCGTGTCGCAGGAGGTTATTCCGGGAAAGACCGATTTCGTAACGCTTGACATCGGCAGGCAGCAAATCACCATCGCCGAAGTTAACAACTAAAACCGCCAGCACCCAGAGGTTCAAGAATGTCCTGGACAGCAAAAACAATCTGGTCGGAAGGCATGTTCCTTCGACCGCAACATTTCCAGCAGCATGACCGCTATCTTGAGGCGATGGTTGAAGATCGATGCAGCTCGCTTCGACCCTACGCCTGGGGTATCCGTGAATTGGAAATCAATGAGGAAGCGCTGGGACTCGGCAAAATTGACATCGCTCGCTGTCGCGTCGTGCTGGCCGACGGTACGACGGTCAACATACCTGCCGGCGATTCGGCACCGGAAGCGCTGGCATTGGACAGCAACACCCGCGATGAAACCATATACCTGTGTTTGCTGTCACGGCGATATGGCAGTAACGAGGTCAGTCGCGAGGAAGATTCGGATGACGTGACACGCCTGACCGCGAAAGTCATGGATGTGCGAGATACCAGCGTTGCAATGGACACCAGCGGACCCATTGAACTGGGCCACAAAAACCTCAGACTCCTTCGCGAGAATGACGAACGCGCAGATTACACCTGCATCGGGGTCGTGCGCGTTGTCGAAGTCCGCAACGACAACACAGTCGTTCTCGATCGGGACTACATTCCTCCGGCACTGGATTGCCGGGCCGTACCCCAGCTTTCGGGGTACATCAAGGATCTCCAGGGACTGCTAAAGCAGCGTGGTGAAAGACTGGCCGGCAGAGTCGGCGCGGCACATGGAGGCACGGCTGACACCGGCGACTTCATGCTTTTGCAAACCATCAACCGTTATCAGCCTTTGTTTTGCCATCTGGCTACGCTTTCAGATTTTCACCCCGAAACCCTCTACGGAATCTGTCTTCAGATGGCCGGTGAGTTGAGCACTTTTACCAGCAACACTCAACGCCCCTCGGAATACCCGGTTTATGACCATGAAGATCTGTTGGGGTGTTTCAAGCCGCTTATTGCGGAACTTCGTGAAGCGCTGACCAAGGTCATGGTCGCTACTGCCGAACGGATTGAGTTGAAACTGAAGCCGGGAGATGTCTACAAGGCAGACATCCATGATCGGTCACTTTTCGAAAACTATTATTGGGTACTGGCCATCAACGCAGACATGCCTCCTGAGGAAATCCGCACCCTGTTGCCACAGCAGGCCAAGATAGGCACCACAGATCAGATTGCCAACCTGGTCAGGCTGCAGATTCCCGGGGTCGGTCTGTCGACACTGGCGCAGGCACCACGCGAAATTCCATACCATGCCGGTTTCCAGTATTTTGAGCTGGACCGGCGCGGAGATATGTGGAGCCAGATTCGAGAATCCGGCGCGCTGGCCTTGCATGCCGGGGGTAACTTTCCCGGCATCAAGTTCCAGATGTGGGCGATAAAGACCAGGAATTAGGGCAGATGGCGGACCCCAAAGATCCTTTCGGAAACTCCGACGACGAACGCACTATTATTCGGCCCAATCCTGGCCGCCGGGCAGCGCAACAGGTCCAACAACCTCAATCACAAACTCCGCCTTCCCAAGGCGCAGCAGTGGACCTGGCGAAAATGTCAGGCCTTAATCCGCTGGACACGGCAGCCTCGCTGTTGCTTAATCTGCTTGGGCAAATTCGAAATACCACATCGCACCCGGATCCCAATGGTCTGCACAGCCAGCTTGGAGCGGAAATCCGGAGTTTCGAATCGCGTGCGCAAAATGCCGGTCTTTCACCGGAAACTGTGTTCACGGCCCGATATATCCTTTGTACGACCATTGACGAATTTGTATTGAGCACACCGTGGGGCGCCAACAGCGTGTTTCGCAATCAGAGCCTGCTGCAAATGTTCCACCAGGAAAGATTGGGCGGGGAAAAGTTTTTCCAGTTGCTGGACAGCATGATTCGCGATCCGGCCCGCAACATCGATCTTCTTGAGCTTATGTATGTGTGTCTCGCACTTGGATTCCAGGGCCGTTATCGCGTCGAGCGCGACGGCACCAACACGCTCGAAGCCATCCGGGAAAACCTCTACCGCACAATTCGCAATCAGCGTGGCGACATAGAACATGGCCTTTCACCTCACTGGGAAGGCATCGACAACAGCGTGCAGGGCAGGAAGGTCAAAATTCCGCTCTGGGCTTTGGTCACAATTACCTTCGCCGTGCTGGCTTTCATCTTTGTTGGCTTCACCTTTGGGCTTAAGCGAGGCAGTGAGCCAATCTACGCTGACCTCAGCACCACAGGCACCGAACAAAACCTGCTGCCCATCAGAACCCTTTCTTCACCCCCGGTCAGGCGCATAGCGGATCCGAAGCCGGAACGATTCAGTCTCAGAATTTTTCTCTCTCCCGAAATTGAGCGCAGTGAAGTCAGCGTTGACGAACAACCGGACAAGACGGTGGTTTTGATACATGGAGATGGATTGTTCGATTCTGGCGTGGATGTCGTTCGGCCGGCCTACCAGCCCGTTCTCACAAGAATCGGCGAAGGGCTTGAGCAGACCAGGGGCCGAATTGAAGTAATCGGACATTCGGACAATGTCCCGATTTCTACACGACGCTTTCCTTCGAACCAGAGCCTCTCGCAGGCCCGGGCCGAGGAAGTGGTCAGAATGCTGAACGAAGTGGTCAGCGACAATGAGCGCATGCGTGCCCTTGGCATGGCTGATCGGGCGCCGATTGCCCCGAACGATTCACCCGAAGGACGCGCGCTTAACCGGCGGGTCGAAATCACTGTTTATGAACGGGCTCGGGGTAACTAGATGGAAGGATTAATTGGTCGCCTCATCTCGATGGGTATGTTCCGCTACCTTGGCGTGGGCGCCGCTGCCCTGTTCATCTGGTACATGGGTCCCTACATTGAATTTCTCCGGCCAGCCAAAAACAGGCTGATCTGCATACTCATTGTTGCTGCGCTTTTCGGTCTTTACACGCTAACCCGCTGGATCCTTGCCAAGCGCAAAGAAAAAAACATGTCGAAGGACCTGGCGGAAAACGCGGACGAGGAAGTTGATCGCTCCCGTGAACGCAGTGACGAGGAAATTGCCACACTCAAGGACAAATTCGACGAAGCACTCAGCGTTCTCAAGAAAAGTGGCAAGGGCAAGTTCCGACATGGCGGTTTGTACTCTCTACCCTGGTACATGATCATCGGTCCACCCGGTGCCGGCAAAACCACCTTGCTGGTTCATTCCGGACTACGGTTCCCGCTGGCCGACAAGATGGGCCTAAAAAAACTGGCGGGCGTGGGCGGCACGCGATTTTGTGATTGGTGGTTCACCGATGAAGCAGTGATTGTCGATACGGCTGGCCGTTATGTCATGCAGGACAGTGACGAGAAAGTCGACAATGCAGCCTGGCTTGGATTCCTGCGCATGCTGCGCAAAAACCGCAAGCGACGTCCCATCAATGGCATCGTGGTGGCCATCAGCATCGACGAACTGTCTCGCAGCAGTGAAGTTGATCGAGAGCGGGCAGCCGTCGCGGTCCGGGCCCGCGTCCAGGAACTGTATGAGCAGCTTGGTGTGCGCTTTCCCATTTATGTCATGTTCACCAAGTGTGATCTGCTGGCCGGGTTCATGGAATTTTTTGATGATCTTGACCGCCATGAACGAGAGCAGGTTTGGGGAACAACCTTTAACATAAATGTCGATCTGCATGAGGAACTGGAGGGTGAGCTCGACCTATTGCAGGACCACCTTGAAGCCAGGCTGGTGCAGCGCCTTCAGCAGGAGCGCGATCCCCAGCGCCGTAACCTGATTTACAACTTCCAGGGCTCATTCAACGCCGTCAAACCACTTGTTACAGGGTTTATGGAGCGTGCCTTCAAACCCAGTCGGTACGAAACGGCACCATTTTTGCGCGGCGTGTATTTCACCAGCGGCACCCAGGAAGGCACGCCATTTAACCGCCTGATCAGCCAGTTGGCACGAAACTTCAGCCTCACCAGTGCCACTGCATATTCCGGTTCAGGCCAGGGCAAGAGCTTTTTTGTCCGCGATCTGCTCAGCAAGGTGATATTTGGCGAATCCGGACTGGCGGGTACCAATCTCAAGGCCCAGCGGATCTACGGCCTGATGCGTGCCGGCGGATTCATTGCGGTTGGCATCATTCCTCTTTTACTTGTTGCCTTGTGGTGGTGGAGTTCGATCAACAATCACGGAATGATTGATTCGCTTGATGATGACGCCAGGCAGATCACCGAGACCATCGAGACTGTTTCTCCCCAGAACACATCACTGGTGAGCGTGCTGCCGGTGCTCAATGAAGGGCGCGAACTCACCACCGGCTACGCAGCGAGCAAGGAAAGCGTTCCGCTCAAAATGCAATTCGGCCTTTACCAGGGGCGGCGCCTGGCGAAGAACCTGACAATTCCTGCCTACCAGCGCCTGCTTGAAAACGCATTTCTTTCCAGGATCCTGGTCAGCCTCGAACAACAACTGCGAGACAACCTCAGCAACCCGGAATACGCCTACCAGGCGCTCAAAACCTACCTGATGCTGGGTGACGACGAGCGCCTCAATACCGGGTACGTCAGGCGTTACATCTCCACTGACTGGCAGGCGCGATTCGGTGACTCACTATCCAGCGAGCAATACGCAGACCTGGAAAGTCATCTCGATGCCCTGCTGGATTTGCGGCCCTTTGCCCTGCCGTTTCCGCTGGATGACAACCTGATCGAACGCGTGCGAGGCGCGCTGGAACAGACCTCGCCCGCACAACGCGCCTATGCCATGATCAAGAGTGAAATCCTGACTGAAGGCGAGGAGTTCACTGCTGCCCGTGAGGGTGGCCCGGATGCACGCCAGGCACTGATCCGCCTGAGTGGAGAGCCGCTCACGCGTGGCGTGCCAGCGATGTTCTCGCCCGAGGGCTACTACCAGATGTTCGTCCCGACCCAGGCGCGGGTGATCGGCGAGCAGGAAGACGAGTTCTGGATTTTTGCGACCGAAGCAGCCCAGGGCAGCAGTATCGATTCTGCCGAACTGACCAACCAGGTCTCGACACTGTATTTCGATGATTTCATCGAAACCTGGTGGGAGTTCCTTGCTGACATTCGCATCCGTCGATTCAGCACTTTCGCTGAAGCTGCCGAGATCCTGAGGATCATTACCAGTGACGACTCACCACCAGTGCTTGTCCTCCAGGGGGCAGCGCAGAAAACGCAACTGATGCCGGATGCAATCGCTGGTGATGACGACAATGAATCGTTCATCGGGGCCGTCACCGAACTCATTGGTGCGAATGGTGAGGAGATTCCCTTTGTTTCGCCTGCCGCAGTCGATCGTGAATTTCGACCCCTGCATGACCTGATGGAAAGGCGCGACGGTCGTCCCTCAGCCCTCGATGGAATCATGGAAGACATCGAGGAACTCTACACTTATGTCCACGCGCTGGCGCGCAGCGGCACAGGTGATGTCTCCGCCGGTATGCAGAGCGATTTCTCCAACGCGGTCAATCGGGTGAGGATGTCTGGCGGTTACGCACCGACACCGATCGATGGCTGGATCGAGGAACTGGCCAGCCAGAACGAGGGCCTGGTCGCCGGCCGAACCATGGCTGCGTTGCAGGCTCGCTGGCAGGCCGAAGTTGTGCCTTTCTGCAGCAACGCCCTGTCTAATCGATACCCATTCAGCCCGGGAAGCGACAGTGAAGTTTCCTTGCAGGACTTTGGGCAGTTTTTCGGCCCTGGCGGTGTCCTCGACCGCTTCTTCCAGAACAACCTTGCTGAATACGTCGACACTAATTCCAGGCCGTGGCGGGTCAGACCGGGTGTCGCTGACGTTATACGAATCAGTGACGCAGCGCTTCGACAGCTGGAAATTGCCCGACGCATCCAGCGCGCGTTCTTTGCCCATGGCGGCGACCTGCCTGCAACCCAGTTCGACCTGCAGCCGGTGGGTATGGATCCGAAATCCACACACTTCACGCTTAACCTTGACGGGCAAACACTTAATTACAGCCACGGCCCGTTGGTGAGCAACTCCATGAGATGGCCCAGTGAAAGCACTTTCAGCCAGGTGCAGATACAGTTCAGCCCGGATACAAGCGAAGGCGGCTCGCGCACTGATAATGGCGCCTGGGCATGGTTCCGATTATTGGATCGGTCAGACATCGAAGCCGGAGAACGTCCTGAACAGTTCAGGCTGACCTTCTCCCTGGCTGATCGCTGGATTACTTATGATCTGCGGGCACGAAGTGCGTTTAATCCCTTCAACCTGTCGCAGCTACGTTCCTTTCGCTGCGTTTCGAGCTTGTAAGAGATCTGATAGTGGATGCAGACAGCAAGCAACTGGAGTTCGGGTATTTTGGCAAACTGCCGACCCTGGGGGATTTTGTTCAACAGGTACTGCCGCAGGATTTCGTCAATCCCTGGCATAAATGGGTTCAACAATCGATGGCGACAGCCAGGGAATCGCTAGGCAACGAATTCCTGAATTACTATCTTAATTGCCCGGCCTGGAAATTCCTGCTCAACCCTGGAGTTTGCGGCCAGCAGGCCGTGGCCGGACTCACCATCCCGAGCGTGGACAAGGTCGGCCGGTATTTCAATTTCACATTCGCAACCATACTGCCCGAAGATGTGGATGTCTGCGCCTATGCATTAAATAACCGTGAGGGATTTGTTGCTCTCGAACAGCTTGCACTCGATATCCTTGAGCAGGACCCTGGCCGATCAATCATCGAAACAAGAACCCGTGAGGTCACCACGACGTTTTCGATGCCGCCAGCGACCCGAAATCAGTTCGAAGCCCTCGATGATCACCTGATGGTCTCGCAGGACCAGGCACAGCCCTTTGCTGACCAGTCCGGGACACTCCTGAGCCATTTACTGATGCGGCAACTGGACGATTTCAGCATCTGGTGGTACGGCATGGAGGGACAGACCCGGTCACAACTCATGGTCTGCCGTGGCATGCCCTCTCAGGAAGCCTATGACAAGCTTCTGACCATCGGTAAACCGCCGGTAGTGGCTGAAGATGAAATGAATTACATCGATCAAATGATCGCGGGTAAGGATTGAGCCCGGCGTGTCCATCTCAGGCAATAAATCGTTCTCGGCAACCCACACTGGCATGGTGCGCCGCCTCAATGAAGATTCCATGATCAGTCGCGATGATATCGGCCTGTGGGCCGTGGCAGACGGCATGGGCGGCCATCAGGCCGGAGACCTTGCCAGCCAGACGGTGACGCGCCACCTGGAGTTAGTTCAGGATGCTACTGATATCGATGAATTGGTTACGAGGACATCAAAAGCACTGAACCAGGCCAATGACGAGTTACTGTCACTCGACGATCAATACCATGACGACCTGGTCCCGGGAAGCACTGTCGCGGTGCTGCTGATCAATGGCAGCCACGGTGCGGTTACATGGGCTGGTGACAGTCGAATTTACCGCCACCGCAACGGAATGACTGAACAAATCACTCATGACCACAGCCATGTTCAGGAACTCGTGGACCAGGCAGTGATTGAACCCGAAGAAGCCGAGAAGCACCCAATGTCGAACGTCATCACCCGCGCAATTGGCATCGATCAGCCATTGGATTTGGAAACAAAGCAGTTCGAAGTGTTACCTGGCGATCGATACCTCGTCTGCTCCGACGGGCTGAGTCGACTGGTCTCTCAGGAGGAGATCCGTAATCTGATGCATACCAGTGAAATCGAGGAGTCGGTGCAGTCTCTTTTGCATACCGCCCTGGTGCGCGGCGCGCCTGACAATGTCACTGTTGTCAGAGTCGACTGCGATCCGTCCTAATCTTCAAGACTGCACGCAGCTGACGTTTCAACACCTTCTCTTTCACCAGGCTCAAAAGAGTCCATACCGATATGCGGTGCATAAACAACATGACCAGCAGCGTCTTGTGTGCGGTGCAGGTAGGCGGTAACAAGTTCGTGGTTGCTGATCGGCGGCGGAGGCGTGGGGAAGGACAGACCCGGCTCCGCTGAATCTGGCCGGTCGAATGCCGCATGATGAACCTCGTAGGCAATGGCGAGGGTATCACCGGGTTCGACAGGCACACTCGAACGGATCACTTCCTGCACCACACAACTGGCTGAATAAGCAGAAACTTTCTCGCCCTCCAGGGCTTCCACGTTACCGAGGCAACATACCAGCACATCCGGGGTTGAGTCACGTACCGCCTCGGGGTCTTCAATTGCCATAGCAGCCAGCGGAACCACGACTAACAGGCAGAACAATCGAGCAAAAATGATGCGACACATGAAACGACTCCTGAAACCGGACTCACATTTTCAGTATAGCCATCGAAACGCAATGACGCGCCGGTCTGGGTTCAATTTATGGCACACTCTACGGCAACCGGGAGGTGGTGCTGAGATCGGTTTCCGCCAGGCCCAAAGCCATTATCCAGTATGCCGCTGCTCGCTAGAAAACAGCTCATGATTCAGGATTTTCCGGTCAAAAGATTTTGAAAGGCTGATTAACGCCGTTCCACCAATTCGACCCTGCGATTCAGCGCGCGGCACCACCATCACACATGGCCGAATTGATACCACCACCGCCGAATCCGAAGACGGGCTGGAAGGCTGGTTCTGGCCAAACAAGCCTACCTAACACCGCTGTGCGGACAACACACTACGCCTCGGAAGCCGTGTCTTTCAGCGTAAGGAAGATTGAAGGAGAAACAGATGCATGTGAGTACGACCAATTGGGTTGAAGGCCCCTTTCCTCACGATGATGTAGACGTATTTGCAATAGGAGACATCCACGGCTGCCCTGACGAACTCGAGGCGCTGCATACAACCATTAACTCGGTGAAACCATCAGCGGAATCAAACATTGTGCACCTAGGCGACTACGTGGACCGCGGGCCGGGTTCAGCCCGGGTCCTTGAATACCTGGCAGATTATTCTGAGAGCAATGACTCTGCCGTGTTTATTCGTGGTAACCACGACCAGTTCCTGATTGAACTCGTTCAACCTGATCCGGATCCTGACCTTGACCGCTACTTCATAAACATGTGGTACGAGAATGGCGGCACGCAAACCATGCGCAGTCTGGGAGTTAACGGATATGGACGTTTACTTGAACAGGGAAATATCGCTGAATTACGCAAACGAACCATTGCAGCGCTGGGCGAGCAACGGATCGACTTTCTACTTTCGACCACCTTGCACCACCAGGTTGGGAACTATCTGTTCGTGCACGCGGGGATTCGTCCCGGAATGTCGCTGGAAGAACAGGATTTTTCCGATCTGCTTTTGATCAGGGAACCCTTTCTATCGGCTCAGGATAACTGGGATCACCCATTCTGCGTGGTGCATGGTCATTCCATTTCCACACCGGGTGTGCTTCCGCATCGCATTGCGGTTGATGCCGGCGTCT
>Ga0102946_1000195_pt1 | contig 21258 bp, 18 predicted proteins | sample SalPon2A_A_D1_MG_FD_78209 | JGI IMG/M metagenome (GOLD analysis project Ga0102946, IMG submission 78209) | Soil microbial communities from South San Francisco under conditions of wetland restoration - Salt Pond MetaG R2A_A_D1_MG | ecosystem: Environmental > Terrestrial > Soil > Wetlands | place... | reverse complement strand
CTCGACCGGCATCTGGATCAGCGAGAAGCGGCTCGAGCCACAGGTCAGAGCCACCTTGCTGCCCTCGGCCGCCACCTGGACCGGCTTGTCCGGGAGGCTGCGTGCGATGTCGGCCAGCAGCTTGCCGAGCACGAGGGTGGTACCGGACTCCTCGACCTCGGCGCTGACGTTGACGGTGGCTGAGATCTCGTAGTCGAACGCCGAGAGCGTCAACGTTCCTTCGTCGTGCGCCTGCACCATCACCCCGGCCAGCACCGGCACGGGAGGACGACTACTCAACCCTCGAACCACCCAGGCCACGGCCTCCGCCAGCACGTCGCGCTCGACACGAAACTTCACGTCAGTCAGCTCTTTTCCTTCGGTGGACGGCCCCCGCTGCGAGCCGGCATACGTGCACGCCCGAGATTAGTCGGGGATCCGGGGGCCGCCAACCCCAAAGCCTGGCGGTGTGGCTTCCCCAGGGACGGGGGGTGGGCCGTGCTGGGAAGAGAGACTCGTAGTCGTCATCGGTGCTGTGGGTTCTGGGGACATCGACGAAACGCGCTGCTCACGTCGGGACCAGGGGTGTGAGAAGCCGGTGGATGCCACTGTCGACCACGCCACCGCGCTGTGGACGCACGAATGTCTTCCACAGTGGCAGTCGGGCGGCCCCCTCGATGTCCCCAGCGAACATCGTGTGATTCGCACCCGATGCACAGTCCGGTGTGTATGTCGATTGGGTAACGCTTGGTGTCGATCAGGTTGCGGGCCGTTGACACGCGTATGACCTGCACGAATACCGCGAATATACCCACAGGCTCGTCCACAGAAACTGTGGACAACTCGTGTGGATCAGCGGGCGGCCGCCTTGCGGATACTGCCCGTCAGCTCGGTGATCTGGTCGAAGAGGGCCCGCCGCTCACCGATGAGCTGGCGGATCTTGCGCTCCGCGTGCATCACCGTGGTGTGGTCGCGTCCGCCGAACTCCTGACCGATCTTGGGCAGCGACAGGTCGGTCAGCTCCCGGCACAGGTACATGGCGATCTGCCGCGCGTTGACCAGGGTGCGTGAGCGAGAGGGCCCACACAGGTCGTCGACCGAGATCCGGAAGTAGCTGGAGACCTCGTTGAGGATGGTCGCCGCGGTGATGCGCCCAGCGTTGACCCCGGGGATGATGTCCTTGAGCACGTGAGTGGCCAGCTCGGTGGTCGGTGGCTGCCCCGAGAGCGAGGCGAACGCGGTGACGCGGATGAGCGCGCCCTCCAGCTCGCGGATGTTGGTGCTGATCTTGCTGGCGATCAGCTCCAGCACCTCCGGCGGGGTCGACATGCGCTCCTGAGCCGCCTTCTTCTGCAGAATGGCGATGCGGGTCTCGAGGTCGGGAGACTGGACATCCGTGAGCAGGCCCCACTCGAACCGGCTACGCAGGCGCTCGGCGAAGCCAGAGAGCTTCTTGGGGGGCTGGTCGGAGGTGATCACCACCTGCTTCTCGCTGTTGTGCAGTGTGTTGAAGGTGTGGAAGAACTCTTCGACCGTCTGCTCTTTGCCCTGCAAGAACTGGATGTCGTCGATGAGCAGCACGTCGACATTGCGGTAGCGACGTTGGAAGGCTCCGGCCTTGTCGTCGCGGATGCTGTTGATGAAGTCGTTGGTGAACTCCTCGGAGTTCACGTAGCGCACCCGGGTCTGTGGATACAGGTTGCGGGTGTAGTGGCCGATGGCATGGAGCAGGTGAGTCTTGCCCAGACCGGACTCCCCGTAGATGAACAAGGGGTTGTAGGCGCGCGCCGGTGCCTCGGCCACGGCGAGCGAGGCGGCGTGGGCGAAACGGTTCGAGGAACCGGACACGAAGGTGTCGAAGGTGTACTTCGGGTTGAGCCGGGAGTCCCCGTCAGTGGTGGTGGCCGCACCGACCCCCGCCGTGGCCGACTCGGCCTGACCGGTGGACTCGCCGGCTTCCGTGCTCTCCTCAGGGGTGTAGGACCCCATGGCCCGCCGGTTCACCGGGGAGCGGTAGTCGCCGGCTTCCTGGTGGTCTGGGCCCTGATGGTTCGTCCCCTCGCGCTCGACCTGACGGCGTAGGTCGCTGTCGACGGTGATGGCCAGCCGTACTTCCTGGTCGAGCAGAGTGTTCAGGGCCTGCACGATGGGCAGTCGCAGCGTGGTCTCGAGGGTGTCCTTGGTGTGCTCGTAGGGCACCACCAGCAACGCGGTCGAGTCCAGCAGGCCGACCAGGCGGGTCAGCCGCAGGAAAGCTCGCTCGCGAGGGGCGATGCCTGAGGTGTCGACGTGCTCGACAGCCCGTGACCACACGTCATCGAAGTCGATCGACTCAGCCGCCATCAGACTTGCTGCCCTCGCCTCCCTGGTCGGACTCCGACGTTCGCGTCATCTGCCTCGGTGTCTCACCGCATCGACAGCTTGTCGACCGACTGTACACAAGGTTATCCACAAGCTGTGTACAAAGCGATGGACAAAACAACGGGAAGATCGTGACGCTATCAGAGCCCTCCGTTCGGGCCCAAGGGATCGGCAGGGTCTCGTTTGACCGCTCCCGTCTGCAGCCCGTACCGTGAGAAGGTCGCCATGACGGGCGTTTTCGCATGTCCAGGCACGGCTATGCTCCTGGGCTTCCGACTTCGTCTGACGAAGGCGTCGTACCGACCTACTGACCGGCTCCGCCTCGGTGCCGGCGCGGTGTTTCCGTGTCATCGCAGTGATGGAGAGATGATGAGCAAGCGTACCTTTCAGCCCAACCGCCGGCGTCGGGCCAAGGTGCACGGTTTCCGCCTGCGGATGCGCACGCGCGCCGGACGCAGCATCGTCGCTTCTCGCCGCCGCAAGGGCCGCGAGAAGCTGACGGCCTGAGATCTCTGACCGTGCCTCCGGCGTCTGTCACCCGTGTTGCCGGCACACCACCGACTGCGCCGGCCGGCCGACTTCCGGCGGGTGATGCGGGGCTCCAGCCCGCGCAACGGGCGGCGGGCCGGGACACCCAGGATCGTGGTGCATCGTGGGCCCATGGATGAGGCTCACGGCGACCGCCCGGCGCGGGTGGGGTTCGTCGTCTCCTCCGCCGTCGGCCACGCAGTGACACGGCACCGCGTCACGCGGCAGCTTCGCGCCTTGATGTCCGCGCGGATCGACCGCCTCCCGTCCGGAACCGACCTGGTCGTCCGAGCGACTCCTGAGGCCGCGAACGCCGGGTCCGCAGCCCTGTCCGCCGACCTCGACCGGTGCCTGCCGCGGGTGTGCGCATGAGTGCGCTGCTGGCCCGTCCTCTGGTCTGGTTGGTCCAGGCCTACCAGCTGCTGATCTCTCCCTTGCTGGGCCCGACCTGCAAGTACTACCCGTCGTGCTCGGCCTACGCGGTCACTGCGCTCCACGAGCACGGACCGCTACGTGGCCTGTGGCTCGCCGGCCGGCGCCTGTTGCGCTGTCACCCGTGGAGCCATGGCGGCGTCGACCACGTTCCCCCGCGCCGTGATGCGGTGCCCCCGACCACCGGCGAGACGTGCTCGCCCCGAGACTGAGGACGCATGGGTTTCTTCGACACCATCCTGTTCCCCTTCACATGGTTCGTCTCCACGATCATGGTCGGGTTCGAGAGCCTGCTGACCTCCTTCGGCATGTCCGACACCAGCGGTCTGACCTGGGTGCTGTCGATCATGGGTCTGGTCGTCGTGCTGCGCATCCTGCTCATGCCCTTGTTCGTACGGCAGATCCGCTCCCAGAGACGGATGCAGCTCTTGCAGCCCGAGCTGATGAAAATTCAGAAGAAGTACAAGGGGAAGAAGGACGAAGCATCTAGAAAGGCGATGACCGAAGAATCTTTCGGTCTGTACAAGAAGCACGGCACGAACCCGTTCTCCTCGTGCCTGCCGATCCTGCTCCAGATGCCGTTCTTCCTGGCGCTGTTCCGCATGCTGAACGATCTGGAAGGAGTGGCCGACGGATCCAAGCAGGCCATCGGCTTCTTCTCCCAGGAGCTGGCGGCCAAGATGGAGAACTCGACCATCCTGGGGGCGCAGCTCTCCTCGTCCTTCCTGCACGACAGCGACACGCCGGCGAAGATCCTGTCGCTGGTGCTGATCGTGTTGATGTCGCTGACGCAGTTCATCACCTCGCATCAGCTGATGCGCAAGAACATGCCTGCGGCTGCCCTCGACTCCCCGATGGCCCGCCAGCAGCAGATCTTGATCTACCTGCTGCCGATCATGTTCGCGGTCTTCGGGGTGAACTTCCCTCTCGGTGTGCTCATCTACTGGACGACCACCAACCTCTGGACGATGGGGCAGCAGTTCTACGTCATCCGTGCCATGCCCGCGCCCGGGTCTTTGGCGGAGAAGGCGCTGGAGGAGCGCCGCGCGGCCAAGGGCAAGCCGATCAAGAAGTTCCAGCTGGCCGGGGCGGAGCAGGCCGCCACCGAGCCGTCGGCTCCAGTGCGGCAGTCCGGTCAGCGCACTCAGCCGCAAGGAAAGAAACGGGCCAAGAACAAGAGCCGGAGCAACCGACCCAAGGGACGCTAGCGGGACCTGCGTCGCCGGTCACACCCGCCGCCCGCGACGCGTCGGACGCCCCATGAGCGAAGAGACCACCGTCAGAGTGCAACCAGGAGCAACCATGACCACCACAGCCGAACCGAGCTCGACCGATCCCGACGCGCAGGACCTGGCCCGGGAGCCCCGCGAGGCTGCCCCGGCCGGCTCAGGTTCCCGATCGTCCCAGCTCGAGCGGGAGGGCGAGGTCGCTGCAGACTTCCTCGAGTCATTGCTGGACATCGCCGATCTGGACGGCGACCTCGAGGTGGACGTCGAGGGTGACCGTGCCGCGGTGTCGATCGTGGACTCCGAGGACGGCTCGGTACCCCAGCGCCTGGTGGGCAGCGAGGCTTCGGTGCTGGAGGCGCTGCAGGAGCTGGCTCGACTGGCGGTGCAAGCACAGACCGGCGAGCGCAGCCGCTTGATCCTGGATGTGGCCGGCTACCGGGCCGACCGTCGCCGCACTCTGGCTCAGACTGCGGTGGGGGCGATCGACGAGGTGAGCAAGACCGGCGAGCCGCAGGCGTTGCCGCCGATGACGGCTTTCGAGCGGAAGGTCGTCCACGACGAGGTGCTCCGCGCAGGGCTGCGCTCGGAGTCTGAAGGGGAGGACCCCCGGCGCCACGTGGTGGTCTTCCCTACGTCGACCTAGCCGTATGGCGTCCGCGTCCTCACCGAAGCCGCCTCGCGCGGCCGGAGAGATCTTCGGCGAGCACCTGCCCCTGGCGGTGCGATACGCGGAGCTGCTCGTGACCACCGGCATCGAGCACGGCCTACTCGGCCCACGGGAAGCGTCCAAGGTGTGGGAGCGGCACATCGTGAACTGCGCGGCGGTCGAGTCGCTGCTCCCGCACCGGTCGCGACTGATCGACATCGGCAGCGGAGCCGGCCTGCCGGGTCTGGCCCTGGCGATCGCCCGTCCCGACCTGAAGGTCACCCTGGTCGAGCCGATGGCGCGCCGGACCCGTTGGCTCGAGGACGCGCTGAGCGAGCTGGGCTTGACCCAGGTCAGCGTGCAACGGGCACGGGCCGAAGAGATGAGCGCTTTGATCCAGGCTCCTGTGGTGACAGCGCGGGCCGTGGCGCGCCTGGACAAGCTGGCCACCTTGGCGTGGCCCCTCCTGCCCGAAGGGGGACGATTGCTCGCCTTGAAGGGAGACAGCGCGGAGACGGAGATGCACGAGGCCTCCGCCATCTTGGAGCGGATCGGAACCTCGTCCAGCACGGTGCACGAGGTGGGTGCCGACATCCTCGCCACGCCGGTCCGGGTCATCGAGCTGGTCAAAGGGTCAAGACCGCGGGTCATGCGGTCCGGATCCGGACGTGGCGAGAAGACGTGATGCAGCAGACCGACCTGGGCTGGGTCGACCTTCCGCGCGCGAGTCCGGGCGAGCGCGAGGTGCTCGCTGAGACTGCGCTCGGCTGGCCGGTCGGCCCCGATGACTCCACGCCTGCCGGTGATGTTTCACGTGAAACAGCCGACCCGGAGCGTGTCGATGAGAACGGTCCCCGGGAAGCGCCTCCTTCGAGCCCGCCGGAGCCTGTTTCACGTGAAACCTCACGACCCGTGCACGGGGCGCCTGTTTCACGTGAAACCGCCGCGACCGAGGACGAGTCGCCGGCCGGGGCCGGGCCCTCCGACCACGAGCCTCGCGCCACCCGTGTGCTGAGCGTGGCCAACCAGAAGGGTGGCGTGGGTAAAACCACCACTGCGGTGAACGTGGCGGCAGCGCTGGCCCAGGCCGGGTGTCGCGTCCTGCTCATCGACCTCGACCCGCAGGGTAACGCCAGCACCGCTCTGGGGGTCCCCCACGACATGGGTGCCCCCGGGGTCTACGAGGTCCTGGTACAGAACGCCACCTTGGACGAGGTCGTGCGTCCCTCGCCCAGCGCCCCCGGGGTGTGGTGTGCCCCCTCCACCATGGATGTCGCTGGATGCGAGATCGAGCTCGTGGGACTGCCCGACCGTGAGTTCCGACTCCGGACGGCCCTGCGGCGCCATCTGGGCTACGCCGACACCTCCGACCCCACCGAGTTCGAGCCGTCCGCGTACGACTTCGTGCTCATCGACTGCCCGCCCAGCCTCGGCCTGCTCACGATCAACGCGATGACCGCTTCCGGTGAGGTCTTGATTCCCATCCAGTGTGAGTACTACGCGCTGGAGGGCCTGACCCAGCTCGTCCGCAACGTCGAGCTGATGCGCGCACACCTCAACCCCGGTCTGCGGGTGTCGACCATCGTGATGACCATGTACGACGCCCGCACCCGCCTGTCGTCCCAGGTCGCCGAGGAGGTGCGGGCGCACTTCGGTGACCTGGTCCTGGCCACCGCGGTGCCCCGCTCGGTTCGCATCAGTGAGGCACCCAGCCACGGAGAGAGCGTGATGACCTACGACCCGCACAGCGTGGGAGCCCTGTCCTACCGCGAGGTTGCGGTAGAACTGAGACGACACTCGAGGCCGTAGACCGGCGTCGACCGCCCTACGCCCGAGGAGAGCTCATGAATGACCGCCGACGAGGGCTGGGGCGTGGTCTCGGAGCCTTGATTCCCTCCGAGGCGCCGGACTCCTCACCGCCGCGGGACGTCTTCTTCATCCCCTCGGAACCGGATCCGGCGCCCGCGGACGACAGCGCGTTGGTGGCGGTGCCGGGGGTGAGGTTCACCGAGGTACCCGTCGAGGACATCACACCCAACCCGCGGCAACCACGAAGTGACTTCAACGACGACGATCTGGCCGAGCTCGCCCACAGCATCTCGCTGGTCGGGGTGCTGCAGCCGGTCGTGGTCCGTCCCTCACCGGAGGGCGGGGCGGCACCTTTCGAGCTGATCATGGGCGAGCGGCGCTGGCGAGCCAGCCGGCAGGCGGGAATGGAGACGGTCCCCGCGTTGGTGCGCGAGACCGCAGACGGTGACCTCCTGCGGGATGCCTTGCTGGAGAACCTGCACCGCAGCCAGCTCAACCCATTGGAGGAGGCCGCTGCCTACGCGCAGCTGCTGGAGGACTTCGGGTGTACGCACGACGAGCTGGCGGCACGTCTGGGACGGTCGCGTCCTCAGATCTCCAACACCGTGCGCCTGCTGCGGCTGCCTCCCGCGGTTCAGCGACGGGTCGCCTCCGGTGTGCTGTCGGCGGGGCACGCTCGTGCTCTGCTGACGCTCAGCAACGCCCCGGCAATGGAGGTCCTCGCCGCCCGGATCGTCGCTGAGGGTCTCTCCGTGCGCTCCGTCGAGGAGATCGTGCTGTTGGGAGAAGGCAACGCCGACGGGTCCGGTCCGAGTCGCCGGCGGTCACGCTCCCAGGGGGACCCTGACTTGGCCGAGTGGTCGACGTGGCTGTCGGACCAGCTCGAGACCCGCGTCACCATCTCCATGGGTCGGCGCAGGGGCAAGATGAGCGTCGAGTTCGCCTCCAAGGAGGACCTAGAGCGCATCCTCGCGCTGATGCGCACCGAGTCGGCACCGAGAGAGCTGACGGGTTAAGGGTCGACCGGCCCGCTTCCGGCACACCCCACGTGTCCACAATTCTGTGGATAACCGGTGGGTTGTCGTGCGCGACAGCAGATGTCAGGAGAGAAAGGGCTCCAGCTCACGCATGAGCTTGGGCTTGGACAGGGCGCCCACCATCGTCTTGACGACCTCACCGTCCACGTACACGTTCATGGTGGGGATCCCGGTGATCCCGTAGCGACCGGTGACCTGGGGGTTCTCGTCGGTGTTCAGCTTCACGACCGTCAGCTGGTCCGAGTACTCCTCGGAGAGCTCCTCGAGAACCGGTGCGACCATCTTGCACGGTCCGCACCACGGGGCCCAGAAGTCCACCAGCACTGGGCCCTTCTGCTGGAGCACGTCCGCGCCGAAAGCGCTGTCGTCGGTCTGTTTCGTGGCCATCGCAGTTTCTCCTCAGTGGTGAAGGTCGTTGTGGGACAAGGGAATCGTCAGCTGACCGGCACCGCGGTGTCTGCCACGGGGGTGGCCAGGGCGGCCGGTTGACCAGCGGCCGGCGTGATGGCCGCCAGGTAGCGCTCAGCATCCAGCGCTGCGGCGCATCCGGACCCGGCGGCCGTGACGGCCTGGCGGTAGGTGTGGTCCACGAGGTCGCCGGCGGCGAAGACCCCGGGGATGTTGGTCGCGGTGCCGCGGCCCTGCACCAACACGTACCCCTCCGCGTCCAGATGAACCTGGTCGGTGATGAGCTCGTTGCGCGGGTCGTGACCCACCGCGATGAAGAGGCCGGTCACACTGAGCCGCCGACGCTCCCCGGTACGGACATCGGCGAGAGTGACGGCGTCGACCTTCGCGTCGCCGTGGATCTCGACGACCTCGCTGTGCCAGGCAAAGCTGATCTTGGGGTCGGCCAGGGCGCGCTCGGCCATGATGTGGCTCGCCCGCAGCTCGCCGCGCCGGTGTACGACCGTGACCGACCGGGCGAAGCGGCTCAGGAACGTGGCCTCCTCCATCGCGGAGTCGCCGCCGCCGACGACCACGATGTCCTGGTCGCGGAAGAAAGCCCCGTCGCAGGTGGCACACCAGGAGACCCCGTGGCCGGACAGGCGCTTCTCGTCGGGCAGTCCCAGCTCCCGGTAGGCCGAACCCATGGCCAGGATGACCGAGCGGGCCCGGTGCCGGCCGCCCTCTTCGTCGGTGACCACCTTGATGGCGCCCGTGAGGTCGAGCGCCGTCACGTCGGTGCGCTTCAGAACGGCCCCGAAGCGCTCGGCCTGGGCCCGCATCTCCATCATCAGGTCGGGACCCATGATCCCGTCGGTGAAACCGGGGTAGTTCTCGACCTCGGTCGTGTTCATCAGGGCCCCGCCGGCGGTGACGGCTCCCTCGAAGAGCACCGGCTCGAGGTTCGCACGCGCGGCGTAGACCGCCGCGGTGTACCCAGCCGGACCGGAGCCCACGATGATGACCTCGTGCACGGCGTCGGAGTCGCCCCCGGTGGACGCGGGGGACGCAGAGGTGTCTGGCTGGAGGGAGATTCCGCTGATCGCCGTCATGAGAGGGGTGCTGCTCCTGTGAAGATGGATGATGCTGGGTGGTGAACCGATCCTAGGACGCCGATGTTCCCGGTGGGGACGAGCGCGTCGGAGTGTCAGGGCAGGTCTGTCGGCCCGTGCAAGACGGATGCCGACGGGTCGGCGACACAGTCGGCGCTGACCGCCCACGCTCGGGGCGCGCGCGCCGATGCGTCACTGACCACCACGACGTCCGTCTGTGCCACTGTGGCGGGCGCCGCGACCCAGCCCGGGCCGTTCGGGGTCTCGCCGGTGGCACGGACGCAGTTCTCGGTCTGCGCGGCGGGTAGTGCTCGCACGCCCGCCTCGATGGGCTCGAAGGATGCGGGCAGCGAGCGCGGCTCGGTCCCGGCGGCCGCCCCCTCGAGCACGGCGCCGGCACCCGCGGCGAAGCTGCGCTCGTCGATCTGCGCCAGCGCCGCAGCCGCGACGCCATCGCCGCTGGCATGGTCCGCCCCCTCGTCGACGGCAGCGCCCTGAGAAGCACTGGCGCTCGGTGATTGTTCGGCCTTGTCCTCGCGTTCCGAACTTTCACCTGTTCTGGTGTTGCTCGCTGGAACATACTGCGCTGCAATCTCAGGTTCCTCACCCAGACCGACCATCCGATCGTAGGTTGCGACACCGACGACGCCGACCGTGACCACCGCGGCGGCCCCGGCCACGAGCCACGGACCACGCGGGAGCCGCTGCCGTGCGACGCCGAAGCTGACGTCCGAGCCGCCTCGTGCCTGCCCGGTGGCGGTCCGCCTCGGTGATGCGGCAGTACCGGAGGAACGGCCATCGCGCTGGGGATCGTGTTCGTCCAAGGTCGCGGCGATGCGAGCTGCCACATGATCGGGCATCGGGCCGGGGTCCGGGAGTCCGGAGAGCAGCTCCCGCACTCCGGTGGGATCGTCGTCCTGATCCTCCGGTCGCGGGCCGTCGTCTCTGCTGGTCACCGGCGGCTCCTGGTCAGTGTGATGCGGGCGGTCTCGCTGGCGAGGCCCGGCCCCGTGAGGAGCCCCATCATGGGTAGGACGCTCGGTGAACGTCACTGGTTCCCGGAGCGGGAGTCGCTCGGTGGACGAGCCCGGGTGGACCCGGCCGGCGTCAGCGGACCACGACCTCGGAGACGTAGACGATCTCGCCGTTGGGCCCGTCCCAGGCGTCGGTGAACCAGACCAGGACGTACTGCCCCTCCACCGGATCGTCGGCGGTCACCGTCACATCCTCGGAGGCGTCCTGGACCACGCCGATACGCGTGCTGTCCGAGCGGCTCACCTCGTCGCCGACGTACACCTCCACGGCGTAGTCGCCCTCAGGGAAGTCGATGTCGACCTCACTGACGCTCTGGCTCTCCCCGAGGTCGAGCGCGAGGCCGACGCCGTCCTTGAGGTTGCCCCAGTTGTCGGCCAGGTAGGTCCGGCTGTTCCACGAGGTGGAGGGGTCGCCATCGATGGCGAGGTCGGTGAGCTCGTTGTTCTCGTCGCCGTCGCCGCCGGGGTCGTGAGAGGTGATGCTCGCCGGCTCGATCGGGTCTGTTGACTCTGCCGTCGGTTCCTCTGTCGTGGGGGCGGCGTCGTTGTTGCCCTCGTTCGAGGACTCGTCCTCTTCCCCGGACTGTCCCTGCTCCTCCTCGCTGGTCGCCTCCTGCCCGCCATCGGCGGCCTCGCCGCCCATCGGGTTCAGACCCTGGATGGCACCGTAGGCCAGGAACATCGCCACGACGACGATGGCGGCAATGAGGGCTAGCACCACGCTGCTCTGGTAGCGCTGCCGAGGACGCCCTTCCTCCTCACTCAGGTCCGCCGTCGCGCCGGCGCCTCCGGAGAGGAGTCCGACGTCATCGGCACCGCGGTCCGCGTCCGCCTGCGTGGACGAGGCTCGGGAGCCTTCGGCATGGCGGCCGGTACGTCGGTCCTCCTCCGGTGCGTCGGCAAGCCCGGAATAGTCTCCAGCGGGCGCGGCGCCCGACGGTGTCGTGCGGTAGTAGCTGCCTTCGGCGCGGCCGGTGTCGTCCGTGTCGTCGGCGCCGGAGTCTGCTCCCTCGTGAGGATGGGCGGCGGTAGCGGCGGCGGCGGCACCGGATCCCGCGGAGAGGGCCGCATACGCTCCCCCGTCGCTGTCCTCGAGCGGCGCATCGAGGGAATGCTGCTCGCCCTGGACGACCTCGGAGGGCCAGGGTGCCAGCACCTTGGCGAGCTCTCCGGGGGTGCTGGGGGCTTGGGTGCCGTCCGACTCCACGCCGAAGACCGACCGGCACAGCGCGTCGAGATCCCCGGGAATCCCGCCGACGACCTCGGACGGCGCGGGCAGCGTGCCGTCGGCGAGGCGCCGAGCAGGCCGCAGCGCCTCGATCTCCTCGCCGGGCCAGCGGCCCGTCAGCCCCGTGTACAGCAAGGACATCAGGTCCGAGGTGTCGATGGCCGAGGACTCCACGGCCGAGATCTCGTCGGTCTGCTCGATGGCCGAGGCCACACCCACGCCGGAGATCTTGACGCTGCCCTCGCGGGTGCGCAGGACGGCGTGCGGGTTCAGGTAGAGGTGGTGCAGCCCTCGTCGCCGGGCGGACTCCAGCCCGGAGGCCGCCTCACCCACGATCCTGCGGGCCTCCTCGGCCGGGAGCGGGTGCTCGGCGACGAGCGAGGCCAGGGAGATGGCTTCGCTCAGTCCCTCCTCGACGATCCAGCAGACTCCGTCGTCGAGGCCGACGTCCAGGACGCGCACCAGGCGTGGATCGTCCACCCCGGCCGTGCGACGTGCGCTGTCGAGCACGGCGTGCGCCGTCTCCTCGTGCACACCGGAGGCGGGCAGCACGGTGACCGCCACGAGACGGTCCAAGGTCTGGTCGTGGGCCGACCAGTAGTCGAGGGTGTCGTCGCGTCGCGCCAGGAGCTCCTCGAGGGCATACCGGCCTCCGAGGACCTTGCCAGTGTCGATGCCATGCACCTGGGGCTCCTTGCTTCCTGAGGCTTCCGGTCCAGCCGGGTCCAAGAGTAGTCCGGTCCCACTCGTGATAGGTGCTGCTGCGACACCACTGTCGCGGGGATCCTCGGGGGGCTCGGAGCCCGGAGCCTCGGTGGGAGTCACGGGACTTGCGACGCCGTCCTGCGCCGCCCGCCGGCCGCGCACCCGGCGCAGCAGCGGGGCGGCGACCTCGGCCAGCTCACGCACCCCGAGGCGATGCGCGACGAAGGCGTACACCACCACGAACACCAGGCCCCCGAGCACGAGGGTCGCCAGCGCGGCCACCTTGCCGTCGAGCCGGGTGTCCACGGCGTACTGCACGGCCAGGGTGGGCAGAGCCGAGATCAGGGCGGCGGCGAAGGCGCGCAGATAGGTGCGGCGGACGTCGGCCATGCTCGTCGACCCCACACGCCGGCGTACCCACATGACGCCCAGCACCGCCGCCGCCAGCTGGCCGGCGGCCTGGCCTCCGGCGACACCGAAGGCGGTGAGCTGGGGTGGCAGGAAGGCCGCGGCCGTGATCGCGCCGATAGCGATGCCGGTGATGACCAGCTGGAGCTGGAAGGGGGGGCGGCCCTCCTGGTAGGCGTGGAAGATCCGCTGGGAGAGCAGGTACATGCCGTAGGGCACCAGGCCGAGCGTGAGAATCATGACGACCTGCGCCGTGGCCTCGGTCGCCTCGGACCCGCTGAGCAGGAGGAGCAGGGCGGTGACCTCGGGGGCGAGAACGATCATCGCGACGGCGATCGGCACCATGGCGGTGGCGAGCAACCGCAGCCCGTGCCGGTACTGGTACGACAGGGTCGCACGGTCGTCCGCGGCCGCGGCGCGGGAGAGCTGGGGAAGCATCGCGGTGAGCAGGGAGGTCGCGATGAGCGAGTGCGGGAGGATGAAGATCAGGAAGGCGTTGTCGTACACGAACTTGCCGGGCACTCCCGGCTGCAGCACCACGGCCCGGTTCAGCACGTTCGAGGCCAGCAACAGACCGAGCTGTGACACGGCGATGACGGCCAGGGTCCACATGGCCATCCGCGACGCGGCGCCCAGACCGACTCCACGGAAGCCCCATCTCGGCCGGTAGCGAAAGCCGCTGCGACGGACCGGCTCGAAGAGCACCGCTGCCTGCACGACGATCCCGAGAGTGGCGGTGCCGCCCAACAGCCAGATCATCTCCGGGCTCCACTGGCCCAGAGGCAACGTGGCGGCGTCGGGATAGCGGAAGGAGAAGACGACCAGCCCGGCGATGGCCACGATGTTGTTGGCCACCGGGGCCCACATGTAGTAGCCGAACCTCTCCTGCGCGTTGAGGATCTGGCCCAGCAGCGCGTAGGCGCCGTAGAAGAAGATCTGCGGCAGGCACAGGTAGGCCAGCGCCACGGCCAGGGCGAGCTGCTCCCCGGTCCAGCTGATCGCGTAGAGCTTGGTGACCAGCCACGCGCCCGCCGTGGCCAAGGCCGTCAGCACGAACAGGACGGTGAGGGCGAGGGTGATCAACCGGTCGGTCAGGTCCCGCCCCCGGTCCTCGCGGGCCAGGGCACGCGTCAGCTGGGGCACGAACACGACGTTCAGCACGCCACCGGCCAACAGGATGTACAGCGTGTTGGGCAGCGTGTTGGCGGTCTGCCAGATGTTCGCGATCTGGGTCGTGACGCCGATCGCACCGGCGAGCAGAGCGAGGCGGACGAGCCCGAGTAGCCGGGACACGAGCGTGCCCGAGGCCATCAGCGCGCTGGAGCGTGCCAGCGAGGCCGAAGAGTGTGACCTCGGCCCGTCCGGCGCGGGGGAGTCGGCGCCGGGCGCGCTCACGACAGCTCCTGCCTCGTGGCGCCAGAGGTGGAGGGCCGACGCACCGCCCGGGTCAGCCCGAGCACGAGGATGACGCCGGCCAGCCCTCCGAGCAGCCAGTAGATCCACATTCCGGTCGGCCGCACCGAGATGTTCAGCTCCTCCGGGTCGCCGATCGTCAACCCACTGGGGGTGGACAGGGTTGCTTGCACCGGCACCTCGCCGGCGGCCACGGCCTCGGCACGGAACTGCACGGTGGCGCGGCTCGAAGGTCCGATCGTCACCGCCTCGGGCGCCTCGAGGATGCGCAGCCGGGCGTTGCCCGGCTCGAGCCCGAGCCGAAGGTCCCGGACCGCGACCGGCAGCTCGTTGACCAAGGTGATCTGGATCAGGCCCTCCTGGGCGACGAAGTTGACCTCCGTAGGGTTGATCTGGATCCCGCCGGTGACCGTCGTGACCTGGGACTCCATCTCGCTCATCGGGACCGCCCACTCCTGGTCGCGGCTTCGCCAGCGCGTCGAGTACAACCCGTCCAGGACGGAGTCCCACTGCTGGGCAGCCCCTCCCTCGGGCATGATGCCGCTGAGGTCGGCCAACTGTCCCCGCACGGCCTCGATCTCGGCGATCCGAGCGGTGGTCAGCGGGCTCCGCCCTGGAGCCTCGGCCGGTGTGGAACCGGTCAGGCGGACCGGCTCCGCGTCCGCAAGCAGGTCAGCCGCCGACACCTGCTCCACCCACGGCGCCTCCTCGAGCGCTTGGACCAGGCTCCCGACGGTCTCTGCCTGCACGTCGGCGGCGCGGGGTGGGGAGAGCACGACCGCCCCCGGGGAGCTCGGCTGACGCTGGTGGCGCGCCAGCAGGTGCGCCAGCACCAGCTGCACGTCGGCACCATCCTGCCCTGGGCTCGACATCTCCTCGAGGATCTTCGCCAGCTGGTCGTCGTAGCCCAGCACCGGCATCGCCGCGGCGGAGTCGAGCTCGCCAGCAGGCTGCCCGATGAGGTCGGTGGTCTCGTTGAACGCGCTTCGCGGCAGGACCGTGGCCAGCGGAGCACCGCCGGGCCAGAGCGCCCGCATGTCGCGCAGACGCCGTTGGTCCACCACGTCGAAGGCCGGCCAGGAGACCCCCTGGCGGCCACGCTCGAGCACACGCTCGGCTTCGAGGACCGAGGGAGCCAGGTCGCGGCGCAGCAGCTGTCGGGACAGATCGGGGTCTGCCCCCGTATCCAGGAGCGCCGCCACGTCGGGATCGGACACGGGCAGCCACCACAGCTGGGACCGGCTCAGCTCCCCGAGACGCACCTGTAGGTCGGCCTCGGCCTGCTGCACCTGGCTGGCCTCCTCCGGCAGATCCAGCTCGGGCAGGTCTGGTTGGGTCGGGGTGGCGGAGGAGCTGGCGGACGTGTCGTCCGCCGACCCACTCCGCTCCTGCGGGCCGGACTGGCTCGGGACGTCACCCTGGTCGTTCTGCGTGCTGGGGGACTCCTGAGCGGGCTCGGTCGGCTCCGGCAGGGGGACGGGTGTCCCGGCGGGCGTGGAGACGTCCGCCGAGACACGCCCGAGCGGCGTCAACAGGGCGGGATCCACGACGAACGTCGCCTCGCCCTGGTCCAGTCCATCCAGCCAGGCCCGAGCCGAGGAGTCCGGTCCCACGGCGTCCAGCCACGCCTGGGCACGCTGCGGAGCGGGAGCCGAGGTCAGCGCGGCGTCCGCCGGCACGGTGAGAGGCACCACCCACGAGACTCCGAGTCGGTCCTGAGCCGGGCGTGTCGACCACCACGGCAACACCGAGCGAGCCTGCCCGAGGGTGGAGCCGTCGCCTCCCGTGACCTCGAGGCGCAGCGGCAGGCTCGTGAACGAGAAGGGGGGCCGCAGCCGTTTGCCCGGGACCGAGATCGTGAAGTCGAGCTCGTCGCCCGGAGCGAGCACCTCCTCCACCTCGTCCTGCCCCACCTGCCGAGGAGTTCTGGTGCTCTGCTCACCGGTGGACCAGGAGCTGACGGCATCAGAGGTGTCCAGGGCCACCCATGCTGTGCTGGCCGCGATCGCGCGGATCTCGGTGCTGACCGTGCCGACGTTGCGCAGAGTGCCACTGACACTCCAGGGCTGGTTGGGCCGCATCACCGTCGGTGCGACCTCGTCGACCACGATGTCGACCTGAGGACCGGGCTGGGCGGGCGCTTCCGGCATGGCCCGGCTGGTGTCGGGGTGAGGGTGGGCGCCTGCCGCCGGCTCCAGCGGGAGGAGAAGGGCGAGCACGACCAGAGCCACCATCAGCGGTGTCAGGCTCGCCCGGCAAGCCCCCACGCCTGCCCTGCCCACCAGGCGTACGCGCTCACGCGCACCGACAGCTCTCCCCGCTCTCGCGCTGTCATTCATACCGACGCTGACGGAGTCAGGACGGTTGGCCGCAGGTGAGGACAAGTCGAGTCGTCTCGGGGGGCTTCAGGCGGGTCCGGCCAGGCACCGCCAGGCGAGCTGGGCGATACGGCGCTCGTTGGGAAAGGTGAGCCGCTGGTGGGCCTCGTCCAAGGACACCCAGGCGGCGTCGATCGCCTCGTGGTCGGGGTCGTTGTCCACCGTGAGGCGACCTCCGGTGGCCTCGAGGAGATAGTGGTACACCATCTTGTGGATGCGGTGGGACGGAGTGGAGAACCGGTACTCGATCGTGCCCAAGGTCACCAGTACACGTCCTTCGATGCCGGTCTCCTCGGCTACTTCGCGCTCCGCGGTCTGGACCAGGGTCTCGCCGGCCTCGACGTGTCCCTTGGGTAGGCACCACTCGATGCGTGCCCGGCGGTTGCGCCGCGCGATCACCGGGATGCGGGCCCGACCGTCGATGACGTCGACGACAACCCCTCCGGCGGAGGTTTCTCGCACCGCGAGGTGCCGCCCGCGGGGGCGGGCCGGTCGCGGTGTGAGCGTCACGTGCTCACTGTATCGACCGGGCCTGTGGACAAGGTGAGATCACGAGGACACCGGTGCGTCCCTCTGCGTAGGCTAGGCGATCGTGTCCCCATCCTCCCCCGCAGCCGAGAGCCTGGCTCGCGCCTCCCGTGCCCTCTCGCCGGTGCTGGACTCGATCGCCGGCCTGAGCAGCGCTTTCGCGGCGCAGGGGCATGAGCTGGCCCTGGTCGGAGGGCCGGTGCGAGACGCCTTCCTCGGCCGGCAGTCCCCCGATCTGGACTTCGCGACCAACGCCCGGCCCGACGCGATCGAGACCCTTCTCCGCGGCTGGGCGGACCACACCTGGGATGTGGGTCGCGCCTTCGGCACCATCGGGGCGTGCCGCGGTGACCTGGTCGTGGAGGTGACCACGTACCGCGCCGATGCGTACGAACCGGGGTCGCGCAAGCCGGTGGTGGCCTTCGGGGACACCCTGGAGGCGGACCTGACGCGGCGCGACTTCACGGTCAACGCGATGGCCCTGCGGTTGCCCGACCGGGTGTTCGTCGACCCTTGCGGTGGCCTGGAGGATCTGGTCCAAGGCCGCCTGCGTACGCCGCAGGAGCCCGAGGTCTCCTTCTCGGACGACCCACTGCGCATGATGCGCGCGGCACGTTTCACCGCGACGCTTGGCCTGCACGTCGACCTCGCGGTCGCCGAGGCGATGACTGGGATGGCCTCCCGGCTGGACATCGTCTCCAGCGAGCGCGTACGCGACGAGCTCACGCGTCTGCTGTTGGGCGCCGATCCGCGAGCAGGAGTCGAGGTGCTCGTCAGCACCGGGCTGGCCGAGGTGGTGCTGCCCGAGGTGCCGGCCCTGCAGCTCGAGGTCGACGAGCACCACCGGCACAAGGACGTGTACCAGCACTCGTTGCAGGTGCTGGAGCAGGCCATCGCCTTGGAGAGCCCGCCGACCGCCACTGGTGCCGATGAGGTGCCGGGGCCGGACCTCGTGTTGCGGCTGGCCGCGCTGCTGCACGACATCGGCAAGCCCGCCACGCGCCGGTTCACCTCCGGCGGGGGAGTCAGCTTCCACCATCACGAGGTCGTCGGAGCCAAGCTCGCTCGGAGCCGGCTGCGCGCCCTGCGCTACGACAAGGAGACCGTCAAGGACGTCTCACGGCTGGTGGAGCTGCATCTGCGCTTCCACGGCTACGGCAGCGGTGAATGGACGGACTCAGCCGTGCGGCGGTACGTCACCGACGCCGGCGACCTGCTCGGCCGGCTGCACCGGTTGACCCGCTCGGACTGCACCACCCGCAACCGGCGCAAGGCAGCGCGGTTGTCCGCCTCCTACGACGACCTGGAGCGCCGCATCGACCGCCTGCGCGAGCAGGAGCAGCTGGAGGCCGTGCGGCCCGAGCTGGACGGGCACCAGATCGCCGAGGTGCTCGGCATCGAGCCCGGCCCGCTGCTCGGGCGGGCCTACAAACACCTGCTGGAGGTGCGCATGGAGCGCGGCCTCATCGGCCACGAGGAGGCGGTGACCGAGCTGCGGCGCTGGTGGCGAGAGCGAGCGCAGCCCTCGGGTGCCGCAGAATAGGCGGATGCGCGTCGTGATCGTCGCCGAACACGGCGGCCCAGAGGTCCTGCAGGTCACCGAACGCGAACGCCCGGTGCCGGACGAGGGCCATGTGCTGGTCGAGGTCGACGCGGCGGGGGTCAACTTCATCGACACCTACCAGCGCAGCGGCGCTTACCCCATGTCCCTGCCCTACGTCGTGGGCTCCGAGGGGGCCGGCACTGTGGTCGAGGTGGGACCGGGCACGGACGAGCCGGCACCGGGAGACCGGGTGGCGTGGGCCATGGTCCCCGGAAGCGGGGCCACCGAGTATGCGGTGGTGCCGGCGTCGCGCGCGGTGCCTGTGCCTGCCGGAGTCGACCTGCGCACCGCCGCTGCCGTGATGCTGCAGGGGATGACGGCGCACTACCTCGTGGAGTCCACCTACGCGGCGCAGGAAGGGCAGACCGCGTTGGTCCACGCCGCCGCGGGCGGTGTGGGGCTCTTGCTGTGCCAGATGCTGTCGGCCAAAGGTGTGCGCGTGATCGGCACGACCTCGACCTCCGACAAGGCCGACCACGCCCGCGCGGCCGGTGCCCATGATGTCGTCCGCTACCGCGCGGCCGAGGGGCGGAGCCCGGCGGTCGACCTGGTGGCGGAGGTCACCCGGCTCACGGACGGTGAGGGCGTCGACGTGGTCTACGACGGAGTGGGGCAGGCGACCTTCGACGCGGGTCTGGCGTTGTTGCGACCCCGAGGGACGATGGTGCTCTTCGGTGCGGCAAGCGGGCCGGTGGCTCCCGTCGATCCCCAGACGCTGAACACCGCGGGGTCGGTGTACCTCACCCGGCCCTCGCTGGCGCACTACCTCCAGGGCCGGGACGAGCTGCTCTGGCGAGCCCGCGATGTGCTCGGTGCGGTCGAGCGCGGCGATCTGCGGGTGAGCATCGGGGCGACCTATCCGCTGGAGCGGGTGGCCGACGCCCATCGCGATCTGGAGTCCGGGACGACGTCCGGCAAGCTGCTCCTGGCCCCGTAAGCCCCCGGAGCCTCACCGGCGCGGGTCCAGACTCGAGCCAGGACCCACGTCCATGCCACCGCGCGCAGCACCACGCAGGCGCCGTAGGCGTCTGCGGGCAGGCCGCGCCCAGGGTCGGAGCCGAAGCCGATGTAGAGCCAGGTGGCCTCGAAATGGATCACCTCGGCGGCTGCCCAGAGCAGGTGGTCGCGCCACGGCAGTGCTGAGAGGGCAAGGAACGGCAGCATCCACAAGCCGGTCTGGACCGAAACCGTCTTCGACGTGAGGATGACGGTCAGCATCATCGGTGCAGCCAGCGCTATCAGGGTGCGCACGTCACGGTTGCCGACCAGGCGACGGGAGAGCCCCACCCCGACCGCCGCCGCCACGACCCACCCGGTCAGGGCGACGACAGTGGCCACGGTGGTGGAGACCGGCGCCCCGAACAGACTCGGCACGAGCGTGCTCCCGCCATAGCCTGGGCCGCTGGACAGGAAGCGGCGCGGCGCGAGGGTGGCCCCGTCGCCGAACAGCGCCAGGAAGGGCGCGTACGCCACCGCCGCGGTCACCGCGGTCGAAGCGACCACACGGACGGCGTGCTGCCGCTGGCCGGTCCGCCAAGCGAGGAACACCGCGGCCAGGAGGAAGACCAACGGGAACGGGCGCAGGAGCACGGCGAGGCCGAGCAGCGCTCCACTGGTCATCGGTCGGTCGCGCTGCCAGGCCCACAGGGCCCAGATGACCAGCAGGATGCCCACCAGATCCACCGAGATCAGGGCCAACAGGGCGATGACCGGGCTGACGGCCAGATGGGCAGCCTGCCATGGTCGCTCCTGCTGCAGCGAGACCAGGGCCTGGGTTGCCAGGGCGAGCAGGACTGTCGCCAGGACGGCCCAGAGCCCGAAGGTCCAGCGCTGGGTGGGGACATCCCCGCCGGAGGCCGGGGAGATCACGGTCAGCACCCACAGCACCAGTCCGGAGAGCACGGGTTGGTCACTGGGGGACTGCCCGCTGTAGGGCATCGACCCTTCGGCCAGCGCGGAGCTCACGGTCACCACTGCGACATCGGAGTAGCAGGCGCGCCAGAACTGGTCCGGGTCGCTCCAGCCGTAGGCCAGGCAGTACCCCTTCTGGAGCACTCCGACGGCCACCATCAGGGAACCGAGGACGACCACGGTGGCCGCGACTCCGCTGAGGCCGCGGCGGCCCGGGGCGGCGTGGTCCCCCCAGGGGCCGCCGATGAACCGGGTCGCAGCCCGGACGACCGGGTCGTGGCGCGACGGTGCGTACCCGGCGGCGTGCGGTGCGGAGCTACCCGTCATCGACCGGGTCGTCGTCCACTCGGGCCTCCGAGTCTTCCTGGTCTGCGCGCGCGCCGCCGTTGCTGTCGTTGCCGCCGCCGCTGCCGCCACTGCTGCTGCCGCCGCTGCCGCCGCCGCTGCCGGCGTTGCCGGCGTTGCCGGCGTTGCCGCCACTGCTGCTGCCGCCGCTGCTGCCGTTGCCGGCGTTGCCGCCACTGCTGCCG
>Ga0102946_1000194_pt1 | contig 21296 bp, 19 predicted proteins | sample SalPon2A_A_D1_MG_FD_78209 | JGI IMG/M metagenome (GOLD analysis project Ga0102946, IMG submission 78209) | Soil microbial communities from South San Francisco under conditions of wetland restoration - Salt Pond MetaG R2A_A_D1_MG | ecosystem: Environmental > Terrestrial > Soil > Wetlands | place... | reverse complement strand
CGACATCACCAACATGACCCTGCTCTGCGGGCGCCACCACACCCTGGTCCACCACCACGACCTCAACGCCACCATCGAGGCAGACGGCGTGCACTGGGAACGACCATGACCCCGCCCCGGGCCGGCCTTGGTTGGCTGGGAGCGGAAGCATGCCCCGGCCCTGGCTCGTTTTCGCTCACCTCACCTGGGCTGCGCCGGGCATCCGCCGGGCATCATGCCTGCGCGCAGGGCTCGTCGAACGCCCGGTGATGGCTGCCCACATTGCGCGCGACGGCCAGGTGCCCGCCGAGGTAGGCCGCGGCACTACCCGTCGCGGCCCCACCGAGAGCCAACGCGGCTCCGGCGCTGTGGTTGCCCCGTCGGCGGGCGAGCCAGGACGACAGGTAGAGCCCGATGGAGCTTCCGACGGTGGCTGCGTGAACGAGACCGACGCGCTTCTCGCGCGTCCCCGATCCGGACCACTCCGCCCAGCCTGTCCAGGCGGTCAGCGGGACAGCGAGCAGACCGGTGCCGACGAGCGTCCGCGCGGCGGTGCGAGACTCCGGGCCCCCGACGAGGTCGAGCACGCTGGCGGACGTCCACGAACCCAGCACGGCATCGGTGAGAACGGGGTGGAGAGCGTGCCCCAGCCATTCCCCGCGCAGGAACGCTGCTCGGGTCCCGGTGCCGAAAACCGTCTCGATCGTCGGCTCGATGGCTCCCACGACCGCGTCCAGCGCAGAGGCCTCCTCGAGCTTGCGGGTCCACGCGACGACCGGTGGCGGTTGCTCCGTCATGATGCGCCTCCTCTTCACAACGGGTCGACAAGCCCGCTACTCGTGTCGCGATCCTCCCCCCAGCCCCGTCCACGAGCAACCGCACCTCGTGGGCGACCGCTTGCGACAACGTGGCTAATGGTATTAGTCTCAGGGCTAATACTATTAGCTTAGGAGGATGACGATGCTTCATCACCTCGCCCTTGACCACGGCACCATCGCCATCGAGACCACCGGCGCCGGACAGCTCGTCGTCCTGGCGCACGGCATGGGAGACAGCCGCGCCGCTTACCGCTTCGTCGTGCCCCAGCTGGTCGCGGCGGGCTACCGGGTCGCGGCGATGGACCTGCGGGGCTGTGGCGATTCCAGCGCCGAGTGGCCGGACTACAGCCGCACCGCCATCGCCGGTGACCTGCTCGCCGTCATCCAGCATCTGGGTGGCCCGGCCGTGCTGGTCGGACACTCCATCTCCGGCGGCGCCGCCACCATCGCCGCGGCGAAGGATCCGACTGCGGTCGCCGGAGTCGTCGAGCTGGCGCCGTTCACCCGGGCGCAAGCCGTTCGGCCTGCCGATCTGACCGTGAAGCGCTACCGCACCGCCATGACACGGTTGCTGTTGAGCAACGTGCTGGGCAGCGTCCGCGCCTGGCATCGCTACCTCGACCTGGCCTTTCCCGGCGACAAGCCCGAGGACTGGGAGGACCAGCTGCAGCGCATGGACCGCGAGCTTCGCGAACCTGGGCGGATGAAGGCACTGCAACGCATGGGGCGGTCAGCGCCCAAGGACGCCGGTGCTCAGCTCGGCAACGTCCGGTGCCCGGTGCTGGTCGTGCAGGGGTCCCTCGACCCGGACTGGGCCGACCCGCGCGCTGAGGGTGAGGCGATCGTGGCCGAGATGCCCGACGGTCTCGCCGAGCTCGTGGTTATCGACGGCGCGGGGCACTATCCACACACCCAGCATCATGACGAGACGGCAGCGCTGATCCTGTCCTTCCTGAGAGCCCACGCGGATGCCTAGAGCCGGGCTGGGGCCCGAGATGGTCGCTGCTGCGGCCGCAGACCTGGCCGACGAGATCGGCCTGGCCAACGTCACCATGGCTCAGGTGGCCGAGCGGCTCGGGGTGCGCACCCCCTCCCTCTACAAGCACGTCGGCGGCCAGTCCGACCTCACCCGGCGCATCGGTGTCATCGCGCTGAACGAGCTCGCGGACAACCTGCGCGATGAGCTGCAGGGCCGCGCCCAGCGCGACGCCCTGGCGGCGGCGGCGACCACCTTCCGCACGTTCGTCACCGAGCACCCGGGGCGGTACGCCGCCACCGTTCGCCTCGACACCAACGGTCCCGGCGACCCGCTGGTCGCTGCGGGGGCACGGGTGGTCGACTCCCTCTCGGCGGTGCTGGCCGGCTACGGGACCCCGGACTGCGACGCGATCCACGCCCTGAGGACGATGCGCAGCCTCCTCCACGGCTTCGCCGTGCTCGAGGCCGCCGGAGGGTTCCAGATGGACACCGACGTGAACGACAGCTTCACCTGGTTGGTGGGGTTCCTACACCACGGTCTGCAGGCTGCCAGTGGCGAACACCCGCGTCTACCATGACGATGTGGCACAGCGAGGCGGCAGCCAGGAGCAGCCGGCGCTCTTCTTCGACGGGCCGGAGGACTTCCGGCAATGGCTGCAGGAGCACCATGCCACCGAGACCGAACTGTGGATGGGTCTGCGCCGCAAGACTGAAGAACCTCGCGGCTTGACGTGGGAGGAGGCCGTCCCGGAGGCGCTGTGTTTCGGGTGGATCGACTCCCGCGTCGAGCGCATCGATGACCGTGCCAGGCGTCAGCGGTGGACGCCCCGCAAGCCGACCAGCACCTGGAGCCAGGTCAACCTCGAGATGGTGGACCGCCTGATGGCGCAGGGGCGGATGCACCCCTCGGGAATCGCTGCGTGGGAGCGTCGGCGGGTGGACGCCCACTGGGAGAACGCCCGAGCACAGGCCCAGACGATGCAGCTCCCGACCGAGTACGCAGAGGCCCTGCCGGGCGACGCGGCTGCGCAGGCCTTCTGGGACCAGGCCGCACCCGGCTACCGCCGCGCCTGCATCCTCTGGGTGTGCAGCGCCAAGCAGCAGGCCACGAGAGACCGGAGGATGTCCCAGCTCGTCGAGCTGTGCGCCGACGGTCGGCTGATCCCGCCCGAGCGGTACGGCAGTGCCCCGGCGTGGTTGGCACGAGCCGGGGCCGCCGCGGCTGCGGTATCGGAAGCAGGCCGGTAGCGCCTACCCGGAGCTCGATGGTGAGCCATCGTGCTGTGGAGCGGCCATGGGGCCGCCGCGCTCCCCGCCGCGCAGCGCGGTGAGCTGCAGCGCGTGCCGGTCCAGGTGCTGGTCCTCCTCCGAGGCCGGCTCCCACTGCGGCACCGGCACCGAGCCGCCGTCGCGTACGGCCACGAACACGGTCAGGCAGTGGGTCGTCAGCTCCAGCTCACCACCCATCGGGTCAGCGGTGCGCACGTGCACCGCGATATGCATGCTGCTGCGGCCGGTGTGTAACAGCCGAGCGGAGACCTCGACCAGGTTGCCGATCGGGATCGGACGGTAGAAGCGGATGCCACCGGAGTAGACCGCCAGACACCGCTCCCCCGTCCACTGCATGGCGCAGACGCCGGCGGCCTCGTCGATCCACCGCATGACGGTGCCGCCGTGGGTCTTGCCACCCCAGTTCACGTCGGTGGGCGCAGCGAGGAAGCGCAGCACTGCCCGCGGTGCGGTTCCGGCCCCGGAGTACGTCTGATCGGCCATCTCGCGCTCGATGGCCGAGCGCACCCCGATCCGGTCCCGGGCCGCCCCGGCTTCTCGGTGCTGCTCCTGCGACCTCGGCTCCCACTCACGCACCTGCGTGGGGCGCCCACCCTTGGCGTCCAAGGCGATGAAGATGACGATGCACGTCGCCCGCTCGTCCAGCTCACCGGTCTGCACCGGCCCGGCGCTGACCACCACCCGGACGTGCATGGACGAGCGCCCGGTGAGGATCAGGTGGGCCCGGACCTCCACCAGCTCTCCGGTGTTGATCGGCTTCTCGAACGCGACGTCTCCCACGTAGGCGGTGACGCAGTAGCCGGACGACCAGGCGGCCGCGCAGGCGTAGGCCGCGCGGTCCACCCACTCCAGCACCCGCCCACCGGAGACGGCCGTGCCCCCGAGGTCGGCCACGTCCGTCGGTGCGGCGAGAAAGCGCAGAGTGGTCGAGCCGCGGCGCTGACCGTCGTCGGTGGAGCCCACGCCCTGACCCTAGAGCCTGGACGGCGACGAAGTCAGCCGGCTTGCTCGGTCTGCGCCGCAGCGGCATCGGAATACTGCAGAGGCCGCACTCGCTGGAGGTAGGTATGACTGTTCCGAATCTCGACCTGAAAGACGGCACGACCATCCCGCAGCTGGGCTTCGGGACCTTCCAGATCCCGCCGGAGGACACCAAGGAGGCCGTGCTGACGGCCTTCGAGACCGGCTACCGGCACATCGACACCGCGCAGATGTACGGCAACGAGAAGGAGGTCGGCGAAGCCATCGCCGAGTCCGGGCTGGCCCGTGAGGACATCTTCGTCACGACGAAGCTGAACAACAACAACCACCGTCCCGAGGACGTCCGTCGCTCGCTCGACGAGTCGCTCACCAAGCTCGGGCTGGACCGGGTGGACCTGTTTCTCATCCACTGGCCGATGCCCGGGGAGTACGACGGCGACTTCCCCTCGACGTGGCGAGCCATGCTCGAAGCGCGGGACGAGGGCAAGGTCATCTCTCCCGGCGTCTCGAACTTCGAGCCGCATCATCTGGACCGTATCGTCGACGAGACCGGACAGGCCCCGGTGATCAACCAGATCGAGGTCCACCCGTACTTCGCCAACAACACCGCCCGCGACGCCACGGCCAAGCACGGAGCTCTCGTCGAGGCATGGTCACCCATCGCCCAAGGCGAGATTCTGGACGACGAGACCGTGACCGCGATCGCCGGCGAGGTCGACCGGACGACGGCGCAGGTGACCTTGCGCTGGCACGTGCAGCGCGGGGACATCATCTTTCCCAAGTCGGTCACTCCCGACCGGATGAGGAGCAACTTCGCCATCTTCGACTTCGAGCTCAGCGAGGACCAGATGCGCCGCATCGACGGGCTCGACCGGGGCGAAGACGGACGCCGCGGGCCCAACCCCGACGAGATGAACGTCATCCCTGACTGAGCGTCTCGCTGATGGACCCGGGTGCCGGCAGTCGCACGACGACTGCCGGCACCCGTTCTTTCGCCGCCTCAGCCCTGCAGGGAGTAGAAGCGGAACAGCTCGTGCTCGATCGGCAGGATGTCGACGCCACGGAAGCCGGCCTGCTCCGCGTAGTGGCGCAGAGTGTCCGGGCGCATGACGGTTCCCGTCCCCGCTGACGGGCTGTGCGACATCCCGTCGGGCAGGCAGACCATGAGCGAGAGGCCGTACATCAGCCGCTCCGCGAAGTCCGGCTCGCCGGTGAAGGTCTCGTTCACCCGCTCGTCCATCACCAGCACGGTGGCCCCGTGTGCCGCCAGCTGGCGCATCGCCGACAGCACCGCCACCGGGTCGGCCATGTCGTGGACGCACTCGAACGCGGTCACCAGGTCGTAGTCACCCTGAGGGGCGGATGCCGCGTCGATGAGGTGGAAGCGCACCCGGTCACCCACGCCGTACGCGGCGGCATGGCCACGGGCGGCCTCGATCGACTCCGCGTCGAGGTCCATTCCGTCGACCCGGACGTTCGGGTAGGCCAGCGCCATGGCGATGGCCGACCACCCCTCGCCACAACCGATGTCCGCGACGCGGCCGCCCGCGCCGAGCTTCTGGTGCACCCCGGGGAGGGAGGGCAGCCATGAGCGGCCCATCTCGTGCAGGAACAGCGGGCGGTTCGCGTCCGCCTGACCGGTGCGCATCGCCTCGCCGTACTGCGCCCAGGACACGCCGCCTCCGCTGCGGTAGGCCTCCAACAGGGCCGGAAGCCGGACTGCCGAGGAGGCGATGACCCGGAAGAACGGCACGAGATAGGCGAGACTGTCGCGGTCGGCGAGCACTTCGGCGTGAGCCCCGGACAACCCGTAGCGTCGCTGAGCCGACGAGGCTTGCGGGTCGTCGCAGTCGACGATCTGGCAGACCGTCTGCTGCTCCAGCCACTCGCGCGCATAGCGCTCGTGCACGCCGGCGCGCTCGGCCAGCTCCGCGCTGGTCAGGCGACGATCGACAAGCTGGTCGTACAGGCCCAGCTGGTCACCGAGGTAGACCGACAGCACATCAAGGGCGCCCAGCATCGACTCGCTGAGCCGTTCCAGGAACCCCTCGGCGCTCTCCGGGGTCGCGCCGGCAGGCGCGTCGTGGGCGGGCTGGGCGGCCTCGGCGGTATCCATCGTGGTCGTCATGTCGTCCTCCTTGCTCCGGCACCGACCCGGTGTCGGTGCGATGCCTCCACCGTCGTGCCCTGCCCTCACACACGTCTGACACGCCTCTGACGCGCGGTCCGACCTGCGCTCCGCCTGCTCGCCAGGGGTGCCGCGTCCCGGTCATACTGGCCGTCATGGCAGCCCGGGCGGCTCGCACCGCACAGACCAGCCCCTCGGTCGCCATCGGCGTCCTCGGCCCCCTGCGGGTGCAGGTCGACGGCAGCGACCGCACCGTTCCCGCGGGGAACCAGCGCCGGCTGCTCGGGTCGCTGCTGCTGGCCCGTGGCCGCGTCGTTCGCACCTCGACCCTGGTCGACGATGTGTGGCGCGACGACCCGCCCGCATCCCCCGACGCCTCCGTGCACACGGCCGTGGCCCGGCTGCGCCGATCTCTCGGCGCGGCCAGAGACCTGCTGCGCACGGGGCCCGGCGGCTACCAGCTCGCCGTGCGACTGCAGGACCGCGACGACTGCCACTTCACCGAGCTCGTGGCGGCAGCGCAGGCCGTCACCGGGCCGGCCCGGCTGCGCCTTCTCGAGCAGGCCCTGGGTCTGTGGCGCGGAGCAGCCTGGCACGACGTCGCGGACGACCTCGCCGTGGGCGAGGCCGGACGGCTGACCGACCTGCGCTGGCAGGCACTGGAGACACGTGCCTCGACCCTGGCCGAGATGGGCCGGTGGGGTGAGGCCGTCTCGGAGCTGAGGGCCCTCACGCTCGAACGCCCGCTGCGAGAGCAGACGGTGCTGCCCCTGGCCGACGCCTTGGACCGTTCCGGCGACAGCGTCCAGGCGCTGGAAGAGCTCGACCGGTATCGGCGGCTGCTGGCCGAAGAGCTGGGGCTGGACCCCTCGGCCGAGGTCAGCGCGTTGCACCAGCGGGTCCTGCGGCGAGAGAGGTCGTCCACAGCGAGCGGTGGCGCCGGCCCGATGGCCGAGCCGCTCCATCCGGTGAACCAAGCAGGTGAGCTCCTGGGCCGCACCGAGCTCGTTGCTCTGCTGCGCGACCGGCTTGCACCGGGCCGGGTGGTGACGCTCGTCGGGCCCGGCGGAGTCGGTAAGACCTCCCTGGCCCGGCACCTCGAGGCGGACGCGGCGGTGTGCTGGTGGGTGGACCTGCAGCAGGTGACCCGGGCGGAGGCGGTGGTGCAGGCCGTCCTGGCGGCGACGGGTGGCCCCGACGGCGCCGGCGGGGCCGGGGACGTGACCCTCACGCGCCGACTGACCACCGCCAGTGGCCTGCTGGTACTGGACAACTGCGAGCACGTCGCAGAGCCGGCGTCGTGGGTCGCCCGGACCGCCGTGACCAGTGGGACCCGGCTGAGCGTTCTCGTGACGAGCCGGCGGCGCCTGGACGTGCCGGGCGAGGTCGTCCTGCCCGTCCCGCCGCTCCGGGTCGACCAGGTGGGCTCGGAGCCGGCGCCTGCGGTCGAGCTGTTCCTGACCCGGGCGCAGGAAGCGGCCCATGGCCTCGAGGTCGATGAGGACCTGCGTCGTGCAGCCACCGAGATCTGTCGCCGGCTGGACGGGTTGCCCCTGGCGATCGAGCTGGCTGCCTCGCAGGTCGACTCGGTGAGCCTGCGCGACCTGGAGTCGGACCTGCGCGAGCACCTGGACCTGCTGCAGACCACCAGCAGGGTCGGCGCGCAAAGACACCGGGCCCTGCGAGAGACGATGCGGTGGTCCTACGACATGCTGACCCCGGCCGAGCAAGCGGTCTTCCGCGGGGTGGGGGTCTTCGCTGCGGAGTTCGAGCTGGCCGCGGCCCAGCGGGTGCTGGGCCGCATCGGGCTGGACCGGGAGCAGGTTTCTCTGGCGGTGACCGAGCTGGTGCGTCGCTCCATGGTGGTGGCCCCCTCGCCTCCGGGGTCCGGCCGCTTCCGGCTGCTGCAGACGCTGCGCACCTTCGCCGGGGAGCTGCGTGGCGACGAGGAGCGAGAGGCGCTGGCTCAGGCGCGCCTGGACTGGGTGCTTCGCGTGGCCGAAGACGCCAACCCGGCCCTCTCGGGCCCAGACGAGGCAACCTGGGCCGCCCGGCTGACGAGCATCCTGCCCGACCTGCGCGAGGTGTTCGACCAGGTCGTCTCCGCCGGCGACGTGGTGCCTGCCCGGCGGATCGTGGAGGCACTGGGCCGGTGGGCCTACCTCACGCTGAACACGGAGATCCTGGGGTGGGCCGACAGGGTCGTCGCGGTCGACCCGACCCCGCCCCCGCGGGTGCTGGTGGCCGCCGCAACCCACGCGTGGCTGCGCGACGACCACACCAGCAGCATGGAGCTGGCCCGGAGGGCACTGGAAGAGGCCGGTGCGGATGACCGGGTGGCCGCGTACCTGGCCCACGAGATCCTGGGCGATGCCGCCCTGTTCACCGGCGACCCGGACCTCGGATGGGAGCACTACAGCCTCTCCAGCGAGGCGGCGCTGCGCAGAGGCAACCTGGCGGACGCCGCCATCGGACGAGCCTCGATGGCCCTCGCCGAGGCTTATGGCGGGCAGGACGGTCGACCTCGCGCCAGGGAGGCCCTGGGGATGGCACACCGCAGCCGCAACCCCTCGGCCATCGGCCTGGCCTGGTACGTCGACGGTGAGGCTCGTGGCGACGGTGACCTGGAGGGTGCCCTGGCGTCGCTGGATCGGGCCCGCGCCGTGGATGTCGGCCCGGTGTCATCGCTGAGCCACTCGGTGTCGCTGACCGCCACGGCCGCCCTGCTGGGGCGCGGCGGCCCGGTGTCCCCGGCGACCCTGACCGCCGTCGCCGCCACCGTCGAGCACTGGAAGGGTCACGGGAGCACCGCGATGCTGCTGACCTGTCTGCGCAACGCCGTGCCCCTGCTGGTGCGCGCGGGTCTGGACCGTGAGGCGGTCTTGGTCGGCGACACGTTGGAGCACGTGCCCACGGAGCACGTCTCCTACGGCACCGAGGCGGAAGCGCTCGCGGAGTCGCTGCGCGTTGCGCAGAACCGGGAGGACCCGGCCCACGGCGGGTCCTGGCTCGACCTGGCCGAAGCCGCGGAGGCCGTGGTCGCCTCGCTCCGGGACAGAGCCCAGCAGGTCGTCAGCGATCCGGCCGGATCCAGCCATCCACCGTTGTGAGTGCGGGCCGAGGGGGGCTGGGCTAGGGTCGCCGAAACCAGCCGAGCGTCCGACCTAAGTGAGTCACCATGGCCAAGAAGAAGCAGAAGCAGCTGAAGAAGGACCTGTCCACGGTGAAGGGTCAGCTGACCAAGACGGAGAAGAAGCTCGCGAAAGCCGAGGACCGCAAGGACCGCTGGAAGAAGGAAGCCAAGGCACACAAGAAGTCGGCCGCCAAGGCGGGGGCCCGGGCCGACCTGCTCAAGGAGCAGCTCGAGGAGGCCTCGGCAACGTTGCGATCGACTCCCTCGGAGGACCAGGTCGAGGCGGCCAGCGTGGACGAGCCGGGCACCACCGGGAGCGATGGCACCGGAACCCCCGACGAGAGCTGGACCGTCGTGCAGCTGCGCGCCGAGGCCCGCGCCCGGGGGCTCACCGGGATGTCGGGAGCGAGCAAGTCGGACCTCGTCGCCGCTCTGCGGTGACCCGCCGCGCTCGAGCGGCTCGATCGGCACGACCGGCTCACCACTGCTCACGCGAGACCTCGCAGCCTGCACCCTGCAACCCTCTATAGGGTGTGGCGCGTGCGCCGAGTCGACCCGTGGGGACTGGCGGTCGCCGCTCTCGGCGCCTGCGTCTACCTGTTACATGGTTTCGGTGGCGTCCTCTCCCGAGACCTCGCCCTCTACGCCTACGCGGGACAGCAGTTCGCCGAGGGCGTTCCCCCGTACGAAGGGGTGCTGAACCGGGCCGGTCCCCTGGCCCACATGGTTCCCGGCCTCTTCGCCATGCTGGCCCGCGCCCTGGGCACCGACGACCTGGTCACCATGCGGGTGATGATGTTCGTCCTCACGGTGCTGGCCGTGTACCTCACCTACCTGCTGGGCCGCGACACCTTCGCCTCCCGGGTCGCCGGTGCTGCCGCAGCGGCCACCCTGCTGTCCTCACGGGCTGTGGTGCTCTACGCCGGGGGCGGCCCTCGGGAGAAGACGACCATGATGCTGCTGGTGGTGTGCGCGTTGCTGGCCACCCGGCACCGACGGTGGGTGCTGGCCGGGGTGGCGACCGCGTTGGCCACCCTGACGTGGCAACCCTCGTTCTGGCTGTGCCTGGTGGCCGCCCTGGTCGCCGCGGGGCACCTTCCCTGGCGTCGGCGGTGGCGCGCCACGTTCGGCGCCTGGGTCCGCTTCGTGTCGGGCGGGATCCTCGCCACCGCAGCGGTCATGGCCTACTTCGCCTTCGCCGGTGCCCTCGACGCCTTCTTCGAGGGCTTCCTGTTCATCAACGCCACCAGCACCAGACAGGTCGGGCTGGCCGAGTTCGTCTGGCGGTTACCCGGGGAGATGCCACGCGCGTGGGGATGGTCGCTGTGGCTGCTCATCGCGGGCCTGGTCAGCGCCGTGGTCCTGGGCTGGAGAGCCCGGGGCTCGACCGACGCCGCGGGGCGCATGGTCGTGGCGGCCGGCGCTGCGACCGTGGCCTCGTTCCTGTGGTCGCTGCTGGTGTTCAACGGGTGGGCGGACGCGGTGTTCGTCGTTCCGTTGGCCGCCGTCGGGCTCGGCGGTGCCGTGGGTGCCGTGGCGGGCCGCTTCTCAGCGCGAGGCGGTGTGGCACTGGGCACGGCCTACGTGCTCGCGGTCTCGGCCGGAGCCGGTTACGTGGCCTGGAGCCGCTCGCCGGACACCATGTACCAGATGCGCGCGGAGCACGACGCGATCATGGACGTGGCCGGCCCGGACGCGACGGTGCAGTCGATCGGCTCTCCCCAGCCGCTGGTGTTCGAAGGACTGCGCAACCCGATCCGGCACCAGATGTTCCTCACCGGCCTGCAGGACTACGTCGACGAGACCGAGCCGGGTGGCCTCGCCGGGATCACCGCCGACATCGAGCAGCGACGACCCACGTTCGTCACGGTGGACCGGCCCGCCTACTACCCGTGGCTGATGCCCACCCTGCGGGAGAACTACCGGTACATCGGGCGCACCTCGCGGATCCTCTGGTACGTCAGCCTCGACGTCGGCGAGGAGCGCATCGCCGAACTGCGTGATGTCGTGTCGGGCGACCCGTGAGCGAACGTGACACCATCCCCACCATGCCCGCGTCCATGCCCGTGTCCGAGGACCGCACGCGCTTCCGGTACTCGATCGTCATCCCGGTCTACAACAGCGAGCAGGTCGTGGGCACGACCATCGACCGGGTCGTCGAGACCTTCACCCAGGCGGGCCTGGACTTCGAGCTGATCTGCGTCAACGACGGGAGCCCGGACGCGAGCTGGCGGGTCATCTCCGAGCGGGCGGAGTCCGTCCCGCGTGTGCTCGCGGTCGACCTGATGCGCAACTACGGACAGCACTACGCCAACCTGGCCGGGTTCGCGGAGGCGACCGGCGACTACGTCATCACCATGGACGACGACCTGCAGAACCCCCCCGAGGAGGCGCTGCGCCTCATCGAGGCGGCGGTGAGCGGTGGACACGAGGTGGTGTTCGGCAAGTTCGAGCAGAAGCAGGCGGCCGGGCCGCGCCGGCTGGGCAGCATGATGGTGGGGCGGCTGAACCGCCGGGTCTTCGGCCAGCCGAACGACCTGGTGGTCTCCAACTTCCGCATCCTGCGCCGTGACGTGGTCGACCGCATCCTGGCCTCACGCACTGCCTACCCGTACATCACCGGGCAGGCGTTGATGTTCTCCCAGAACCGCGCCAACGTCACCGTCCGGCACGACGCCCGGCCGGTCGGCAAGAGCAACTACAACCTCACGCGCATCGTGCGCCTCGTGCTGACCATCCTGTTCAGCTACAGCTCCTGGCCTCTGCGAGCCGCGGCGACGGTGGGCTTCGCGATCTCGGCGCTCAGCTTCCTGTTCGGCGGCTACCTCGTGGTGCGCGCCATCGCCTTCGACGTCAGCGTGCCCGGGTGGACCTCGATCATGGTCCTGCTGTCGATCTTCAACGGCGTGACCATCGCACTGCTGTCGATGATCGGTGAGTACGTGGTCCGCACCCTGAACACCGTCAGTCACGACACCTCGTTCCACATCACCCGCAGGGTCGGACGGTGAGCCGACAGGACCGCCACCTCCGCCATTTCCTGGTCGTCGGGGGGCAGCGATGTGGCACGACCTGGCTGCACGACCAGCTGGCAGCCCATCCCCAGATCGCGATGGCGCGCCCGGCGCGCCCCGAGCCCAAGGTCTTCCTGCATCCGGGGCCGCACGACGCACCGAGCTACCGGGAGCAGTACTTCGCCCACGCCACCGACGAGCGCGCGCTCGGGGAGAAGAGCACCTCCTACCTCGAGGCGCCCGGCGCACCCGACCGGGTCGCCACCACGCTCGGAGCGCCCCGCATCGTCGTGCAGCTGCGGGACCCGGTGGCACGCGCCGTCTCCAACTACCGCTTCAGCCGCGCCCACGGGGTGGAGGACCGTTCGCTGAACGAGGCGCTGCGCGCCGACCTGGTCTCGCCTCGGGAGTGGGACCCGGCCAAGACCTCGGTGTCCCCGTTCGCGTATGTCTCCCGGGGGCGGTACGCCGAGCAGCTGCGCCGATGGACCCAGCGTTTCGAGGTCCACGTGCAGTTCCTCGAGGAGGTGCGCTCCGAGCCGGATCGGATCGGCCTGCTCTACCGGTGGCTGGGCGTCGACGAGGGCTTCCGCCACGACGCCGGTGGCGAGCTGGTCAACGCCAGCGCCCCGACCGACGATCGTCTCGACCCCGGCCTCGAGGCCGACCTGCGTGAGCACTATGCCGACAGCGACACAGCGCTGGCCGCGCTGCTCGCTCGCCCCTTGCCTTGGCCTCACCGGAGGAGCCCATGACCGTCATCCCCTTCAACGCCCCCGAGATCGCCGGAGCCGAGCTGGAGTACGTCCAGCGCGCCCTGGCCAGCGGTCACACCTCCTCGGGCGGACCGTTCTCGAAGCAGGCGGGTCGGATGCTCGCGGAAGCCACCGGCGCGAAGGAGGTGCTGCTCACGACCTCCTGCACCGCTGCGCTCGAGCTGAGCGCGATGCTGCTGGACCTCGGCCCGGACGACACGGTGGTCGTCCCCTCCTTCACGTTCACCTCCAGCGCGCTCGCCTTCGCCCGGCAAGGCGCGAAGATCCTGTTCTGTGACATCGAGCCGGAGACGCTCGGGCTCGACCCCTCGCACCTGGCCGAGCTGCTGGACGACTCGGTCCGAGCCGTCGTCCTCGTGCACTACGCCGGGATCGCCTGCGACGTCGACGGGGTCCGTCGCGTGCTCGCCGACCGCCCCGACGTGGTGATCGTCGAGGACGCTGCCCACGGCCTCTACGGCGCCTACCACGGCGAGCCACTGGGCGGCCTCGGCCGGTACAGCAGCCTGTCGTTCCACGAGACCAAGAACTTCACCTGCGGCGAGGGCGGGGCCCTGCTGCTCCACGACGACGCCGACGTGAACCGGGCGCGCGTCCTGTACGACAAGGGCACCGACCGCCAGGCGTTCTTCCTCGGGCAGGTGGACAAGTACTCCTGGCGGGACACCGGCTCCTCGTTCGGCATCTCCGACCTGCTCGCGGCGTGCCTGACGGCGCAGCTGGAGCAGGCCGACTCCATCCAGCAGCGACGCCGTCGGGTCTTCACCGGGTACGCCGAAGCGCTCGCGGACCCCGCGGCCGAGCTGGGGGTCCGCCTGCCCGTCGTCCCCGACGCCTGTGACCCGGCCTGGCACCTCTTCTACGTGCTGCTGCCCTCGGCCCACCAACGACCACTGGTCATGAAGGAGCTGCAGGAGCAGGGCATCCGCACCACGTTCCACTACGTCCCCCTGCACACCAGTGACGGTGGGCGCCGGTTCAGCGCCCGGCCGACCTCGTGCCCGGTCTCCAGTGACATCAGCGCCCGACTGGTGCGACTGCCCTTCTACAACACGCTGACTCCGGAGCAGGTCGACCGGGTGGCCACCGGGCTCATTGACGCCGTGCGGTCGACCTCGTGAGCACCCGGCAACCGGGCTCGGCGTCGATCGAGCAGCCCGACTACTGGTGGTACCGCGCCCGCTCGGAGCTGCTCCGGGCCGCTCTGGGACCCCACGCCCAGGGGCCGACGCGCCTGCTCGACGTGGGCAGTGCCGATGGGCCCAGCGTGGCCTGGCTCGACAGCCCCAGGCATGCCTGCCTCGACATGGACCTGCGCGGCCTGCGCCCCGGGGACGGCGTCTGCGCGTCCGCGCTGTCGCTGCCGTTCGCCGACGCCAGCTTCGACCTGGTCAGCGCCTTCGACGTGGTCGAGCACTGCGAGCCCGAGTCGACCGTGCTCCGGGAGTTCCACCGGGTGCTGCAGCCCGGTGGCCGGCTGCTGCTGTCGGTTCCGGCCTACGAGTGGGCCTGGACCGACCACGACGTACGCGCCGGGCACCATCGCCGCTACACCCGGGGCCGTCTGGTGCGGGCCGTCACGGGCGCCGGCTACTCGGTCCGACGGGTCAGTCACGGCTTCGCCGGGGTGTTCCCCTTCTTCGCCGCCGAGCGAGTGCTGCGGCGCGTGCGACCGGCGGCCTCGGGTGCGACCCTCCCCGAGGTATCCCCCACCCTGGAACGCCTCTTCCTCGGCCTGTCACGAACCGAGGCCCGGCTCCTCACCCGTCGTGACCTGCCCTTCGGCTCCTCGGTGTTCCTGGCGGCCGACAAGCCGGTCTGACCGGCTCTCCCACGCCACCAGCACCACGAAGGCCACGGCTTCTACGACCAGGAACGTCCAGCACGTGCTGCTCAGAGGGTCCTGCGAGACCAGCATGTGCGCGGCGGCACCGAACGGGGCGGCGATCAGCCAGGCGGCCACGACCGCACCGGAGCGGTTGCGGGCCAACAGCCCCAGCGTGAGCACGAGGTTGGCCATGGCGACGACCGTGCCCACCGCCACCAGCGCGGCGTCACCGGGAGCCAGGCGAACTCCCTGCCCGAACACCAGCTCCATCGCGGGTGGGCCGAGCCACGCTCCGGCGACCCCGCCAGCGGCCGCTGCCACGAGCGTGGTCAGCCCGCCGATCCGGCGGATCCGGGTCAGGGTCGACCAGCGCCGACGTTCGACCAAAGAGGTCAGTCGCCCCGTCAACGCCGCGACCAGGCCGAGGGCCAGGGTGTACGGCGCGCGGAACAGCGCGAGCCCGGCGAAGAGGGCCGTGACCGTAGCCGGTGCCCCGCCGATCGCCGCCAGCAGCACGGGACCTCCGGTGAGGGTCACCTGCGCCATCAGCTGGCCGGTGGAGGCACCCGAGACGAAGAGCATCGGGCCCACGCCGCGCCCGTGCCCGTCCGCACGCGGGCTCAGGGCCCGGGGCCACAACGCCGCCACCGCGTAGCCGGCGACCAGGGCGAGCCCGTAGAAGACGGGCGTGTGGCTTCCCGCCAGCACCAACACGACCGCGGCCAGGCAGCGGATGCCGTTCTCGACCACCAGCCCGGCGGCCACGGCACCGAAGCGACCCCGGGCCGACTGCAGGCCGCGCAACAGCCCCAGCAGTCCGGAGCCCACTCCGACCAGCAGCACCAGGATGGGGAACCAGCCACCCTCCGGGCCGAAGAGGCGTTCTCGCGCCAACCAGCTCAGCACCCCCGCCAGCGCGGACACTCCGACCACCGCTGTCGCCACGGGGGGCAGGCCCCGGCGCACACTGGCCTCGCCCGCCGCGGTGGCCGCCGTGCGCGCGATCCAGTGCTGGACCGGGAAGGTCAGTGCCGCCCCGGCGAAGCCCCACCATGCCCACAGGACGGCCACCGGTGCGGCCGGCCCGGCGCCCAGGGCTCGGATGACCAGGGCGAAGAAGACGTAGGCCAAGATGCCCGCGACGGTGGACCCGGCCGCCAGCATCGCGGCGTCGCGTCGACCCCGGGTCGCAGCGGGCGCTCCCGACGTTGGCTGGCTCATCGTGGCTCATTGTGCCGGAACCCGCCGCCATCCCACGTGCATCCCGGGGCGCCCGGCCCGGGGCTCGTGAAGCCGGTGTGCTGAGCCGTGCGCCTGAGCGGTCCCGTCGGTGCTGCCGTCTACGATCGGTCATCGTGCCGGCCTCACCCTCCACCCACCCCGGGATGGGGGCGGTGCCCCACGACGGCGGCGTCACCTTCCGGGTCTGGGCCCCCAACGCCCGGCAGGTGGCGGTGACAGGCGACTTCTGCGGCTGGGACCCGACCAGCCGTGCGCGGATGGCCCGCGACAGCGCACGGTCCGGCACGTGGTCGACCTTCGTGCCGGGCGCCTGGCCGGGTGCCAAGTACCGCTATCTCATCCGCAGCGGGGGCCCCTACCGATCGCGGATCGACCCGGTCGCACGCGAGGTGACCCACTCCGACGGGGACGCCGTGGTCTTCGACCCCCGCCGGCTCAGCTGGGGGGAGCGCGCGTTCTCCATGCCGGGGTGGGACGACCTGGTGATCTACGAGGTCCACATCCCCACCTTCGCGGCCGAGGGCTGGCGCGCCGGTACGTTCGACCGAGCCATCGACCGCCTCGACCACCTGGCCTGGTTGGGCGTGACGGCGGTGGAGGTGATGCCGCCGTTCGCTTTCGCGGGGCCCGTCAGCTGGGGGTACAACCCGTCGCACCTCTTCGCGATCGAGAGCTCCTACGGTGGGCCGCAGGCTTTCGCGCGCTTCGTGCAGGCGGCCCACGACCGCGGGATCGCCGTACTGCTCGACGTGGTCTACAACCACCTGGGCCCCGGCGACCTGCACCTGTGGCGCCTGGACGGCGGCCGCAAGTCCCGCTACGGAGGCAGCTACTTCTACAACGACCGCCGCGCGCTCACGCCGTGGGGTGCGACCCGGCCCAACTACGACCGCAAGCACGTGCGCAACTACCTGCGCGACTCCGCCGTGATGTGGCTGGAGGACTTCCGCGTCGACGGGCTGCGCTTCGACGCCACGCAGTTCATCCGGTCGCGGTGGGGCAACATCCACCATCCCGGCGAGCGGCTGGGGGCCGGCCACCGTTTCCTGGCCTCGATGACCGCCGACCTGCGCGCCCGACAGCCGTGGAAGATCCTCATCGCCGAGGACATGCAGCAGGACCCGACGGTCACCCGGCCCAGCGAACAGGGCGGGCTGGGGTTCCACTCCCAGTGGGACGCGGGCTTCGTGCATCCCGTGCGCGAGGCCCTGGAGACCCACGACGACGGGTCGCGCCAGGTGCATGCCGTGGCCGCCGCGGTGCGTGCCTCCCACCTGTCGGCGCCGCACGAGCGGGTCATCTACACCGAGTCCCACGACGAGGTCGCCAACGGCCGCAGCCGCGTCACCGAGTCGATCGCGCCCGGCCGGGCCGACTCCTGGCATGCCCGCACCCGGGCATCCCTCGGCATCGCGCTGACGATGACCTCGCCGGGCATCCCGATGCTCTTCCAAGGCCAGGACGTCGCCGAGGACCGCTGGTTCGACGACCGCACGCCGGTGGACTGGGACAAGGCTCACCGCCACGCCGGGTTCCTGCACCTGACCCGGCAGCTGGTGGGGCTGCGCCGCAACGTCACCGGTCGCACTCGCGGCCTCAGCGGCCGGCACACGCACGTGATCCGGGCCGACGAAAACCGTAAGGTCCTCGCCTTCCACCGCTGGCACCACGGTGGGCCCGGTGACGACACGGTGGTGGTGGTGAACCTCACGACCGAGCCCGTGTGGGACTACAGCGTGGGGCTGCCGCGTGCCGGTCGCTGGCACGTGCGCTGCAACACCGACTCCCCGCTGTTCGGCCCGGGCCTGGGCCGGGTGCACGCCAGTGCCGTCGACAGCGAGCCCGAGTGGTGCGACGGTTATCCCCAGCGAGGACGCGTCACCGTCGGCCCCTATGCGGCCGTGATCTACTCGCAGGACGCTTGAGCCACGAGAGGACAACTCATGACCGACTCTTTCCCTGCCCTGGTCATCCGCGAAGGTGACGAGGGACCCACGAGCGGCGTCGAGCAGCTCACCGAGGCCGACCTGCCCGAGGGCGACGTGGTGGTGGACGTGGACTACTCCTCGCTGAACTACAAGGACGGCATGGCGCTGCTCGGGAAGGGACGCATCGTGCGCGCCTACCCGATGGTGCCGGGGATCGACCTCACCGGGACGGTCGCCTCCAGCACCTCGGACCGCTTCGCCCCGGGTGAGGCCGTCATCCTGACCGGGTGGGGCGTCGGTGAACGCTACTGGGGTGGGTACGCCGCCCGGCAGTCCGTGCGCTCGGAGTGGTTGGTCGGGCGCCCGGACGGCATGAGCGCGCTGACGGCGATGAGCATCGGGACCGCCGGGCTGACGGCGATGCTGTGTGTCCAGGCTCTCGAGGCGGGCGGTGTGCGGCCCCCGGACGGGCCCGTCCTGGTGACGGGCGCAGCCGGCGGGGTGGGCAGCGTCGCGATCGCACTGCTCGCCGGGCGCGGCTTCGAGGTGACCGCGGTGACGGGTCGGCCGGAGCACCACGAGTACCTCCGCGGGCTGGGAGCCACCGACTTCCGCGACCGCGAGGAGATGAGCGCGCAGCCCAAGCCGCTGGAGCAGGAGACCTGGGTCGGGGCGGTGGACACCGTGGGCTCGACGATGTTGGCCAAGGTCCTGGCACAGACCCGCTACGGCGGAACCGTCGCCGCGTGCGGGCTCGCGGGCGGGTTCGACCTGCCGGGCACCGTGATGCCGTTCATCCTGCGGGGTGTGCGACTCCAGGGCGTCGACTCCGTGCAGGCGCCGGTGGCGGCACGCGAGGCCGCCTGGTCGGCCCTGGCCGACGAGCTGTCGGCCGAGCTGCTCGAGGGCATGACCAGCGTGGTCTCACTGTCAGAGGTCAGTGAGCGAGCCCGGCAGATCCTCGCCGGACAGGTCCGCGGGCGGACGGTCGTCGAACCCCGGCCGTAGGCCGTGCCGCGCCGCCCGCGGTCGGCTCGTTCCTACTGCTCGTGCGCGACGTCGACGACCACGCGGGCCGGGTCGCTCAACGTGAACACCCGGAAGGGCGTGTCCTGATCGTCGACGCCGATGAAGGCCTGCGTGCGACCTTCGTAGGTTCCGGAGAGCCTGACCTCCTCGACGACATCCGCGGCGTCCAGCGCGTACACGCCCGGGCCTCCTTCGTACGCCTCGGTCTCGTCCGGATACCGGGTGCCGGTGATCACGACCTGGAGCACTGCATCGCCGTCCACGTCCAGGACGGCGCCACTCCCGCTCTCGACCGCGCTCTGCACGTAGGACACGCTGTAGCCCGGCGTGCCCTCACCTTCGAGGTCGAACACGACCCGGTCGTAGTCCTCGTGTGCGCCGATGCGCACGGAGGTGGACAGCAGGTCGGGCTGTCCGCTGGGCGAAGACTGCGCGGGGTCCAGCGACGGCTCCTCGAGCTCCCGGTCGGCCGGCGTCTGCGTCGGGGCGTCCGCCGACCCCTCCGGCTCCTCTGCCCCCGCGGTGGCCGTGCTGACGTCGGTGTCGCCGGTCGACGTCGCCATGTCGCCCCCGGTGGGCAGGGCGGTGGCGGTCTGGGAGTCGGTGTCGCCTCCGGTGGCCGTGGCGAGGTCGGTATCGTCGCCGGTCGCCGTGCTCGCGTCGGAGTCGCCCTGGCCCGAAGCACCGCTGGTCTCGGACGAGTCCTCGGCCGGGGTGTCCTGCTGCTGGCTGTCCTGGGACGAGGAGCCGCTGCTGAAGGCATCGCAGGCGGAGACGGACAGGGTCAGGGCCACCAGGCCCGAGAGCCACGCGATACCGGATTTCATCGGGCCACCTTTCGTTGCTCAGAACCTAGACGCGGGCGCACCGGTCGGCAAGGGAGGCCGTGCCAAGACCGGAGCGGGGCCCATGGTGAGCATCTCACCATGGGCCCCGGTCTGCATCGAAGCAGGTCAGCCGATCCGGCCGTAGTTCACCCGGCCGGGGAAGAGCCGGCGCTTGGTGGTGCCCCGGGTCGAGCGCCCGGAGTCGTACATCATCCCGCCACCGGCGTAGATGCCGACGTGCGTAGCGGGCCAGTTGTAGAACACCAGGTCCCCTGGACGCGGGCTGTACACCCGACGGGCCCGGCGCTGGATGCCGGCCGCCGTTCGCGGGATGCTGATGCCCGCGTTGCGGAACACGCGGTAGACGTAGCCGGAGCAGTCGAAACCGCCGTAGTAGGTGCTGCCCGCGTAGCGATAGCGCGCCCCGAGGTTACGACGCGCGTGGTAGAGCACCCTGGAGGACCGCGCCGAGCCACGCGAGGCGGAGTAGGAGCCGCGCGAGGAGTAGGTGAAGCCCATCGCTCGTGCCGTCCTCGGCCCGACGATCCCATCCCGGTACAGGCCCTTGCGGCCCTGGAAGCGCTTGACGGCGCGGTGGGTCCGGGGGCCGAAGACGCCGTCGGCGTAGACCCCGACCACTCGCTGCACCCGTCGGACCGCGCTGCCTCGCGAGCCCCGCCTGAGCTTCGGGACGCTCACCGTGGGCAGCACCAGCGTCGGCGAGGTCGCGGCGGCACCCACCGTCGCAGCAGCCGACCCTGCCGCAGCCGAGAGTGCCATCGGCGCAGCAGCCGGTGCCGACGGTGACGCCGCACTGACGGGGGCCGGCGCGGCAGCGCTGGTGGACGCGGTGGACAACGCCAACCCACCGGTGATCGCCATGGTCAGGCTGGCTCGCATGAAGGGCTTGACGGATGCGCGACGAGGCGCCCGATGGCGCCCTGGAGTGGATCTGGGCATGAGTGAACTCTCTCCATACGCCTACGGGGTCAGCTGTCGGGTTCGGGTGGAGACATGTACCCGGCCCGGACGCGCAACACGGGCGCGATCCGGACTTCACCCCAAGGCGCGTCTCGCGACGCGCCGACGAGAGTGGGTCCCCCGCTCCTGTCAGACGGCAAGTAGAGCGACACCCGAGAACGGTGACAGGACTCGACGACCGTCTGGGACTTCTCGTGTGGAGAAGTGCGACAGAGCGTACGCACAGATCGCCTGTAATGTCACGCTCAGGTAACGAAAGGTTGAAACTTCAGCACGTCGCCCTCGTCCCCCCGCTGAGCTCAGGAGTCCACTACGGCAGCGAGATTGCCGAGCGACTCCTCCAGCGCGCTCTGCTGCACCAAGG
>Ga0102946_1000193_pt1 | contig 21379 bp, 17 predicted proteins | sample SalPon2A_A_D1_MG_FD_78209 | JGI IMG/M metagenome (GOLD analysis project Ga0102946, IMG submission 78209) | Soil microbial communities from South San Francisco under conditions of wetland restoration - Salt Pond MetaG R2A_A_D1_MG | ecosystem: Environmental > Terrestrial > Soil > Wetlands | place... | reverse complement strand
CATGAAATTCGCGTGCTATATAGGGATTGGCATGCCAACCATCTTCATCATATTCAGCCATTTTTGGATACCATTGTGCCATGGAAAAGGCTATCCCATCTGGGTTATTTCTTCCAGCTCTGCGGATCATTACAGGAACTTGTCCTTCAAAATTTAATTCAAAAACAGCTTTGCTTTCTGGTAAAATAGATTCATTTAAAGTAACTTCTAAAACCGTTCCTTGGAGATGGTATTTTTCAATTTTTTTACCATTTTGAGTTAAGTTTTTCACCTTTAAATATCCAATTTCATGAGGTTTTAATTGTGAAATTCTACTTTGATAAACAGGATTTTTATGAGTGCCAATGTTATTTACCATACGTTGATCTGGATCAACTACGCTTTGCAAACGCATATCCATTTCGCTTCCAGGTTGAAAAGCATTAAAATAAAGGTGATAAAACACTTTGGTTAACGTTTCAGTTGAGTTGTTTGTGTAGGTAAGTTTTTGTTTTCCTGTGTATTGAAAATTTTCCACATTTACATCAACTTCCATAGTATAATCAACCTGTTGTTGCCAGTAGTTTTGGGGCAATTGTCCAAACACCGATAGGCAACTTAAAAAAGTTATAAAGTAGAAGAATTTTTGCATTTTTTTTAATTTAATGCAATATAAAAAAATAGCTTAGAAAGCAAAAAACGCACTCAAATTGAGTGCGTTTTTTAACAAAATATTATCGTATTTTTAGTTTCCGTTAACCATTTGATCGGCTAATTTTAATGCGTTGTAAGCGTTAACAACTTTACCTGAAACAGATAAATCAGCAAATTTTGCTTTTTCACCTTTTTTCCCTGGTACTAACACATCAAATTCAATTTCTGTTCCAGAATTCATAAGAATTCTCTTTACCTGACTTGCAGATAATTCTGGATAGTATGATCTTACTAATGTAGCTACACCAGCAGCTTCAGGAGAAGCCATTGAAGTACCGTTATAACGTGCATACTCATCTTTTGGAACTGTAGAATAAATTTGAACACCAGGCGCAAATAAATCAACATTTATTTTTCCATAGTTTGAAAATGTTGCTGGTAGCTTTTCATCAAAATTAACACTCATTGCACCAATAGTTAAAACGTTATCTGCTATTTCAGAAATTTTATCCATAGAGTCGTTTGGCCAATTATCTTTAGCATCAATATCTTTGCTATCGTTACCCGCAGCGTGAACTAAAAGTACATCTTTTTCTGCAGCGTACTTTATAGCATCAAACACCCAGTGGCGGTAAGGAGACCAACTTTTACCAAAACTCATATTTACCACTTTTGCTCCATTATCAACGGCATAACGAATGGCTAGAGCAACATCTTTATCGCGCTCATCACCATCTGGTATAGCTCTGATTGACATTAGCTTAGCGTTGTTAGCAACACCTTGCATACCAACGTTATTATCTCTTTCAGCTAAAATTATACCTGCCACGTGTGTACCGTGAGATTCTTCGTCTTTTGAACCTATTACATATGGGTTACCATAGTCAACATCAGCAATGTCTTTTGGATTATCACCAACAATTACACGACCGTCAAAGTCTAGATCGTAGTTTTTGTTTTTCATATGACTTTCATAATACGCTAAATAAGCCTCTTCATCTAAGCCTCTATTTTGAAGTGCAATAAGATCAGCAACACGCATTTGTAAGTCTTTATCTTCAGTTTTAATACTTTGTAAATCTTCTAAAGTAACTGTTTCTTTATCTAAATGCTTTTTAATAATTGCATAGCTTTCTCCAATTTGCTCTAAACGTTGCGTTGTACCTAAATGTCTTTTAGCTGCAGTTTCATATGCTTCCTTATATTTTTGATACAAAGCAAAACCTTCTTTATCTTCAACTTCTTCTAATGTTTTTCCTTCAAATTTATTTTTGAATTTAGCATATAAACGAGTTATTTCAAGCTGTTCAGGGGCAGCAACACCTTCGCCGCCTAAAAAGTTCCAGCCATACACATCATCAATATAACCGTTTTTATCATCGTCCTTTCCATTATTAGGAATTTCACCTGGGTTTGTCCACAACACATTTTTTAAGTCTTCGTGTTCAATATCAATACCTGAATCTATAACTCCAACAATAACTGTTTCACCTTTTTTACCTTGAATAAATTGATATGCTTTGTCTAAACTCATTCCAGGTACAGTATCCGTTGCTAAGTCCATATGCGCCCAATGATTAAAAGCTTCTTCGCTTAATTCACCTACTTTTGGCGTTGTAATGGTTACTTTGGTATCCATAGTTGGCACAGGTGCATTTTTTATTGAACTACAACTTGCCAATGTTAAGGCTGCTAATGCAGCAAAACCCATTGATTTAATTATTCTCATTGTTTTAATTTTAGTTAAATACTTCGTTAAATTTATATGTTTCGTTTAATCGAACTCCTTTCTCGGTATGTTTTAGTGTACACAACTCATTGGTAGCGTCATGTTCTAAAAACAAAATGTAATTGTTATCAGCAGCTTTGTTTAAAAACTTTGCTTTTTCATCCATAGTTAAAAGTGGGCGAGTATCATACCCCATAACATACGGTAGTGGAATATGCCCAACTGTAGGAAGTAAATCGGCCATAAATACAATAGTTTTACCTTTGTATTGTATGTGCGGAATCATTTGTTTTTCTGTATGTCCGTCAGCAAATAATATATCAAAACCCAATTCAGAATTTTTTAGAAAATCATTTTCAGGAAGTGAAACATAATTTAGCTGTCCACTGCTTTCCATAGGATTGATATTTTCTTTTAAGAAAGAAGCTTTTTCACGTGGATTTGGCTCAACCGCCCATTGCCAATGGTTTTTATTACTCCAAAACCTAGCGTTTTTAAAAGCTGGCTCGTAACCCGTGTGGTTTTTATTCCATTGAATTGCGCCTCCACAATGATCAAAATGCAAATGTGTTAAAAAAACATCTGTAATATCATCTCTATGAAAACCTAATTTTTGCAATGAAGAATCCAACGAAAAATCGCCAAACAAAAAGTAATATCCAAAAAATTTATCGGATTGTTTGTTGCCACAACCGGTGTCAATTAAAATTAATCGATCACCATCTTCAATAAGCATGCTTCGCATACTCATATCTATTAAGTTATTGCTATCTGCAGGGTTTGTTCTTTGCCAAAGAGTTTTAGGAACTACTCCAAACATTGCGCCACCATCCAATTTAAAGTTCCCGGTTTCAATTGGGTAAATTTTCATAATTCTATTTTATTCATACAAATATACAAGAAAATATAGCTAACCAAGTGTTAAAGAAAACAAAAAACCTAAGCAGTTGCTTAGGTTTTTTTGAGGCGTCGAGCGGATTCGAACCGCTGTACATGGTTTTGCAGACCACTGCCTAGCCACTCGGCCACGACGCCTTATTTAGGATTGCAAATTTAAGTAAATTTACTAAGTTGACAAGTATTTTTTACGCTTTCCTTTTTTTTGCCATTTCAATAGTTACCATAGCTACATTACCGCCAATTGGTGGATTTAATTTGGAAATTGCTACATGTGCTTTATTGGTCATTGGAATTTCAATAAAAATTCGGTCTAAAACACGTTTAGCAACTGTTTCTAAAAGCTTTGAGCGTAAAGCCATTTCTTCTTTTACAATTTTATTTAAATGTACATAATCTACAGTATCACCCAACTCATCGGTTTTAGCAGATTTTTGCAAATTGGCTTTTACGGTAACATCAACTCGGTATTCCGATCCAATTTTTCCTTCTTCAATTAAACAACCGTGATACGCGTAAACACGAATGTTTTTAATCTTTATTGTGCCCATAATTTACTTTAGAGCGCAAAGATACAAATAACAATTGTGTACCTAAAAAAAATAGGTAATTTTGCAACATATATAAGATATGTAGTTATGAGTGAAGAGAAAAAGTCTTTAAATTTTATTGAACAAATTATTGAAGACGATTTGGCTAATGGTTTGCCAAAAGAAAACTTGCGTTTTAGATTTCCGCCTGAACCAAATGGTTATTTACACATTGGGCACGCAGCTGCCATTTGTTTAAATTTTGGCTTAGGATTAAAATACAACGCTCCTGTTAATTTACGTTTTGATGATACTAACCCAGCAAAAGAAGAGCAAGAGTATGTTGATGCTATAAAGGAAGATATTGCATGGTTGGGTTTTAAATGGGATAAAGAATTGTATTCTTCAGACTATTTTCAACAATTATATGATTGGGCAGTAATGTTAATTAAAGAGGGTAAAGCGTATGTAGATGATCAAACTTCTGCAGCTATGGCTATTCAAAAAGGAACACCTACAGAAGCAGGTATAAATAGCCCGTTTAGAGATCGAAGCGTGGAGGAGAATTTAGACCTTTTTGAACGCATGAAAAATGGTGAATTTGATGAAGCGCAACGCGTTTTACGTGCTAAAATTGATATGTCGCATACCAATATGCATATGCGCGACCCAATTATGTACCGAATTTTAAAGAAAAAACACCACCGCACCAATAACGATTGGTGTATTTACCCAATGTACGATTGGACTCATGGAGAATCGGATTATATTGAACAAATTTCTCATTCCATTTGTACGCTTGAATTTAAATCGCACAGAGAATTATACAACTGGTATGTAAATCAAGTTTACAACGCCAGCAAATTACCTTTAAAACCCAAGCAACGAGAGTTTGCACGTAGAAATTTAAGTTATACGGTTATGAGTAAACGTAAACTTTTACAGCTTGTTGAAGAAGACTTTGTTGCGGGTTGGGACGATCCAAGAATGCCAACCATTTCAGGGCTAAGAAGAAGGGGATATTCGCCTGAATCTATTCGAAATTTTAGTGATGTTGCTGGTATTGCAAAGCGTGAAAATGTTACTGATGTTGCATTATTAGAGTTTTGTGTTAGAGATCATTTAAATAAAACGGCTCCACGTGTAATGGCTGTTTTAAACCCAGTAAAACTGGTAATTACCAATTATCCAGAAGATAAAGAAGAATGGTTAACTGCCGAAAATAATCCAGAAGATGAAAACGCCGGAAGTAGAGAAGTGCCATTTAGCCGTGAACTGTATATTGAGCGTGAAGATTTTAGGGAAGAAGCAAATAAAAAATTCTTCAGACTTAAATTAGGTAAAGAAGTTCGTTTAAAAAATGCGTTTATTATTAAAGCTGAAAGTTGTGTAAAAGATGAAGCTGGAAATATTACTGAAATTCACTGTACTTATGATGAAGATAGTAGAAGTGGAAGCGGCACAGAAGCTAGTAAACGACGCGTAAAAGGTACGCTCCATTGGGTATCTTTAAAACATGCTGTTAAAAGCGAAGTTCGAGTTTACGACAGGTTATTTTTAGATGAAGCTCCAGATGGGCATAAGGATAAAGATTTTAAAGAATTTATTAATCCAAATTCATTAGAAATTATTGAAGCTTATGTTGAGCCTAGTTTAAAAACAGCCAAACCTCTTGATCGCTTTCAGTTTCAAAGACTCGGTTATTTTTGTGTAGATAAAGATAGTAGTGAAAACAACTTGGTTTTTAACCGCACAGTTCCGTTACGTGATAATTGGAGTAAAAAGAACAATTAAAAAAAGCGAGGTTTAAAAACCTCGCTTTTTTTTACTTTATTTTTAATGTTTTTAAAATGGCTTCGAGCTCAAACATATAATCTCTTTTGTTAACACCTGGTGCATAAGTTAAACCTTCAACAACAATAAGCCTATTATTTGCTTCATCATAAACCGTATAGTTTAAAAATGGACCGGCCATATATACATTTTTAACTTCCCACTTTCCTCTCGTTTCTATAGCTTTTCTTCCTGCTAATTCAACTTTAAATGTATGTGGGGTATACGCAGCTTCAGTAATCATATACGAGTCTTCTACTTGACCTGGAATGTGTTTTTCGCCAAAATTATCTCTAATGTTTACTACATTTAAACTATCTAAACTTATTTCATTTTCAAGTGGAACACTATAAACAAAAACTTCCATACTACTACCTAATTGTAAACCATTATTACCCGTTATACGATAACGAAACCAAGCCATTTCTCCATTGTCTTCAACCAGAGCATAGCTTTTTGGTATGGCTAATGAAACACCTAAATTGGTAAAAGTTTCTATTGAATTAACATCGTAAATGTTTTTTCTAACCCTTTTTTGAATGGCTTTGATATCAGCCAATTTAAACGTAGTTAAAATTTTAGTGCTATTTTGTTGAATAAGATTAATAATGTCTTCTTTAGTTTTACCAGCTATAGTAACTATTTTTTGAGGCTCAGCATAAATGTTGGTAGCAACAGAAAAATCATTTTCAGAACCTATTCCAACTTTTAAAACGCTTCGGCTAGCTCTAAACATGCTACCAAAATTTTCTGGCGGTACTTGTGAAATTTCAAATTGAGCTTCTGGCTGTGGCAAACCCATTACTGGCTCTGCAATAATTCTACGCAGTTCGTCTCCAATTTCACCTTGCCACTCGCTATTCTTCATAACAATTAGCACATGATTTATGCGTCCGTTTGCTTCTTTTAAAACTTTCTTTGAATCGTTTGGATTACAAGAGATAAAAAAAAGTGTGATCAGAATTAATCCTAGTTTTTTCATAATTTTTTAATTAAATATTTTCAATTTAGTACCCGCTTTTAGGCTTTTAGCACTCCAAATATTATTCCATTCTTTGATATTTTTAACGGAAACATTTGAAAATTTTTGAGCTATTACCCATAATGAATCTCCAGATTTTACAGTATATATTTTAGGTTTGCCTTTAGGTACTTCTGTGCTTCTTTTGGATTTATTTGTACGGGTTACCGCAGCTAATCGTCTTGGGTAAATAGTTAACCGCTGGCCAATACGTAAATTATTGCTTCTTAAATTGTTCCAACGTTTTATTTTGGAAACCGAAACTCCATATTTATTTGCTATTTTACCTAAATAGTCACCTTTTCTAACTTTATAACGTACACGCTGACCTAAATCGTAATACTTAGGAAGTGGTTTTTCACGTTGTGCATCTTGCACATCAGCATAGCTATAAATTAGTTGTTCATTTGATAAAAAATTACCAATATCGTTAACTGGTAATGTTAATGTATAATTTTTTCCATTTATATAAGGAATAATATCCAACTTATATTGCGGATTTAAAAATTGAAGTAAATCAATATCTACATTTAATGTATTGTGAAGCTGTTCAAAAGTAAGTTGCCTTTTTACCTGAATGGTATCAACTTCAAAATGAGATAATGCATTTTTTTTGGCTTTTATTCCATGTTCCTCAGCATATTCCATAATATAAAGTGTAGCATAAAACGCGGGCACGTAACCTGCCGTTTCACGTGGCAAATACGGACGTAAATTCCAGTAATTTTTTTTACCTCCAGATCTTCTAATGGCTTTTGAAACATTTCCTGGACCAGAATTATATGCGGCTAAAGCCAAATCCCAATCGTTAAATATACTGTACAATCTAGAAAGGTATTTACTTGCCGCTTCTGTTGATCTATAAACATCAGAACGTTCATCAACATACGAGCTTACATTTAAATTGTACAATTTACCTGTTTGATACATAAATTGCCAAAGCCCGGTTGCACCCATTCGCGAACGTGCTCTAGGTTTTAAGGCCGATTCTACTATGGCTAAATATTTAACTTCTAACGGAACATTAAATTTATCTAAGTGTTCTTCAAAAATGGGAAAATAATATCTTGATTTATCTAACAACCTTGAAAAGGCTGATTTTCTTCGTTTTAAATACGTTTTAATTATATTTTCTAAATGCGGATTGTATTCAATATGAAATGGGGTTTTTGCATTTAAATCTTGCAAACGTAATTTTAACAATGCTGTTGGTAGCTCAACCAAGTCTGTTGTTACCAATTCATCTTCATTTAAAACAAATTGAATGGTATCATTTAATGGCGATTTTACCATTTCTTGCATCCACAAGCTATCAATTAAATTTGCTTCTTTATGAATTTTAAACACCATTGAATCATTTTTTTTGATTAAAATAGTGTCTGTGCCTGCAAATAATTTTTTAGCATCCTCCAATTTTTCCAACTTCAAAGAATCCGGTGTTTGCGCATAAGAGATGCCTAAACACAACAACATTAAAATTGCTGTTTTCTTCATAAATTAATTGTTTAAAAGTTGTGAGATTTTGTCCAAATTTGGTGCCAAAATAATTTCAATCCTTCTATTTTTAGCTTTACCCGCCGTTGTATTATTTTCACCTAATGGTATGTACTCGCTTCTCCCTGCGGCAGTTATTTGCTTTGGATTTACACCCTTATTTTGTAAAATACGTACAATTGCAGTAGCTCTTTTTACAGACAAATCCCAGTTGTCTAAAATGGTATTTCCACTGTAGGGAACATTGTCGGTATGACCTTCAATAAGCACATTAATATCTGGATTTTGATTTAACACAACGGCTAATTTTTCAACCGCTTGGGTACCTTCGCTACCCACTGCCCAGCTACCTGAATTAAAAAGTAGTTTGTTTTCCATAGAAACATAAATTTTACCATTTTTATGTTCAACGGTTAACCCTTTGCCTTCAAAACTATGCAAAGCGCTTGAAATGGTTTCTTTTAATTGTTGCATTTGCGATTCTTTTGCGGCAATTAATTGTTGAAGTTCTGCTATTTGTGCTCCTTTTTTTGAAAGTTCAGATTGAAGTTTCTCTAAACGTGTGCGTTCGGCTGCTAATTTTAGTTCTTTGTCTTCTAAGGTGGCTAAAAGTTGTTGATTTTTAGCAGCTTGTTCTGCTATTTTTTGCGAATTATTAGTTGCCAATGCATCATAAGATTCTTCTAAGTTTTTTAACTTGTTCGCGTTGGCTTCGTAAGTGTTTTTTAAAGTTTCATAACTCAATTTTAATTCATTGTATTTTGTTTTTAATGAATCTACTTCTTCAATAAGTTGTTTGTTTTTGGCAAGGATTTCATCCTTTTCCTTTATTAACATAGAATTTGTTGAACGTAACTGATTGTATTTGGTTTCAAGCTCTTGATAAACTTTTGTTGAAACACAACCGTTTAACGTTACAGCTAAAATTAACAGAAATATTATTCTTTGAATCATTTTAAATTTCATTTTAATCAATTTCTAAAACTATTGGACAATGGTCTGAATGTTTTGCTTCAGGTAAAATATACGCCCGTTTAATTCTATCTTTCATAGGTTCGCTAACCATGTGATAATCTATACGCCAACCTTTGTTATTGGCACGTGCGTTCGCTCTGTAACTCCACCACGTATAATTATGTGGTTCTGGATTTAAGTATCGGAAAGAATCAATAAATCCACTTTCTATAAAATTGCCTAACCAAGTTCGTTCAACAGGTAAAAAACCTGAAGTGTTTTTATTTTGAACCGGATTGTGAATATCTATTTCAGTATGACAAATATTATAATCGCCCGCAATAATTAAATTGGGAATTTCTTCTTTTAAGTTATTTACATATTCCTGAAATTCATCCATATAATTGAGTTTAAAACCCAAACGTGCATCGTTAGTTCCGGAAGGTAAATATAAACTCATCACCGAAAAATCATCAAAATCCAATCGTAAATTTCTTCCTTCATCATCCATTGTTTCAATGCCTGTACCGTAAACTACATGGTTTGGTTTGTGTTTTGAAAGCACTGCAACACTGCTATAACCTTTGCGTTTTGCCGAAAACCAATAATGGTAAGGATACCCTGCTTCTTCAAATAAATTGAGGTCTAGTTGCTCTTTATGCGCTTTGGTTTCTTGTATGCAAATTACATCTGGGTTGGCAACTTTTAGCCAGTCAATAAATCCCTTTTTTATAGCAGCACGTATGCCGTTTACATTGTATGATATTATTTTCAAAGTTTAGTTGTTTTGGTATAAATCTCTAAGTTTTCTTCGCATTATTTTGTTTGAAGCTGTACGTGGTAAAGTTTCAATTTCAATAAAATCGGTTAACTTAAATAATGGATTTAATTGTTGTTTAATAACGTTTTTTGCTTCAGAAAATTTTTCTGTTGCCAATTTTTTTGAAGTTAATGGTACATAATAAACCACCAGTTGGCTTGGACCTCCTATTTTTGGTGAAACTGCAATAGCTGCCGCTTCTTTTACAAAAGGTAAGTTGTTTAAAACCGTTTCAATTTGAACCGAACTAATTTTAATTCCACCTAAATTCATTGCATCGTCAACTCTACCTTGTGCTTTGTAATAACCATTTTTAAGTTGAAGTAACTCATCGCCGTGGCGTCTTAAGGTTTGGTTATTGTAAGTTGGCGCATTTTTATAATATACGCTGAAATGATCTCTGTTTAATAGTTTATTTGATAAACCAACAATTGGCGGAATTATAAAAACTTCGCCTTTATTAGCATTTTTATGTGCTTCGTTTAACAATACAAATTCACCACCTAAAGCTTGTGTTGAAAACGTACTTGCCATATTGGGCTGTACAACCGTACTAGTTACATAACCACCACCAATTTCAGTACCCCCACAATATTCAATAATAGGTTTTGTATTGGCAAGCTTCGATAGGTATTCCATTTCAGTAGGATTTGAAACTTCACCGGTAGAACTAAAACATTTAATAGCACTCCAATCAAACTCTTCCATACAACCCGTGGCTTTCCAATTTTTAACAAAACTAGGTATTACACCCAACATAGTAACTTTAGCGTTTTGCACAAACGCTCCAAAATTTTGTTCTGTAGGTGCTCCGTAATAAAGTGCAATGGTTGCTTTGTTAATTAATGCCGAAAATACAAGCCAAGGCCCCATCATCCAACCTAAATTGGTTGGCCAACAAAGGACATCATTTTCTTTAATATTATGATGATAATAGGCATCGCTAGCACTTTTTATGGGCGTTGTATGATTCCAAGGAATGGCTTTAGGTTCGCCTGTGGTTCCTGATGAAAACAAAACGGTAATAGTATCTTCTGGATTTTGAGGAGCAGCTTTAAAGTTATTATCTTCACTTAAAAAATGCTCCCAAAGTATATCGTTTTCTCGCAATAAAACCTCATCATTAAAACAATTTATAACTATAGATTTTGGTGCGTTTGTAGATTTAACTTTACTATAAAGCGAAATAGTTTTGTTACCTCTTTTAAAACTATTTTGAGTTATTAGCAGTTTTGGTGCTGTAATTTTTAAGCGGATATCAATTTCATTAGGTGTAAAACTATCGGCAATTGTAACAATTGGCATTCCAGCTTTGATACCTGCTAAATAAACAGCAACAGCTTCAACAGTCATAGGCATTAAAACAGCTATTTTATCGCCTAATTTTAATCCATTTTCAACAAAACTATTTGCTATTTTATTTACTAGCTTTTTAAGTTGTTTATAGGTAACTGTTTGAATTTTACCATTTGTATTTTGGTATGTTATGGCTATTGCTTCATCTTCGTGAGTAAAACACGCATCAACTATATTTAGTTTTGCGTTTTTTAACCAAGTGGCATTTTCTACACCATTAGAAGTATCTAAAACTACTGTGTATTTTTTTACAAAAGGTATGTTTAAATTAGTTATGGTTTCTTCCCAAAAAGTAGCTTTATAATTTACTGACCATTGCCAAAAATTTTGGTAACTACTAAAGCCAAATTTGTGCATCATTTTATAAATGTTGCTCTGTATTATATCAGTTTTAGTAGGTTTCCATAAAATTTGATCCATATTATTAAAAGTCTGGGTCTTCTTCGTTTAAAATATCGGTATTTTCTTCATCTTCATTTGTTTCAAAAATAACTTTAGAACAATCCAATTCAATACTTATTTGATCTGGCTTTTCAAATTCACCATTACTTACATTTAATCCTTCATCGGCATACAGTTTTTGGTAATACAAAGCCCAAATAGGTAATGCCATTGTGGCTCCTTGTCCAAAGGTTATGCTTGAAAAGTGCGTGGCTCTATCTTCACCACCAACCCATACACCAGTGGCTAAATTAGGAACGATACCCATAAACCATCCATCGGATTGGTTTTGTGTTGTCCCTGTTTTACCTGCAATTGGATTGGTAAATTCGTACGGATAACCCGTTGCTACATCATCTGGGTATCGGCCCCACTTACTTCGTAAGCGAACACCTGAACCTGATTGAGTTACACCTTCTAATAAATTTAAAATTACATAAGCTGATTCTTCATTTAACACCTCGCTTACGTTAGGCACAAATTCTTCTAAAAGTGTTCCGTTTTTATCTTCAATCTTCAAAATCATCATGGGTTCAATTTGAAGACCTTTATTAGCAAATGTTGAATAAGCTCCTACCATTTCATATAATGATAAATCAACTGAACCTAAAGCAATTGAAGGCACTTCAGGTATTTCACTTTTAATACCTGCTCTATGGGCTAAATTAGCTACATTAATAGGGTGTACCATATCTATTAAGCGCGCTGTAATTACGTTAACTGAATTTGCTAAAGCTTGTTTTAGCGTTAACATACCGCCGTATTTACTTGTTGCATTTTTTGGTGTCCAGTTTTTAGGCATCTTATACTTGTCTTTGTTTATGGTATAAGGAATGTTTGGAAACTTTTGACACGGCGATAAATTCAATTGATTTATTGCAGTAGCGTACACAAATGGTTTAAAGGTTGAACCAACTTGACGTTTTTGTTGTTCTACAGCATCGTATTGAAAATGTTTGTAATTTATACCACCAACCCAAGCTTTTATATAGCCCGTTTGTGGTTCAATTGAAAGCAAGCCCGATCGTAAAATATGTTTATAATATAAAATTGAATCTCTTGGCGTCATTATGGTATCAACTTCACCTTTCCAAGTAAAGATTTCCATATCGGTTTTTGTATCAAAAGATTTTCTAATTTCTTTTTCTGAAGCTCCATCACGTTTCATTCTTCGCCATCTATTTGAACGCTTCATAGCTTGAGTAATTGTAGCTTCTACCTGACTTTTAGTGATGTCGTAAAAAGGAGCCGTTTTATTATATTTTTGTTGCTTAAAAAATACGCGTTGTAAATTTGCCATATGTTCTGCCACAGCTTCTTCAGCATAGGTTTGCATGCGAGAATCTATGGTTACATATATTTTTAATCCGTCGCTATGTAAACTGTAAGGTGATCCATCTGGTTTTGGATTATCTTTAATCCATTTCTTCATAAAATCACGTAAATGCTCTCTAAAATAGGTTGCAGTACCATGTGCGTGACCTTCAGGTGTAAAATCGAGCTCAATAGGTTGTGTTTTTAAAGAGTCTTTTACTTCATTATTTAAATAACCATATTTTACCATTTGATTTAATACAACGTTTCTTCGCTCAAACGATTTTTCTTTTGAGCGTTCTCTATGCGGATTAAATTGACGTGGGTTTTTTAACATTGCAACCAGCACGGCCGATTCTTCAACAGTTAAATCTTTAGGTTCTTTATTGAAATAAATTTTAGCAGCCGATTTTATACCTACTGCTTGAAATAAGAAATCTTGTGTATTTAAATACATGGCCAAAATTTCTTCTTTGGTATATTGTCTTTCTAAACGAACGGCAATTACATATTCCTTTATTTTTTGAATAACACGTTGCGATAAATTTTTAGCACCTTCACCATGAAAAAGCAACTTTGCTAACTGCTGTGTAATGGTACTACCACCACCATCTTTACCCATTTTTACAACGGCTCTAACAGTAGCTTTAAAATCGATACCTGAATGTTCAAAAAAGCGTTCGTCCTCCGTTGCAACAAGTGCGTCAATTAAATTTTGTGGTAAATCTTTATATTTTACTGAGGTTCTATTTTCTTTAAAATATTTACCCAAAGTAACGCCATCCATTGCAATAATTTCGGTAGCCAAATCATTGTCTGGATTTTCGAGTTCCTCAAATGTTGGCAGTTTACCAAATATACCCCAAGAGGCTAATAAAAATATAAATATTATAAAACCTGTACCTCCTAAAATGGTTATCCACATCCATTTTACATATTCTTTAAAGGTTCGATTGGATTTTTTACTTTTCATTCTTTAATTTTTTCAATACTTAAACCTACGTCTGTTATTCCTTGTAAACTATTTTCGCCATTTACATCATCCATACTGCGTGTTGCATGGTTAATTTGTATTTGGTAGTTACCCAATTGATTTAACGTTACGTTTTCTTTATATAATAATTTATTTTCTTTAATATCAGTAAAGCCTGAGCCCAGCCATTCACCTTCTGCGTTAGTCATTTCATACTCTAAAGTATCAATAATTTTTGTGCCATTAGGAAATTTTATTTTTGCTATTAAAAATAATGAACTAAACGCATAATTTTTATTGTTACGTATATTTATAAACACATTTTTTTGAGAAATAGTATCTGTGTTCTCAACTATAAATTTTATTGTTTTTGAAGCTTCCCAAGCGTTATTATTTATTGGTTTATATTGGTTATATACATCGTTTTTTGAACACGATATAAATATTAAAAATATAAGAATACCAATAAAATTACGCATTTTTAGACTTATTGTTTTGGTTTCTATTATTTGTATTTTTTTTGTTTCTAAAAGGTTTTGAACCTTCTTTTTTTCTATTTTTATTTGGCTGCTGTTTGTTAAAAACTTGTTTAGACTTAGGTTTGTTTCGCTTGCGTTTGTTTGTTTTGTTCTTCTTTTTAGGCGCATCAAACCTGGTTAAACTATCTTGACCAACAACATTTTCAAATTCTTTCTTCTGAGGTTCTAAAGCATCAGCTTCGTAATCTTCTAATGAAGAAATTAATTCGTTATTGTTATTAATATCTATAATTTCTTGTACTTGATTCAACGTTAATTTAAACCACTTAGAACGTTCTTCTTTGTAGGTGTACCAAAGTAATTTTTTAAAAATATCCATTTTAACAAATATGGCATTACCACGCTCAGTTTTTAAAATGGTATCTTGTTTTGGAAATACTTGAAGTGCATCTAAATACGTATCTAGTTCATAATTTAAACAGCATTTTAACTTTCCGCACTGACCCGCTAATTTTTGTGGATTAAGTGAAAGTTGTTGGTAACGTGCTGCTGCTGTATTTACTTTTCGTAAATCGGTTAACCACGTTGAACAACACAACTCTCTACCGCAAGACCCAACACCACCTAAACGAGCCGCTTCTTGACGAAGCCCTACTTGTTTCATTTCCACACGAATACTGAAAGCACTTGATAAATCTCTAATTAATTGCCTAAAATCTACCCGATCATCGGCAGTGTAATAAAAAGTAGCTTTATTACCATCGCCTTGATATTCAACATCGGATAATTTCATTTTTAGCCCTAAACGGTTTATAATTTCTCGTCCACGATATTGTGTTGAATATTCTTTGCTTCGAGCATTTTGCCAAATGTCTATGTCTCGCTGTGTTGCTAAACGGTATATACGTTTTATATCTTCGCTCTCAGGTGAAACATTTTTTTTATTCATTTGAACTTTAACCAGTTCACCTGTTAAAGAAACTACACCAACATCGTGGCCTGGGTTACCTTCAACAGCTACCACATCGCCAATGCTAAGTTTAAGTTTTTCGGTATTTTTAAAAAAGTGTTTTCTACCGTTTTTAAAACGTATTTCTAAAAAATTATACGGTTCGTAACTACAGGGCATAGCCATATTTGATAACCAGTCAAAAACGCTTAGTTTTTCACAATTACCAGTATCACAAGTCCCATTATTATTACAGCCGTTGGGTTTTATATTTGTTGAGCAATTGGTACAGCTCATAAATTTTCTAATTTAATTTGGTGTAAATTTGTACTTACACTAATTTGTAAATATAGTACTTAAATTACGAATGTTAAAACTTAAAAATTCAGTTTTTAAATCTGTTTTACATCAATAATTTTAACAGGGCATGCTTCTTTGGCTTTTTCAGCATTTTCAAAAATGGTTTCGTCTTGAGATTTTAATGTGAAAAATCCTTTTTTATCTGTAGATTTTAACAACACCGATTTCCCGTCTTTTCTAGACATTTGGAATTGTTGCGGAGCCAGCTCAACACAGTAGTTACAGCCAATACATTTGGCTCTTTGTAAGGTGATAATTACCATTTATAAAAGTTATTTTACTACTTTGTTATTACCACTTTCAACTACTTCACTAGCTGCTACAATTTTATAAAGTTTATCTGAAGGTCTAATTCTAAAAGGCAAAGGTATGGTTACAGAATCTCCTTTTTGTGCTTTTTCGTGTTTTTCATCATTTACTAACATTTCTGTTACTGCAACTTCTTGAGCTCCTGTTGTTGGACCTGTAATTAAAATAGTATCGCCTAGGTTTAAATCATAAGCTTCAATTTTAAATTCACCTATTTTTGCCTTCGGAAAATAATGTTCTCCTTTTCCTAAATATACCTTTTTTTGAGTTGCATGACTTCCTGAACCCTTGCTCCATTCACCCAATTTTTGACCTAAGTAATAACCACTCCAAAAACCTCTGTTATATACTTTTTCAAGCTCCTGCATCCATAAAATAACCTTTTCTTTATCATAAGTACCATCGTAAATACTATCAATAGCATCACGGTAACATTTAATAACTTTGGCCACATATTCTGGTGCTCTTCCTCGTCCTTCAATTTTTAAAACACTGATACCTGCATCTATAATTTGGTCAAGAAAATCAATTGTACATAAATCTTTTGGCGACATAATGTACTCGTTATCCAACTCCATTTCAAAACCAGATTCTTGGTCTATAACGGTATATTTTTTTCTACAATTTTGTTTGCAAGCACCTCTATTTGCAGAAGAATTATGCGAATGCAAACTCATATAACATTTTCCAGAAACGGCCATACAAAGCGCTCCGTGTCCAAAAATTTCAATTTCTACCAAATTACCCGATGGCCCTCGCACATCTTCTTTTGTAATTTGCTCCGTAATTTTTTTAACTTGACGCAAACTTAACTCCCTACTCAACACCAACGTATCAGCAAACATGGCGTAAAACTTAACAGTTTCTATGTTTGTAATGTTTATTTGTGTTGAAATATGGACTTCCATACCCACAGCTCTTGCCGATGCAATTACCGCCTGATCCATTGCAATTACTGCTGTAATATCAGCTTCTTTAGCTTTATTAATTAACGTTTTAACAATGGTTAAATCGTGATCGTAAATTATGGTATTTAAGGTAAGGTATGTACGTACATTATTGGCTTTACATCGGTTTGAAATTTCTTGCAAATCATCCAACGTAAAGTTTATTGATGCTCTCGCTCTCATATTCAATTGCTCCACACCAAAATAAATAGAATCTGCGCCATTATCAATTGCCGCTTGTAACGATTCAAAATTTCCTGCCGGAGCCATTAACTCAATTTTCCCTGTAGTAGTCATCAGTCGTTTTTTTGATTTTTTGCAAAACTACGTAATTTCAAGTTATTCAACTTAAAAATAGTAATTTATAGTTTTTCAATAATTTAACAATTGTTAGTTTATTGTTATATTTCGTTTACATGTAGTTGTTTTGTCGGCTTTTTTTCTAAAATTTGCAATTATATAAAATATTTTTTTAGAATGAAATTAGCTGTAGTAGGTGCAACCGGAATGGTTGGAAATGTAATGCTTAAGGTTTTAGCAGAACGAAATTTTCCTGTAAGTGAATTGTTATTAGTAGCTTCAGAACGTTCGGTAGGTAAAAAATTAACCTTTAATAACAAAGAATATACGGTTATAGGTTTAGAAGAAGCTGTAAATAAGCGCCCAGATATTGCTATATTTTCAGCTGGCGGAAGCACTTCGCTGGAGTGGGCTCCAAAATTTGCTGAAGTTGGTACAACGGTTATAGATAATTCTTCAGCTTGGCGAATGAATGAAAATAACAAACTAAGTATACCTGAAGTAAACGCTTCAATACTTACAAAAGACGATAAAATTATTGCAAATCCAAACTGTTCAACCATACAAATGGTAATGGTTTTAGCGCCTCTTCATAAAAAATATAAAATGAAACGCGTAGTAGTTTCAACCTACCAATCTGTTTCTGGAACCGGTGTAAAAGCTGTACAACAAATGGAAAATGAAGCAAAAGGTAAAACTGGTGAAATGGCTTATGCACATCAAATTTATCAAAATGCCATTCCTCAATGTGATGTTTTTTTAGAAAATGGTTACACTAAAGAAGAAATGAAATTGGTTTTAGAACCGAAGAAAATTTTAGACGACGATTCCTTTGAAGTTACCGCAACCGCTGTAAGAATACCAACTGCTGGTGGCCATTCAGAAGCCATTAATATACAGTTTGAAAAAGAGTTTACCTTGCACGAGGTTCGTCAAATTTTAAGCGAAACTTCAGGTGTTGAAGTACAGGATGAAGTTGCAAATAGTGTTTATCCAATGCCTATACACGCGCATGAAAAAGATGAAGTTTTTGTTGGTCGAATTCGTATTGATGAATCGCAACCAAATACTTTAAATTTATGGGTAGTGGCTGATAATTTACGTAAAGGAGCAGCAACAAATGCTGTGCAAATAGCCGAATATTTACTTGAAAAAAGTATAATTCAAACAAAAAATTAAAAAAACCGCACAATGTGCGGTTTTTGCTTTGAGGTATCTTGAGGTTTACTTTTCTACGCCAAGAACGTCGCTAATTATTTTTTCAAGTTGCGCTTTAGGTAAAGCTCCTTGTGCCATTTGAGGTTCTTTATCGGTTGGAACAAATAATATTGAAGGAATACTTCTAATACCAAAGGCTGCTGCTAACTCTTGCTCAGCTTCTGTATCAATTTTATAAATATCAACCTTATCTTTATATTCATCACTTAATTCTTCTAAAACTGGAGCAACCATTTTACAAGGTCCGCACCAATCGGCATAAAAATCAATAACACAAGGTTTATCACCTTCAAATTTCCATTCTTTATTTTCTTCGAAATTGAAAACTTTCTTTAAAAAAGTTTCTTTAGTTAAAAGTTCTGTCATAATTGTATTTTTAGTTCTAAAGTGTACAATTTTTGTACCACGCCTTATTTGACGACAAAATGACATAAAAACTTACAAAAACTAAGTAACACATGTTACACCTTAATACTTAAAAACCAAACTTCTTCAATTTCATTCAAAAAAACATAACATTCCTAAAATTAAAGTGTTAGATACTTGTTGAAAGTAGCTTACATTTATCTTTTTTAATTAAATTTGTTTACCATAAAACAATTTACAATGAATAAACTATTTATATTAACTGTTCTTGGGTTATTTACACTTTCGTGTACGGTAACTGAGACCGACAAAAATGCAATTACTTTGGAATACCCAACTACTAAAAAAGTTGATACTGTAACCAACTATTTTGGTACAGAAGTAAAAGATCCTTACCGATGGTTAGAAGACGATATGTCTACCGAAACTGGCGAATGGGTTAAAGCACAAAATAAAGTTACTTTTGATTATTTAGCTCAAATTCCTTACCGCGATGCCTTAAAACAACGTTTAGAAAAATTGTGGAATTACGAAAAAATTGGTGCCCCTTTTAAAGAAGGTGACTACACTTATTTTTACAAAAACAACGGCTTACAAAATCAATATGTAATTTACCGTTTTAAAGAAAATGAAGAACCTGAAGTATTTTTAGATCCTAATACATTTTCAAAAGATGGAACAACTTCATTAGGAGGAATGTCATTTTCAAAAGATGGAAGTTTACTAGCGTATCAAATTTCTGAAGGTGGAAGCGATTGGCGTAAAGTTATTGTTATGGATGCAGAAACTAAAGAAATAAAAGAGGATACCATTGTTGATGTTAAGTTTAGCGGCCTTTCTTGGAAAGGTACCGAAGGTTTCTATTATTCTAGTTATGAAAAACCTGAAGGAAGTGAACTTTCAGCAAAAACAGATCAACATCGTTTATTTTATCACAAATTAGGTTCTCCTCAAAGTGAAGATGAAGTGATTTTTGGCGATACTGAAAAAAGAAGATATGTACGTGGCGGTGTTACTGAAGATGAAAAATATTTAATAATTACAGCTGCGGTTTCTACTTCAGGAAATGAGTTGTATTTTAAAGATTTATCAGATTCTGAAAGTGAAATAAAACCTATAATTACTGGTTTTGATAATGATACCGGTGTTTTGGATCACCAAAATGGATTTTTATATTTGGTTACCAATTACAATGCTCCTAACAAGCGTGTTGTTAAAGTTTCCGTTGAAAATCCTTCGCCTGAAAATTGGCAAAACGTAATTTCTGAAGCAGAACATGTATTAACCCCTTCAACAGGTAATAAGTACATTTTTGCAAAATATATGCAAGATGCTGTTTCTAAAGTAAAACAATTTAATTTTGATGGTACTTTAATTCGTGAAATTGAATTACCAGGTGTTGGTACAGCTGGTGGTTTTGGTGGAAAAAAAGATGCTGAAACCATTTATTATTCCTTTACAAATTACATAACTCCAGGTTCAATTTATGCATTAAATCCAGAAACCGGAGAATCAAAAGTATATAAGAAACCTGAAATAGATTTTGATGGTTCTAATTATGAAACTAAACAGGTATTTTACACATCAAAAGATGGTACAAAAGTACCTATGATTATTTCCTATAAAAAAGGCACAGAATTAAACGGTGAAAACCCTACAATACTTTACGGTTATGGCGGATTTAATATTAGCTTAACACCAAGTTTTAGCATTGCAAACTCTGTTTGGATGGAGCAAGGCGGTATTTATGCTGTACCTAATTTACGTGGTGGTGGCGAATACGGTAAAAAATGGCATGATGCAGGTACTAAAATGCAAAAACAAAATGTTTTTGACGACTTTATTGCTGCGGCTGAATATTTAATTGAAAACAAATACACTTCATCAGAATATTTAGCTATTAGAGGCGGTTCAAACGGTGGTTTATTAGTTGGTGCAACTATGACGCAGCGTCCATATTTAATGCAAGTAGCATTACCAGCTGTGGGTGTATTAGATATGTTACGTTATCATACGTTTACAGCAGGTGCTGGTTGGGCTTACGATTATGGTACTGCTGAAGATTCTAAAGAAATGTTTGATTATTTAAAAGCATATTCACCAATTCATAATGTTAAAGAAGATGTTGAATATCCTGCAACTTTAATCACCACTGGTGATCACGATGACCGTGTTGTTCCTGCTCATTCATTTAAATTTGCTGCTGAATTACAGGCAAAACAAAAAGGAGACAACCCAACTTTAATACGTATTGAAACCAATGCAGGGCATGGCGCTGGTACACCAGTTTCAAAAACCATTGAACAGTATGCCGATATTTTTGGCTTTACACTATATAATATGGGATTTGAGGAATTACCTAATAAATTAAACGAAGTAAAAGAATAACAAATTTAATAATTTACTTAAAAAGCCATTTTGAAATGTTCAAAATGGCTTTTCTTATTAATAAATTT
>Ga0102946_1000192_pt1 | contig 21419 bp, 21 predicted proteins | sample SalPon2A_A_D1_MG_FD_78209 | JGI IMG/M metagenome (GOLD analysis project Ga0102946, IMG submission 78209) | Soil microbial communities from South San Francisco under conditions of wetland restoration - Salt Pond MetaG R2A_A_D1_MG | ecosystem: Environmental > Terrestrial > Soil > Wetlands | place... | reverse complement strand
GATCAGCGCCTGCACCTCGGTGTTGGCGAGGACTTTGTCGATCCGGTTCTTCTCGACGTTGATGATCTTGCCGCGCAGCGGCAGCACCGCCTGGGTCGAGCGGTCGCGGGCCTGCTTCGCCGAACCGCCGGCGGAGTCGCCCTCGACCACGAAGATCTCCGCGTCGCGCGGGTCCTTGACCGTGCAGTCGGCGAGCTTGCCCGGCAGGGTCGAGTTCTCCAGCGCCGACTTGCGCCGGGTCAGGTCGCGCGCTTTGCGCGCCGCGTCGCGGGCGCGCGAGGCGTCGATCGCCTTGGTGATGATCCGCCGCGCCTCGCCGGGGTTCTCCTCGAGGAACTCGGCCAGCTTGCGGTTGACCGTCTCCTCGACCAGGCCGCGGATCGGCGGGTTGCCGAGTTTGGTCTTGGTCTGTCCCTCGAACTGCGGGTCGTGCAGCTTGACCGAGATCACCGCGGTCAGGCCCTCGCGCACGTCCTCGCCGCCGAGGTTGTCGTCTTTCTCTTTGAGGATCCCCTTGTTGCGCGCGTAGGCGTTGAGGGTCCTGGTCAGCGCCGCGCGGAAGCCTGAGAGGTGCGAGCCGCCCTCATGCGTGTTGATGTTGTTGGCGAAGCTGAAGATCGACTCCTGATAGGAGTTGTTCCACTGCATCGCGACCTCGACCTGGCCGTCGTCCTCCTCGCCTTCGAAGAAGATCGTCTTCTTGTGCAGGACGTCCTTGTTCTCGTTGAGGTGGCGGACGAAGTCCTCGATGCCGCCCTCGTACTGGAAGCTGACGCTGTTGGTCTGGCCGCGCTCGTCGATCAGCTCGATCTTCAACCCGCGGGTGAGGAAGGCGGTCTCGCGCAGCCGCTCGGCGAGGGTCTGGAAGTCGAACTCGCGCTCGGCGAAGATCTCCGGGTCGGGCTGGAAGGTGATCGTCGTTCCGTGGTCCTTGCTCGCCGCCCCTTTGGCCAGGTCGGCCTGCGGTTTGCCGCGCTCGTAGTCCTGCGTCCAGACGTGGCCGTCGGTCTGGATTTCGAGGTGCAGCCGCTCGGAGAGCGCGTTGACGACGGAGACGCCGACGCCGTGCAGGCCGCCGGAGACCTTGTAGCCGCCGCCGTCGCCGAACTTGCCGCCGGCATGCAGGACGGTGAGGACGACCTCGGCCGCCGGCCGGCCCTCCTTCTCCATCGTCCCCACCGGGATGCCACGGCCGTCGTCGACGACGGTGCAGCTGTCGTCCGGGTGGAGGATGACCTGGACCGAGTCGCAGTGGCCGGCGATCGCCTCGTCGACCGAGTTGTCGACGACCTCGTAGACGAGGTGGTGGAGACCGCGCGGGCCGGTCGAGCCGATGTACATGCCGGGCCGCTTGCGAACCGCTTCCAGGCCCTCGAGGACGGTGATGTCCTGGGCGCCGTAGGAGCCGTCCTTTTTAGCCTTGGCCCCACCGGCGTTCTGGTCTTTCTTGGGCAACAGATCCTTTCCGCGTCTCACACAAAGCCCCGGCCGCCTAGCGCTCTCGGCGCGCCCGGCCGGGGCGGAAATCGAGTTGACACAAGGATACCAGTCGGGGTCCCTGGAACGCCGCTGCCGGAATTAAGAAATACCTGCAAATCAGCTAAAAACGTGGGCGCTCTCAGGCATCTTTGAGGCGAAACCGCAAAGCGGCGGGCGCTTTCTCGCCCAACCTCTCCCCCAGGCCGGCCAGGAGGCGGTCCTGCATCAGGTCCAGCTCCTCCACCCAGACCGGATCGTCGCAGACGATAGTCACGGTCTCACCGCGCTCCGACACGGGCTGGGCGACAGCGGCGATTCGCTCGCCCACCACCTCTCCCCAGACTCCCTGCACGGCGGCGAGACGGGTTTTCGGCGCCACCTGCCGGAGAGCTGCGCGGAGGGCGCCCGAAGCCGGGCGTGGGGCGCGTCGCCGGCTCATGCCGCCGCGGCGTGGGCGTCGTCGAAGGGGACCCGCACGACCTGCTCGCGGGCGCCGGCCGGGACCGATTCCTCGGCGGCGGCGGTGATCAGCGCCTGGCCCTCACCCGCCAACCGCTCGACCAGGAAGCCGCGCCGCTGCGGGTCGAGCTCGCTCATCACGTCATCGAGCAAGAGCAGCGGGGCGACGCGGCGAGCGGCGAGGAGCGCCTCGCGCTCGGCGAAGAGGAGCGCGAGGAGCGCGGTGCGCTGCTGACCCTGCGATCCGTAGCGCCGCAACGACTTGTCAGCGGTGCTGAGCTTCAGCTCGTCGAGGTGCGGGCCCCACGAGGTGCGGCCGAGGCGTAGGTCGGCGCCGCGGCGCTCGGCCAGGCCGGCGCGGATCGCGGCGGCGTCGCCGCGCGCGCGCGGCGCGTACTCGAGCGTCCCGCCGCCCGCCAGCCCGAGGTCGGCGGCTGCCGCCGCGAACGGCTGCGCCAGCTCGGCCACCGCCTCCGCCCGGGCCGCGATCAACAACGCGGCGGCGTCGGCGAGCGCCGCGTCCCAGACCTCGAGATCGCCCGCCGGGCGGCCGGCGGCGAGGTTGGCGATCAGCGCGTTGCGCTGTGCGAGCGCCTGGCCAAAGCGCTGGCGCAGGCCGGCGCGGGTGGGCCAGCGCGCCGCCACGTAGCGATCCAGATGCGCCCGGCGCTCGGCCGGCGGGCCCTTGACCAGGGCGAGCCGATCGGGCGAGAAGACCGCCACCGGCGGCCTGCTCCGGGCCAGTTCGGCGGGGTCGGCGGGATCGCCGTCAAGCAGGTGCCGGCGACCCTCGCCGCGGCTGACCGAAGCGAGTAGCCGGTGCTCGATCCCGTCCTCGTCGCGGACGACCGCCTCGGCCCGGGCGAGCTGGCCGCCGAAGGGGATCAGCTCGCGCCGGTCGGAGGTGCGGAAGGATCGGCCGGTGAGCGCGAAGTAGAGCGCCTCGAGCAGGTTGGTCTTGCCGGCGCCGTTGGGGCCGATCAGGCTGACGATCCCGGCATCGAGCTCAACCCGCACCTCGCTCAGGCTGCGCAGCGGCCTCGCTTCGACAGCGGCGACCAGCACAGACCGGCCCCTACACGTTGAGGCGGATCGGCATCACGAGGTAGCGGAAGTCTTCGTTGTCGACCGGCTGCAGCAGCCCCGGCCGCAGCGGCGAGATCAGCCGCAGCAGCACCTCGTCGCCGTCGACGCTTTCGATCCCCTCGCGCAGGAACTCCGGGTTGAAGCCGATCTCCAGCGCCTCACCCTCGAACGCCGCCGGCATCGACTCCTCGGCGTCGCCGACATCGGGAGTCGATGCCGAGACCTTCAGCTCGCCCTCCGCGAACGAGAGCCGCAGGGGCGCGTTGCGCTGCGCCAGCTGGCTCACCCGGCGGACCACGTCGAGGAATTCCGGCCGCGGCAACCTGACGTCGTGCTCGTAGGACTCGGGCAGGAGCTGTCGAAAGTTGGGGAACTGGCCGTCGATCAGCCTCGTGTTGAGGAGGGTCGCCCCTGCCTTGAAGACGGCCTGATTCGACAGCAGGCTGACCGCGACCTCGTCGAGCTCGCCGCCGGCCACCAGCCTGCCCAGCTCGCGCAGGGCCTTGGCCGGGATGTTGGCCTCGAGCTCGCCGCCGATCTCCGCCTCCAGCTCGGTGCGCTTGACCGCGAGGCGGTAGGAGTCGGTGGCGACCATCGTCATCTCCCGCCCGGCCGCATTGACCAGAACCCCGGTCAGCACCGGGCGCATGTCGTCTCGCGAGGCGGCCGGCGCGACCAGCTCGACCGTCTCGGCCAGGGCCGCCGCCGGGATCTTCAGCGGCTCGGCATCCTGCTCCGGCAGGCCGGGAAAGTCCTCGGCGGGGAGGATGCGCAGGTGGAAGCTGGAGCCGCCGCTGCGGATCTGCACGTCGCGCTCGGCCTCGCGCAACTCGATCTCGACGTCGCCCTCGGCGAGCGAGCGGGCGAGCTCGGCGAGCAGCCGCCCCGGCAGCAGGGCGGAGCCGGCGCTTGACACATCCGCCTCCATGGCCATACGCAACCCCATCTCGCCATCGGTTGCGGCCAGCGTCACCTCGCCGTCGTCGGCGCGGAGAAGGATCCCGGAGAGGGCCTGGGTCGCCGCGCGGGTGGAAACCGCTCGCGAGACGACGGAGAGCTTGGAGACGAGCTCGTCACGTTTGGTGGTCAGCTTCAAATGACTGATGTCCTCTTGAGTTGGGTTAGTGCTTGTGGAAACTGCTGGGACCATAGGAAATCCGCATGATTATGGGATTTTTGGCCTGTGGAGATGACTGGGGAAGGGGTCGATTCTTGCACTGGGGTCGGCGGTCAAGCGGCGCCCGGTGGAAGCCTGTGGATAGCGGTGCGCAACTCGCCCACCTGACGGGCGAGCTCGGCGTCGGCGCCGAGCGCGTCCTCGGCGCGGCGCAGCGCGTTGAGGACGGTCGAGTGGTCACGGCCGCCGTAGAGCCGGCCGATCTGGGGCAGCGAGAGCTCGGTCGACTCGCGCGTGAGCAGGATCGCGACCTGTCTGGCGCGCAGCACGACCGCGCCGCGGCCGCTGCCGACGAGCTCGGCGCGGGAGATCCCGAAGGCGCCCGCGACACGCTCCTGGATCGCTTCGATCGCGCTCGGCCCACTCGCCGCCGGCGAGCTCGGGATCAGCTCAGCGATCAGCTCGGGGCTGAGCGGCTTGGCGGTCAGCGAGGCGTGAGCGATCACCTTGGTCAGGGCGCCGTGCAGGCGGCGGATGTTGGCGTCGATCCTGCCGGCGAGCTCGGAGAGCGCGTCGCGGTTGTCGTCCCCCAGGCCTGCCTCGCGGGCGAGCCGCTGGAGGACGGTGAGGCGGGTGGCGAGATCGGGGGGCTCGACCGGGATCGTCAGGCCCCACTCGAAGCGGTCGCGCAGGCGCGCCTCGAGCGTCGAGAGCTCGGCCGGCAGGCGATCGGCCGAGAGGACGAGCTGGCTGCCGCCCTCATAGAGAGCGTTGAAGGTGTGGAAGAACTCCTCTTCGGTGTGCTGCTTGCCCTGCAGGAACTGGATGTCGTCGACGAGCAGCACGTCGAGGTCGCGGTAGCGCTGCTTGAACTGCTCGGCGCCACTGGAGCGAAGGGCGCCGACGAACTCGTTGGTGAAGCCCTCGGCGGTGGTGTAGCGGACGCTGAGCCCCGGGGCATTGGCACGTAGGTAGTTGGCGACGGCGCCGAGCAGGTGGGTCTTGCCGAGCCCGGGCGGGCCGTGCAGGAAGAGCGGGTTGTAGGCCTCCGACGGGGTCTCGGCGACGGCCAGGGCGGCGGCATGGGCGACCCGGTTGCCCTCGCCGATCACGAAGCGGTCGAAGCTGTAGTTCGGGTTGAGCTCGACCGCCCGGTCGATGTGACCGCCCTGGTGGCGGCCGTCCGGCTCCGAGAAGGCGACCTCGCTGAGTGGCGAGCCGAGAGCGCCCAGCGCCTCGCGCACCAGCACGGCGTAGCGCCGCTCGACCCAGGTCCGGATTCCCTCGGGAGCGGTCAGGTAGAGCGTCGTCCCCTGGGCCCCGACAACCCGCACGGGCTCAAGCCAGATCTTGAAGGTCGAGTCGGGAACGGCGGCGCGAAGGCGTTGCCGGACTTCCTCCCAGAGGGCGTCGAGGCTCTGTCCAGGCGCGTCGTCGGGCACGAACGAGCGACCATAGCGCCGCCCACCGGCACCGATTCGGCGTGAGTCGCAAATGCCGGAGAAATGATTCTGGCGACTGAGCCGCCCGGTCTCCGGAGAGTGGAATGCGTCCGTATACTGCGACGGCCAATGAAGCGCACCTACCAGCCGAAGAAGCGGAAGCGGGCCAAGACCCACGGGTTCCGGGCGCGGATGAGCACCCGCGGCGGACGCGCGATCCTCAAGCGCCGCCGGTCCAAAGGCCGCAAGCGCCTTACGCCGGGATGACCCCGCTCACAGTTGGACTCTGGTGATGGCGGCGAAGCGGCGCCGGCTCTCGCGTAGTCGCGAGTTCGATCGTGTCTACCGCGACGGCTCCTCGTACGCGACCCGCTACCTCGTCCTCTACAGCTTTCCCCGCAAGGACGAAGAGGAAGAGGAGCAGGACGCCCGGCTGGGTGTCTCGGTCAGCCGCAAGGTCGGCGGCGCGGTCGACCGCAACCGGGTCAAGCGGACTCTGCGCGAGGCCTTCTGGGGGCTGGCCGATCGCCTGCCCTCCCGGCACGACTTCGTCATCGTCGCCCGGGCCGAGATCGGTGGCCTGATCGAGAAGGACGGCGCGGCCGGGGCGCAGGTGAGCCTGGAAGAGGCGCTTGCGCAATCCGGCTTCGATGGGGAGCGTTCCACGTGAAACGGGTCCTGCTCGCGCCGATCGCCGCCTACCAGCGCTGGATCTCGCCGGCGATGCCCCGGCGCTGCCGCTACGAGCCGACCTGCTCCGCATACGCTGCCGACTCGATCCGTCGCTTCGGGCTGCGCGGTCTGCTGCTCGCCTGCTGGCGCCTGCTGCGCTGTAACCCGTTCAGCCACGGCGGCTTCGATCCCGTGCCCGACCGCTTCACACTGCGGGTCGGCCCGGTCGATCCGTCCGAGCACCACCGCCACCACGGAGCCCGCACATGACCCCCGTCCTCGCCAACGTTCTGCAGCCGCTGATCGACATCGCCAACTCGGTGCTGAAGTTCTTCCACGACGACGTCGGGCTCAGCTGGGGAATGTCGATCATCGCGCTCACCGTCGTCACCAGGGCGCTGCTGATCCCGCTCACCTACAAATCGCTGAAAGGGATGCGGGCGCTGCAGGCCCTGCAGCCGCAGCTGAAAGAGATCAAAGAGAAGTACAAGAACGACCAGAAACGCATGCAGCAGGAGATGATGCGCTTCTACCAGGAGAACAAAGTCAACCCCTTTGCCTCCTGCATCCCGCTGCTGGCCCAGCTGCCGATCTTCATCACGCTCTTCTACCTGCTCAAAAACGAGCTCCCGGACGACATCGGCTGCAAAGCGGGCGAGTGCGGCAGCGAAGCCTCGTTCCTCTTCATCACGGACCTGACCGCGAAGGCGGCAGGCGGCGAACTGATCGCCCTGCTGGTCCTCTACGTCGGCACACAGCTGATCTCCGGCCTAGTGATGGCGGTCACGGCGGACAAAAACCAGCGCCTGCTGATGATGGCGCTGCCCTTCATCTTCGTCCCCTTCATCATCACCTTCCCCGCCGGTCTCGTCCTCTACTGGATCACGACCAATGTCTGGACGATCGGCCAGCAGTACACGATCCAGAAGCTGATTCCGGCGCCCGAGGTGGCGACGCCGGAGCAGGTCGCGGCGGCGAAACCGCCGCCTAAACCTCCGAAGAAGAAGAAGCGCCGCCGCTAGATGTAGTTCCCCGACCTCCCGCACCCGATCCCCTGCACTGTGAAAGCCGGATAGGGTGCGGGCTGTGAGCGATGCGACGAAATGGCCGGAGGAGCCCGCGGAGCGGGTTCGGGAGTTGGTCGAAGGGGTGCTCGATGAGCTTGATCTCGACGGCGAGGTCGAGATCAGCGAGGACGACGAGCGGATCGAGGCCGTGGTCGCCGGTGAGGACGATTACGGGCTGCTGATCGGCAAACGCGGCCAGACGATCGACGCGCTGCAGCTGCTTTGCTTCCAGGCCGCCTTCCGCGGGCTGCGCGACCGCAAGCGGGTCGTGCTCGACGCGGCCGGCTACCGGGAGCGGCGGCGCGAGGTGCTGACCGGGCGGGCGGACAAGGCCGCGGAGCGGGCGCTGGACAGCGATGTCAGCGTCGAGATGGACCCGATGAGCGCGCAGGAACGGCGCGTCGTGCACGAACACCTCAAAGATCGTTCCGGGGTCGAGACCTACAGCGAAGGCGACGAGCCACGCCGCTGCGTGGTCGTCGCGCCACTCGTAGCCGAGTGACCGAAGCTCTGAGCCCGTCGCAGAAGGCGACGATCACGCGGGTTTTGGAGCTGTTGGAGGAGGAGCGGGCGTCCGTGAGCTCGGTGACCGATCCAGGGCGGGCATGGAAGGTCCATGTCGAGGACAGCCTCACCGGGCTCGAGGTGGAGTCGCTGCGGAAAGCCCACCGGATCGCGGATATCGGCTCTGGAGCTGGGTTTCCGGCGCTTGTGCTCGCTGTCGCCCTGCCTGACGCGCAGGTCGATGCGATCGAGTCGGTCGGGCGCAAGTGCGAGTTCATCGAGCGCGCGATCGAGGGCGCCGAGATCGCCAACGCGGCCGTGCTCAATGCACGCTCAGAGGAGCTTGCGGCGGCGGCGCAACGCGAGTCCTACGACGCCGTCACCGCCCGCGCCGTAGGCCGCCTCTCAACCCTCGCCGAGCTCGCCTCGCCGCTGCTGAAGGAGAACGGCGTCCTCGTCGCCTGGAAGGGCAAACGCGACCCCGGGGAGGAGCAACAGCTCGCCCGCGCCTCCGACCAGCTCGCGATGGAACCCGAACAGATCCTCGACGTAGGCGACAGGGCGGGAAGCAAGCATCGCCACCTCCACATCCTCCGCAAGCTCGCCCCAACGCCAGGCGAGCTGCCCCGCCGCCCGGGCATGGCGAAGAAGCGCCCCCGTGGATAGGTGGGATCGGGTGTCCCTCGGGCGGGCGGATACTCAAATCCCCGGTCCTCCGAACCGGGGATTGTCCGAACGAGGGACACCCGATCCCACCCCTGGCTAGGCTGCACTCGGAATGGGCCTCGTTTATGCAGTCTCGAACCAGAAGGGCGGTGTCGGCAAGACGACCACCGCGGTCAACCTGACCGCCTGCATGGCCGCGTCCGGCTCGCAGACGCTGCTGGTCGACCTCGATCCGCAGTGCAACGCGACCGTCGCGCTCGGCGGCGACCGCGACGCCCACCCGTCCTCTTACGACTGTCTGATCGGCGACGTCTCGGTCGCCGAGGCAGCCCGCCCGGCCGGGCCCGACAACCTCTGGCTTGTCGCCGCCAACCGCGACCTGGCGGGCGCCGCGGTCGAGCTGCCGCGACTGGAGGGCTCGGAGACGCGGCTGCGCGACCGGCTCGGCCCGCTGCGCGAGCGCTTCGCCTGCACCGTGCTCGACTGCCCGCCCTCGCTCGGCCCGGTCAGCGTCAACGCGCTCGTCGCCGCCGACCGCGTGATCGTGCCCGTCCAGGCCGAGTATCTGGCGCTCGAGGGCCTGGTCCAGTTCCTCGACACCCTGGGGATGATCCGCCGCGAGCTCAACCCGGCGCTTAACGTGTCGGGCCTGCTGATCACTATGTCCGATGAGCGCACGCGACTCGCCCAGGACGTGGAGCGGGAGCTGCGCGAGCATTTCCCCGAGATGGTCTTCGAGACGGTCATACCGCGCAGCGTCAGGGTCGCCGAGGCGCCGAGCTACGGCCTGCCGGTGACCGAGCACGCCCCCGCCTCGCAGGGCGCTGAGGCCTACCGGGCGCTGACCGAGGAGCTTGCCGGCCGTGGCTAGCGCGGCGAAGAAGGGCGGCAAGGCGAAGCGCGGCATGGGCCGCGGGCTCGCGGCGATCCTGCCCGAGAGCACGCCGGCCGAGGATCTCGGCGACCTGCGCGAGCTGGCGGTCGGCCTGATCAAGCCCAACCCGAAGCAACCGCGCACTCACTTCGACCCGGACGCGCTGGCGAGCCTCGCCGCCTCGATCGAGAGCAGCGGCGTCATCCAGCCCCTGCTCGTCCGCCCCCTCCACGACGGCAGCTACGAGCTGATCGCCGGCGAGCGGCGCTGGCGGGCAGCCCAGCAGGCGGGCCTGGAGAAGGTGCCCGCGGTCGTGCGCGACTCCGAGCAGGCGGAGCGGCTGCAGGTGGCGCTGATCGAGAACATGGTGCGCGAGGACCTCAACCCGATCGAGGAGGCGCGCGCCTGCGCGGCCCTGGTCGACGACCTCGGCCTCTCCAAAGAAGACCTGGCGCGACGCCTCGGCCGCAGCCGGCCCGCCGTCTCGAACCTGATCCGCCTGCTCGATCTGCCCGACGAGGCGATCGAGCTGCTCGAGTCGGGCGAGCTCAGCGAGGGCCACGGCCGCGCCCTGCTCGGCGCCTCGGGCAACGACGTCCGACGCCGCCTCGCCCGTGACGCCGCACGCGGCCGCTGGTCGGTGCGCGAGACCGAGGACAGGGTTAAGCTGGCTGGCCAGCCAAAAAAGGGGGAACGGTCGAAACCGGGGGTCAGCGCCGAGGAGTCCGCCGCGATGCGCGACGCCGCCGACCGGCTGGAGTCGGCGCTCGGCCACGAGGTCAAAGTGCGCCCGCGCGGGGGGGAGGTCGCGGTCGAGATTCGGCTTGCCGGCTTGGACGAGGCCCTCGCCCTGGCCGCTATCATCGGCCGCGGTTCGGGCGATTAGCTCAGTTGGTTAGAGCGCGTCTCTGATAAGGACGAGGTCCCTGGTTCGAATCCAGGATCGCCCACTTGCAGCAAATGCAAATCTACGGGGTCAGTTTCGACATGGTCGGCAAGCAGCCGATCGTTTTGTTGAAGACGGTTGACGGCAACCGCTTCCTGCCGATCTGGATCGGGCACCCGGAGGCGGCGGCGATCCTGATGAAGCTGCAGGGCGCCTCGACCCCGCGGCCGATGACCCACGACCTGCTCTCCGACCTGCTCGAGCAGTTCGACGCGAAATGCGAGCGGGTCTCGGTCACCGAGCTGCGCGACAACACTTTCTACGCCTCGATCACGGTCTCGATCGACGGCGCCGAGGTCGAGATCGACTCGCGCCCCTCCGACGCCCTCGCCCTCGCCGTCCGCGTCTCGGCTCCGATCTTCGCCGCCGAGGACGTGATCGAGGAGTCGGCGATCGAGTTCGAGCATGAGGTCGAGGACACCGAGGAAGTCGTCGACAAGTTCAAAGAGTTCCTCGACGAGGTCACCCCCGAGGACTTCGCCCAAGGCGACGATTCCTGACCTCCTCACGCGTTCCGCTGTTCCTTGGCCCTGTTATTTCGAGCTAAGGAACAGCGGAAGCAGCGCTTAGGGCGAGGTCGAGGATGCGGTCGACCAGCTGCTCGAAGGTCATCCCCGCGGCCTCGGCGGCCTGGGGGAGGAGGCTGGTGTCGGTGAGGCCCGGTATCGCGTTGACCTCGAGCACCTGGGGACCGTCGTCGGCGAGGATCAGGTCGACGCGGGAGAAGCCGGCGCAGCCGAGCGCCTCGTAGGCGCCGAGCGCGGCCCCGGTCACCGCGGCCGCCTCGCCCTCGCCGAGCTCGGCCGGGCAGACGAAATCGGTGCGGCCGATCTCGTAGCGCGCCTCGAAGTCGTAGCGGTCGCCACCCCCGGGGATCGCCTCGACCACCGGCAGCGCCTCGCCCCCGAGCACGCTGACGGCGACCTCGCGCCCCTCGACGAAGCGCTCGAGCAGCACGCGGCTGTCGTAGCTGAAGGCGGAGACCAGCGCCTCGGGAACCTCGGATCGGTCGGCGGCGAACTTCACCCCGAGCGCCGAGCCGCCACGGCTCGGCTTGACCACCAGCGGGAAGCCGAGCCGCTGCTCGAGCCCGCCGAGCGCATCGCCGGCGCCGAGCTCGCGAAATGCCGTCTCGTTGAAGGCGAACCAGTCCGGGGTCGGCACCCCGGCGCCGCGCAGCTCGTGCTTGGCGAGGACCTTGTCGATGCAGCGCGCGCAGGCGGCGACCGGCGGGCCGGTGAAGGGGATGCCGAGGATCTCCAGCAGCTCCTGCACGGTGCCGTCCTCGCCGCCCAGACCGTGCATGGCGACGAAGGCGATCTCAGGCTGTGCGGCGGCCAGCCGCCGGACCAGGTCGCCGCCGGCGTCGATCGCGACCGTCTCGTGTCCGAGCCGCTCCAGCGCGTCCTCGACCCTCGCCCCCGAGCGCAGCGAGACGCCACGCTCCAGCGAACGCCCGCCCTTGAGCACCGCGACCTTCACCCGGTCGACTCCTTTTTGCGAAACGGCAATACGGCGCCCTCATCAACCGGCACGTCCTCCGCTTCGCGTCCGGGCGTGCCGGGCGACCCTTCAGGCCCTTTCGCAACCGTGAGGGCTTTGTACAAGTCAACCTGCTCGGCGATGACCCGGCCGATTCGGCGCACGCCCTCGCGGATCTCCTCGTCGCCGACGCCGGAGAAGTTGAGCCGCATCGAGCTGCGGCCCCTGCTCTCGTCGACGTAGGCGGCCTGGCCGGGGACGAAGGCGACGTCCTCGCGCAGCGCCTTTGCGAGCAGGTCGCTGGTGTCGATGTACTCGGGCAGCGTCGCCCAGATGAACAGGCCGCCCTCCGGTTCGGTCCAGGTCGCCTCGGCCGGGAAGTGCTCGCGCAGCGCCGCGACCATCGTGTCGCGCCGGCCGCGGTAGATCCCGATCAGGTCGGCGATGTACTCCTGCCAGCGCCGTTCGGAGAAGTACTCGCGGACGAAGTGCTGGGTCAGGGTCGAGGTGCAGAGGTCGGAGGCCTGCTTGCCGAGCACGATCTTCTCCATCACCGGCGGCGGCGCCACGGCCCAGCCGAGGCGGATGCCGGGCGAGAGGATCTTGGAGAAGGTGCCGACGTAGATCACGAAGTCGCCCCCGTCGAGCTGGTAGAGCGGCGGCAGCGGCTCGCCGCCGAAGCGCAGCAGGCCGTAGGGGTTGTCCTCGACGACCAGAAGCTCGCGCCTCCGCGCCAGCTCTACCAGGCGCCGCCGCCGTTCGAGCGACATCGTCACCCCGGCGGGGTTCTGGAAGCTCGGCACCGAGTAGACGAATTTGGGTCGGCGCCCTTCGCCGTCGAGCCGGGCCAGCACGGCTTCCAGGTCCTCGATCCGCATCCCGTCCTCGTCGCAATCGATCTGGATCGTCTCGGCCTGGTAGCTGCAGAAGACCGGCACGGCACCGGGGTACGTCGGCGCCTCGCAGACGACGACGTCGCCGGGGTCGACCAGCGTCTTGCAGATCAGGTCGATCGCCTGCTGACCGCCGGTGGTGACGATCACGTCGTCGGGGTCGGGCAGCATCCCCTCGGCCCCCATCACCTCGATGATGCAGTCGACCGTCTCGGCGAAGCCCTCGGTCGGCCCGTACTGCAGCGCCTCCGCGGTCGACTCCTGGGCGATTCGCGTCATCTGCGCGGCGAAGGTGGCGGCCGGGAAGGTCGACGTGTCGGGCAGGCCGCCGGCGAGCGAGATCACCTCGGGGCGGGCGGTGACCGCCATCAGGTCGCGCATCGCCGAGGAGCGCATCACCCCGGTTCGCGCGGCGAACAGGCCCGCGTAGCGCGCCAGGTCGCTGCTGCGGGTGTGCGCACGGCGCCGGTGCGGCGTCTCTTCCATCCCTGGAGTGTAGGTTTTCGGCGTGAGCTTCCTCGAGGGAACCGGCTTCGAGCTCGGCATCGGCATCGCGATCGGCATGCTCGCGGGCACCACCGGCACGCGCGGGTCGGCGCGGGGCCGGATGACGATCCTCGCCGCCGTGATCGGGCTGATCGCCGGCTACCTGCTGGCCGGCGCGGCTGACCTCGGCGGCCTGACCGGCGCCCTCTTCTGCGCCCTCGGCGCCGTGCTCGGCTGCATCGTGATCAGCGACCTGATCGCGGGCGCCAGCCGCCGCGAGGGCGGCGGCGGGGCGCTCGGCTTCATCGTCTCGCTCGCGGCCCTGGTCGTCGTCGCGGCGGCCCTGCTGCTGCCGGTGCTGACGCTGCTCGCGCTTCTCGCCCTCGTCTGGCTCGGGGCCGCCCGCCACCGCCGGGCCAAACGCAAGCACGCCGGCCTACGCGTCCTTCGCTGAGCGGCTCGCGACCATCATCATTCGCGGGGCGATGGCCGCGAAGAAACTAGTCCTCACCTACGTCGACTCGCTGCGCACGGACATGCTCGAACGGGCCGTGCGCGAGGAGCGGGCGCCGACCTTCCGCGCGCTGATCGAGCGTGGCGCGCTGGTCCCCGACTGCGTCTCCAGCTTCCCCTCGGTGACCCCGGTGGCATCCGCGGAGATGGTCACCGGCGTAGCCGCCGACGAGCACTGGATCAGCGGCATGAACTGGTACCACCGGCTGGAGCGGCGCTACGTCGAGTACGGCTCCTCGCTCGAGGCGACCCGCACCGTCGGTGTCTTCCGCGCCCTCTACGACCTCGTCTACAACATGAACCTCGGCCACCTCAACCCGGCGGTCGAGACCCTCTTCGAGCGGCTCGACGACGCCGGCCTGCGCACCGCCTGCACGCCGTTCCTGATCTACCGCGGCCGCCACCGCCACGAGGTCTCGCTCGAGGGGCTGCTGCGCCGCGCGGTCGAGACGACCCGGCTGAAGTTCCGCCACCACACCTGGGGGCCGAAGGAGCTCTTCTACGGCGACCTCTACGCCAGTCGCGAGACGCCCTGCAAGTCGACCTCGATCCCCGGCAGCCGCGACGGCTACTCGGCCTGCGTCGCTGCCGAGCTGGAGCGGGCCGGCGAGTACGACTTCCTGCTCTTCTCGCTGCCCGACAACGACAACTACTCGCACCGGCACGGGCCGGAGGCCAGCGTCGAGTCGATCGCCAAGGCCGACCACTGCTTCGGCAAGCTGGTCGAGGCCGGCGGCGGAATCGACCGCTTCCTCGGCGAGCACGCCGTGATCCTGCTCGCCGATCACGCCCAGACGCCGGTCGACCGAGGCCTGCCGCTGGCCGAGCTGCTCGGTCGCGATTGGACCGTCCTCGCCCCCTCCGACGACCGCCCCGAGCGCGCCCAGCTGGCCGTCAGCCCGACCGGCCGCGCCGCCCACGTCTACCTGCTGCCGGGGGAGGGGGAGCGGGCCGACCCCGCGGAGGTGCGGCGCAAGCTCGAAGAGACCGAAGGGATCGAGCTCGTCTGCTGCCGGCAGGGAGACGACGCGGTGATCTGGCGCGACGGCCGCGCGCTCCGCTTTCGCCCCGGCGGCGACGTCGCCGACCTGCGCGGCGAGCGTTGGCAGCTCGAAGGCGACCTGACCGTCCTCGGCGGGACGGTAGACGACAACACCTTCCATGCGCCGGAGTACCCCGATGCGCTCACCCGCGTGCACACCGCCCTGAAGTCCCCCGGCGCCGGCGACTTCATCCTCTCGCTCGCCCCCGGTTACGAGGCGGTCGACTGGGGTGGCGTGAGCCATGCGGGGGGCGGCAGCCACGGGGCCCTCGACGCCGGCGACTCGCTCGGCCCGCTGCTCTTCGTCGGCTGCGGTCCGGACAATCCGGGAAGTAATCCGCAGTGGGCTCTGCGCGACGTGGTCCCGGTCGTGCTCGAGCACTTCGGGCTGGCGTGAGGGCCGCGCTCCTCGTCCTGGCTGCCGCGCTGCTCGTCTGCAGCAGCGCGCAGGCCGCCGAAGTGAGCGAAACGAGTGCGCTGCGGCTCGCCGACAAAGACGCGAAGGTGGTCGACCAGCGGCAGAAGAACGGCGTCCTGACCCACAGCGTGTCGAAGGTCGACGGGGTCTGGGAGGTGGCCTACTTCGCCGGCGACGAGCAGGTCGCGCTCGCCCTGGTCGACCCGGAGAGGGGGGAGGTCACCGAGTCGTGGACCGGCCATCAGGTGCTGTGGAAGATGGCGCGTGGGTATGAGGGGTCGTTCGGGCACAAGCTCAACGCGCCGTATGTGTTCCTGCCGCTGTGCGCGTTCTTCCTGATCGGGCTGATCGACTGGCGGCGGCCCTGGCGGGTGGCGACGCTGGACCTGCTTGTGCTGCTCGGCTTCGGCGTCTCGCACTACTTCTTCAACCGCGGCGAGGTCGGGGTCTCGGTGCCTCTTGCCTACCCGGTGCTGCTCTACCTGCTGGCGCGGGCGCTGTGGATCGGCCTGCGTGGAGCCGGCGAGGGCATCAACCCCGTGTGGCGCGCGAGCTGGCTGCTGGTCGCCGCCCTCTTCCTGATGGGGCTCCGAATCGGGCTCAACATGGCCGACTCCGGCGTGATCGACGTCGGCTACGCGAGCGTCGTCGGCGCCGACCGGATCGCCCACGGCGAGCCGCTCTACGACAACTTCCCCGGCGACGTCTCGCAGGGGGACACCTACGGGCCGGTCAGCTACCTGGCATACGTGCCGTCGGAGCTGATCTGGCCCTGGCAGGGGGAGTGGGACGACCTCCCGGCCGCCCACGGCGCCGCGGTCGGCTTCGACCTGCTCGCCTTCGCCCTGCTGATCTGGCTCGGCCTGCGCATCCGCCCCGGCCCCGCCGGCCGCAGGCTCGCCGCGACCCTCGCCTTCGGCTGGGCGGCCTATCCGTACACGGCCTACGCGCTGGAGTCGAACTCGAACGACGCCCTCGTCGGCGCCTTACTCGTCGCCGTCCTCCTCGCCCTGGCCCGCCCGGCCGCCCGCGGCGCTCTTGCGGCGGCCGCGGCGCTGACCAAGTTCGCACCGCTCGTCCTCGCTCCGATGCTCGCCGGCTACCGCGCCCGCCCCCGCAGCGTCGCGATCTTCGTCGCCGCCTTCGCCGCGACGGCCGGCCTGCTGCTCCTCTGGCCCGCGCTCGACCCCGGCCTGCACACCGTCTACGACCGCACGATCGCCTACCAATCGGACCGCGACTCCCCCTTCAGCATCTGGGGCCAGGCCCCCTCGCTCGACCCCCTGCGCACCGCGATCTTGGCGATCACGGGCCTTGTGGCGCTGGCCTTCGCGTTCCGCCCCCGCAACAAGTCCCTCCAGCAGGTAGCCGCCCTGAGCGCCGCCCTCCTGATCCTCCTCCAGCTAACGGCCCAACACTGGTTCTACCTCTACATAGTCTGGTTCTACCCCCTGCTTCTGATTGCGCTGGCGCTGTGTGAAGGACAGGGGAGCCATCCCCGGAGTGCCTCGCGAAGCGGCGCCCCGGCGGGTGATCCGGGGCGGCGAAGCCGCACCAACATAGTGAGCGCAGCGCCAGCGAAGCGAACATAGGCACTGCGGGGATGGCTCCCCTGTCCTACGCGGTAGGGGCGGGCACCATGATCGGCTCGATCGACTCAGCCAGTCCGGCAGAGTTGATCTCGACAACCGCGCCCATCACCCAGACATCCTCCTCCGCCGTCTCGAACTTGACCGGCATCTGAGTCGTCATCCCCTCCAGCACCTGGGCCGGCTTGACGCCGAGCACGCTCGTCCGCGAGCCGGTCATGCCGACGTCGGAGATGTGCGCGGTGCCGCCGGGCAGGACGCGGGCGTCGGCGGTGGGGACGTGGGTGTGGGTGCCGAAGACGGCGGCGACGCGGCCGTCGAGGTGCCACCCGATCGCGACCTTCTCACTGCTCACTTCGGCGTGGAAGTCGACGACGACACAATCGGCCTCGATCCGCTCGAGGATCGCGTCGACCTCGTGGAACGGCAGGCGCGCGACCTGCAGCCCGATCGCGCCGCTGAGGTTGATCACCCCGACCCGCATCCCGCCCGCCTCGACGACCACATGGCCCTTGCCGGGGTTGGCGTGCGGGTAGTTCGCCGGGCGTATCACCCGCTCGGCCCGGTCGAGGAACGCGTAGGCCTCGCGGTGGCGGTAGACGTGGTTGCCGGTCGTGATCACGTCGCAGCCGGTGTCGAACAGCGCCTTCGCGGTCTTCTCGGTGATCCCCATCCCGCCGGCCGAGTTCTCGCCGTTGACGATCGTCAGGTCGGGCGAGTGGCGCTCGCGCAATTCCGGCATCGCCGCCGCCAGGCCGCGCCTCCCCGGCCCCCCGACCACGTCGCCGATGAACAGAACCCGCATCCCGGCACACCTTATCCCCAAGCGGGCGTTCGCCTTTTGTCGCGCTGAGAGCAACAAACAGCGAACGCGACGGTGGGCGGGGCCTCGCGCTCGAGCTCAGACCGAGCCGAAGCGGCGCAGGGCGAGGCGGGCGAGGGTGGTGTAGGCGGCGATCAGGATCGTCAGGTGCAGGAGCGGCCCGCCGATGCCGGGGCCCGCGGGGTCGAGGGCGGCGGTCATCGCTTCCAGCGCGGGCTTGAACGGGAAGAGCGCGGTCAGCACACGAATCGCGTCGTAGAGGCCCGCCCCGACCGCGCCCGAGGGGACGAGCGAGAGCAGGGCCACCGGCAGCGCCAGCATGAAGGCGAGCAGGGAAACCGCCCGCACGTCTCGCGCGGTCGCTCCCAGCGCCGCCCCGGCGGCCGCCAACGCCCCGCCGCCGAACAGCGCCGCCACGGGCCAGAGCCAGGCGCGGCCCCACTCGAGCGCGGCGAAGAGCTGCACGCCGGCGAGCATCAGCAGGGTCACGACCAGGCCGGCGGCGACGCCGAGGCCGATCTTCTCGGCGAGCAGGGCGGTGCGGGAGACGAGGCCGCCGGTGAGGCGGGCGAAGGTGTTCTCCTCGCGCTCGAGCGCCAGCGAGCCGGCGACCAGCAGCAGGGTGACGAAGGTCAGCGTCAGCGTCGCCGCGACGGCGATCGCGAAGACGTCGAGCGGGGGCGTCGGCGCGCTGACCGCCTGCTTGTCGACGGCGATCGGCTGCGCCAGGCGGTCGATCAGCGGCGCCGCGACGTCGAGGTTGTCGCGGGCGAGGGTGGCGAAGCGGATCACCCGATCGAGCTCGGCTCGCCGGCCCTCCGGCACGGCCGGACGCAGCTGCCGCAGGATCGAGGCGACGGCACGCAGGCCGAGAATCTCGACCGGCTGGCCGAGCACGTCGAAGTCGCCGCCTTCGATCACCAGGTCGAGGTAGCGGCCGCCCTCCTCTGCGATCTGGCGGGCGATGAAGAGGTTGGCTTCGGCCAGCAGGGCGGTGATGCGGTCGTCGACGACGCGCGCCTTGAGCGGGTCCTCCTCGTTGACGATCACCTCGACTTCGGGCGTTTCCGGGCTCAGGGTCGAGAGCGAGTTGAGCCGGTCGATCAGGTCCGCGGGGAGGATCAGCGCCGCGAGCACCTCGCCGTCGCGCACCTTGGCTTCGGCCTCGGCACGATCGGCCACGTCGACGCACTCGACCCTGCTGCAGATCCGCTCGTTGACGCCGACCGCGGGCAGCCTGCCGTTGCCGCCGGCGATCCGCGAGCCCTCGGGGATCTCGTTGAGGAAGGCGACCCGCGGCTCGCTCGAGTCGCGCGAGATCGCGAAGCCGATCAGGAGGGCGATCAGCACCGGGTAGGCGATCAGCAGCACCGCCTGCAGCGGCGAGCGCCGCAGGATCCGCAGATCCTTGAGTAGCAAGAACCATGCGCTGCGCGCGCGCTCCGGTCGCAAGGAGTCAGATATGGATGCTCCCTCCGCGCGCACTTGCTCAATGTCCTCGATGTCGTAGGTAGCTGATGAAGGCGGTCTCGAAGTCGCTGCCGGCGGCCTCCGGCGTCTCCTTGCCGACCGCCTCGCGCAGCTCGCCGGCGGAGCCGTCGAAGAGGCTCTCGCCGTCAGCGAGGACGAGCATCCGCTGCCCGTAGCGCTCGGCCTCCTGGATGTCGTGGGTGGAGAAGACGATGCTGGCGCCACGCTCGGCGAGGCCGGCGATGAAGCCCCACAGCCGGGCGCGCTGCCGCGGGTCGAGGCCGACGCTCGGCTCGTCGAGCAGCAGCACCGCCGGCTGCGCGAGCAGGCCGATCGCGATGTTGACCCGCTGCTGGTTGCCGCCCGAGAGCCGGGCGACCAGCTCCCCCCGCCGCTCCCCCAGGCCGGTCAGCTCGAGCATCTCCTCAACCGCCCCGCGAGGATCGTCGCGCTCCTCGAGCCGGGCGAACAGCAACAGGTTCTCCTCCACCGTCAAGCGCCGGTAGAGCGCAGCCTGCTGCGGCACCCACCCAACATCCCCATTCGGCGAGTCCACCGTCCCCCCATCCGGCTTCAAGGTCCCCGCAAGAATCGAAAGCAGCGTCGTCTTCCCAGCCCCATTAGGCCCGATCACAGCCACCAACTCCCCCGGCTCAGCCGAGAAGTCGACCCCTTTAAGAGCTTCCCGCTCCCCAAACCGCTTGACCAGCCCCCGCGCCTCCATCGAGGGAACGCTACTGCGCACAGGGTGCCTGGAGCGTCGGCAGCGTCTCGTAGGGAGGGACGGGGACACCCTCGAACCGGCGGATACTCAAAACGGCGGTCTCTCAGACCGCCGTTTGTCGGGGCGAGGGTGTCCCCGTCCCTCCCCTAAACTCGCCCCCGATGCAGTTCCCAAGCACCCGCATGCGGCGTCTGCGCCGCACCGAGACCCTGCGCGGCCTGGTCCGCGAGACCGACCTCTCGGCATCGCAGCTGATCCAGCCCGTCTTCGTCGTCGCCGGCGAGGGCGTGCGCGAGGAGGTCCCCTCGATGCCCGGCATCGAGCGCTTCTCGATCTCCGAGCTGGTCGCCGAGGCGACCGAGATCGCCAGCGCCGGGATCGGCGCGATCCTGCTCTTCGGCGTCCCCGCGGCGAAGGACGACACCGGCTCGGGCGCCTACGACGACGAGGGCGTCGTGCAGATGGCTGTGCGGGCGCTGAAGGAGGCCCATCCCGAGCTGACCACGATCACCGACGTCTGCCTCTGCGAGTACACCTCGCACGGCCACTGCGGCTTCGTCCGCGACGGAGAGGTCGACAACGACCTGACGATCGAGTTGCTGGCGAAAACCGCGATCTCCCACGCCGAGGCCGGCGCCGACGCGGTCGCGCCGAGCGACATGATGGACGGCCGGGTCGGCACGATCCGCCACCAGCTCGACGAGGAGGGCCACTCCGGCACGCCGATCGTCGCCTACAGCGCCAAGTACGCCTCCGCCTTCTACGGGCCGTTTCGCGACGCGGCCGAGTCGACCCCGGAGTTCGGTGACCGCCGCGGCTACCAGCTCGACCCGGCCAACGCCGAGGAAGCGGTGCGCGAGGCGCAGCTCGACCTCGACGAGGGCGCCGACATGCTGATGGTCAAGCCCGCGACCCCCTACCTCGACGTCGTCCGCCGGATCAAGCAGGAGACCGCGGCGCCGCTCGCCGCATACCATGTCTCGGGCGAGTACTCGATGCTGAAGGCGGCCGCCGCCAACGGCTGGATCGACGAGCGCGCCGCGGTGCTGGAGACGCTGACCTCGATCCGCCGCGCCGGCGCCGACGCGATCGTCACCTATTACGCGAAGGAGGCAGCGCAGTGGCTCCGCCCGTGAAGACCCCACAGTCGAAGGCGCGCTCCCGCAGCGACGGGGCGGCGATCCCGCTCGACGAGACCGACAAGCGGCTGATGAACCTGCTGCAGTCGAGCTTCGCGCTCGACCCCGAGCCCTTCGCCCTGCTCGCCTCCGAGGCGGAGCTGGAGCTCGGCGACGTCCTCGCCCGCACCAACCGCCTGCTCGAGCAGCGGATCATCCGCGAGATCACGCCGATCTTCGACACCCGGGCACTCGGCTACGAGTCGATGCTGGTCGCCGCCAAAGTCGACGCCGAGAATCCGCAGCGCGCCGCCGCCGCGGTCAACGCCCACCCGGGCGTCTCGCACAACTACCTGCGCACGCACGACTTCAACCTCTGGTTCACGATCGCCGTGCCGCCCGATTCGCAGCTGGGCATGGACGGCACCCTGGCGGCGCTGATGGAGGAGACCGGGGCCGAGTCGATGCGCCAGCTGCCGACCCTGACCCTGTTCAAGATCAACATGAACCTGGAGATGGAGAAGGGCACCGACGCGCTCGCCACGGCGG
>Ga0102946_1000191_pt1 | contig 21422 bp, 19 predicted proteins | sample SalPon2A_A_D1_MG_FD_78209 | JGI IMG/M metagenome (GOLD analysis project Ga0102946, IMG submission 78209) | Soil microbial communities from South San Francisco under conditions of wetland restoration - Salt Pond MetaG R2A_A_D1_MG | ecosystem: Environmental > Terrestrial > Soil > Wetlands | place... | reverse complement strand
GGCGATCGTCGTCGGGATCTTCTACACCGGCGTCTGGCACATCTTCACGCTGTTCGCCTGGCAGCACCCGATGCTGAGCTGGCTCCCGGTGCTCGCCCTGATCGCCGTCGGGTTCGCCATCGGCACGGTCAAGGCCCAGTTCAGGCCCCGTCCCGGCCGAGGCTCGCCGCCGGCCGACCAGGACCTCAGCGAGGCGGCCGGGCCGCTGGAGGCGCCCGAGATCGGCGAGGCGCCCGCGGCCCGCCGGACGTCGACGATCGGGTTTCACGCCGGCTGGGGGCTCCTCGCCGGCGTCGCGGTGCTCTTCTACGGGCTCTTCTTCACCCTGATCTCGCCGCCGGCGACCGGACTCGACGAGATCGAGTACGAGGTGGTGGGCTCGCTCCCGGAGAAGACCCAGCCCCGCCTGCTCCCGCGCAGCGGCATCCGCGACGATCCGAGCTTCTCGCAGTCTCGCGAGATCCATCTCGTGCGTGATCCGCGCGACGGACAGCTGCTGTGGACGGGGGAGTTCCTCGCCGGTTGGCTCAACGGCTCCTCTTCGGGCGTCGCCGTCCAGCCCCTCGACGACGTGATCACCAACGCGGAGGTCATTCCCGCGGGGTTCGAGAAGTCGGCCGCCGCGATCGCGCCGGGCACCCTCAAGGGCAAGTCCCGGCTCAGCCATCCGACGAGCCGGATCCAGTACCCGGTCATGGTGCCCACCGGGAGGAACGAGGCCGTCGCGATGGCGCCCTACTCCGGCTACCGGGGCTTCCCGTTCCGCGCGCCCTATCTCGCCGGCGTGCTGGTCTATCACCAGGACGGCACCGTCGAGGATCTCTCACCGGAGGAGGCGGCCGATCGCCCCGAGCTCGCCGCAACCGGACGGATCGTCCCCGAGACCGTGGCCCGTGAGCAGGCCGAGGCGCTCGCGCGCTCGGACGAGTTCGAGGGTGAGATCAAGGACGGCAAGGGCAACAAGCAGCCCTACCTGACCGCGATCGATCGAGACACCACCGTGTGGGTGACGATCATCAACCACCAGCAGCGTGCCCAGGGAGTGCGAGCGATCGTGCTGGCCGACTCCACCACGGGCGAGACCCAGGTCTGGGAGCCGGCGGAGGGCGAGAAGATGATCTCGACCGAGGACGTGATCGCCGAGGCCCGCTCGCTGCCGCTGCGGTGGAGCGAGGAGCGATGTTGCGACTCGGACGGGCACAGCTACACCGTCACCCTGCGTGAGGTCGTCGAGCCCCGGCTCGCCTTCAAGAACGGCAAGCCCTACTACCTGGTCACGGTGGTTCCCACGAGCGATCTGGCGCTCTCCCGGGAGGTGGAGTTCACGCTCCTGATCGACGCCCGCACGGGCCGGAAGCTCAAGCAGTTCGAACATGTCAGCGGCGGCGAGCTCGAGGACGTCCGCCTCCAGGCCTTCTTCCGGTAGCGGAGCCCGGCGACTACGCTCGTCGGGTGTTCCTGCTGAAGCGACCGGCGATCTGGTTCTGGTGCGTGGCCGCGGTGCTGGTTCCCCCGCTTGGGCTGGCGGTCGGCCCGGTCGGCTCGTACGTGGCGCTGCGTACCCAGGATCGGCCCGCGACCTACGCCTACCTGGCGGTGCTGCTGATCAGCGCGCTGTGGCTCAGCTGGGTGCTGGAGGGGACGATCGCGCTCTGAGCCGGCCTCAGCCGACCAGCTTCTCGACCCGGTAGCTCTTGGTGCCGCCGGGCGTCTCGACCTCGACGTCCGCGCCGACCTTCGCATCGCGCAGCGCGGTGCCGACGGGCGACTCGGCGGAGATCCGGCCCGCGGACACGTCGGCCTCGGTCGAGCCGACGAGCGTCCAGGTGTGGGTCGAGTCGGAGCTGAGGTCGCGGATCTCGGCCGTCCGGCCGAAGGCGAAGCTGTCGTCGCTGCCGTCGGTCTCGACCACGACCGCGTCGCGGAGCTTCTGACGGAGGCGCTTGATGCGCGTCTCGAGGTGGGCCTGATCGTCCTTCGCGATGTGGTACTCGGCATTTTCCTTCAGGTCGCCGAGCTCTCTCGCGGCCTTGATCCGCTCCGCCATCTGCTGCCGGCCCGGCCCCTCCAGTTCCTCGATCTCGGCGCGGAGCTCCTCGAGTCCCTCGGCGGTTATCGCTTCCTTGTGGTCCTGACTGTTGCTCATCCCGACACGGTGGCAGATACGCGGCGGGTCGTGCGTCGGCACATGCCGGGCGGAGTCGCCGATACCCGCGGCCCGGAGTAGAGTCGTGCCGATGCAGAGCGATGCCATGGGCGTAAACCAGACCCTCGAGGTCCAGCGGCAGCGGATCGCCGAGGCGAGGATCGCCGAGGCGCCGTTGGAGCCTCTGCGGGACGGCGAGGTCAGGGTCCGGGTCGAGCGGTTCGCGCTGACCGCTAACAACATCACCTACGGGGTGATCGGGGAGATGCTCGGCTACTGGGAGTTCTTCCCACCGCCCGCTGATGATGCCGCGGCAGGTTGGGGACGGATTCCCGCGATGGGGTGGGGAGAGGTCGTCGCGTCCGAGGCGGACGGGATCGAGCCCGGAGGCCGCTACTACGGCTGGTATCCGATGTCCCGCTGGTGCACGATGACGGCCACCGCGACCCAGGCGGGGTTCAGGGACGACGGAGCCCACCGCTCCGAGCATGCCCCGGTCTATCGCGCCTACCTCGAGACCTCGGCCGACCCGCTGCACGAGCCCGGCGCCGATGCCGAGGACCGGCACGCCTTGCTCCGCGGCCTGTTCGGCACTGCCTACGTCGCCGACGAGTTCTTCGCGGCTCGGGACTATTTCGGGGCCTCGACGGTGATCGTGCTGTCCGCGTCGAGCAAGACCGCGATCGGGTTCGCGCAGCGCGCCGCCCGGCGAGGGCTCGGCGAGGTCGTCGGGCTCACGTCCGACCGCAACCGCGAGTTTGTCGAGGGACTCGGTTTCTACGACCGCGTCCTGACCTACGGGGCGGAGGATGAGCTCACCGAGTCGGATTCGGTGCTGATCGACATGGCCGGCAACGGCGAGATCCTCCAGCGCGTGCACACCCATCTCGGCGATCGGCTGAAGCATTCGATGATCGTCGGCATGAGCCACCACGACGCACCGCGCGGTGAGGTCGAGGGAGGTCCGCAGCCGGAGATGTTCTTTGCCCCCGCCGAGATCAAGCAGCTCAGCGATGTGCTCGGCCGGGAGGAGTTTCAGCGGCGACTGGCGGAGGCGACGGGCGGGCTGATCTCGGCGAGCGCCGATTGGCTCACGCTGGAGCGCTCCAGCGGCTCAGAGCAGGCGCTGGACGCGTACCGCTCGGTGCTCGAGGGCAGCACGCCGCCGTCCGTCGGCCGGATCGTCTCCCTGCACTGAGTCTGGAGGCTTTCGCGCGATGACCGCCCGCAGGTTCGAGGACATTCGCTACGAGGTGGACGGGCCGGTGCGCCTGATCACGATCGACCGGCCCGAGCGCATGAACGCCATCGGACCCCACACGCACGACGAGCTCGTCGCTGCATGGGGCGAGTTCCGCGACGACGCCGGCGCCGCCGTCGCCGTCCTCACCGGCGCCGGTGAGGAGGCGTTCTGCGCCGGCGGCGATCTCAAGGCTGCGTTCGAGGGCAACCCGCCGGTTCCCGTCACCGAGGAGGAGCGCGCCGAGCACGTCAGCGGCGAGGCAGACGGTTGCCTGGGCCCGAGCCGGTGGACGGACATCTACAAGCCGACGATCGCGGCCGTCAACGGCGCCGCCTACGCCGGGGGCCTCGAGTGGGCGTGCTGGACCGATCTCGCGATCGCCGATGAGCACGCGAGCTTCGGGGTCACCTGCCGCCGCTGGAACATCGGCCTGGCGGACGGGGGCACCCAGCGGCTGCCGCGGATCGTGGGCTTCCGCCGGGCCATGGAGCTGATCATCACCGGTCGCGTCATCGATGCGGCCGAGGCCGAGCGGATCGGGCTGGTGAACGAGGTCGTGCCTTCGGGCAGCTGCGTGGAGCGCTCCGTCGAGCTCGCCCATCGGGTCGCCGAGCTCCCGCAGGGGGCGATCCGCACGGACAAGGAGGCCGCCGTGCGCGGGTTCGGCGAGCCGCTGGACGAGGGCCTGAGGATCGAGGCCGAGTGCTTCGACCGGCTCCTCGACAGCCCGGAGATCCGTGAGGGGCTCCGCCGCTTCAACGACCGCGACCACCCCGATCGCGCTGCCGGCGGCGATGCGGCGACGCCCGGGCTGAGGCGGGGCCGGCCCGGAGCGGCCGGCTGATGCCTGTGGGCGCTGGATCGTTCGTCCAGTCGGGGGCCTCGGGCTCAACGCCTCGGTCGGTCCGCCGATCTGATTCACGAAAGCCCCTAACGGAGGAGGAGCGCTTGGCGTCGAGGGCACGGAGGATGTGGTTGATTTCGCTGCTGATCGCTGCCGGCGTGGCCCTCGCGGTCCCGGTCCAGGCCAACGCCGAGTACACGTTCCTCCGCGACTTCGGCGGCTCCGGCTCCGGCCCCGGCGAGCTCAACCTGCCGCTCGGGGTCAGCGTCGACGACGACGGCATCGTCTACGTCGCCGACACCTTCAACCACCGGATCCAGCGCTTCGACACGGACGGCACCTACCTCGGAGAGATCGGCGCCGAGGGCTCGGAGCCCGGCAGCTTCAGCTCGCCCTTCGACGTCGAGGTCGATAACGACGGCCGGCTCCTCGTCGCGGACACCGGCAATCGCCGGGTGCAGCGACTCGACGCCGAGTCGGGCGCAGTCGACGCGGTGCTGGGCGCCGGCGGGAGCGGTCCCGGCAAGCTGGCCGCCCCCACAGGGATCGCGCCGCTCGGCGATGACGTGCTCGTCGTCGATCGCGACAACACCCACGTCCAGCGCTACGGCGCCGACGGATCGCTGATCGACGAATGGGGCGCCGTGGGCGACGAGCCCGGCCGGCTGCGGACGCCGCTCGATCTGACGATCGGCGACGGCGGATCGGTCTTCATCGCGGACGCCGGTAACAACCGGATCCAGCGCTTCAGCCCGGCCGGTGCCTTCGAGGATGCCTTCGGGGGCGAGCTCAGCACCCCGCAGGGAATCGACGCCGGCGGCGACGGCACCCTGTTCGTCGCCGACAGCGGCAACGACCGCGTACGGCTCTTCGACCCACTCGGGTCGCTGCTCGGGGGCTGGGGGATGACGGGCTCGGAGCAGGGCGAGTTCGATCTGCCCCGCGGTATCGCGGCCGACTGCGCGGGTCGCGTGTTCGTCACCGACGCGTTCAACAACCGCGTGCAGGTCTTCGTCGACCCCGAGCTGGAAGAGACCAGGAACTCCTGCGAGCTGACGCTCGAGGACCTGATCGAGATGGCCGCCGCGCTGGACCTCCCCGGGCGCTCGGAGAAGCTGGTCGTCCGCAGCCTCGGGAAGGTCGAGCGCGCCCTCGAGCGCGGCAAGATGCGGAGCGCCTGCAGGCGCCTGGCAGTTACCTCCCACCTGCTCGGGAGGTTCGCCGACATCCTCGAGTGGCACATCGATCGCCATCACGGCAAGCGGGGCAACGGCAGGAGCAGAGGGCGCGGCCACAGCCACGATCCCGCGGCGATCACCGCGGCCCGTGACCTCGCGGGCGAGATCCGGGCGTTCGCCAAGCGCATCGGCTGCTAGCGAGCGGCCCGAGCGCTTCCGCTAGTGAGAGATCTCGAGGCGGCGAGCCACCGCTCCGGCGATCAGGGGTGCGATGGGGCCCGCCGGGTAGCCGGCGATCGTGCCGCCGCCGGAGGCGACGGCAAGCAGGCCATCGCGGCTCTCCAGCTCGACCTCCACGGAGACGGGAAAGCTGCGCCCGCCCAGCGGCGCCTGCGCGACCAGGCCGAGCAGCGGACCGAGGCTGCCGAGGGTCTCACCCCCGTAGTCGGCCAGAGCCGCGCCGCTCGTGGTCGCGACCGAGCGCATCACGTAGGGGCTGGAGCCCACGCGCGTGAGCTCGAACTCCTCAATCTCGAACGGACCGGTCACGAAGTCCATCAGCACGATGTCGACCTCGCCGAACCCGTCGAGCGCGGACAGGCCGCCGCCCTGCTTCGACATGCCGATGCCCAGCTCGCGCCCGCGGACCCGGATCCGGTCGCCGTCGTGGCGAAGCAGGCGGGTGGCCGGGAAGACGTCGATCGCGACGAACGCCTCGCCGCCGCTCTCGGTCAACCGGCGCTCGAGCCGGCGCTCGCCGATTCGCGGGATCAGCGCCTGCGCCACGATCACGGCGATCAGGAGCAGGGCGGCGGCGATCAGCACGATCGTCATTGGCGATAGCTTGCCATCGGCGTGAGTGAGACGATTGGAGTCGATGTCGGGGGGACGAAGGTCTCGGTGGCCCGATTCGCGGGAGGCGAGCTCGACGACCCGGTGATTCGCCCGACCGAGACCGCGGACGCCGAGCAGCTGATCGAGGAGCTGGTCGCGGCGATCGGGGAGGTCCGAACGGCCGACACCGATGCGGTCGGCATGGGGGTTCCGTCGGTGGTCGATTTCGCCACCGGCACCCTCCGCAGCAGCGTCAACGTCCCCTTCGAGAACCTCCCGCTCCGCCAGATCCTCGGTGAGCGGCTCGGGCTTCCCGTCTTCGTCGACAACGACGCGACCGTCGCGGCCCTCGCCGAGGCGTCCGACGGCGAGCGGATCGCGGTCGAGAACCTGGTGATGTTCACGGTCGGCACCGGCGTCGGGGGCGGGCTCGTCCTCGGCGGCCGCATCTACCGGGGCGCCACCGGCGCGGCGGCCGAGATCGGGCACACGCTGATCGGCCTCGACCTCACAGGCGGCGCGCCCGAGCCCCCCGCGGGCTTCCCGAAGCCGGGTTCGCTCGAGTCGCTCGCGGCCGGCACCGAGCTCGACCGCCTCGCCGTCGCCATGGCCCAGGCTCAGCCCGACTCCGCGCTCGGCCGGCTCGTCGCCGGGGGGCGGCGCGTCGACGGGCGCGACGCCGTGGAGGCCGCTCAGCAGGGAGACGAGGCCGCGATCGCTGCCGTGGCGACGCTGGGCGAGCGGCTCGGGGTCGGCATCGCGAGCGCCATCAACCTGCTCGACCCGGAGGTGGTCGCGATCGGCGGTGGCGCCAGCGCGGCCGGTGAGTTGCTGCTCGCGCCGGCGCGGCGGGTGGCGGAGCGCTACGTCCTGAACGGAGTCGGCACGAGGACCGAGGTCCGGCTCGCGAGGCGCGGACCCGAGGCCGGCGTCCTCGGCGCGGCTCTGCTGGCGGCCACCGAGGGTGCCTGACAGCAACCGCGGACCGCGGCCGCGCCTGTAGGCCGAGCACGGCGCCCCGCTACCCTCAGCGGCGATGTCACGCAAGCGCCTCGCCATCGGCGGGGTCCTCGCTCTGGCGGTGCTGGCGGGCGCGATCGCGCTGCTGGCCGGCGTCGGCTCATCGAAGAGCGACGAGCTCGAGCCGGTGGAGCTCGCCGACGAGGACCTGCAAGCACTGACCGCGGCCGCGTGCCCGCCGCGGTACGAGGTCCTGCGCGCGGGCGAGTTCACCGACGCGGAGGTCGAGACGGCCCGGCGGGGCCGCTTCGTCATCAACGGCGAGACGGTGGAGCTCGAGCCGGAGGTGGACTGGACCATCAACCCGCAGGGGGCCCGGGCCTTCTCCCACACGCTGTTCAAGTTCCAGTGGATCGACCCGCTGCTATACGCGTACCGGACCGAGGGCGATACGGAGGCGCTCGAGCAGGCGACAGCGCTTGCGCTCGACTTCGCCCGCGCCAACCCGCCGAACGGCGAGCCCATCGACCCCGACGTCTGGGACGACAAGCGGACCGGCGACCGTGCGCCCTATCTCGCCTACGTGCTGCGGGCGGCGGAGTGCGAGGGACTGCTCGCGGCCGAGGAGCGCGCCCTCCTGATGCGCCTGATCATGCGGCACGCCGCGGTGCTCACCGATCCCGACACCTACAAGCCGACCAACCACGGCCTCTTCGTCGACCTCGGACTGACGCTGCTCGCCCGTCAGCTCGACGCGATGCCGGCCTCCGAGACCTGGGCGGAGCTGGGCCGGGAGCGCTTCGCCGAGACGCTCAACGACCGGGTGGTCGCTGACGAGGGGTTCTGGCTCGAGCACTCGGCCGGGTATCAGATCCTGATCAGCCGCAGCCTTGCTCGCTTTCTCGAGGTGCCCGGCAACGCGACCCCCGAGCTCACCGACCTGCTGAGGCGCATGCAGGACGTCGTCGGCTGGCTGCGCGCTCCCGACGGGCGGATCCCGCAACTCGGCGACTCCGACCTGAAGCGGGCGCCCAGATTCGCCGAGGTCCGTGCTCGGGACGACCGCGGCGTGCTCGAGCTCGACGACTCCGGGCTGGCGATCGTCAAGGGCGAGGACGGGGGATACCTCGCCGTGATGTCGAGCTACCACTCCGACGCGCACAAGCACTCGGACGCGCTGACCTTCGATCTCTTCGATCGCGACCGGCGCCTGATCACCGACACCGGCCTCTACCACAAGGACAAGGACGAGAACTTCGCCTTCGCCCACTCCGAGCGCGCTCACTCGGTGCTCACGGTGGACGGGGAGCCGTTTCCGCGCGACGGAACGGGAGCCTTCGGGAGCGGCATCGAGCAGACGGGCAAGGGCCACGGCTTTGCGGCGATCCTCGGTACCAATCCGGCCACCGAGGAGCTCGGGGTCGATCACCAGCGGCTGTTCGTGTACGAGCCGGGCCGCGTCCTGGTGATCGTCGACCGGCTGCGCTCCGGCGCGAAGCATCGCTACGCGCGGTTCCTCCAGTTTGCACCGGGGGTCGACGTGCGGCGCGCCCGCGGCGGAGACGAGTTGCTCGCGCTCTCCGCGCCGGGCTTCAGGGGTGCGGTCACGACCAACGACGCCGGCGGCGAGCGGGTCGAGCTCGCGCGCGGTGAGCGCGATCCGCTGCGCGGACTGACGTCGCCGTCCTTCCGGCGATGGGTGCCACGGACGACGGCGCGGCTGCGCAGCAAGGGCGCCGATCTCGACCTGATCACCACGATCACGCTCTCGGGTCGCCCGCTCGAGGCCCGGCTGCCGAAGTGGGAGGGTGAGCGTGGCCCGATCCGGCTCGACCTGACAGACGACGGGAAGGCCTACAAGCGCCTCGAGATCACCGAGGAGGAGGACGCCTTCGAGATCGGACTCGTCCGCCGCGCGGATCGCTGACGGCACCGCGAGGCCACCCGGCTACGCTTCACGCATGAGCCCCGAGCTCAGCCCAGGCGGCACCGAGCCGCTCCTCGACGCCCACGGGCGCCGGATCTCGGACCTGCGGGTCTCCGTCACGGACCGGTGCAACTTCCGCTGTCAGTACTGCATGCCCGCCGATGGGCTGCCCTGGCTGGAGCGGGACGAGATCCTCAGCTTCGAGGAGATCGAGCGCCTCGTGCGGCTGCTCGCGACGCTCGGCATCGCCGATGTGCGGCTGACCGGCGGCGAGCCGCTGGTGCGCCGCGACTTCCCGGCGCTGGCGGCGCGACTGGCGGCGATCGAGCCGATCGAGGATCTCTCGGTGACCACCAACGGCTATCTGCTCGAGCGCGACGCCGACGCCCTTGCAGCCGCGGGGATCGACCGCATCAACGTCTCGATCGACTCGCTCGCCCGGGACCGCTTCTTCGAGATCACCCGCCGCGATGCGCTGCCGCAGGTGCTGCGCGGCCTCGACGCGATCGCGGCGCACCCGGAGCTGCGGCCGATCAAGGTCAACGCGGTCGCGATGCGCGATTTCACCGAGGACGAGGTTCTGCGCTTTGCCGACTTCGCCCGCGAGACCGACTTCCAGGTCCGCTTCATCGAGTTCATGCCGCTCGACGGGGACGGCGCCTGGACGCCCGACTCGGTGCTCACCGGCGCCGAGATCCGGGCCCTGATCGAACGGCGTCACGCCCTGATCGAGCGCGAGCGCGAACCGTCGGCCACCGCCCGCGTCTACCGCTTCGCCGACGGCACCGGCGAGATCGGCTTCATCAACCCCGTCTCGGAGCCCTTTTGCGCCGACTGCAACCGACTGCGGTTGACGGCCGAGGGAAAGCTGCGCACCTGCCTGTTCAGCGTCCACGAGACCGACCTCCGCGAGCCGCTCCGCGCGGGGGCGAGCGATGATCAGCTCGCGACGATCATCCGCGACGCGGTCTGGCGCAAGGAGCTCAAGCACCACGTCGGCGAGCCGGGCTTCCGCCCGCCGGCGCGGACGATGAGCGCGATCGGCGGCTGACCGGGCCCGGGCGTAGGATCCGCGGCGTGCCGGCCGTGCCCGACCAGCAGCGCGCAGATGAGGCCCCGGTCAGCGCCCGCACCGTTCGCGCGCTGATCCTGCTGACGATGATCGCCGGGATGATCGATGCCGTCGCGTTCCTCGGCCTCGATCAGGTCTTCGCGGCGAACATGACCGGCAACGTGGTCCTCCTGGGTCTCGCGATCGGCGGCGCGCCGGCGCTCTCCATCAACGGCCCCGCCGTGGCGCTGGCCGCCTTCCTCGCGGGCGCCGCGATCGCGGGCCGGGGCGAGCGGCGGGATCAGTCGCGGCACTACTACGTGGTCCGCATGGTTCGCGTAGAGGCCGTCGTGGTCGCGGCCGCCGCGCTGCTTGCGATCGGTTTCGACCCCGACGACGAGTCGCGGCGGCTCCTGATCATCGCTGTCCTCGCCATGGCGATGGGTGCACGGAACGAGGAGATCCGCCGGGTGAGAATGCCTGAGTTGCGCACCACGGTCCTGACCCTCGCGATCGCCGGCTTCGCGGCGCATGAGGCCGAGGGGCACCGGCGCGACCGGGGCGACCGGCTCCGGTTCGTCGGGATCGTGGCGATGGTGATCGGCGCGATCGCGAGCGCGCTCCTGGTGCTCAACGCCGACGTCGTCTGGGCGCTCGTGGCGATCGCCGCCGCGGAGGTCCTCGCCCTGTTGATGCTTGGCCGCCCGGCGAGGGTCGATAGGGTGCAGGCGTGACCGCAGAGGAGTGGATCGCGGCGTTTGCGACCTCGGTGGAGGCGGAGGCGCCTGCGCCCGAGGAGATCGAGCGACTCCTGAAGCTGGCCGCGGTCGCCGCACACTCGTCCGAGCGGATCGCGGCGCCGGTCGCCTGCTGGATCGCCGGCCGGGCCGGGCTCGACCTCGACGAGGCGACCGAGATCGCGGAGGAGATCACCGTGTCGGCGGAGCCCGGGGGCTAGCGGCCGATGGCGACCGAGGAGCGAGTCACCTACTGCCGGATCTGCGAGCCGCTGTGCGGGATGGTCGCGACGGTCACCGACGGCGAGCTGACCAAGCTCCGGCCCGATCGCGAGCATCCCCTCTCGAAGGGATTCGCCTGTCCGAAGGGGATCGCGATGACCGAGATCCAAAACGATCCGGACCGGGTCACGAGCCCGCTGAAGCGAGGGCCGGACGGGGAGTTCGAGCGGATCTCGTGGGAGCAGGCGCTCGACGAGATCGGCGAGCGGCTCGGCGTGATCAAGGGCGAGCACGGCGGCGGCTCGATCGGCTGGTACATGGGCAACCCCGGTGCCTTCTCCTACTCCCACCCGCTCTGGGTCAAGGGGTTCATCGACGGGCTCGGGTCCAAGCACTACTACACGGCCTCGAGCCAGGACGTGTCCAACCGCTTCGCGGCCTCGTCGCTGCTCTACGGGTCGCCCTTCGTGCTGCCGATCCCCGACCTCGAGCGGTGCGAGCTGCTTCTGGTGGTTGGCGCCAACCCGATGGTCAGCCACGGGAGCGTGATGAGCGCGCCGCGGATCAAGGACCAGCTGCACGCGATCGCCGAGCGCGGTGGGCGCGTGATCGTCGTTGATCCGCGCCGCACCGAGACCGCTCGCGAGTTCGAGCACGTCTCGCTGCACCCCGACTCGGACGCCTGGCTGCTGCTCTCGCTGCTCCACGTGATCTTCACCGAGTCGCTCCATGACGCCGGCGCGGCCGCCTTCGAGGCCCGCGGGGTCGAGGGGCTCGAGCGACTCGCCGCCGACTTTCCCCCGGAGGTGGCAGCGCAGCACACCGGCGTCCCCGCGGACGAGCTGCGCTCGCTCGCCCGTGACATCGCCGCCGCCGACGGCTGCGCGATCTACGGTCGCACCGGCTCCTGCCTGGGCCGCAGCGGCACGCTGGTCAGCTTCCTGCTCGATGCGCTCGCGCTCGTCACCGGCAACCTCGACCGTGAGGGCGGCTCGCTGTTCGGCGACCCGGCGATCCCGTTCGATCGGGTCGCGGAGCTGATCGGCGCCGGCACCTACGGCAAGGTCAGCTCCCGCGTCGGCGGCTTTCCCGAGGTACTGGGCGCCCTCCCCGCTTCGCTGATGGCGAAGGAGATCACGACGCCGGGCGATGGCCGGATGCGCGCGATGTTCGTCTCCGCCGGCAACCCCGTGCTCAGCGTTCCGAACGGGCCTGAGCTCGAGGAGGCCATGGAGCAGCTCGAGCTCTGCGTGGCGATCGACCTGTATGTGACCGAGACGTCCAAGCACGCCGACTACGTGCTGCCCGCGACCACATTCCTGGAGCGGGAGGACTTTCCGCTGCCCTTCCTCTCGCTGTTCACCACGCCCTTCATCCAGATGACCGAAGCGGTGCTCGAGCCGCGTGGCGAGGCGCGGCAGGAGTGGGAGGTGATCGAGGAGATCGCCGAGCGGGTCGGCATCGTGCCCTCGTCCGTGCTCGGCCTGCGCCTGCTCGGCCGGGTCGGCGTCAAGGTCTCCCCTCGGCGGCTGGTCGAGACGCTGCTGCGGATCGGCCCGGAGGGGGATCGCTTCGGCCTCAGCCGGGGTGGGCTCAACCCGGCGAAGCTCCGGGAGAGTCCGCACGGGATCGTGCTCGCGCCGAGCTGGGAGGGCGGCAACCTCCCGGCCAAGCTACGGCACGACGACAAGAAGGTGCACCTTGATCCGGGCGAGATCGCCGCCGAGGTCCAGCGTCTGCGGCAGCTCGATCCGCGGGATGGCTCGGGCGAGTTCCCCCTGCGGCTGATCGGGCTGCGCGAGCTGCGCTCGCACAACTCCTGGATGCACAACTCCAAGAAGCTGATGCGTGGCGAGCGGATCCACGCCGCACGGGTCCATCCCGGCGACGCCGAGTCGCGCGGCATCGCCGAGGGTGACGCGATCCGGGTCACGTCGCCGCACGGCGCGGTCGAGCTGGTCGCGCAGCTGACCGACGAGGTCAAGGCCGGGACGGTCGCCGTCCCACACGGCTGGGGGCACGCTGGCGGCTGGGAGACCGCGAACGCCGCCGGCGGCGCGAACGTGAACGTCCTCGCCTCCTCCGAGCCCGAGGATCTCGAGCCGCTCGCCGGGATGGCGCACCTGAACGGCATCCCGGTCCAGCTCGAGCGGCTCGGCGCGCGCTCCGCCGGGGGCGAGCGCACGGCCGAAGCTGCACCCGCGTAGCGGGCCGCCGAGTGCTCGACCTCGACACACAGCTGCTGACGCTGGCCGCCGTCGCGGCGCTGATGATCGGAACCTGGCTGTTGAGCCTGCCGTTGCGGGACGCCTCGATCGTCGACATCGTCTGGGCGCCGGCCTTCGCCGTGATCGCCTGGACCGCCGACGCCGTCGGTCCCGGCGCGGGCGACCGGAGCCTGCTGATCGCGGTGCTCCTCTCGATCTGGGCGGTGCGGCTCGGTACGTACATCGCGGTGCGCCACGACGGCGAGGACAAGCGCTACGCCGCGATGCGCGAGCGGCAGGGCTCGGAGCGCTTCGCGATTCGCAGCCTGTTCACCGTGTTCCTGCTGCAGGCCGGGATCGCCTGGGTGGTCTCCGCGCCGGTGCAGGTGGCGGCGGTCGATCCGACGCCGGCGTCGCTCGGGGCGCTCGCCGTGATCGGCGCCGCGGTCACGCTGTTCGGGATCGCGTTCGAGGCGATCGCTGACCTCCAGCTGGCACGCTTTCTCGCCAAGAAGGACGAGAGCGGGAAGGCGGTCATGGACGAGGGGCTGTGGCGCTACTCCCGGCATCCGAACTATTTCGGCAACGCGACGTTGTGGTTCGGGATCTGGCTGATCGCGCTCGAGTCTGGGTCGGCGTGGTGGACGGTGATCGGCCCGATCGTGATGACCTTCTTCCTCCTCAAGGTGAGCGGCGTTGCCCTCACGGAGAAGAACGTGAAGGGGTCCCGTCCCGGCTACGCCGAGTACATCGAGAGGACCAGCGCCTTCATCCCACTGCCGCCCAGGTCCGGGTAGGCTCAGGCCTCAACGAATACGGGAGGTCTGACGTGGACGAGCAACGAGCGACGGAGATGAAGAAGGGCGCTCGCGCGACCTGGGCGGCAGGCGATTTCGACGCGGTGGCGCAGACGATTCTCAGCGCGGGGCGCGGCATCGTCGAACGACTTGCCCCCAGCGCGGGCCAGGACGTGCTCGATATCGCGGCCGGTACGGGCAACGCGGCGATTCCTGCGGCCGAGCAGGGAGCCCGCGTGGTGGCCTCGGATCTCACGCCCGAGCTGTTCGAGGCCGGCCGGGCCAACGCCGAGCGCGCAGGGGTCGAGATCGAATGGGTGGAGGCCGATGCGGAGGCGCTTCCCTTCGACGACGCCTCGTTCGACTTCGTCCTCTCCACGTTCGGGATCATGTTCGCGCCGCGGCACCCGGTCGCGGCCGCCGAGGCTGCGCGGGTCTTGCGCCCGGGTGGTCGCCTCGGATTCTGCTGCTGGAGGCCGGAGGGCAACATCGGCGCATTCTTCAAGACGATCGGCGCGCATCTGCCGCCGCCGCCCGAGGACGTGGTGCCCCCGCCGATGTGGGGTGTCCCCGGGCACGTCGAGAAGCTGTTCGACGGTTCCGGGATCGAGCTCGAGTTCATCGAGGAGGAGGTCACGTTCGACTACGGGACGCCGGAGGAGGCGTTCGAGTTCTACGCCGAGCACTTCGGCCCGCTGGTGATGGCCCGGGCCGCCCTCGACGACGACGCCTGGGCGGCGCTGCGCGCCGACCTAATCGCGATGTACGAGCGCGAGTCGGAGCCCGTCGACGACGGGATCCGACTGCGCGGCGAATACCTGACGACGGTCGGGACCAAGCGGGGCTGACCCCGGCGGACCGTCCGGTTCACGGCCAGATCACACGACCGGTCGCGGCTGTGAAAGGCTGCGCTGTGGGCGAGGCGGCCGACCGGTGCCGCCCCCGAGACGAGAGGAGACCTCAGTGCAGCTAGGCATGATCGGACTGGGCCGGATGGGGGCGAACATGGTTCGCCGCCTGATGCGAGATGGCCACGATTGCGTCGTCTACGACGTCGACAAGAGCGCAATCGAGGACCTGGCCGGCGAGGGCGCGACCGGCGCCGACTCGCTCTCTGACTTCGTCTCCAAGCTGGCGGCCCCGCGCAACGCGTGGGTGATGGTCCCGGCCGGGTACGTGCAGAGCACGGTCGACGAGCTGGCCGGGCTGATGGACTCGGGCGACACGATCATCGACGGCGGCAACTCCTACTACCGCGACGATGTCGATCGCGCCAAGGCGCTCGAGCCGCAGGGCATCAACTACGTCGACGTCGGCACCAGCGGCGGGGTCTGGGGGATCGAGCGCGGCTACTGCCTGATGATCGGCGGGCCCGACGAGGCGGTGCAGCGGCTCGACCCCGTGTTCGCGACGATCGCGCCGGGCATCGACGGCGCTCCCGACCGCACGCCGGGCCGCTCCGGCGACCCGACCCCCTCCGAGAACGGCTACCTGCACTGCGGCCCGTCGGGCGCGGGGCACTTCGTGAAGATGGTCCACAACGGCATCGAGTACGGGGTGATGGCGGCGTATGCGGAGGGCCTCAACATCCTCAAGCACGCCAACGCGGGCGACGAGAGCGCCGAGATCGACGCGGAGACGGCGCCGCTGCGTGACCCCGAGTACTACCGCTACGACCTCGACCTGACCGAGGTCGCCGAGGTCTGGCGCCGTGGCTCGGTGATCGGCTCCTGGCTACTCGACCTGACGGCCGCGGCGCTGCTGGAGTCCCCGCAGCTCGACGAATTCGGCGGCCGGGTCTCCGATTCGGGTGAGGGTCGCTGGACTCAGCACGCGGCGATCGACGTCGGCGCGCCCTCGCCGGTCCTCAGCAGTGCCCTGTTCGAGCGCTTCTCCTCGCGGGGCGAGGACGAGTTCGCGGACAAGCTGCTCTCGGCGATGCGCAAGCAGTTCGGCGGCCACGACGAGAAGCCGGCCGAGGGCGGCTCTTGAGCACCACTGCGGAGACCGAGCTCCCCGCCGGGGGCGGCGATGCCGGCAAGGGCGCCGAGCGCCCGGACCCACATGTGATCGTCCTGTTCGGAGCGGGGGGCGACCTCGCGGGCCGCAAGTTGATTCCGGGGTTCTTCCATCTCCAGAACGCCGGGCTGCTCCCACGCGAGTGGCGGATCGTCGGCACCGCGGAGCAGAGCTACGACGACGAGGGCTTTCGCAGCCACGCCCGTGATGTGATCGATGAGTTCGGCCGTGCGGGCATCGGCGAGGGTGACTTCGAGGGATTCTCGCGCCGTCTCAGCTACGTGCCCGTCTCCGCCGGCACCGAGGCGCTCGGGGAGAAGGTCGCGGAGGCGCGCAAGGAGATCGATGGTGACAGCCGCCTGCTCCACTACCTCGCCGTGCCGCCGCCCGCCTTCGGCGCGATCACCGAGACCCTGGGCAAGCTCGACCTCTGCGGCCCGGAGGCGCGCGTGATCATGGAGAAGCCGTTCGGGCACGACTACGACTCGGCGGTCGCGCTCAACGCGCTGATCCATGAGGTCTTCGACGAGGATCAGATCTTCCGGATCGACCACTATCTCGGCAAGGAGGCGGTCCAGAACGTGCTCGCGCTGCGATTCGCCAACGGTCTTTACGAGCCGATCTGGAACCGCAACAACGTCGACTACGTGCAGATCGACGTGCCCGAGACGCTGTCCGTCGGGACCCGCGCCGGCTTCTACGAGGGAACCGGTGCCTACCGGGACATCATCGTCACCCACCTGCTGCAGCTGCTGAGCTTCGTCGCAATGGAGCCGCCCGCCTCGCTGACCGGCGATCGGCTCGCGGTCGAGAAGACCAAGGTGTTCGATGCGATCAAGCCGATCCAGCCCGGCGACATGGTTCGCGGGCAGTACGAGGGCTACCGGGACATCGATGGCGTTGCCCCCGACTCAGATACCGAGACGTTCGTCGCGGTCAAGGTTGAGATCGACAACTGGCGCTGGGCCGGCGTGCCCTTCTACCTGCGCACGGGCAAGTGCATGAAGGAGTCGCGGCACCTCGTGGCGCTGGACTTCCGCGAGCCGCCGATGAGGATGTTCCCCGGCGAGGTCACCCACCACGGGGCCAATCAGCTCGTCTTCGAGTTCTCCGAGCCCGGCTCGATCACGGCGGACTTCCAGGCAAAGCGGCCCGGGCCGACGATGGAGCTCGGCCCGGCGCGAATGACGTTCCGCTACGAGGAGAGCTTCTGCGCCGAGAACCAGCTCGAGGCCTATGAGCGGCTGATCCACGACGCGATGATCGGGGACTCGACCCTGTTCACCCGCGCGGACGGGATCGAGCGGCTCTGGGAGGTCAGCATGCCGGCGCTGGACGATCCACCGCCGGTGATTCCCTACGAGCAGGGGTCGTGGGGGCCCGAGGAGCAGAACGAGCTGATCGCGCCCTTCGATTGGCGCCTCGGCTCCGAGCACGACGGGAGTAACTTGGAATGACCACGATCAGCGAGCAGAGGAGGAGAGTCCGATGAATCCCAACGAGAAGCTGCATGAGGCGGGCCAGAGCATCTGGATCGACTCGATCACCCGCGAGATGGTGGGCAGCGGCACGCTGCAGGGCTACATCGACGAGAAGGCCGTCACCGGCCTGACCTCGAACCCCTCGATCTTCGACAAGGCCGTCGGCGGCTCCGACGACTACGACTCTCAGATCCGCGAGCTGCGGGAACAGGGGCTCGACGGCGAGGAGCTGTTCTTCCAGCTCGCGATCGCTGATCTGCGGGCGGCGGCTGATCTGTTTGCGCCGATCAACGAGCGCACCGACGGCGTTGACGGCTGGGTCTCGCTCGAGGTCTCGCCGAAGCTGGCCTACGACACCGACGCCACGATCGCCCAGGCGGCGGACCTGCACGGCAAGGCCGAGCGCGACAACCTCTTCATCAAGATCCCCGGCACGCCGGAGGGACTGCCCGCGATCACGGAATCGATCGCCAACGGAATCCCGGTCAACGTCACGCTGCTGTTCGACCACCGGCAGTACGCGGCGGCGGCGCACGCCTATATGGAGGGCGTCGAGCGCCGGATCGAGAAGGGCCTCGACCCCGCGATCGGCTCGGTGGCGTCCGTGTTCATCAGCCGCTGGGACGTAAAGGTCGAGGGCCAGACCCCCGAGCCGCTCAACGACAGGCTCGGGATCCTTGCGGCGACCCAGTGCTACGTGGCCTACCGCGAGCTCTACGAGACCGACCGCTGGCAGCAGCTCGAGAACGCGGGGGCGCGGCGCCAGCGCCTGCTGTTCGCCTCCACCTCGACGAAGGATCCGAAGCTGTCCGACACGATGTATGTGAGCGCGCTGGCCGCCCCGGACACGGTCAACACGATGCCGGAGGCGACCGTCCTCGCGTTCGCCGATCACGGCGAGGTCGGCGAGCTGCTCTCGCACGACCGCGGGCCCGTCGAGGAGCTCGCCGCCGAGTTCACCGAGGCCGGGTTCGACCTCGACCAGATCGCCCTCGAGCTCCAGCAGGAGGGCGCGCAGAAGTTCGTCGACAGCTGGGAGGATCTGCTCTCCCAGATCGAGTCCAAGTGCGAGAAGCTGGGCGTGGGGGCCTGACGCGGATGCCCCAGAGCGGCGGCGCGGGCTACCAGGAACTGCCCGCCTACGGTCATCTCGCAGACCTCTACGACGAGACCGCGGCCCTGCATCTGCGGGAGTTGTTCGCGTCCGACCCCGATCGCGGCTCGCGGCTGTCGCTGGAGGCCGAGGGGCTCCTGCTCGACTACTCCAAGCACCGCGTCAACGACGAGGTGCTCGGCCGGCTCGTTGAGCTCGCCTCCGAGGCCGGGGTCGAGGAGCGTCGCGACGCCATGTTCCGCGGCGAGCACATCAACTCGACCGAGGACCGGGCGGTCCTGCACGTAGCCCTGCGGATGCCGAGGTCGGCCTCGCTGCAGGCCGACGGTACCGACGTCGTCTCCGAGGTCCACGAGACCCTCGACCGGATGGGCGCCTTCGCGAGCAAGATCCGCGCCCGCGAGTGGCTGGGTCACACGGGCAAACCGATCACCAACATCGTCAACATCGGGATCGGTGGCTCAGATCTCGGTCCGGTGATGGCGTACCGGGCGCTGCGCCACTACAGCGACCGCGGTCTGACCGTGCGCTTCGTCTCCAACGTCGACGGGACCGACTTCGCCGAGAAGACCCGCGACCTGGATCCCGAGGAGACGATGTTCCTGGTCGCGTCGAAGACGTTCACGACGCTCGAGACGATGACCAACGCCCACACCGCCCGGCGGTGGGTCCTCGACGCCGTCGGCGGCGACGAGGCGGCGATCGCCAGGCACTTCGCGGCGCTCTCCACAAACGCGGAGCAGGTGACCGAGTTCGGGATCGACACCGCCAACATGTTCGGCTTCTGGGACTGGGTCGGCGGCCGCTACTCGATGGATTCGGCGATCGGGCTCTCGACGATGATCGCGATCGGCCCCGAGGCCTTCGCGGAGATGCTCGCCGGCTTCCACGCGATGGACGAGCACTTCCGCACCGCGCCCCTCGATCGGAACATGCCGGTGCTGATGGGGCTGCTCAGCTTCTGGTACGGCGAGTTCTACGAGGCGGAGACCGTCGCGGTGCTGCCCTACGACCAGTACCTGGAGCGCTTTCCGGCCTATCTGCAACAGCTGACGATGGAGTCCAACGGCAAGCACGTACGGCTCGACGGCACTCGCGTCGTGGGCCCGACGGGGCCGATCTTCTGGGGCGAGCCCGGCACCAACGGGCAACACAGCTTCTACCAGCTGATCCACCAGGGAACCCACCTGATCCCCTGCGACTTCATCGCCTTCGCCCGCAGCCTGAACGCGGACCTTCCCGGCGAGCATCAGGACAAGCTCGTCTCCAACGTCTTCGCCCAGGCGGAGGCGCTCGCCTTCGGCAAGACCGAGGACGAGGTCCGCGCCGAGGGCGTTCCCCCCGAGCTCGTCCCGCACAAGGAGTTCGACGGTAACCGCCCCTCCAATGTGATCTGCGCCGAGCGCCTCGACCCCGCGACGCTCGGCAAGCTGGTCGCCCTGTACGAGCACTCGGTGTTCACCCAAGGCGCGATCTGGGGCATCAACTCCTTCGATCAGTGGGGGGTCGAGCTCGGCAAGGTCCTGGCCAAGCGGATCATCCCCGAGCTCGAGTCGGACTCCGAGCTCGACCACGACAGCTCCACCAACCGGCTGATCCGCTGGTACCGGGAGCGGCGCGACTCTCAGTAGGGGCTGTCAGGCGACAGCGATCGAGAAGCTCGCCCGCCGCTCCGTCCCGGGCTCGACCGAGTCGAACGAGCCGCCCACAAGCGCGTCGGTCGGCGCCGCCATCGGCTCGAAGGCGATCAGCGGCTCGCCCGCCGGCGCGTATACCTGCGCGTAGGGGTACCCGGCGTCCATCGCGAGCTCGATTCGCCGGCCGCCGCCGGACAGCGCGAACGGACGGCCGTCGGCCGGGGCCACGAAGAGGTCGTCGAACGTCCGCTCTCCCAGCGGACCGTCGCCCGCCGCCGCCGGGCCGCGCTCGCCGGTCGGGAGCCCGCGCTCGTCGAGCTCGAGCTGCTCGGTGACCGGGAGCTCGAGCTCCCACTCCGCGCGGCTGACGCCGGGGAGCGCGAGGTAGGGGTGGAACCCGAAGGCGAGGGGGACGGGGTCAGGGCCCGTGCAGGTGACCGTGGTCGTGATCGCCAGCGAGCCGGGGCGGATCAGCGCTTCGATCGTGAGCAGGTGCGGGAACGGGAAGATCGCGGACAGCTCCGGGCTGGCCGACCAGTCGAAGCGCGCCTCGAGCCGGGCGCCGTCGCCGGTCGGCGCGTGCGCGATCACGTTCCAGCCGCGGGCAGCGGTCAGCAGACCGTGGATCGGGAGGCCGTTTCCGTCGCGCTTGACCAGCGGGGTCTCGCCCAGGTCCACCTGGCGACCGGTGACCTCGAGGCGGTTCGAGCTGAGCCTGTTCGCCCAGGGGTAGAGCAGCGGGATTCCCATCGTGGAGCGATCCTCGATGTAGCCACGCAGCCCGTTGCGCTGCCCCAGGATCTCCGCGCCGCGGTGGCGCAGCGAGCAGCAGATCATCCCCGCCTGGGGAACGTATGCGGCCTCGAGCCGGCCGTCGGCGCTCGCGATCGTAAGTGCCTCGTGGCCGCTGATCTCCCGGATGCCGATCACTCGCCGGGGGGCCGTTCAGCGCGCCAGCAGCGCGGCGCCGATCGCCCCTCCGAGGTCCCCGAGGGCGGCGACCTCGAACGCCGGCGGGTGCTCGT
>Ga0102946_1000190_pt1 | contig 21518 bp, 17 predicted proteins | sample SalPon2A_A_D1_MG_FD_78209 | JGI IMG/M metagenome (GOLD analysis project Ga0102946, IMG submission 78209) | Soil microbial communities from South San Francisco under conditions of wetland restoration - Salt Pond MetaG R2A_A_D1_MG | ecosystem: Environmental > Terrestrial > Soil > Wetlands | place... | reverse complement strand
CGGGAATCAGTCGATCCGTGAAAAATTGGAACAGACGCTCCGTGAACAAGGGATCGTCGCTGTTCCAGACAGGGTCGTGCTGGTCACCGCGGCCCGCTATTTCAACTACGTATTCAACCCGGTCAGCTTTTTCTACTGTTACGCGGCGTCGGAAGAACTGCTCTGCGTAGTGGCACAGGTCAATAATACCTTTGGTGAAATGCACCTTTACCTGCTGTCGAAACCCGAGTCAAGCTCTGTCGATGGTCGACTCGCCTATCTACAGGTCAAGCAGTTTCATGTCTCGCCCTTTTTCAGCCGCAAAGGTCACTACGAATTCCTGTTGACCGAACCGGTTCGCTGTCTCGATAACCAGATCAATTTCTATCAGGATGAAAAGTTATCCCTGGTTGCCCGCTTGCAGGGGCAAGGAGAATCGCTCACCAGCAGCAGTCTGCTGCGAACTGTCGTCAAACATCCTTTAAGCGCCAGCCTGACCATGCCGCGTATCCTCTGGCAGGCGGCCAGGCTCCACCGGCAAAGGAGGCTACCCGTGTTTAATAAGCCGGTTCCCGATCATGCCATGACCATCCGTCCCGTCTCGCCGGGCTTGCTCGACAGGGTCGGAATGATGCTCTGTTTCAAATTTCTCTCCCGCTTGTCCTGCGGGGAGTTGCGGGTCAGCCTGCCCGACGGCAGTCAGTATCTGTTCGGCAGTGCTGGTGAACACCCCCCGCAGCAACTCACGATCCGGGAGTATCGTTTCTTTCGCCGCGCCATGTTTTCCGGAGAAATCGGTTTTGGCGAGGCATACACAGCTGGTGACTGGACAAGCGACGATCTGCCCGGGCTTTTGACCCTGCTGACAAAAAACGAAGAACTGATTGACGACCGCAGCCTGTTTACGGCGGTGCTGGGTCGCTGGATCAATTACCTGCGTCACCAGTTGCGCGCCAACACGCTCAGGGGAAGCCCGCGTAACATCCGCGAACACTATGACCTGAGTAATGATTTCTTTGCCCTCTTCCTCGATCCGAGCATGACCTACTCCTCAGCCCTGTTCAAAAAGGATGCGGAGGGGCTAGCGCAGGCACAGCGCAACAAAATCCAGTCGATGATCGATAAAGCCGCCATTACCAGTGGCGATCATGTCCTTGAAATCGGTTGTGGCTGGGGCAGTTTTGCCATTCAGGCGGTCAGTCAGACCGGCTGTCGTGTCACCGGCATCACCCTGTCACATGAGCAGTTGAACCTGGCGCGGCACCGGGTGCGGGAAGCCGGGCTGGAGGAGCGCATCGATCTGCAACTGCGCGACTACCGGCATATCGAAGGGCAATACGATAAAATCGTTTCGATCGAGATGCTTGAGGCGGTTGGGCACTCCGGCCTGCAACCGTTCTTTGCTGCCTGCGACAAAGCCTTGCTGCCGGGAGGTAAAGCGGTGATTCAGGTCATTACCATCCCGGATCGTAAATATAATGCCTATCGCTTCAGCTCCGACTGGATTCGCAAGCATATTTTCCCCGGCGGGCATCTGCCATCGGTCGGCGTGTTGGCCAAGGCGATGGCTGATGGAACCCGGCTGAAAATTAACAACCTGGAACAGTACGGGTTCGATTACGCGAAAACCCTGATGCTCTGGCGGGAGAGACTTCTGGCCAAGCGGCAACAGGTTATCGAACTTGGTTATGATGAAAAATTCCTGCGCAAATGGGATTATTATTTCGCTTACTGTCAGGCCGGCTTCGCCGCGCAGATTATCGACCTGACACAACTGGTGGTGCAAAAACCGGAACATGGTTGAGCGGAGTCTTCATGCTCTCGGCAACGCTGAGTAAAATTATCAATGTCGTGCTCTACCAGATCGGCTGGTTCTCCTGCGTGATTGGAGCTGTCCGGGGTTATTCGGTGACCGGTTCGCTGCTGGCCCTGCTGATGATGTTGATTCATCTCTCCCTGGCGAATTCACGCAAATCAGAGCTGAAACTGATGTTTTGCGTCTGCCTGCTTGGCGTGATGATCGACAGCATCCAGCAGGCTCTCGGTGTTTTCAGCTTCAAAATTGAGCCGGATTGGCCGCTCTGGCTGCCGCTGTGGGTTTTCGTCATCTGGGCGCAGTTTGCTACCCTGTTTCGCTATGCCTTGTATTGGTTGACCGGGCGTTACCTGCTGGCAGCTGCTTTCGGTCTGGCTGGCGGGCCGCTCGCCTATTGGGGCGGTGTGCGATTGGGGGCTGCCGAGTTCGGTGGCAATCTGCTCTACAGCCTTGTCACTCTCGCGCTGGTTTGGGCGTTGCTGACACCGGTCCTTTTCTGGATCAGTGCCCGGTTCGACTCGCGGGAGGGCCGCTACCGAAGATCTTTCGCTGCAGCGTGTGAGGAAAAATCATGAAGCGAAAATTGATGGTGAAAATCCTCATGAGCATGACTCTCTGCTTTTTTCCGGCCACAGGTTCACAAGCGATACAGATAAACGGTGTCAGCTTTGATGATCGCACTTCTGTTGGTGAGACAGAGCTGGTATTGACCGGTGCTGCTCTGTTGAAATGGGCACTGTTGTTTGACGTTTATGCCGGAGCCTTTTACCTTCCGCAAGGTGTTTCCGGGGCAAAATGGACTGATGATGTGCCCAAGCGTCTTGAACTGTCCTATTTCCGCAATTTCAAAACGGAGGATTTCTCTTCTTCATCCGATAAGCTGCTGCGCGACACTCTGACGGAGGAGGTTTACCGGTCTCTGGCGGAGCGGTTACAGCAGTTTTATCTGCTGTTCCGTGACATCAGGTCGGGGGATCGATACAGTCTGACCTATCGGCCGGAAACCGGCACTGAATTGTGGCTCAATGATCTGCTGCTGGGGGGTGTTCCGGGCGCAGACTTTGCGGTTGCCTATTTCGGTATTTGGTTGGGACCGGAACCGATCGACGAGCGATTTCGTGATCGTTTGCTGGGAGGGGGACGATGAAGAACCAGAATTCTGCCGGCAGTGGCCTTAATCGCCTGGACGCTTTGCTTTTGCCAGAATCCCGCGGTAGAATATCTTGTAGATCAGCTGCTTAACGTTTCAATAGTGGGGTCTGAATATGTTTCGATATCTTTTGTTCGTAATCCTCCTTTTTTTAACTGCCTGCTCGGCATCTCTGCCGAATATCCCGATCGATAGCCGCAGTGTCGAGCCGGGGACTGAAGTTATGCGCGGCAGTGATGCCTTCAAGCTGCTCGGGACACCTTTGGCGGTTGGTGATTCGCTGCCATCGGTGACCCTCTACAATCGGGCTTTGCAGGCCGTTGACCTTGCCTCGCTGGCTGGAGAGGTTTTGCTGATCAGCGTGGTTCCCTCGCTGGATACCCAGGTCTGCGAACGCCAGACGCGCACGCTGGTCGAAGGTGTTCCCGGTTTTCCGGAAAATATTAAACGGATCACCATCAGCCGCGATCTGCCCTTCGCCCAGAAGCGTTTTTCCGAGGAGGTGCCCTCGCAGGGAGAGGTTTACTATCTCTCTGATTATGCAGAGGCGAACTTCGGTCGTTCGACCGGCCTGCTGATCGACCAGATCCATCTGCTTGCCCGGGCGGTGATCGTTGTTGACCGACAGGGGATTGTTCGTTACCTGCAGGTCGTGCCAACGATCACTCATCTTCCTGACCTGAAAAAGGGGATGGAGATCGCGACTCAGCTAAATGCTCAGTAGCAGCGTCAGCTGGCAATCGGTGGTCAGGCTGTTTGGCTCACATTGAAAGGTGTAGTTTATGAGCGATCTTATCGCCGCTGAAACCTCTTGTCAGCAAAGACCGCAAGGGGAATGTGCGGCAATCAGCCTGTTGCTCGAATCTGCAGAGCGGGATCTGGGCGGCTTCAGTGTGCGTAGATTTCTGCCGAGTAAAGAGCTGGCGAACGTTGGGCCGTTTATCTTCTTCGACCATCTCGGCCCGGCAGATTTTTCTCCAGGTGAGGGGTTTGACGTGCGGCCGCACCCGCACATCGGACTGGCGACTGTTACCTATCTGTTTTCCGGCGAGATTCTGCACCGTGACAACCTTGGCCATGTTCAGCCGATCCGCCCGAATGAGATCAACTGGATGACCGCTGGCCGCGGCATTGCTCATTCCGAACGAACCGGGCCGGAAATGCGTCAACGGGGGCATACCCTGGAAGCTTTACAGTTGTGGGTTGCGCTGCCGGAAGAAGATCAGGAATGTGAACCGTTCTTCAGTCATTATGACGAGAGTGTGCTACCGCAACTGGTCAGGGAGAAAGCGATAATTCGGGTGATGATCGGTGAGGCGTTCGGCTTGAAATCCCCGGTCAGAACCCATTCGCCGACTCTGTATGTCGAGGCGCGGCTTGAGCAGGGGGGCAGAATCAAGCTTCCGGACCATATTGAAGAGCGGGCGGTTTATGTTGTCGCGGGTCGGATAAAGGCAAAAGACACGATGCTGGAACAACATATGCTGGCAGTTTTTTCTCAGGCATCCGGCATCGAACTGGAGGCCACCGAGCCGTGCCGGTTGGTAATCATTGGCGGTGCATCACTTGGTAAAAGGACTGTCTGGTGGAATCTGGTTTCCAGCCGTAAGGATCTGATTGAAAAAGCCAAACAGGATTGGCGGGAACGCAGATTTCCAAACGTACCGGGCGAAACGGAATTTATCCCTTTGCCGGATTAAACTCTCCTCCATTCTACTTCGCGTCATCCAGCTCTTTGCGCAGCAGATGATCTTTCCCCGGTCGGGACAGCCTGCCCGACGACGAAGGAAAGAAGACCAGTCCAAGATATCCATCAAGGGTGATCTGGTCTCCGGTATTAATGATGTCTGCGGCAGCAGCGATACCTGAGACGCAGGGGATACCGTACTCGCGGGCAATGATAGCACCGTGGATCAGCATGCCGCCGCGCCGTTCGATGATTCCCGCCGCCAGCGGGACGACGAAGGTCATCGCCGGGTCGATAGCGTCACAGACCAGAATCTCTCCACGTTTGAATTCGACCAGATCCTCCTGGGAACGAATCACCCGCGCCACAGCTGTGACCAGCCCTGGACTGGCCGGTTGTCCCTGCAGTTGCCGGGCGTGGAAGTTTCCTGATTCTTCATTCGGCTGCGCTTGAGTGGCGCTGCTGACTCTGCCATCTCTTCCTTTTGCGGCATCGAGGGCCAGTCGAAATATTTCTGCATCGCCTTTCTCAAGGCGCGACTGCATTTCGGTTTCGGTCCTGCGCAGCTCCCGATTGAGCTGGTCGAGACTGATATTGTCATCGTCCCGCAGCTTGTAGCTGGACCTGCCGATAGCAAGGATTTCTTCCGCCGGTGGCAAATCATGTCCCTTGAACTGCTCCAGGTAGTTCTTTTCCAGATCGATCCGTTTTGTCTGTCGCGGCGGTGCCGCAGAATCAACCATCTGCCCGAGCAGTTTGCGGGTCTGGTCTGCCGACAAACCGATTTCATCGGCCAGGGTGCTCAGTTTTTCAGAGAGCGCCGCCGGGAGTTCGGAGAGGTTGGTTATTTCATCAGCAAGGGATGTAAGCCGCTGATTTCTTGTCACGGCGCGCAGTTCAGAGTCACGCAGCAGTTCGATGAATTCGAACGGGTCGTTCGGCTGTAACCTGTCGTTATAGAATTCACCAAACAGCCGAATTCCGTGGGCCATCGGAATGCAGTCGGCACGGTAGGCCTCTTCCCACTCATTCAGTATCTGCCGGCGCCGGTTGAATTCCTTGATCAGCTCCTGGTCCGCCATGGATGTCAAATCGATTTCAGCCAACTGCTGAGCCGTCTCTTCCATACCGGGTATGATTTCTTCCTCAATCCGGCGCTGCAACTGTTTCAGGTTGTCCAGGCTGCGGTGCAGGTTGAAATACCAGCTGCGTGGATCGGCTTCCCGGGAGGCGGTGATCGGCCGCGCCTGCAACAGGGTGAATTCACCCTCTTTCCAGGTCCATTCGCAATCCTGCGGTCGCTTGAAGGTTTGTTCCAGTTGCATGGCCGTGCGGGAGACAGTCATCACCTGATCGCTCATCAGGACCGGGCTGTTCTCTTCAGCGCTGGTTGTTGCGATGATTTGCAGGGCACTGCCCGCTGTCACGAGCTTCTTCTCTCTTCTGGCGGGACGATAAGCAAGGATGGTTTGACTCTGCCGATCAATGGTCCAGCAATCGGGTTCAACGCTCCCATCGACCAGACCCTGATTGAGGCCCCAGACTGCTTCGATGGCAAGTTGCCGACTATCCCCAGGCGCGACGCTGAAGGCGACACCCGATTTCTCCCCGTCGACCAATTCCTGAACCAGCACCGCGATACTGCTGTCGATATCGAGCCCCAACTCCTGTCGGTAGAGCAATGCCCGGTCTGACCAGAGTGAAGCCCAGACTTTGCGTACGGCCAGCAATTGTTCCGGGCGCTTGTGGACGTTGACGAAGGAATCGTGCAGCCCGGCGAAAGAACAGCTGGCTGAATCTTCACCGGGAGCTGATGAGCGGATCACCAGCGGCTGGTCGGAGAAGGTCGCTGTGAGGGCCTCATCCAGTTCGGCTTCAAGGGCTTTCGGAAACGGGGTGGTCAGAAACAGATTTCGGATCCGTAGCGCGGCATCCCAGAGTTCTTCCCAGCGCATCTGCGGGAACGCCTTGCGACCCAGTTCCATGCTCAGCAGGTCGCCCAGTCCGGACTGCTTCAGGTAGTGGCTGTAGGCGTCGCAGGTGATGGCCAGTGAAAGGGGCACCAGGTAGCCCCGTTTGGCAAGTTCGGCGAGGGCCACCGTTTTGCCGCCAACCAGTGCGATATCGTTGGCGGTTACCCGTTCAAGGGACAGGGTCGAGGTCATCAAGATCGAGCTCCATCACATCCTGAAAGCGTTGCACCAGGCTGTAGCGCTTTACCTTTATCCTGCATAAAGCGCAGCCTGGAGAGTTAACAAACTCTTTGAGCATCGGGTGCTTCTCAAGAAACAGTGACCGCGATCCATCCCGTCGTTCCGCTCCAACTTCCTGCGCCGTACCGATCGCAGTGAGGGCTGCTGCCCGGCGAAAATCATCCGCCCGGTTAGTGCGGTTGTCGATCAGCAGGCTGACCCGTTCATCGCCATTCAGGTTGGCGAACTTGCGGGTTGATCGATGGGTGGCAAACAGAATTTCGCGTAAATCATCCGTGGCAGCGAAACCGACCAGGGTGGTGTAGGGATGCCCCGCAGCACTGGTGGCGAGGACTCCGAGACTTTGGTTGTTGAGCAGCTCTGCAATCAAGTGTTGTAGCCCGTGCATCTTTTCGTTGCCTTCTCTTTTGTGGCCTGTGAAATTTTGATTATGACGACTTCTCTATAGAGTAGCGCTGCAGGTAGCTTTTGACTGAAAACTTACGTGCCGTGTTCTCAGAACTCATATAACGTATTTTACCGTATATCGGACGCTCCGGTCCCCAGGCTCGATCATAGCGACCCAAACACCAGAAGATCCCGCTGACCGAGTTGGGGTCACGACCATCAAGGGCGTACTTGTCATTGAGGGTCAACATGGTCTGCAGGGCGGTCTCGGGGTTAACGCTCCATTCGAGAATCTTCTTTCCCCAGAGCATGCGGAGATAGTTTTGTACTCGACCCTCACGCAACAACTGGTTCTGTACTGCGTTCCAGAGCGGATCGTGGGTGTTTGCCTGTTCGAACTGTTCGAAACTGTAAAGATAGGGGCGTGGGTCGTCACAGTGTCTGGCCAGCGATTCGCGAGCCCAGTCCGGCAGGGAACGATACTGGTCGTAGTCCGGGCGGAATCGTGCTGCGTTAAAGCCGACCTCTCGCCAGGTGATCAACTGGTCAAGAAAACTCTCCGCTGCTTCGCTCATCCCCCACCAACCACTCCGCTTGCCTTTGGTATCGGGTCCGAGATTGGCGATTGACCAGCGTTCCTGCCTGGCCAGTTGAGAAAAGATCTGGTGACTGGAGATCTGGCCGCAGCTCAGATAGGGGGAGAGTTGGCTGCTGGTATGGTTTTCCGGTTCGCTCCGTTGCAGGTAGTGCGGCAGCCGGTCAGCGAGAAAGCGCTGCAGGTAAGATTCTGCCTGTCGCCAGCCTCCCTGCTCTCCGGTTGCAGTAACCTGATGATCGATCGGCAGTTGCGAGACTTGCGCTGACGGAGTCTGCAGTCGTTCGACAGAGGCTTGTGGCCAATGATCGTCCGTTTCCCGCGGCAACTCTCCCATCGGGGAGAGTTCGATGTCTTCAAGCGGGTCGGCTTGGGGGAAATCAAACAGGTTGCCAGGCAACGTCTTCTGCAGGAAACGGCGGAATGCATAAGCGGTGGGATAGTCTTTGTCTGCGGCATGCAGTGGCAGCAGCCCGTTGCTGTCAACCGCTTCCAGTGGCACATCGACTTTTGAGACCGCCGTCTCCAGTAGCCGTGGGTAAATGAAACCGGGGTGGTCATCACTGACGATCAGGCAGGCTGATTCAGCCAGCGCCTCCAGCAATCTTTGGCCAGCTCCTGTTTCGTTTTCGACGAAGGGATAATAAAGAGCCCCTGTCGTCTGGAAGTGTTCGCGGTTGTCAGACATCCCCTGCATGATGAATTGGTGAAATCGGTCGCATGCAAACGGATCGTCGCAGCGCAGTTCCTCTAAAACAAGCAGCGGTTTTTGCAGTGTTGTCGCGTGTTCGACAGCGCGCTGCAGGGCGAAGTTGTAAAAAGGCCGTCGATAAGCCGACATCCAGTAGAGGACATAATCGCCGGCATTATTTGTCGGCAGATTATTCAGCCGTCGGATGCGCAGCAGTGGAACTTCAGACATGGTTGCGCAGTTTCAACTCAACCGGATGCGGGTTGAGATAGACCTGCTGCTTCAGGTAGGGCTGGTCATACTTGCGAACGAAGTGGTTCAACAGTGTCAATGGCACAATCAACGGGACCTGCTTGGCGCGGTAGCTTTCGATCACTGCAATGACCTCTTGTTTCTCATCAGCGCTGAGCTGCTTTTTGAAGTATCCGATGATGTGCTGCAGGACATTGACATGTTTTGCCACCGTGGGGCGCAGGTGCATTCCTTTCATCAGTAACGCCAGATAGTCCTGAAAGAGTTTTTCCGTCTTTATCTCACCAGCCCTGGCGACCAGCTTGCCCATCTGGCGATAGATGTCCGGGCTGTGTGCCATCATCAACAGTTTATGCCGGGTGTGATAATCGATGAGGTTTTTTGCGGTCTTCCCCTTCGCCAGGGTTTCCCGCAGGCGTTTCAGGGTGAAGATCGTTTCGATGAAATTTTCCCTTAAGCGCGGATCGTGCAGACGTCCATCTTCTTCAACCGGCAGTAACGGAAAATGTTCCATGAACACTTTGGCAAACAGGCCGACGCCGGTTTTGCTCGGCACACCGTTACGGTCATAGAGTCGGACCCGTTCCATGCCGCTGCTGGGGGATTTTGATTTGAAAACAAAACCGCAGAGATCTTCTTTTTCCAGTTGCATAACCCGCTGCTTTGCCCATCCGGTCATTTGTGCGGTGATGTCTTCGCCGCTCTTGGAGAAAACCAGTCGCTGGTTTTCAGGGTCTCCGATCAGGCGCAGGGTCTCCCGTGGCGTCGGCAGGCCGACTTCGACTTCTGGACAGACCGGAACATATTCTACGTAGCGGCCAAGGGTATCGGTCAGGAAGTGGTCAAGCTTATGGCCACCGTCGAAGCGGACTTTTTCGCCCAGCAGGCAGGAGCTGATGCCGAGACGGATTTTTTCTTCACTCATGCAGTATCCTCCTGATTAGAGAGAGTCTATTTAATGCTAGCAGAAAACGGCTCTATCGTTTGCTCTGCAACAGGTTTTCTTTTCTTTGCGCAGTGACCCTGTTATTCTGCATACACTTAAGGTCTCTCCCCGTTGAATCATGAGCCGGACATGAAGAAGTCAAATCTGAAACTCAAACTGATCTTTTCCGACCGTGTCGGGATCGCAGCGGATGTTGCTTCCCAGCTCTCGAAGCAGAGGGTGAATATTGTCTTCTTTGAGATGGATGTGTTCAATGGTCAGGCGACCATCCATCTTGAACTGGAGACGGGTACGGCCGCCGATTGGGGCAGGCAGGTCGATTCTTTGCGTGATCTCCCCGGGTTACTTGAAATCACCAGGATTGAGATTCTCCCCCGCGAAGAACGGGAAAAACGGTTGCAGGTTGCGTTGGACAGCATCAGTGACGGGATTCTCGGGGTTGATCATCAGGGAAAAGTTGTCATCATTAATCGCGTTGCCCAGCATATCCTCGGTTATGATGACAGAGAGATTATTGGTGTTGACTTCAGGCAGCTGAAGCGTGCCGATCTTCGTCTGGAGGATTGTCTGGAGGGGAAATCCTTTGTTAACGAGAAGAGAAATCTCATTACCACTGCCGGTCGATTCCAGTTTCTGGCAACCAGCAAGCCTATTTTGAATTCAGCTGGACGCGTTGTTGGCGCCGTGGAGATCATGAGAGACATGGAGGAGCTCAAAGAACTTTCAGCTGCAGTCTCTCAGCCGAACAGCTTCAGTTTCAGTGACATGGTCGGTCGCAGCCCGGTGCTGATGGAGGCCATTGCCTTTGCGCAGAAAATTGCCCGCGCCGAGTCTGTTGTTTCGGTTTTTGGTGAGAGCGGTACGGGGAAAGAGCTCTTCGCGCGGGCCATCCATACCGAAAGTCAACGTGACGGTCTTTTTGTTCCCATAAACTGTGCTGCGCTTCCTGAGGCATTACTGGAGAGTGAACTTTTCGGTTACGTCGGAGGTGCTTTTTCGGGGGCCCAGCGGGAAGGGAAACCGGGACTTTTTGAGGTTGCCGGTGAAGGAACCCTGTTTTTGGATGAGATTGCCGAAATGCCCCTCTCCTTACAGGCCAAGATGCTCCGCGTGTTGCAGGAGAAGAAGGTCAGGCGGGTCGGAGGGAGCAGGGAGATACCGGTCAATGTCCGCATCATTACAGCCACGAACAAAAATCTGGCCGAGATGGTCTCGAATAAGCTCTTTCGTGAAGACCTCTATTATCGAATTAATGTCTTTCCCATTTTTGTACCACCATTGCGTGAGCGGCGGGAAGATATCGTGCCGTTGGCCGAGCATTTCCTGTTCCATATGAATGCGCGGCTGGAAGAGAAATGGCAGACCTTCTCCGCACAGGCCCTGGAGAAGCTGAAACGGCAGCGATGGTCGGGAAACATTCGCGAACTGAAAAACGTGGTCGAGCGAGCAGCGGTCCTGAGCGATCTCCCGGAGATTGATGCCAGCAATGTCTTCGTTGGAGATGAATTCGGCAGGGCGATTCAGCTGCCGGTTCAGAACGAAACCGGCAGCCGTGATGGTGTCGCCCTTCCCGAACTGGTTGCACAGTTGGAGATCCAGCACATCGCCGCAGCTCTTTGCGAGGCAAAAAGCAAACGTCAGGCCGCCAGGCATTTGGGCTTGACCCATACGGCCCTGCTCAACAGAATTAAAAAGTATCGACTGAATGTGGAATGATATCGTTCCGTAGTGGATTGTTATCGTTCCAATCCAAGTTTAACGTTAACTCGGTAACTTAGCCTCATAATCCGGCCTTTCTGGAATGTTTTCGTTCCGATTGTGGTTTCAGGTTCCTCCTTTCGTAGCTTGACTTGTGCTATTCACCAGAGTTGGATTTGAAAAATCTCTCCGTTCCGCTTAATTCTAAACCATTACAACCTGCTGATATCTATCGTTTTTTTATTCCTGTTATCAGCCGGTATGTCCGCTGACATAACTGAAGGTCTACATTTATCATGTTTTGGCAGGGGGCTTGCTACCTGTCATGGGTACTGCAGGGTTCTTGACAGCGAAGCTAAAACTAACCGCGAACCGGAGATAACTTTATGTTGAAAATGACTCCATTGAATCAGACTCACAGGCAACTTGGGGCAAGGATGGTCGACTTTGGCGGCTGGGACATGCCGGTACAGTACAGTGGTGTCATCAATGAGCATCTGGCGGTGCGGAGCGCTGCCGGGTTGTTTGATGTCTCGCACATGGGTGAAATAGAAGTGCGCGGGTCCGGAGCGCTTGAATATATTCAGTATCTGACCATCAATGATGCCTCTACGTTGGTGGATGGCCAGGTGCAGTATTCTGCCATGTGTTATGAGAACGGCGGGGTTGTTGATGATCTTACCCTCTATCGTTTTGCCGCAGATCGCTACCTGTTCTGCGTTAATGCTTCGAATATCGAAAAGGATTTCGACTGGATGGAAAAGGTTCTGGCCGAAGGCGATTTCAAAGATGTTGAGCTGGTAAATCTCAGCGACGATTTTGCTCAGTTGGCCCTGCAGGGTCCGCAAGCCGATGCTATCCTGGAACGACTCACTGAAAGTGATCTGAAGAGTCTGGTTTTCTACCACTTTATTGAAGGGCAGGTTGCCGGAGTCGACACGATTATTTCACGAACCGGTTATACTGGTGAACGCGGCTTTGAGCTCTATTTCGCGCCACAGCATGCCGAAGCGGTCTGGACGGCGCTGATGGAAGCGGGAGAGCCTGAGGGTCTGCTGCCGATCGGGCTCGGAGCACGTGACACTCTGCGCCTGGAGAAAAAATACGCCCTCTACGGTCATGAGCTCTCCTCCCAGATTCTGCCTCTTGAGGCCGGACTTGGCTGGATCACCAAGCTGGACAAACCTGCCTTTGTCGGTCGTGAGCCGTTGGTCAAAATGAAGGCTGCGGGAATTCCCAGGCGGCTTGTCGCATTGCGCATGGTCGGACCTGGCGTGCCACGTGAGCAGTATCCGGTTTTTGTCGGCGACGAAGAGGTCGGCAGAGTGACCAGCGGAACCATGTCGCCTTCTTTGCGGGTCGGGATCGCCCTGGCGCTGGTGGCGACCGGGGCGCACCAGGTTGGCACCGAAGTCAACATTGGCATCAGGACCCGTCGGGTCGCTGCTGAAGTGGTCAAGCCTCCGTTCGTCTAGGGAACCTCAATTTCTGCAACTGTTTGTATAAAAGAACATGTTCACAATCCAATGAAAAGGAGAGAAAGAGCAATGGACATTCGTAACGGACTGAAATATTCCGAAGAGCATGAGTGGCTCCTGGTTGAAGGAGATGTCGCGACGATCGGGATCACCGATTTTGCGCAGGATTCAATGGGTGACGTGGTGTTTGTCGAATTGCCGGAAGTTGGCACCAGCGTCGATGCCGGCCAGGCCTGTGGCGTGGTTGAATCGGTGAAGGCGGTCTCGGACATCTTCTCTCCCGTTTCCGGCGAGGTTGTTGAGGTCAATGAGGTTCTTCCCGACACCCCGGAGGAAGTGAACAGTTCTCCCTACGAGCAGGGCTGGATCGCCAGGATCAAGTTGAGCGATGCCGGTGAGGTGGATAAGCTGATGGACGCTGACGCTTATCGTACTTTTGTCTCCGGGCAGTAGGGGGCATCATGCGTTATCTCCCACACACGGATGAAGATGTCCGGCAGATGCTGGAAACCATCGGGGTCGCTTCGCTCGATGACCTGTTTACTGAAGTCCCGAAAGATGTCCAGCTTGATCGGCCCCTTGATCTTCCTGAGGCGTTATCAGAGACGGAAGTTCTGCGCGAACTGAGAAAACTGGCCGCGGCCAATGCCACTGATGATACGCACCTCTCCTTTCTTGGCGGCGGGGCCTACAACCACTTTATTCCTGCCGTGGTCGATCAGTTGATCTCCCGCAGCGAGTTTTATACGGCCTATACTCCCTATCAGCCGGAGATCAGCCAGGGCACGCTGCAGGCTATTTTTGAATATCAGACCCTGATTACTCGACTGACCGGCATGGAAGTGAGTAACGCTTCAATGTATGACGGCGCTTCGGCTTGCGCTGAAGCGGTATTGATGTCGGTTCGTGCCACCCGCCGTAATAAAGTCCTGGTGGCGTCGAGTCTCCATCCGGAATATCGGGAGACGATCACGACCTATTGTCGTTATCTGGATGTCGAGTTGGTCGAGATTCCCTTTACTGATGATGGCCGCCTGGACCAGACTGCGCTCGGGTCATTGCTCGATCAGGGCACCGCTGCGCTGGTCGTTGGTTATCCCAACTTTTTCGGTGTCATTGAAGAGCTGGGCGCTCTGGTCGAGGCCGCACATCAGGTGGGGGCTTTGCTGGTGTCGGCGGTCGCAGAACCGGTCGCTCTCGGTTTGCTGAAATCGCCTGGAGAGTACGGCGCCGATATCGTGGTCGGGGAAGGGCAAAGCTTCGGTATGCCGGTCTCCTTTGGCGGGCCAGGCGTCGGCTTCTTTGCCGCCAGACAGAAGATTGTCCGCAGTATGCCCGGACGCCTGATCGGTGCCACCAAAGACAGTCGGGGAGAGACCGGCTACGTTCTGACTCTGGCAACCCGTGAGCAACATATCCGCCGGGAAAAGGCAACCTCGAACATCTGCTCCAATCAGGGACTCTGTGCTTTGATGGCAACGGTCTATCTTTGCCTGATCGGAAAGAAAGGTTTACGCGAACTGGCAGAGCATAATTTAGCCAAGAGTGAATACGCCAAACAGGCCATAGCGGCCTTGCCAGGGTTTGAAATTCCGTTTTCTGCACCGACTTTTAACGAATTTGTCGTCGAATTCGAAGGGGATGCCGATGCTCTGCTGGAGGGACTGGAGCAGCAGAACATTCTGGCGGGGATCGGGTTGAAGAAATACTACTCAGAGATGACGCAGCGTTTTCTGGTCTGTGTCACCGAGCAGAGTACCAGGGAGCAGATTGATACTCTGGTGGCGGCATTGAAAGGAGCGCAACGATGAGCGGTGTTGCTACGCAAGGCCTGATTCTGAAGGAGAAGTTGATCTTTGAGCATAGTGAGCCGGGTCGCAAGGGGTATAGCTTGCCTGCTCTTGATGTCCCGCCAGAGGCTCTGCCGGAAGAATTGACCCGTGATGATCTGGGGGGATTTCCTGAGGTCTCCGAGGTCGACGTCGTCCGTCACTTCACCCGCCTTTCGACCTGGAATTATGGGGTGGATAGCGGCTTTTACCCGTTGGGAAGCTGTACGATGAAGTACAATCCCAAGATCAATGAAACCGTCGCCCGCCTGCCCGGTCTGACCGGCTGTCATCCCCATACACCGGAACGGTTGAGCCAGGGTTCATTAAAGCTGATGTACGATCTGCAGGGTGCGCTGGCAGAGGTCTCCGGTTTTGATCATGTGACCCTGCAGCCGGCTGCAGGGGCGCACGGTGAGCTTGCCGGTCTGCTGATGATCCGTGCCTGGCACGAAGCACAGGGAAACTCGCGCAAGAAGGTGTTGATCCCCGATACGGCGCATGGAACAAATCCGGCGACGGCCGCATTGTGCGGTTATCAGGTGGTGCCGATCGCCTCGGGCGGATCGGGGGTTCTGACCGCAGAAACGGTTGCCGAGTATATGGATAAAGATGTTGCGGCGCTGATGGTCACCAACCCGAACACGCTTGGCCTGTTCGAATCTGATATCCGTGAAATCTGCGACATCGTTCATGCCGGTGGTGGCATGGTCTACTGTGACGGGGCCAATCTGAACGCCCTGATGGGCATCGCTCGTCCCGGTGATATGGGGATCGACGTGATGCACTTCAACCTGCATAAGACCTTTTCCACACCACACGGTGGAGGGGGGCCCGGCGCAGGCCCGGTTGGGATTACTCGGAAGCTCGAACCCTTCCTGCCGAAGCCGGTGGTGGTTAAAGACGGAGAATCTTATCGACTTGACAGCGATCGTCCCTTGACCATCGGTCGCATGCGTTCATTTCATGGCAACTTTGGTGTTCTGGTCCGGGCCTGGGCCTACATTCTCACCATGGGCAGCGGCGGACTCAAGCGGGTCTCGCAGATGGCGGTTCTGAATGCGAATTACATCCGGGCCCGGCTTGAAGGGAGCTATCACTTGCCACAACCGCATCGTTCGCTGCACGAAGTGGTCTTTTCCGACAAGAACCTCGGTGGGGATTGTCATACCATCGATGTCGCCAAGCGTCTGCTCGATTACGGATATCATCCTCCGACCATCTATTTCCCTCTGGTCGTGCAGGGCGCTATCATGATTGAACCGACAGAGACCGAGAGCAGGGAGATTCTGGACGAATTCTGTGACGCCATGATCTCTATTGCGCGTGAAGCGAAAGAACAGCCAGAATTGCTGCACGATGCCCCGGTGACCACGGTTCTTGGTCGACTTGATGAAACCGCAGCGGCTCGGCAGCCGTGTCTCTGTTTTATTCCTGAGCAGGGAAATAAGTAGCTGAACCGGTCTTGCCGCGCTGCTTTAGCGCCGGGCAGTGATGCGGCAGGACCGGAGTGATTGCCAACGCTGAAAGAACAATCAGATGGACTCGATTCGGGAACTCTACAGAATAGGATTTGGTCCTTCCAGCAGCCACACCATGGGGCCGGGGAGGGCGGCGGAGCGCTTCCTCAGCTGGATTCCAGATGCTGCGAGTTACCGGGTTACACTCTTCGGCAGCCTGGCAGCCACCGGTCGCGGTCATCAGACCGATAAGGTTCTGGAAACTCTCTTTCGCAACAGAGTGATGACCTTGCTCTGGATGCCGGAGGAAGAACTCCCCTGCCATCCGAATGGCCTGCTTTTCGAGGCTTTGGACAAGCAGGGCGTGTTGATCAGGCGCTGGGAGGTCTACAGTATTGGCGGTGGAGCTCTGTACGACCCTACAAGCCGCGACGCTGTGTTGGAGATCAATGGCCTTGAAACCATGGACCAGCTTTTGGAGCGCTGCGAAAAATCTGGTGAGTCGTTCTGGGAAATTCAGGCCAATCTTGAGGGTAAGGAGATCTGGTCCTTTCTCGATAAGGTCTGGTTCTCCATGGGTGACGCACTTAAGCGGGGTTTGGGCGCAGAAGGGGTGTTGCCCGGGGGGCTGGGGTTGGCTCGCAAGGCCCGGTCCTATTATCGCAAAGCTGCTCTTTATGGGCAGGAATTCAAACAGAACAGTCTGCTGGCGGCTTATGCCCTGGCTGTTTCAGAGGAGAACGCTGCAGGGGGTGAGATTGTCACTGCACCGACTTGTGGTGCCTCCGGGGTGTTGCCTGCGGTCCTGCGCCATCTCAATGAAACATTGAAGTGCGACCGCAAAGAGATTTTGCGCGCTCTGGCGACCGCCGGACTGATCGGTAATCTGGTCAAGCATAATGCCTCCATCTCAGGGGCCGAAGTCGGCTGCCAGGGCGAAATCGGTACGGCCTGTGCCATGGCTGCGGCGGCGGCAACACAGCTCTTTGGCGGGTCGGTCCGCCAGATCGAATATGCCGCCGAGATGGGTTTGGAACATCACCTCGGCTTGACCTGTGACCCGGTGCAGGGTCTGGTCCAGATCCCCTGTATCGAGCGCAATGCCCATGCTGCCACCCGGGCGATGAGCTGTTGTCACTTTGCCCTGCTCTCTGACGGTGGGCACAAAATAAGTTTTGATGAGATCGTCGCGGTCATGAAGGAGACCGGTCAGGCGTTGCCTTCAATTTATCGGGAAACTGCGGGTGGCGGGATCGCTCAGGCGTATCGTCAGCGACAGCGTTAGTCTTTATTCCGAATTCAGCGACTCGATGGTTCGGAGTCTGCATAGGTCATTCCGGCTCTGACTCATAGTTCCAGTGAACAACCTGCAGAGGCGAAAAAGAACCGCTCTCCAAGGTGTGCTGCAAGTTTTGCTGCTTGTGGCAATCCCGTGCAATGTGCCGCTCCCAGCTTTTTGATCTGATAGTTGTCCAGTTGTTCAAGCGTTATCTGGAGCTGTCTGTCATCACAGAACATCAAATGTGTCCCACCGATAACAGCATGGAGTTCATGCTCCCCGGTCAGGTTGAGAGTATGTTTCAGGATGTTGATCAGCCCGGCGTGAGCGCATCCCAGCAGAACGGAAAGCCCTTTATCTGTCCTGATCAGCAGGGAAAGATCATCTGCAAGCGGGTCGGGGATCAGTCCGCCGTCTTTATCAGTACAGCAGAGCCTGTGATCTCCTCTTTCAAAACCTGTCAGTCGAGGAATTTCTCCGGTAATCGTCAGCTCCGGGGTCAACTCAACCGCTTCCCTGTCGAAATGAAAGCGCGCCCCTAACTGTTCCAGTTCTTTTTGACGGTGAGGAACGCCGATCTCCCGTTGTTCTGTTTCGCTGATGCTGAAACGTGGAGTGAACAGTCCAGGGTGGGCATAGACATCGATCGGACCGGTCAGCTCCAGAACTTTTTTTAACCCTCCGGCATGATCATAATGCCCATGACTGATGATGATTCCCCGCAGTTCTTTCAGGTTCAGGCCCAGGAGCTTCGCATTGGTTATGATCCCGAGGCCACTTCCCGTGTCGAACAGGTAGTTTCCCTGCGTGGTCGCCAGATGGCAGGCTAGGCCATGCTCGCCGATCAACCCAAGGGGTCCTCCAACACTGTTTTCGCAAACGACGGTCAGACGGGTGCTCATGGCTTCCCGCTTGTGTTGGCGGTCGTTAGAGAACCGCGCTCTTGTTGATGGAACCTGGTGACCAGATCTTGAAGAAGAGCGTCTCTTTTCTCGCGTGGCAAACGGGAGATGGCTTCGCAGCGTTGATAAAAAGCAGGAAAGTCGTTGTTCTCCTGTTCCATGACCAGCCTGAACGCGGGAACCCACTGGTGGTAGGTGCTGACTGAGGCGAACTTGGCATTATTCAGGACTTTAAACCATCGGTCGTAGCCGCCATATCCGTTCCAACCGTCCCGAAGTGCTGCATATCGCTGCCGTAAGTCAGAAAAAATGGCCTCCTTTCCGACCCGTTTTTCCTGGTCAGGCATCTCGCTGTCGTAGATTTTCTTCAGCTTCTGGCGCGCCCCGGCCGTCAATTCAAGAAACTGTTTTTCATGCTCCAGCCTGAGTGCATACTCTGCTTTCTCCTGTTCATCGCCAAAACGATCAAGCCAGAGTTTGACGCCGTAAAGTTCAACTGCTGTCGCAAACGATTCATTAAAGGCAGAATCGTCTGCAACATAGAGTTTCTGATGGGCCAGTTCGTGAAAAATTAATCGGGCCACCGAACTGGTTGACCATTGACTGAAGGAACTGAGCGCGGGATCGTCAAACCAGTTGAGGGTTGAATAGGCAGGGACTCCCGAAACGGTTATATCGTAGCCTTCACCTTGTAGATGCTTGGCAAATTCCTGAGCTTTTTCCAGGTCAAAGTATCCTCGATAGCTGATACATCCGGCAAAAGGGAAGCACCATTCCAGAGGTTCCAGGGAGAGCTCCGGGGTCGCAACGACGTTCCAGACGACGTAAGGACGGTTCAGTTCAACGTAGCTCTGGTAACTGCCGTTCTCAGGGAGATTGAGACGATCGCTGGCAAAGTGCCTGATCCAGGCAATATTTTTAAGTCTGGTACGGAGTTCTTCGGGGGTGCTCTGATTGGCAATCAGGTCGGGGATCGATTTTCGCTCGGCCATGACCTTCATATGTCCGCCTGCTGTGTGCAGGTAATAATTGAAATCGCTGCAGGCGATTAAGGTTCCGAACCCGACCAAACTGACCAGAAAAAACAGCAGCAGTCGTCGCCGTAAGATCTGGGGAGCTCTTGAATTATTCGTTGGTCCGGTCATAATCAACCGACATTGAAATGGCGTTTAGTAGAATCCTGGAGTTTGCTGGCAGCGCGGAACGCTTCACGGAGCAAATCCTGCTCGTTTTTCGTCAAGGCATATGGGTCAAGGTAGTGGGACGGGGGGAGTCCCTGGTCAACCTGGTCGATTTCATTCCGCAGCCGCAGATAGGTGAAGGCTTCAAGGGCCGCTTTGATATGTTCAGCGGTCTCCTGGGTGAAGACGTTCAGTTTAACCAGTTCTTCAAGGCGTTCAATGGTTGTTGTAGCATCAATCTGCTTCTCGAGAAGGAACATGCGGATACAGTCGACAATAAAAATACTGCCTGTCTGTTTCAGTGACAGCTTCCCTTTGTTCGGTTCGTCTTTCTCCAACATAAAGCGGCCGAGCAATCCGACGGGAACCTTGTGTTTGAAGTCGAGTTCCATCATGTAGTAGAGAAAGAGGGGCATTTTTCTGATCTGTTGATGAACTATTTCGCGCAGGTCCTGACAGAGGGATGGTTCGCCAACCAGCGGCATGAAGTCAAAGAAGATGGTCGAATAGCGGACTTTCTGCGGCTCGGGGGTGTTGATCCAGTCGGCGATGCGAGCCTGCCATTCCCTGAGGCGGCCGCGCCAGAGGGGATTGTTGGCCATCACTTTCCCTTTGCAGAGGCTGTAACCAATCTGGTCATAAGCTTCTACCAGTCTTTCCGAAAAGGGGATAAAGAAGGCATCGACTTCTTTCAGGCGTTCGTCAGGGAAGTTTTCATAGATGAAGCCATTGTCCTGATCCGGACCAAGCAGCATCTCCTTTCGCCCGCCACTGCCCATGATGATAAAGCAGTATTTGATATCGGGAGGCGTCATCCCCTGTTGCTTCATCTCATCAAGAATGATTTCAAATCCGCGTCGCAAGATACAGTGGTGAATGTAGGAGAGAATCTCCATCGTTTCAAATGGTGAACGTGTTTCACTCATCAAGGCTTTGGCCACTTTGACGATTTCTTCTTTGGCCCGGGTCAGGTTATCAATTGATTTTGCTTCTTTAACACTTCCGACCAGCAGCATCGATTTCTGACTGCGGTATTTCATCAGGTCCTGAAGGGTAACGATTCCGACGAGTTCCCCCTGACTCACCACCGGGAGATGTTTGATCTTGTGCCCCATCATGAAGGTGGTGGCTTCATACATGTAGGTTTCCGGCGTCATGGAAAAAGGGTTCGGCGTCATGACGTCGGAGGCTTTAGGTGTCGGAATCTCTGCGGAGTCACGGGCAAGAACCTTCGACACCAAGTCTCGTTCAGTGACGATTCCGATGATGTGACGTCCTTCATCGCAGACGAGCAGGGCGCCGATCCCTCGCTGTGTCATACGGAGAGCAATCTCTCTGACGGGAGCGTCCGGGGTGCAGATTTCTGCAGGGGCAGACATGATCTCGGAAAGGCGCTTCTTGAAGGGATAGGCTTCCATCTGGGTCAGAGCTTTTTCGCTGTGATCGCTGACCATGTCTGAATAGAGGCTTCGAACGCGTGAGAAAATTGCCTTGGTGAAGTATTCGGAAAGCAGGGGGTGTTTTTTTGCCGCCTTTGCCAGCAGCTCTTCAGGAATCAGATAGCACTCGGTCTCTTTGACAGTACGTGCACCGGCAGTATATTCCTCTTTGGTGAAGACCGGAGTTCCTCCAAAGAAGGCCCCCTCTTTGCGATAATCAACGACCATCTCTACGCCACCGGGGGTCAGAGCGACGATTTCAACCAATCCCTCTTTAATAACATAGAGGTAGCCGGTTGGCGGATCATGTTGATTGAAAATATGTGTATGTGCCGGAAACTTTTTGACGATGGCAGACTGGTTGAACTCAGAAAAAATCTCTTCGGGGAGATGAGAGAAGGGTTCCGTATCTTTTAATCGCTTGATCAGTCCCATTGCTTGCCCGTGTCCTTTGCAGGTTTCCGATGCGGCCTACAAAGACCTTCCGTTCGAAAGGTCTTATCCTGTATCTTGTGGATATTATCACAAGAATGGTG
>Ga0102946_1000189_pt1 | contig 21548 bp, 20 predicted proteins | sample SalPon2A_A_D1_MG_FD_78209 | JGI IMG/M metagenome (GOLD analysis project Ga0102946, IMG submission 78209) | Soil microbial communities from South San Francisco under conditions of wetland restoration - Salt Pond MetaG R2A_A_D1_MG | ecosystem: Environmental > Terrestrial > Soil > Wetlands | place... | reverse complement strand
TGCCCGCCCGGCCCGGACGAGCGACTCGCCCGCAGCTCGACCTCACCCAGCGGGATCGAGAGCGAAGCATCGATTCTCAGCGCATCGGCCACAGCGTCAACGTACCCTTTGCGCACCTTGAGCGAAGGCGTTGGGAAACCCATCGACGACATCGCCCCCTCTCGCCGGGCTCGGTGGTCGCTCTGGCTGAAACCGTCCTACTGGCACACCACCGCGGACCCCGGGACGAACACCTCGACGGCGACCACCAGCTGGATTCACGCCTTCGACACGGGTGATCGGAGCGCGCCCGCACCGTGGGCGGGCACGGGTCACGGCCGCGGCGCGATCGCCGTCGCGCACGGCGCCATCTGGGTCGCGAATCGCGCCAGCCGGACGGTCGCGAGGCTCGACCCCGACTCCCTGAAGATGAGCGCAATCCAGAGGTTTCGCAAGCGGCCCGTCGCGATCGCCGCCGGACCCGATGCGATCTGGGCGGCGGGGGCGAACGGATGGCTCTGGCGCATCTGGCCGGATGGCCGACGGGCGGAGGGGCTCGCACGGCTCGGCCGGGGGGCCGCCGACATCGCCGTCGCGGATGAGATGGCCTGGGTGCTGCGCAGAAACGGGCGAGTCGCGGGAATCGAGCTGGCAAGCGGGGAGATCGCAGCGGAAGGCAGGGTCCCTCGCGGAGCGGCCCACATGACCGCCCACGGCGGCGCGCTCTGGATCTCGTGTCGCCGCGGCCGGGCCCTGGTGCTCTTCGATCCGCAGGCCGGACGCACGACCGCCGAGATCCCACTCCCCCAACGAATCAGATGCCTGGCCATAGCCGGCGACACGCTGTACGCGGGCTGTGCCCGCCACCGCTCTCCTGGCCGCGGGTGGCTGTACGCAATCGACAGCCGTCTCCACCAGGTGATCTCGACCGCCGAGCTCCCCGGCCAGCCCAGAGCGATCGCCGCCGATGGCAGCGAGATCTGGATCGCCTGCGGGAAGGGCCTAGAACGTGAGGGCAAGATCCTCCGCGTCGACCCGGGCAGCGGTCAGGCGAGCGAGTGGCGGACCACCGACTGGACCGTCGGCAGCCTCGCGCTCAGCGACGGCGCTCTGCTGGCCTCGATGAGCATCGAGGTCCCGGTCCCGGTCGTCGGCCCTCACTTCGGTGGCGCCGTCGGCGGTGGTGGCTGCGGGGATGGTGGCGGTGGGGGCGGGAACTGACAAGGCACCCTCGGCCGCTCAGGCCAGGGCGTCGATCTTGCTTGCCAGCTCGAAGTCGACGGCGGTGACGCCGCCGTCGGAGTGGGTGCAGAGGGAGACCGTGACGGTGTCCCAGGAGATCTCGAGATCGGGGTGATGGTTCATCTCCTCGGCCGGGCCGAGGAGACTCTGGACGAAGTTGACAGAGCCGACGAAGTCGCCGCGCTTGAAGCTCTTTGCGATCGCCTTGCCCTGCCGCTCCCAGCCGGGGTGCTCAGCCAGGCGGGCCTCGATTTCCGCGTCCTCCATCGGAGCCATGCCCCCATGCTTCCACAAATCGGACTGTTCAAACTATGACGGTAGACATCGCAATGGGCCATTCGGCCCACGGCGCTCAACCGCCGATCGGGGCCCGCGGGTTTGAGCCGTAGAAGATCAGCGTGCCGAGCATGCCGACGATGTGCACCATGATGATGTTGACGACCATCGATTTGGCCGTCGCCGTGCCCACCCCGACCGGCCCGCCGGACGCCGTGTAGCCGTAGTAGCAGCCAACCAGCACGATGATCGTCGCCATCACCATCCCCTTGGCGAGGCTGAATAAGACGTCGACGTAGTCCTGGAAGGTCCAGAAGATCAGCAGGTAACCGCCTGATGAGACATCGCCGACCTGCTCGACCACGGCGATGTAGCTGGAGAAGTAGGCGACCCCGACGCCGACCAGGAAGAGGAAGGGCAACGCGATCCAGGCGCCGAGCAGGCGCGTGGCGGCGAGGAAGGTGACCGGTTCGATGCCCATCACCTCGAGCGCGTCGATCTCGTCGGAGATCCGCATCGCTCCCAGCTCGGCGACAATCCCGGTGCCGACCTTGGCCGAGAGGATGTAGCCGAAGGCGTACGGGATCCCCTCGCGCAGGTCGCAGTAGGCGGAGAAGATGCCGGCGTTCGAGGGCGCGCCGATCGAGCGGCTGAAGTAGGCGCCGATCACGCCGCAGTTGAGGCCGAGGATGAAGACGAAGGCCCAGATGATCAGCGCCGAGCCGAGGACCAGGATCCCCGCCTGGCGCAGGCTCTCGCCGAAGAACTGGAAGACGCGGCCCGAGTAGACCAGCCCGGCGACGCGCGAGCCGAAGCGGGCGATCTCGCCGAGGGAGTCGATCCAGCCACGGGGGACGTCGAGCCAGCCGGTCACGCGGTCGCCCTCACCGGATCGTCTGCAGTTCGGGATTGGAGGCGAGCAGGATGGCGGTGAACATGTAGAGGAAGAAGAACACGGCGAGGAAGGCGATCACCACCGCCTGGTTGACCGCGCGCCCGACCCCTGCGGGACCGCCGGAAGCGGTCATCCCCTTGTAGCAACAGACGACGGCGATGATGCCGCCGAACAGCGTGCACATCAGCACCGACCCCCAGAGGTCGGCGATCAGGGCGTTGGTGAAGAGGGTCGCGAAGAAGCCACCGAGCGGCTCCCCGTAGAGCAGCGAGGCGGCCATGCCGGCGGTGATGCCGAAGACGATCGCGAAGATGTCGAGCAGGCCGGTGATCACCATCAGCGCGAGGAAGCGCGGCACGACGAGGTTCTTGATCGGGTCGACGCCGAGCACCTGTAGGGCGTCGAGCTCCTCGCGGATCTTGCGCGCGCCGAGGTCCGCGGTGATCGCGGTGCCGGCGACGCCGGCGACGACCGCGGCGGTGACGATCGGCCCGATGAAGCGCACCGCGGTGACGACGAAGAAGCCGCCGAGCCGGTCGAGCGTTCCGAACAGGTCGAGGATGCCGGCGGCCTGCAGGCCCGGCGCCCCGAAGCAAAGGGCAAAGGTCGAGATCGTCATCGGAAACCAGGAGAGCTTGAGCACGAAGAGGAACTGGCCGACCAGCTCCTCGCCGTAGGGGTACGGCGGCCGCACGATCGAGGCCAGCGTCTTCGCGGTCAGGATCATCATCTCCCCGACCTCTTCGAAGAACGTCTTCGCGGGCAGCAGCGCCCGCACTATCGTCTCTGCCGCCACGCTTTCCCCCCTCGCGCCACCCTGCGGCCACAGTAGTCGAGCGACCGTTTAGGGCGGGTTAACCGAAGATGTCGTATCGGTTAAGCGCCGCGCCCGGGCTATGGCGTCAAGACAATCTTCAGCGCCTCGCGGTTGTCGTAGAGCTCGTAGGCCTCGGTCGCCTGGTCGAGCTTCATCCGGTGGGTGACGAGCGGGGCCGGGTCGAGCTTGCCCGCCTCGAGCAGGCCGAGCACGCGGTCGACGTGGGCGATCACGTTGGCGAGGCCGAGCCGCAGGGTCACACCCTTGAGCCAGGCGAGGCCGAGCGGCGCCTCGCCCTTGCCGGCGTAGGCGCCGATGCCGGAGACGACGCCGGCGTCGCGCACGAGGCTGACCGCCATCGCCAGCGGGGCCGGGTCACCGACCGCGTCGACGACGACATCGACGCCGCGGCCCTCGGTCTCGCCACGCACCGCGCGCTTCGGCTCCTGCTCGGTCAGGTGCAGCGGCACCGCGCCGAAGCGCTCGGCCATCGCCAGCCGCTCCGCAACGCTGTCGATCGCGAAGACCCTCGCTGCCCCCGCGGCGAACGCAGCCTGTACGGCGCAGAGCCCGACCGGCCCGAGGCCGAGCACGGCGACGCTGTCGCCGGCCCGCATCCCCGCGTGGGCGATCGCGTGGTAGCCGGTCCCCATCACGTCACCGGCGAACAGCGCCACCTCGTCGGACATCCCCTCGGGGACCCGCCGCAGGGTCAGGTTGGCACGCGGCACGAGCAGGCGCTCGGCCTGGGCGCCCTGCAGATCGCCGAGGTGGGAGCCGTGGCCGAAGGTCTGGCCGTTCTCGCAGCGGTGGTAGTCGCTGCGCAGGCAGGCGGCGCAGGTCGCGCAGGCGGTGTGGAAGCAGCCGAGCACGCGGTCGCCGGCGGCGACCCGCTCGACGCCGGCGCCGGCGTCGAGCACCGTGCCGACGAACTCGTGGCCGATCGTGAACCCAGGCTCGACCGGCACGCGGCCGTGGTAGATGTGCAGGTCGGAGCCGCAGATCCCGCTGGCGTCGATCTGCACGAGCGCATCGTCGGCGGCGACGATCTCCGGATCGGCCTTCTCCTCGATCCGCACCTCGCCGGGGGCTTGAAAGGTGACCGCGCGCATCGGCGCGAACCGTACTCGACCGCGGCTCAGCCGACGCTGACGCCGGCGACCTGGAAGCGGCCCGAGTCGGCGCCCGGGCTGGCGGTCTCGGCGATCCGCGCTTCCAAGGCCAACTCGCGCTCGAAGTCGGCCTCCTCGCCGTGGCGGAAGGAGACGTCCTTGCCCTCGAGCAGCTCGATGAAGACCTCGACGAAGCGCGCGTCGAGCTGCTTGCCGGCGACCCGGCGCAGCTCCTGGATCGCCTCGTAGCTGGAAGTCGGCGTGCGGTAGGAGTCGCGCGCCGTCATCACGTCGTAGGTATCGGCGACCGAGATGATCCGCGCCAGCGCGGGGATGTCGTCGCCTTCGAGCCCGCGCGGATAGCCCTTGCCGTCGATCCGCTCGTGGTGGGCGAGGATGATCTCCGCCACCGGGCCGTAGCCGTCGAGCGAGGAGACGACGCGGGCGCCCTGCTGCGGGTGGCGGCGGATCAGCATCCAGTCTTCGTCGGTGAGCGGCACGTTGGCCTTGAGGATCCGGTCGGGCAGGATGAACTTGCCGATGTCATGCAGCAGCGCCGCGATGTGGACGAGCTCCTCTTCGCGCTTGGAGAGGCCGGCGCGCTGGGCGATCGCACGCGAGTAGCGGGCGACGGCGGCGCTGTGGCGGGCGGTCATCTGGTCCCGCAGGTCGAGCGTGCGGAGCAGGGCGCTCAACATCCCGACCTGGAAGCTGGCCAGCTGGTTCGTGCGCACCTCGAGCTCGCGTGCGCGCTCTTGCGAGAGCAGGAGCGCGCCGAGCAGGTACTGGAAGGTGATCAGGACGATGCCGAAGAGGGCGACGCCGGCGATCCCGATCGCCTGGTAGACGAAGGCGACCCCGACCGCCATCAGCGCGGCCGCCAGCTCGGATGGCAGCACCGGGAAGAGGACGGTGCGCACCTTCTCGACGAACGAGCTGCCCTCCAGGTAGCACGTGTAGACCCCCGTCATCGTGAAGTTGATCGCCAGAGCGAGGAGGAAGACGCCGAAGACGAGCGGATAGTAGGAAGGGTCGGCGGCCGTGACTCCGAGCGCGTCGATCGTCTCGTTGAAGGCGAGCCCGCCGATCAGCGGAAAGGCCGCATAGGTGAGGAGGTTGTTGAGCAGGTCGTGAGGCGCGTCCCGCCAGCGGATCCAGCCGGCGAGGATCGTCAACACCCCGATCAGCGCGGCGGGCAGGCCGCCGAGGAAAACCATCGCGAGGACAAGGGCCAGGAAGCTGCCCGAGGTCTTCAGGCGTGAGGCGGTTTCGATCGCAGTCAGGTCGCTGAAGACGGAGAAGCCGAGCAGGATGCCGAACAGCGCCAGGTCCCAGTCCGCCAGCGGCGCGCGCAGCACGCAGACGGCAGCGACCGCGACGAGCAGCACGAGCTCGAAGATGATGACTCGGGATGTGGGGCGCTCGACTGGCATCGCTTTCGGCGGCGCACGCACCGCGCCGGACGACCGGATGGACTTCCGCGTGGAAGCGCGGTTCCCTGCGATCGGCGACCTGCGAGGCGCATTCATGCGTCTTGCCTGCAAACACCGTAGACGGTCGCACCAAGCGTCACAAGAGGGTTCGGTCTTTGGCCAGGAGCTTGCAGGGCGGGGCCGCGACGTCCGCAGCCGGCCCTAAAAAGCGCAAAGGCACCCACTGGGTGCCTTCGAGCCCTAAAGACGAACGCTATAAAGCGTTTCGTAAATTGAAGTTCTTAGCGACGCCAACCCATGAGAAATCCTTTCGTCGAAGCCCTGTGCGGGGGATATCTCGCGCAAGTTCCGGCGAGACGAATCAAACTGCTGGCAAGTTTGTAGCACAACTTGTCGAAAACCTGTGCATCTGCAACGAAACTTGTGCAATAAACCCGTGGGGCTTTCAGACAAATAATGGGTAGCCCACGCCTGCGAGACCCCCTGCGACGCCCGGCATTCCGCCGCCTGGCGCTCTCCTACGCCGTCAACGAGATGGGTGACTGGCTGGGGATCATCGCCCTCTCGGTGCTCGTCTTCGAGCGCACCGACAGCGCCCTGGCGACGGCGCTGCTCTTCATCGGGACCGGCTTCCTGCCGGCCCTGCTGACGCCTTTCTTCGTCGCCCGCTTCGAGCGGCCGCCGCCGCGCTTCGTGCTGCCGGCGGTCTACGCGACCGAGGCGCTCGCCTTCGGCGCCCTGGCGCTGCTCGCCGACAACTTCTCGCTGCCGCTGATCGTCGCCGTCGCCGCGCTCGACGGCGCTCTGGCGCTGACCGCGAAAACCTTGACCCGCGCGGTCACCGCGGCGATGCTCGAGCCCAAGGGCGAGCTGCGCGCCGGCAACGCGGTGCTCAACATCGCCTTCACCGGGGGCGCCGCCGTCGGCCCGGCGCTGGCGGGCGCCGCCGTCGCCGCGCTCGGGGTGCAGTCGGCGCTGCTGCTCGACGCCATCTCCTTCTACCTGATCGCCTGCCTCCTGCTGACCGCCGGGCACCTGCCGCAGGCCGAGGCCGAGCCGGGCAGGCTGCGGGACCAGGTCCGCGCCGGGCTCGGCTACATCCGCGGGCAGGCGACGTTGCGGCGGCTGTTGAGCGCGCAGGCCGGGGCGCTCGTCTTCTTCTCCCTGGTCGTGCCGATCGAGGTGATCTACGCGAAGGAGACGCTGGACGCGGGCGACGCCGGCTACGGCCTGTTGCTGGCCAGCTGGGGGGCGGGGATGGTTCTCGGCAGCGGCGTCTTCGCCACCCTGCGGCGGGCCCCGCTGCCCATCCTGCTCTTCTTCAGCACGGTGGCGATCGGCACCGGCTATCTCGGCATGGCCCTGGCGCAGGGACTGGCCGTCGCCTGCGCGGCCTCGGTCGTCGGCGGGATCGGCAACGGCGTGCAGTGGGTGGCCCTGATCAGCGCCGTGCAGGAGCTGACGGTGCAACGGATGCAGGCCCGGGTGGTGGGCACGCTCGAATCGATCGCCTCGGCGGCGCCCGGCCTCGGCTACGTGCTCGGCGGCCTGATCGCGACCCAGTGGAGCCCGCGCGGGGCCTTCTTCGCCGCCGCGGGCGGCGTAGCCGTGATCGTCGCGGTCTCCGTGCCGATCCTGGGCAGGAACTGGGCCGCCGACGGCGCAAAAGAACTTTCGGGGACCGTTGACGCCGCCGAGGAGATTATGGTGGAGTTAATTCCCGCAGAGGCCCTGTCCAGTCCAAAAGGGAGGTCGTGACGTGAGGAAGCTGCAGGCAGCGCTGGTGGTCGTCGCTCTGATGGTGGTCGCTGCAGCGCTCTCATCCTGCGGCAGCTCGGGAGGCAAAGAAGGCGGCACGCTGACCGGCAGCTTCGCGTCGTTCCCGGAACTCGATCCGAACATCGCCTACACCGCCGAAGGGCTGACCGCGATGTACGGCACCTACCTGCCTCTGCTCACCTATGCCCATGCCGACGGCGAGGAGGGCACCGAAGTCGTGCCCGCCCTGGTCGAAAACCTGCCCGAGATCAGCAAAGACGGCAAGACCTACACGATGACCTTGCGCAAAGGCCTCAAATACTCCGACGGCGCGCCCGTCAAGGCGTCGGACTTCCCGGCCTCGATCGAACGCATGCTCAAGCTCAACTCCTACGGCACGCCCTTCTACACGGACATCGTCGGCGCCGAAGAGTTCGCCGAAACCAAGAGCGGCGGGATCCCAGGGATCGAAGCCGACGACCAGAGCGGCAAGATCGTCATCCGCCTTACCCGGCCGCGCGGCACCTTCGTCCAGGAGCTGGCACTCCTCTACGCCGCGGTCCTTCCCGCCGGCACGCCGGCCAAGAACCTGACCGCCGACCCGCCGCCGGCGAACGGGCCCTACGAGATCGTCGAGGTCGAAAAGGGCCGCGGCTGGTCCTACACGCGCAACCCGCAGTGGGAGAAGAGCAATGCGGCCCGGATCCCGGAGGTGCCCAGCGGCCATGTCGACAAGATCGACATCTCGGTCGTCCGCAACAGCGCGACGCAGGTCAACGAAATCGAACGCGACAAGGCCGACTGGATGCAGACGAACGTCCCGGCCGACCTATACAACAAAGTCAAGGATCGCTACGAGGGCACCCAGTTCCGCGTCGAGCGCCCGATCAACATCTACTTCTTCTGGATCAACGTCACCCGGCCGCCCTTCGACGACCTGAAGGTGCGCCAAGCCGTCAACTACGCCGTCGACTCGGCAGCGCTGGAACGGATCTACTCGGGCGCCCTCGCCGCGGCGCACCAGGTCCTGCCCGAAGGCATGCCCGGCCACGAGCCCTTCAACCTCTACCCGCACGACATGGCGAAGGCGAAGAGCCTGCTCGAGGAAGCCGACCCCCCCGACCGCGAGATCACGGTCTGGACCGACAACGAAAGCCCTGCTGACGAGGCCGGCGCCTACTACGCGAACGTGCTCGAAGAGCTCGGCTTCGACGTCACCCTGAAGACGATCAGCGCCGACGTCTACTTCCAGTTGATCAGCAATCCCTCGACCGCGAACCTGGATACCGGTTGGGCCAACTGGTTCTCCGAATACCCCCACCCGAACGCCTACTTCGAACCCAACTTCTCGGGCGAAAGCATTGGCAGCACCAACCTCTCAAACACCGACGTGCCGAAGCTGAACGAGAAAATCGCGAAGCTCGGCGAAGAACCGCTCGGCTCCCGACAGGAAGACGAATACGCCGCGATGGACCGCGAAGTCATGGAACTGGCGCCCTGGGTGCCCTACGGGACGAACACAGTCTCGACCTTCGTCTCCAGCGAAATCGAACTCGACGACGTGATCTTCAACCCGATCTTCGGCCAGGACCTGACGAGCTTCCAGCTCAAGTAGATGGATGGCCGCAGTCCCTGGTATCTGGCGTACCGGCGACTGCGGCACAACCGGGTCGCGCTGGGCTTCGGCGCGCTCCTCGCCGCGATCGTCGTCTTCGTCGTAGCGGCACCTCTCTGGGCCGACCACGTCGCCGGCACGGGGCCAAACGCCACGCACACGACCGAGAGGGTCGAGGTCGACGGTGAACCCCGCGAAGTCGTCAACCGCGAGGGCGAGCCGGTCGGGCCGCTCTGGCTCGGCGCCGGCGGCAAGTTCTTCCTCGGCGCCGACGGCCGGCTCGGCCGCGATGAGATGGTGCGGCTGATGTACGGCGGGCGCACCTCGCTGTTCATCGGCGTCGTCGCAGCCTCGATCACCGTTCTGCTGGCGACGATCCTCGGGCTGCTGGCGGGTTACTACGGGGGGCGGATCGATGGTCTGATCGCGCGTGCGCTGGATGTGGTCTGGGCGTTCCCGGTGACGCTGCTGGGCGCCGCCCTCGGTCTTGCGCTGGCGACCGGGGGGCTCGGCATCGGGCCGCTGCAGATCTCAGGGGAATCGCTCTGGATCCCGATCCTGATCATCGGCGTGGTGTACACGCCATACGTGACGCGGCCGCTGCGCGGTCAGGTTCTGGCGCTGCGCGAAAAGGAGTTCGTCGAAGCGGCCGTCTCGCAGGGGTCCGGCCCGCTGCGCGTGATGTTCGGTGAGCTGCTGCCCAATCTGCTCTCGACGATCATCGTCTTCTTTGCGATCAGCGTAGCCAACACGATGCTGCTCGAGTCGATGCTCTCCTTCCTCGGCGTCGGCGTGCAGCCGCCGAACACGTCGTGGGGGACGATGATCGCCGACGGCTTCGAGCTGATCACCAGCGCGCCGCTCCTCACCGTCATCCCCGGGGCGATGCTGCTGCTGACGGTGCTCTCCGTCAACGTCTTCGCCGACGGCCTGCGCGACGCGCTCGATCCCCGGGCCAAACTGCGCCTCGAGGCGCACGCCGGGAAAGCCGAGCCCGAGGGGACCGCGATCTGATGGCGCACTTCGCAATCAGGCGCCTGGCCGGGATGATCGCCGTGCTGTTCGCGGTCTCGGTCCTCGTCTTCGCGATCTTCAACGTGATCCCCAGCGCCGACCCTGCCCGGCAGCTGGCGGGCAGGTCCGCAAACCCGCAGCTGATCGCCAGCATCACCAAGGAATGGGGCTTCGACGATCCCCTCCCTCGGCAGTACCTGACGATGATGGAGAACATCCTCACCGGGAAGGTGGTCTCCTACGAAACGAGAGAAAACGTCGACGAGCGGATCGTCGAAGGGATCCCGGCGACGTTCTCGCTGTGCATCGGCGCCGCCGTGATCTGGATGTTCTTCGGCATCCTCTTCGGCTACCTCTCGGCCGTGCGGGCGGGCGGGCTGCTGGATCGGGCGCTCACCGTGGTCGCGGTGACCGGGATCTCGATCCCGGTTTTCTGGCTGGCGGCGATCCTGCTCAACTACCTGACGTACAGGCTCGAGCTCTTCCCCTCGGGCTCCTACGTCCCGCTCACCGAGAGCCCGCTCGAGTGGGCCAACCACCTGATCCTGCCCTGGGTGACCCTCGCCGTCATCTTCGTCGGCTTCTACAGCCGCGTGCTGCGCTCGAACATGCTCGACGCGATGAACGAGGACTACGTGCGCACGGCGCGAGCCAAGGGGCTGAGTGAGCGGCGGGTGATGACCCGCCACGTGCTGCGCAACTCACTGGTCCCGATCGTCACCCTCTTCGGGCTCGACTTCGGAGCCCTGCTGGGCGGTGCGATCGTGGTCGAGGGGATCTTCAACATCAACGGCATCGGCCAGTACGCCTACGAATCCCTGATCAACCTCGATCTACCGCCGATCATGGCGATCACGCTCTTCGGCGCCTTCTTCATCGTCCTCTTCAACGCCCTGGTCGACATCGCCTACGCCTACCTCGATCCGCGCGTGAAGCTGGGAGAAACGGCGCAGTGAGTCCGCCGCTGCTCAGCGTGCGCGACCTGCGCGTCGGCTTCGCCACCGAAGGCGGCCTCGTGCAGGCGGTCGACGGCGCCTCCTTCGAGCTTGCGGCGGGTGAGGTGCTGGCGATCGTCGGCGAGTCGGGCTCGGGAAAGAGCGTCACCGCGGAGACGATCATGGGCCTTACGCGCGGCCCAAACACGCGGACCGAGGGCTCGATCGCGCTCGACGGCCGTGAGCTGCTCGACGCCGGCGAGGAGGAGCTGCGCCAGGTCCGCGGCGCGCGGATCGCGATGATCTTCCAGAACCCGATGACCTCGTTCAACCCGGTGTACCGGATCGGCGCCCAGGTGGTCGAGGCGATCCGCGCGCACCGGCCGCAGGTGGGCCGGGAGGAGGCGCGCGAGCACGCGGTGGGGTTGCTCGACGCGGTCGGGATCCCCGATCCGGAGCGCCGCGTCGATCGCTACCCGCACGAGTTCTCCGGCGGGATGCGGCAGCGGGCGATGATCGCGATGGGGCTGGCGCTGGAGCCGGAGATCCTGATCGCCGACGAGCCGACGACGGCGCTCGACGTGACGATCCAGGCCCAGATCCTTGAGCTGCTGCGGCGGCTCAACCGCGAACGCGGGCTGGCGACGATCCTGATCACCCACGACTTCGGCGTCGTCGCCGAGCTCGCCGACCGGGTGCTGGTCATGCACGAAGGCAGGATCGTCGAGCGTGGCTCGCTCGATGACGTCTTCTACGCCAGCAAGGACCCCTACACGCGCAAGCTGCTCGGCTCGGTCGTGCGACTCGATCGCGCGGCGCCATTGCGCCCGGCGCGCCGCGAGCAGCCACTGCTCGAGGTGACCGACCTGGTCAAACACTTCCCGGTCAGGCAGGGACTGCTGTTCGACCGCGAGGTCGACCGCGTGCGCGCCGTCGACGGGGTCAGCTTCAGTGTCGCGCCGGGCGAGACGCTGGGCCTGGTCGGCGAGTCCGGCAGCGGCAAGTCGACGCTCTCGCGTGCGGTGCTGCAGCTGCTGAGGCCGACATCCGGCTCGGTCCGCTTCGGGGGCCGCGAGATCGCCGGCCTCTCGCGCCGGCAGATGCAACCGCTGCGGGCCGAGATGCAGCTGATCTTCCAGGACCCCTACGCCTCGCTCAACCCGCGCAAGCGAGTCGGCCAGATAGTCGGCGAGCCGCTGCGCCTGCATGGCCGCGCATCCGGTGCGGACCTCCGCAGCCAAGCCGGCGAGCTGCTCGAGCGTGTCGGGCTCGCGCCCGAGCACTACAACCGCTACCCGCACGAGTTCTCCGGCGGGCAACGGCAGCGGATCGGGATCGCCCGGGCGCTGGCGCTGCGGCCGAAGCTGATCGTCGCCGACGAGCCGGTCTCGGCTCTGGACGTCTCGATCCGCGCCCAGATCCTGGCCCTGCTCTCCGACCTGCAGGAGGAATTCGGCCTCACCTACGTCTTCGTTGCCCACGACATCGGCGTCGTCCGCCAGGTCTCCGACCGGATCGCGGTCATGCACGAAGGCAGGATCGTCGAGCAGGGGCCCGCCGACCAGGTCTGCGAGCGGCCCGCCAACGCCTACACGCAGACCCTGCTGGCCGCGGTGCCGGTGCCCGACCCGCGCGAGAGCCGCGCCCGTCGGTCATCATCGGCCTCGTGAACCTGCCGCTCGCGCCGCCGCTCAAGCCACAGCTCGCGCTGACCCGCAAAGCGCTGCCCGAGGGCGAGGAGTGGGCTTACGAGCAGAAGCTCGACGGCTTCCGCGCGATCGTCTTCGTCGACGGCGACGAGCCCTACATCCAGTCGCGCGGCGGCAAAGCGCTGGCGCGCTACTTCCCGGAGCTGAGCTTCGCCCCCGGGCGCTACGTGCTCGACGGCGAGCTGGTCATCCGCGACGCCGAGGGCAGGCTCGAATTCGACGCCCTGCAGCAGCGCATCCACCCGGCCGAGTCGCGGATCGCCCTGCTCTCGCGGGAGATCCCTGCGGACTACGTCGCCTTCGACCTGCTTGCCGAGGGCGACGAGGCGCTGCTGGAGACGCCCTTCGGCGAGCGCCGCGAGCGGCTACAGGCATTGGCCGGGTCCATCGGCATCGAGCTGAGCGTGCTCAGCCCCGATGCCGAGCAGGCGGAGGAGTGGCTGCGGCGCACCGAGGGGACGATGGCCAAGCAGCTCGACGCCCACTACATGCCCGGCAAGCGCAAGGGGATGGCCAAGATCAAGCGCGAGCGCGAGATCGACTGCGTCGTGCTCGGCTGGCGGCCGGGAAAAGAGGAGGGCACCGTCGGCTCGCTGATCCTCGGCCTCTACGCCGGCGACGAGCTGCGCCCGGTCGGCCACATCTCGGGCTTCAGCGCCGAAGCGAAACGGGCGATGCCGAAGATGCTGGCGCCGCTGGAGACCGGCGAGCAGGGCACGGCCGAGCCGAGCCGCTGGACCGGCGGCCGCGACCTCGAGTGGGTCGCCCTGCGCCCCGAGCTCGTGATCGAAGTCGGCTACGACCACGCCGCGGCGGGACGCATCCGCCACGGCGCGCGCTTCCGCCGCTTCCGGGACGACAAAGACCCCCGCGAGTGCACGTTCGAGCTGCTGGACGAAGGGTGAGTCAGATGCTGGAGCCGGTCTCGTCGCGCCTGTAGGCGGCGAGCTGGGCGAGCGCCTGGGCGCGGGCCTTCTTGCGCAGTGGCGGTAGCAGGGCGACGAGGGCGCCTTTCGGGCCCAGCGCCTGGCGCGCCCACCGGCCGAAGTCGAACTCGTCGACGTGGTCGGCGATCAGGCCGTCCTCGCCGAAGCGGAAGCTCGCGCGGATGTCATTGACCACCGGGCGGCCGGTCGAGAAGGTGTAGCGGGCGATCCAGTGGGCTGAGCCCGAGGCGTCGCCGGCCTCGTGCTCGTGCAGCTCGACCTTCAGGTCGGTGGCGCGGCTGGTCAGCATCCGCCACATCGCGCCGACGTCGGCGCCGTGCAGGTCGCCGAAGGCGGGGTCGCTGAAATGCGCATCGGGCGCGTAACAGGCGGTCATCGCGGCGCCGTTGCACTCGCCGAAGGCGGCGTAGAGGCGCTCGATCGTCGCCCGGTTGGCCTCGGTCCCCATCAGTGAGGCAGCCTACCCTCGATCGCATAGCGCAGCACCGCGACCACCTGCTCGGGCGTGCGTGCGGTGCCCTGCGCGGCGCGGTCGACCTCCTTCAGCGCGTGGTCGAGCTCGGCGTCGTGCAGGGTGACGTAAGGCGTGCCGAGCGCCGCGGCGTAGCCGGCGTCGAAGGCGGCGTTCCACTGGCGGTACTTGTCGCCGAAGCGGACGACGACGACGTCGGCGGCCCGGATCAGCGTCTGGGTGCGGATCGCGTTGACGCCGGCGCCCATGTGGTCGCGCCAGAAGGGCTCGCTCTCCGCGCCGAGGGTGCCGACCCCGGCGTCGTCGGAAGCGGCATGGTCGGTGACCGGCGCCGAGAAGTCGACCGGCAGGCCGGCCTCGCGCACGCCCGCTTCGATCCGCGCGCGCCAATCCGAGTGAATCTCGCCTGCGAGGTAGACGCTCCAGCTGCGATCGCTCACGTGCCGGTCTCCTCGAAGTGCTTGCTCAGCATCGTCACCTGGCCCTGGTAGTTGGAGCCGAGCTGCTCGCCGTAGAGGCGCTCGGCCGGGGCGCCCGTGCTCTCCAGCGCCAGCTTGCAGACCGGCTGGCGGTGCTCGACCATGAAGGAGACATCGCGCGCCCGCACCTCGAGCGCAGCGCGGCTGCCGTGACGACCCCCCACGGGGTCGTAGCCGAAGCCGGGGTCGAAAAAGCCGGCGTAGTGGGTGCGCAGCTCGCCCGCGGTCGGATCGTAGGCCATCATCTCGGCGGCGATCTGCGGCGGGATGCAGACGCCCTCGGCCGAGAGCAGCAGGTAGAAGATCTCCGGCTCGAGCACGATCCGGCCACCCGGCTCCGGGTAGACCGGGTCCCAGTAGTCGGTCCAGCGGTAGGCGCGGATCCGCGAGAGGTCGATCGGCAGGCTGTTCTTCTTCGCCCGGTAGCCGACGATGCGATCGCTCGGCCCGGAGAGGTCGACGCTGAGGAAGAGCCCGTCGGCGAGGGCCAGCTCGGACTCGCGCAGCGCGTGCGAGTCGAGGTAGAGCAGCGGGAACTCGGCCTGCAGCGCGCGGATCCGATCGTCGCCGAGGCGCACGTCGCCGCGGACGAGCCGCAGCTGGTTGAGCGAGAGCCCGCTCTGCACCTGGATCGCGAAGGATCGCGGCACGACCTCGAGGTAGAGCCGGCCGTGGTAGCCGGCGCGGATCTCGTCGAAGCGGTGGTGGCGGTCGGTGAGCACACGGGTGAAGACGTCGAGGCGGCCGGTCGAGCTCTTCGGGTTCGCCTTCGCGCGCACGTCGTCGGGCAGCGCCAGCTCCTCGATCAGCGGCACCAGGTACGGGCGGTCGCGCTCGAGCACCGCGCCGTCACGCAGGTCGACTTTCTGGAAGGCGAGGCCGTCGATCTTCTCCTCGACGGTCGAGTCGACGTCGGGCAGGAAGCTGCAGCGCAGCGCCCAGGCGAAGTCGCCGAGCCGCAGGTCGATGCTGGCCGGCTGGATCGCCTCGGGCAGAATCCGGTACTGGCCCGAGCTGATCCACTCGGCCCCGATCGCCTCGCTCAGCGCCTGCGAGGGCAGGACGCCGGCCGCGATCTGGCCGCGCGACTCGGTGGCCGCGCCCCCCGCGGCTGCTGCGCTTGCGTCGCTCGTCATCTGTTGGAGATTATGCGGCGCGCCTCGGCGACGCCTAGCTCGAGCGCTTGCGCCGCTTGCCCGACCGCCTGTCGGGCCGGGCGGCGAGTCGCAGGGTCCGCTCGCTCTCCTTCTCGACCGCGTCCGCCATCGCGATCTGGAAGGTGGCCAGCAGGGCGCCGGCGGCGAGTGGCCGCATCCGTTCCAGCGCCTCCCTCATCTTCGGCCAGTCGCGCTCCGGCCTGCCGGCGCGGTCGAACGGCTGCCAGACCTCATTGACGAAGAGCTCGACGAAGGCACGGGCGACGCCGTCGGCTTGGCGGCGCAGTTTCTCGGCGGTGACCAAGGCGCCCTCGGGCCCGATCCCGAGCGCGGCGAGTTCGGCTGCAGCTCGCAGCATCTGCGGGCTGATCACCTCGATCCGGCCGTCGGGCAGGGCGCGGAAGATGCCGAGCTTTTCCGCCCGCCGCCGCAACTTCGCATCGGCGGCGTCGCCCCAGACCACGGTCAGCTCATCGGCGTCGACGATCTCCGGCGCCTCGTCTTCGAACGGCGTGCGCAGGGCGCGGGTGAAGTCGAAGATCGCCGCGGCCGAGCCGTCGCCGCTGTCGAGCACACGCCGGATCGCCTCCAGGTTGAGGCCGTCGGCCTGCATCTCGCGGGTCAGCTCGATCCGGGCGACGTGCTCCTCGCCGTAGTAGCCGGTGCGGCCGCGGACGATCGGCGGCGGCAGCAGCCCACGAGTCTGGTGGGCGCGGATGTTGCGCACCGTCATCCCGGTCCGCTCCGCCAGCTCGCGGATCGTCATCTCGCCCTCGGCGGATGAACCCTTGCTCATATGGGGGAGGCAGGATTCGAACCTGCGTAGGCATAGCCAACTGGTTTACAGCCAGTCTCCTTTAACCACTCGGACACTCCCCCGGGAGAGCAGCCGAGTTTATCCGGCCTCGACACCGAGACGGGCGGCCATCCGCTCGTTGAACGCGGTCAGCGCCGAGAGCGGGCGCATGAACACGGTCAGCTCGCGGACGAGGCCGTCCTCGTCGAGCTCGAGGAAGTCGACCCCCTCCAGCTCGCGGTCACCGACCCGGGCCTTGAAGCGCAGGAAAACGGTCCCGTCCCCGGCGACCTCGTCGGTGTAGTGGAAGTCTTCGAGCGTCGCGGTCACGTGGGTCAGCACCTGTAGGACGACCTCGCGGCCCTCGAAGCCGCGGAAGAGGATCGGACTGTGCAGGACGACGTCCTCACGCAGCGCCGCCTTCGCCGCCTCCAGGTCCTTCTGCTCGGCGGCGAGCCGGAACGGGTGTGGGGCGGCGGCCATGCTCAGCGCGGCTCGAGGACGAAGAGGGCGATGTCGCGGTCGGTGCGGGCCTCGTATTCGTCGAAGCCGGAGTACTGCTCGTTGTGCCTGCGCCAGAGGTCGGCGCGCTCCTCGCCGCCGGCGACGCGGGCGCGGACCGGGATCCGGCTGCGCCCCACCTCGACCTCGGCCTCGGACTCCGCCTGCAGGTTCAGCGACCAGGCCGGGGTGCGGTTGTGACCGGCGTTGGAGCCGATCACGACGTAGCCGTCGCCGTCGGCGAGGTAGACGACCGGCGCGGTGCGCTTCTGACCCGATTTGCGCCCCGTCGTGGTCAGCAGCAGCACCGGCGCCTCGTTGACCTTGCCCAGGATCCGTCCGCCGGAGAGCCGGTAGACCGGCACGTTGAGCTTGCCGACCCAGCGCAGCCCGGTCGCGCCAATCCGTTGCGACATGCGCGAATAGAACTTGTCTCCGGAAGGCACAGCAAAAAGTATTCCCTACTGACGCGTCGGAGGCGTTGTCAGGCAAGGACGCAGGGAGCGTGGCGTGCTCTGCACGCGAGCGACCGAGGACGCCGCATGACGACGCCTCCGGCGCGTCAGCCGGCGTCCCGGAGCATCTGGGCCTCTGGCAGATGCTGGAGTTTTTTAAGCGTGTTGTTCTCGATCTGGCGGATCCGCTCGCGGGTGACGCCGAAGGTGTTGCCGACCTCCTCCAGCGTCATCGGGTCCAGGCCGGTGAGCCCGTAGCGCAGCTCGATCACGTTGCGCTCGCGCTCCGGCAGCGCTGTCAGCGCCTTGCGCACGCCCTCCTTCTGCAGGTGGTCGCTGGCTTCTTCGAAGGGCTCGGCGACGGTGTCGTCGGCGACGAAGTCGCCCAGCGCCGAGTCGTCCTCGTCGCCGACCGGTTTCTCCAGCGAGACCGGCAGCTGCGCGACGCGGAGAATCTCGCGCACTTCGCCCAGCGGCCAGCGCAGCTCCTCGGCGATCTCGGCCGGCTCCGGCTCCCGGCCGAGGCGCTGCACCAGCTGGCGCTCGACGTGGGCGACGCGATTGAGCTTCTCGACCATGTGCACGGGGATGCGGATCGTGCGCGCCTTGTCGGCGATCGCCCGCGTCACCGCCTGGCGGATCCACCAGGTCGCGTAGGTGGAGAACTTGTAGCCACGGCGATAGTCGAACTTCTCGACCGCCCGGATCAAGCCGAGCGAGCCCTCCTGGATCAGGTCGAGGAAGCTCAGCCCGCGGCCCAGATAGCCTTTCGCGATCGAGACGACGAGGCGCAGGTTGGCCTCGACCATCTGCCGCTTGGCGATCATGTCGCCGCGCTCGATCCGCTTAGCCAGCTCGACCTCCTGGCTCGCGGTGAGCAGCTCGACCCTGCCGATCGAGCGCAGGTAGAGGCGTAGCGAGTCGAGGCTCGGTTCGACCGTCAGGTCGAGCTCCTGTTTCTTCGGGCCGCTGCCGTTAGTCGCGCCGGCGCGCTGCTCCTTGTAAGCGCTGACGCCGTCCTCGGCGATCACTTCGACGCCGTGCTCGACCAGGTGCGAGTGCAGGCCGGCGACCTGCTCCTTGGTCACCTCGACCTCCTCCAGCGTGGCGGCGATCTGCTCGAAGGTGAGGTAGCCGCGCTCGCGGCCGAGGGCGAACAGCGCCTGGAGCTCCTGCGGCCCCTTCGGCTGCGCGTCCGAATCCTGATTCAGTCCCTGGGGGACCGTCTCCAACGGCTCGATCTCAATGCCTCCACTGCAACCCTGTTCCCCTCCCCGGGGGCCGGCCCCAACGCTCCGGCCCGAGGAAGTATAGGTAACCGCGGTCAGGCGATCGCCTACGCTTCGTCTGCCGATGGCGACCCGTCCCCCCACCCCGCTGCCGCCCGCGACACCCGATGTCCAGTCGGGCACGCCGGCCACCCGCGTGAGCCTCTCGCGCGTCGGCGTCACCGGGGTCGAGAAGGTGATCCGGGTGGAGGCCGACGGCGCCGAGAACCTCTTCCACGCCGAGTTCGAGTGCTTCGTCGACCTCAACCCGCGCCAGGCCGGGGTCCACATGTCGCGCTTCGAGGAAATCGTCGGCGAGGCGATCGACGAGGTCGTGCTCGGCGAGGCCTTCCGCGCCGAGGTGCTGGCCGCACACATCGCCGAGCGCGTGCGCGAGCGCCAGGGCGGGCTGCGCGCCGAGGTCACCGTCGCCGCCCGCTACCCGGAGACCGTGACAACCCCGGCCAGCGGCATCTCGACGCAGGAGATCTACGGCCTCTTCGGCACCGCGGTCGACTCGCTGCGCGGCACGCGGACGCTGACCGGCGTGCAGGCGCAGGGCATGACCGCCTGCCCCTGCGCGCAGGAGATGGTCGGCGGCCTCGCCCGCGAACGGCTGGCCGAGCGCGGCTTCGACGCCGAACAGATCGAGGCCGCGATCGAGGCCGTCCCGGTCGGCACCCACAACCAGCGCGGGATCGGCACGCTGCACATCGGCTGCCCCGAGGGCGGCCCGGCCTGGATCGACGCGCCGGAGCTGCTGCGCATCGTCGAGCAGTCGATGAGCTCGGAGATCTACGAGCTGATGAAGCGGCCCGACGAGCTCGCCGTCGTCGCCAAGGCGCACGCGCAGCCGCGCTTCGTCGAGGACTGCGTGCGCGAGATGGTGCGCCGGGTGATCGCCGACTACCCCGACCTGCCCGGCGAGGCCTTTGTGATGGCGCGCCAGGAGAACCTCGAGACGATCCACCGCCACAACGTCGTCGCCGAGCGCTACGGCACGCTCGGTGACCTGCGCGCCGAGCTCGAGAGCGGCGAGCACGAGCGCCGCCACACGACGATGCGCGAGTGGCTGGAGGCGCCGGCGACCTAGCCCTGGGTGCGGCGGGTCAGGCCGGAGCGCGCCTCGCGCTCTTCCTCCAGCCGCCTGCGCAGGCCGAGGAAGTAGTCGGCGCCGCTGATCACGGTCGCCGCGACCGCGAGGTAGACGAGCACGTCGGCCCACAGCGGCGCCGGATTGGCGGCGATCAGCGCGATCACGGCGCCGATCTGGAGCACCGTCTTCACCTTGCCCATCCAGCTGGCCGCGATCACGACGCCGCGCTCGGCGGCGATCGCACGCAGCCCGGTGACGGCGATCTCGCGGGCGATGATCACCATCGCGACCCAGGCCTGGAGGCGGCCGAGCGAGACCAGCGAGACCAGCGCCGCGGTGATCAGCAGCTTGTCGGCGAGCGGGTCCATCAACTTGCCGAAGGTGGTGACGGCGTCGCGCGAGCGGGCGAAGTAGCCGTCGAGGCCGTCGGTCAGCGCCGCCAGGGCGAAGACGCCGGCCGCCAGCGCGTCGCCGTTGGGCGTCTCGCCGAGCAGGGCGACGACGACGACCGGCACGGCGAGGATGCGCAGCAGCGTCAGCGTGTTGGCGAGGTTAAGCGGGAACATCGGCTTTGGCCGCTTCTGGGTCGCGCTTGGCGAAGTACTCCTCGCCCTCGATGCTGACGTGCGGCAGCAGCCGGTCGAGCCAGGCGGGCAGCCACCACATCCGCTTGCCGGCGAGCACCATGATCGCCGGCACGAGCAGGCAGCGCACGATCGTCGCGTCGATCGCGATCGCCACCGCGAGCCCGACGCCGAACTCCTTCACCACCGGGTCGCCGCTGAGCACGAAGCTGGTGAAGACACAGACCATGATCGCCGCCGCCGAGGTGATCACCCGGCCGGTGTTGGCGAGGCCTTCGATCACCGCCCGCCGGGCGTCGCCGTGCGCCGTGTAGTGCTCGCGCATCTGCGTCAGCAGGAAGACCTCGTAGTCCATCGAGAGGCCGAAGAGGATCGCGAACATCAGCAGCGGCACGAAGCTGACGATCGGGATCGCGTGGTCGAGGCCGATCAGCTCGACCCCCCAACCCCACTGGAAGACGGCGGTGACGACGCCATAGGAGGCGGCGACCGAGAGCAGGTTCATCGCCGCCGCCTTGATCGGGATCAGCAGCGAGCGGAAGGCGAGCAGGAGGACGAGGAAGCTGAGCGCGACGACGATCGCGATCATCCGCGGCAGCTCGTCGGTTATCTGCGTGGCGAGATCGATGTAGCCGGCGGTCTGGCCGCCGACATAGGCGGTCGCTTCGGTCCCCCGCAGCGCCGCCGGGATCGTCGCCCCACGCAGGCCTTCGACCAGTTCGACCGTTTCGTCGGCCCAGGGCGCCGATTCGGAGATCGCCGAGAAGACGACGACGGTGCCCTGCTTGTCGCTGCTGGTCGGGCCCAGGGCGGCGACGTTGGTCGCTTCGCCGACCGCCCGCTGCAGCTTCGGCTCGATCCGCTCGGCTTCGCCCGGCGAGGCGAATTCGGAGGCGATCAGCAGCGGCCCGTTGTAGCCGGGGCCGAAGCCTTCGCGCAGCCCTTCCGCCGCCTCGCGCGCGGTGGTCGACTTGGGCAGCGCGGTGATGTCGTTCTGGCCGAGCTCGA
>Ga0102946_1000188_pt1 | contig 21758 bp, 22 predicted proteins | sample SalPon2A_A_D1_MG_FD_78209 | JGI IMG/M metagenome (GOLD analysis project Ga0102946, IMG submission 78209) | Soil microbial communities from South San Francisco under conditions of wetland restoration - Salt Pond MetaG R2A_A_D1_MG | ecosystem: Environmental > Terrestrial > Soil > Wetlands | place... | reverse complement strand
TCAACCAGTGCCAGATACGTACCGGTGTCGGCTGCAGGTATATTTTGGTTTTGGATAACATGGCTATTTCTCCTCATGTTTACGGTTTTTACGAGTCAGGAAGCGCAAGGTCCCGTGTCCGATCGGCATCACCATGCCACCGGCAAGAATGACCAGGCCGACGTAATTGAGCGCGGTACTCCGCGTGGACCCGACCATGTAGAAATCCGGTGTTCCGTACAGAGCATCGAGGACCGCCCCCTTTTCGACAGCAACGCGCCGGAAGCTGCCGTCTCGTTCCACCAGAGAGAGATAACTCACCTGCATCGCTCCCGGCCCGGAAGCGTGACAGAAAGAACAGTCCCAACGATCGTCCTGGGTGCGGAAGTCGTGGTGGACAACTTCCGGAGTCATCATGCCCTGCAGGCGCAACTGTTTTTTCTCTGAATCAAGATTGAACATTCTCAGCTCAGCCAGCGAAATGTAGCTGTCGGCGTTGATATCGACCAGCTCCTGGATCGGCTTGTCGCCGGCGAGTGCAGTCAGTTCGTCGTATGATGCCAGCTTGAATTGGCCGAAAAGGGTTTCGCTCTGCCGCTTGATAATGTAGAGACTGATGACAAAGTCTTCGACCGGTGAATGGCAGGTGATACACGGCAGCATGCTGATATGCAGGTCGGCCTGCGGCAACCACCCGGAATGCCTGGTCTGCATTTCTGCGCGTTCGTGACAGGCAGAGCACTGCATGTTCATGTCATGTCCGGAAACAGCCGTCGGTCCGAGAGCCCGGTGAGGGTTGTGGCAATCGCTGCAACCGGCATTTTCAGCATGGCCGCTGGCGCTGTACTCCTCATCGACATCATCATGACACTCTGAACAACGGGCTTTGGAAGGAGTCAGGCCGTCATCAGGGTGTGCTTCTGTGATCGTCGCATGGCAGGCGTGACAGCCGACATCAGCGTGTGCCGTGTGATCGAAGCTGAGGGCATCGATCACCAATTCTTCACCAACCATGTCCGGTTCGCCGTGGCAAGACATGCAATCACTGCTCTCCATGGAGAAAGCCATGGCCGGTGCCAGACCCAGCAGCAGGGTCAGCCCGACTCGCAAGATATTATTGGTTTTTCGCTTGATCATATCGATCCCCTTGATTGATGTGTGTCAGGTTCAATGTAGCGGCCGCCTGATCGGCTGCGACTTCTTTTCCGTCCAATCACAAATCAGCTGTTGTACAGCTTTGAGCGCGGAAAAGACCTGGAAAACGACGATAATCCCGCAGTAGCCAAGGAAGAAGCGAATCGTCAGGCCGCTGACTCCTTCCATCACATCCAGGGTCATCCACGTCGCGACCCCGGCACTGATAAACAGGGCCAGGCTGGCCACCCAAAGCAGTAAAAGTTTCCTTCCGATTTCCATCATGACCTCCCTCCCTGCCTGGTTATCGTCACGGCTGGGCATCTATTCCTCGCTTGCCACCTCTGCTTCGACCGGGCTCTTGCTGCTGCTGAAAACGGACTTCACCATGCCAAAAACCAGGAACAGTGCCGGCAGGAGCTGAACGATGACGATCAGTGCGCACATACAGAGGAACGCCCAGACCATTAACATGCTGCCATCTTCTCTGACACCGGTTGCGGCGAAAAGATTTGTAGCCAGACCGCATTGAGTTGCCAGAACCATCATCAAGATTGTCATTTTGCGTTTCATTGTCTTTCTCCTTTTATAGGGGTTTCTCATAGCCTTCTCTGGTTTCGCGGCGATGAAATGGCCTGTTCGCATACAACGCGCTGTTACAGGCACAGTCGACTGCCAATTGCAGTTCCTCCCAGCCTTCAGCGCAAGCTGGCTGATTGGTACGGTAGAAAACACCTTGCTGACGGATACGGAGTTCCTCTACATGCGACACGTCGTCCGTAGCAAGGATGATGGTCGAACGAGAGTTGCAGCTCTTCAGCAAAGGGACCAGATGCGCAAAAGAAAGACCTTCTTCCAATCCGTCGCTGAGAACAACGATTGACCGTCCGCCGTGTAAAAGCATCTCCATCAGATATGCTGCAGACCCTGTGGTTTCGATTGAAACGTCCCCATCAGACAACATCCTCGCCGTACGGGCACGGTGGATCGGATTTTTCCCGGCAACGATGATCTTGGGTCTCGGCATGGCGGCATTACTCCTCTGAGCTGTGGTCTCTATGGTACAGGCAGTCATCTCAGTATCAGCCTTCCTGCTTTCTTTCGCCGCCGGAAAGGGCTGCTTTGATCAGGCCGCCCAGCAGCACGATGGCCGGAACCACCTGGATAGCGATAATGGCCGAAACGAAAGCAAAGAAGACTGTCCGCATCGGCTCGGTTCCGACCGCAGCGCCCCCGGCAAGAGGAATGATTGCAGTCCCGGTTGCGATGACGATGATGATCAATGTACTGAAGAGTTTTGGTTTCATGGCAGCCTCCTTAGGATTTGAGTTGCTTGTGTTAGCTTCTAAAGAGAGCAACCGTCATACCAAGGACAGGTCGCCCTTAAAAACTTTTTTTATTAATAAAAACAGTTACTTGGACTGATGTGCCCAAGGGGGTAGAGCGGTACGGATTCCTGCCGCGCAAGAAAGTGTCCTGCCACACAGGAAGATTCCAGCTGCGTAGGAAGATTCCAGCTGTGCAGGAATGCAGCTGATTTGAAAGTCGTGGTCAGTTGAGGGAAATCTGATGTTTTCTAATCAATGAGTAAAACCGTGACCGTGAGAGTCCGGACAACTGGCAGGCTTGGCTGATATTTTGACCGGCATGCTGTACCAGGTTGAACAGGTACTGTCTTTCCGCCCGGTCAAACACGCCATTGCGGAAATCATGCAGAGAGGGAAGTTTTCCGTCTGCATAGCGATTCTGCCTGCCCTGGCTGAGTTGATGGGGCTTCAGGACGGATTTGGCGACCTGGATACGGATATGCTGGGGCAGATGTTTCGGGAAGAGAGTAGTTTCATACCTGGCCGTAAAGAGAGCCTGTTCAAGTGTGTTGATCAGTTCCCGGACATTGCCCGGCCAGTGATACAGTGAAAGGGTCTGGATAAATTCCGGAGTCAGCTGTTTGTGACAGAACCCGTGTTTCTGGCACAAGCGGATCGTGTGATAAATGGCCAGAGGATGAATGTCGCCGATCCGGCTACTCAATGCCGGCAGGTTGATGCAGTACGATTGCAGCCGATAAAACAGATCCTCCCGGAACTGACCACAGGCGACGCGTTGCTTCAGATCGCGGTTGGTTGCGGCAACCAGGCGAAAATCACTGTTGATTTCAGTCTTGTTGCCAAGCGGTCGGAATGAGTGCTCCTGCAGTACCCGCAGGAAAGCTTTCTGCAGCGACGGCGACAACTCCCCGACTTCGTCAAGGAACAGGGTCCCGCAATGGGCTTGGCGAATGAGTCCTTCGCAAGCCTTGTCAGCGCCGGTAAAAGCGCCTTTTGCATGACCAAAGAGCAGACTGGCAACAATCGATTCAGGAAGGACCGTACAGTCGATGGCGACAAAGTTACCCTGTGCCCGCGCACTGTTTTTATGAATCGCACGGGCGAACAGTTCTTTGCCTGTGCCGGTTTCGCCACAGAGCAGTACGCTGGCATCGGTGGCGGCCGCCTCCAGCAGTAACTTCAGACAATCAGAGAGGTTTTTACTGGTACCGACAATTTCGCTGCAGCGAGACGGATCCTCGTTAACGACGACTTCATCGTGGGTCTCACGTTCAGCACAGATACTGAGCAAGTCATCTGAAATCCTGACATTGATCTCGTTGGCGCTGACACCGGGGATTTCTACCTTGACATAAACCCGCCCGTCTTTTTCGACAACGTCAATACTCGAGGAAGGTTGAAATCCTGATGTCGACAGCGGCATACGTTTCGGGTGTTCTGACCCCATGACCGGCTTCCTTAAGGTTTGCAATCAGAGTAATGACCACACTCGAAAGAACAGCAGGAGCTGTGCCAAAAAACCGACCTTGGCAAAAGATCGTATTATCAGCTACTTGCTATTCATCAGGGCGTTTCCTGTTGTTACAGGACGAGGAAAATTCCTGCCAGACAGGAATTTTCCTGTCGCAGCGGAGACATTTCGAAAATACGCTTACCTGTTTCGGTTGACCTGGTGCTTTTTCATCAGAGCATAGAGGCGGGACTGGGACAGCCCGGAGAGGTGGCAGGCTTCGCTGATGTCATGGTCCGACAGGGCCATGAGGTCCTGCAGGTAATTCTTCTCTGCTTCATTATAGATGGCATCACGATAGTCATGCAGTTTCGGTAGGTTATGAATCGTACCTTTGTCGAGGGAAATATCCAGCTCATGGTCCTGCGCAACGGAGGCACGAGTCACCTCAACGCGGATCGCGGTCGGCAAATGCTTGGGGAAAAGTGTCGTTTCATAACGTGCCGCGGCCAGGGTCTGTTCCATGGTATGGACAAATTCTCGCACGTTGCCCGGCCATGGATAGGCATTCAACGTGTTCGTAAAGTCAGGTGAGAATCCTTTCGGTGGCAGCCCGTATCGGTTGCAGAACTGGTCTGCATAGAATCGTGCCAGCATTTGCAGGTCTTCGAGTCGGTCCCGCAGCGGCGGCAATTCGATTACGTAAGAGCGGAGGCGAAACAGAAGGTCTTCACGAAACTGACCGTTCTTGACCATCTGTTCAAGGTCACGATTGGTCGCTGCGACCAGCCGGAAATCACTCTCGATTTCACGGCTGCCCCCCAGGGGCCTGAATCTGTGCTCCTGCAAAACCCGCAGGAAAGCCTTTTGCAGAGTCAGCGGCAGCTCCCCGACTTCGTCAAGAAAGAGGGTGCCACAATGCGCCTGGCGCACCAGGCCATCACGAGCTTTTTCCGCACCGGTAAAAGAGCCTTTCTCGTGACCGAAAAGCAAGCTCTCGATAAGCGTTTCCGGGAGCGCCGTACAGTCGACAACGACGAAGTTGCCCCCGGCGCGCTGGCTGTTCTCATGTACGGCCCTGGCGAACAACTCCTTGCCGGTACCGGTTTCGCCGGTAATGAAGACATTGACATCGCTGCCGGCAGCCTGGGCCGTCATGTCGAGACAGGCTTGCAACCTGGGACTCTCGCCAATGATGTTTGGCCGCTTGAGAGCAGCGACTTTATTTTTATGGCGGACAGCCTGTTTTTCATTGCGATATTGCAGTGCACGTTCCAGCGCCAGGCGGATCTCTTTCGCTGACGAACTCTTCTCGATGTAATCCCAGGCACCGCTCTTGATCGCCAGCTCCGCTCCGCTCGGGTCACCGAACCCGGTGATGATAATGACTTCGGGTGCCGAAGAGAGGGCTTCAAGTTTTGGCAGCAAGTCCAGGCCATTACCATCAGGCAGGTGGACATCGAGAAAGACCACGTCGAACAGGCGGCTTGCGGCACGCCGCTGCCCTTCATGCAGAGAGGTGACGTAATCTGCCTCATGTCCGCTGTGCTTCACCAGATTCGACAGGGTCGCGCACATCAGGTCGTCATCATCAATAATCAGGACCTCTGCCATGTTGGATTGTCCATGGGCTGGTTTTCGAGCAATTTCCGGATAAGCTGACTCATCTCGCTACGCTCGTATGGTTTCTGCATGCATTCCCTGATGCCGATCGCTCTGGCCTTGGCCACTGAAAGCTCGGAGCCTCCAAACAGCCCGTTGCCGGAACAGAGAATGATCGGCACATCAGCGCGGATTTTGAGCATCTCTTTGGCGAGCATTTCGCCGGTCATATGAGGCATGGTCTGGTCAGTAATCACCAGGTCGAAGCTGTCCGGCTGGGTCATGAATGATTGCAGCGCTGCCCGGCTGTCGGTGTCGGCAACAACCTCGTAACCAAGTTTTTCGAGAATTTTTTTCCCCGCAAGCACCAGGTCCGGTTCGTCGTCAACAAAAAGGATCTTTTCATGACCCTTTGCAACCATCAGAGTGTTATCCCGTGCAGGCTGGTCCCTGGTGCAATACACTTTGGGCAGATAGATGTGGAATTCGGATCCATGGCCGGGGACACTCTCTACGTTCAGGAGACCTCCATGATTCTTGATAATGCTGTGCGCGACTGACAATCCGAGGCCTGTCCCCTTGCCCTGCCCTTTCGTGGTAAAAAATGGGTCAAACACCCGCTCCAGAACGTCCCTTTCCATGCCGTGACCCGTATCCCTGATCGAAAGCTTCAGGTAGCTTCCAGGTTTCAGGGTGGCCTGGAGATCCCTGTTGCGCGACGAGATTGTGGTGTTCTCCAGGGTTATCTCGAGAACCCCGTATCCTTGTTCTTCCATTGCGTCAGCGGCATTCGTACAGATATTGAGGATCACCTGATGGAGTTGGCTCGGGTCCGCTGCCACCAGTCCCAGGTTCGGCGAGATGTTGGTCCGGATTTCAATTGTTGAAGGCAGGGTCGCCCTCAACAGGTGGACGCATTCTTTGGTGATAAATTCGATGATGACCGGTACACGTTCCTGAATATTCTGACGGCCGATAGTCAGGATTTGTTTCACCAGGTCTTTGCCTCGCCCCCCCGCCTGGTAAACAACATCAAGGTGCTCGCGAAGTTTGTCATCCTGCGGCAGATCGTCGAGGACCAGCTCTGTATTGTTCAGAATGGCTGCGAGAATATTGTTGAAATCATGAGCGATACCACCGGCAAGAGTTGCAATCGCCTCCATCTTTTGTGCTGTCCGCAGCTGATCCTGAAGTTCTGTTTCATAGGTTATGTCATGGATGACTGCAACATAACGTACAACGTCCGAATACTCGGTAATCACAGGTGAGATATTGGCCTCGACCTGGTAGCGGGAGCCATCTCTACGTTCATTATGGAACTGTTCTTTGACGGCTTCTCCTGTCTTTATGACATTTTTCACTGCCAGGAAGAAGTCCTGGTTCTTCTCTGTGCAAGGTTGATCTTCCAGCCTGTTACCGACCACCTCGTTGGCATTGACTCCGCAGATTTTTTCCCAGGCCGGGTTGAGGTACAGGACTCGCGTGTTCTGGTCAAAAGTCACGACCCCCTCGGAGGCCTGGTGAATCACTTTGGCCAGGACCAGTTGTTCTTCCTTGACTTTCTTTTGTGCCGTCTCGCTACGAATGCTTCTGATCCGGCTTGCCAGATCATCCGTGAGTTCTTCAAGGTGACTCGCTTCTTCCGCATCAAACGATCCGGCTTCAGCAGCAAGAATCACCAGGACACCGTAAACATTGTTGCGATTGTGCAACGGCAGGGAGATCGCCGAAGCAAAGCCATGGGCCATGGCCGTTTCTCGCCATGGCTTGAACTTGGGATGCGACAGGATGTCCTGAACGATGACGGTCTGACCGGTTCGTATGCTTGTTCCTGCCGGCCCCTGCCCATGGACGGACTCGTCCCAGTTCACTTTCAGCTCATTCAGATAACATTCCTCGTAACCCCAGTGGGCGACCGGCTTGATAGTCTTGTCTTCATCGTGGGAGGCATAGCCGACCCAGGCCAGGCGATATCCGCCCAGGACGACCAGAATTCGGCAGATTTTACGCAAAAGCTCATATTCATCTTCGTCCTGGGTCGCGGCCTTCTTGCACTCGCTGAAAACGCGCAGGGCGCGATTGACCCGGTTCAGTGACTCTTCAGAGCGGATATATGCCAGTTCCTGGTGTCGAATCAGCATGAACAACATTTGTGCCGAGATGATAATGAACAACCATTGGCTGATGATTTTGGCCGTGTGCAGTGCGTCCGGGTCGAGGATCCACCTCGACAGAACCGGTTCTGAGAAGAAGACCCAGGTCCCACCGACAATGGCATAGGTGGTGCTGATGAAGTAAGCACTAAACCATGGCTTCAGGGCTTTCTGCGTAAATGGCTGTCTTTTTAATGCATATTCCATGAGAGAACCCCCTCTTGCGGCAGGCTTCAGGCCTCGCCACAGGAACCCGTTTGCCCGAGTATCTTAAAAGACATTCCCAAACTTTAACGCACGTTAATATTCTACCCCGCAAACAGAATCCGTCAACCTGTAACGGTAGAGATTACCCAATATCACATAGGGGAGGGATAAAACCGGGAAGTGGTATGCTGCATTTCCTCCAGATTTCGGGCAAAACCGGTTCAGGCTTAAGGAAATGGAGAAGAACCCTGGTTAAAGCGAGACGGTCGCAAACCTTTGGCGATGTCCCGGTAAAAGGACGCTTGGAAGATTCACTCGTATTGACTGGGGACCATGCACATGAAGACCAGCGGGCTGTCGCCGGTGTTGCGGTACTGATGCTTCTCGTTCGGGTTTACCAGCACGAAATCGCCGGCCTGTACCGACCTCGGAGTCTCCCCTTCCATGACCACGCCGCTGCCCTCGAGAATGTAATTGAGGTGCTCGCTCTCATGCTGGTGATGGGGAGTGTGTCCGCCCGGCTCCAGGGTGAAGACCCGGATCGAAAAGTTCGGCGCACCATCGGCTTTGCCGATCGGCACCTGGCGGCTCGCCCCCGATGCGCCGGCCATGTTGACGGCGCCGCGTTCGCACTGCTGCAGACTGGTAATCTTCATCGTCAGCTCCTATAAGTTTCAGACATTGAACAGGAAGTGGCAGATATCGCCATCTTCGATGACATAATCCTTGCCGTTGAGCTGCATCTTGCCAGCCTGCTTGACCTTCTGCTCGGACCCGGCGGCCACCAGGTCGTCGAACTTCATCACCTCGACCCGGATGAAACCGCGCTCAATATCGCTGTGGATCTTGCCGCCTGCCACCGGTGCGGCAGAACCCTTGCGGATTGTCCAGGCGCGGCACTCGTCATCGCCAGCGGTGTAGAAGCTCATCAGGCCCAATGCGTCGTACAGGGCGGCGTTGATGCGGTCGAGGCTCGGTTCGGTAATCCCCAACTCCGTCATGAACTCCAGGCGCTCCGCCTCGTCTTTGATGCCGGCGATCTCGCTCTCTATCTCGCAGGAGATGGTGAACACGTCGGCACCGAAATCCTTGCCGATCTCATCCTCGGAGACGTTGTAGGCGTAAATCAACGGCGTGCGGGTCACCAGGTCGAGGCTCCTGATCACCTGTTCTTCGTTAGGTTCGAGCTTCACCGTTGAAAGGAATTTCTCCTCCTCCAGGGCCGCGCTGAAGCGGTTCAGAATTTCCTCCTCAAGAACCTGGGCCTGGGTCTGACCACCCTTCTTCTCCTTGGCAAGGCGCTGCAGGCGGGTCTCCACCAGCTGCATGTCGGCCAAAAGCAGTTCCGACTCGATCAACGCCCGGTCGCGTTGCGGGTCCACCGATCCGGAAGGGTGGAAGACGTCGGGGGAATCGAAGGCCCGGATCAGCAGGCAGAGCAGATCACAACGTCGTGCCGGATCCATCCAGAGCCGCGAGGTACTGCCGCTTTCACTGACATCGGGGCAGAGCACGAACTGGTTTTCGGCGTAGGTGGTTTTCTTCGGTTGGTAAAGGTCGCTCAGGGCATCCACCCGAATGTCGCGGATCGAGGCCACTCCCTCGATCGACTCTCCGGCCTTGCGAGTAGGCGGCACGGGACGATCGGTCAACAGAGTGAAGAGCGGTTTCTTGCCTGTCTGGGCAAGCCCCAATATGGCGATTTTCATAATCGGTCCCTTAACCTTTAAAGAGTATCAATCCGGCTGGCGTTCCCTTCCTGGCCGGTCCGGAAGAGAAATACGCGAACGGTTCCCAATCAAGTGTGCGCAATCCCGGATGATAATTCAACAAAAAGTTTAATCGGTCTGGACGCGAACGGCAAACACGGCTATCTTTGCATGTTGATAGGTTGCTTTACGTTATTCTGGAAAGGTCGTTTAATGGGCAATGCGATCCTGATCATTGATGACACCAAATCAGAACGTCAGCAGATTCTCGATACCCTGCACAACACGGACCTGTTCAGCGACTACTTTGAGGCCGGCAACGGTCTCGAGGGACTGAAAATCCTGCTCAATAAAAAGGTCGACATCATTTTGTGCGATGTCGAAATGCCGGGCATGGATGGCTTCAAGTTCCTGGCCATGGTTAACGCCCGCAAGGAGCTGCAAGACATTCCGGTCCTGCTGCTGACCAGCCATGACGAGATGGCGACCAAGGTCAAGGCCCTCGAACAAGGCGCCAGCGACTATCTGACCAAACCGTTCAGCCCTGAGGAATTACTGGCCCGGGTCAAGGTTCACCTGAAACTCAAGACCCTGCAGGACAACCTCAAGAAAAAAAACATGCTGCTGCAGAAACTCGCCCAGACCGACCCGTTGACCGAACTGCAAAACCGCCGGCACATGATGACCACCCTCGAGGCGGAGTTTGACCGCAGCAGCCGGGTCGGCAGTCCGTTTGCACTGCTGCTGATCGACCTCGACCATTTCAAGCAGGTCAACGACACCTACGGCCACCAACTCGGCGACAAGGTTCTGCAATCAACCGCCTGGGAGATTCAGGCCGCGCTGCGCCAGTACGATTCGGCGGCCCGTTTCGGAGGTGAGGAATTTGCCCTGCTTCTGCCGGAGACCACGCTCAACGGTGCGAACCTGGTCGCGGAACGGCTGCGTCAGGGTATCCACGATATAGAATTTACCGGCCCGCTCTGTGAACTAAGGATCAGCGTAAGTATCGGCGTCGCAGTGATGCCGCATGAAAATATCAACACGATTTCAGACCTGATCCGCCTGGCCGATGACGCTCTGTACACTGCCAAGCGCAACGGACGCAACCGGGTCGAGAGTGTTCCCCCGGCCTGACCTTGTATTGACCCCCTAATTCAGGGCGTCCTTCACCGTGAAAGATTGTGACCATGAAGAGCCAGACCGGCAACAGAGAACTCTACGTCTCGGAAATTTCCTTCTCCGCTGAAGAGGAGGACCTGCGCAAACTGTTCGTGCTGTTCGGCACGGTGAACTCGATCCACATGGTCAAGGACCCGAAGTCCGGGCTCTTCAAAGGATCTGCCTTCATCCGCATGGCAACCCCGGCCCAGGCCAAGGATGCACTCAATTCACTGGACGGCACCTACCTGATCGACCGCTGTATCAGCGTTACCGCGGCGCGTCCGAAAAAGTCCGAGGGTCCGGTAGCGAAGCGCCCTCCCGGCAAGACGCCGCGAGCACCAAAGCGACGCAAATAGCCATCGAGAGACACCCGCAGAAGTGCTCCCCTGATCGACAAAGGCTCCCTCGATGGTGACAAGCGAACAGCGGCCCATGCTGCGTTTCCTGATTGTGCAGACGGCCGCCTCGGTAGTCGGGCTGCAGTGCTGGATGATCCTGTTCAACAACTTCGCCGTGGAAATCGCCGGCCTCGACGGCCTGCAGATCGGGATTATCGGCTCGGTGAGGGAAATCCCGGGGTTCCTGGCGCTGCTGGCTGTGTTCGTCATGCTGGTCATCAGGGAACACCGGCTCTCGGCACTCTCCATCGTTTGTCTCGGTATCGGTACCGGTCTGACCGGGTTCCTGCCGAGCTTTTCCGGCCTGATCATCACCACGCTGATCATGAGCTTCGGCTTTCATTACTACGAGACCACCAACCAGTCACTGACCCTGCAGTATTTCAGCACCGCGACTTCTCCATTGATCTTCGGCCGTTTGCGCAGCCTCGCTGCGGCGACCAGCATCGTCATCGGCTTGCTGCTGTACCTGATGGGACTGGTGTTCAGTTACCGGACCATGTTCCTGACAATCGGTGCCCTGGTTGCGGCCGCCGGCATCTGGGGACTGCTGCAGGACCCGACCAACCAGCAGGTGGCGCCGCAACACCGCAAGATGATCTTCCGGCGCAGGTACTCCCTCTATTACTTCCTGACCTTCATGGCCGGGGCCAGGCGCCAGATTTTCATCGCCTTCTCCGTCTACCTGCTGGTCAAGGTTTTCCACTGCACGGTCACCGAGATCACTTTGCTGTTCGTGCTCAACAATGCGGTCAATTTCGTCTTAAGCCCCGCAATCGGTCGGGCGATCGTCCGCTTCGGCGAGCGCTGGATCCTGTCTCTCGAATATGGCGGCCTGATCGGCGTGTTCCTGGTCTATGCCTTTACCGGCTCGAAGCCGTTGGTGATTGCCATGTATATCCTTGACCACATCCTGTTCAACTTTGCGATCGCTATCCGCACCTATTTCCAGAAGGTCGCAGATCCGGCCGATATTGCACCGAGCATGGCCGTCGGCTTCACCATCAACCACATCGCCGCGGTGGTCATGCCGGCCATCGGCGGTGCCCTCTGGATGATCGATTACCGCATCCCCTTTGTCACCGGGGCCCTGCTCAGCCTGGTCTCCCTGATTGCCGTGCAGCGCATCCCGGGTCCGGCGCGATAATCGACTAGTGTCCCTTGACCGACAACCCCGTTTTGATGGGCATAACCACGGCAAGTAAAGGTTATGTTAATATGTTTTAAAAGGGATCATCGAGACACAGAACAACTTTTAACAATGCAGTAAAAAAGGCATAACTCAGCATGCAAATACTTATCTTACTGTTGGTTATCATCAGTCTCTCTTGCACGGCTGTTTCAGCTCAGCCTCTGCAGGCAGTTTTTGAACAGGAAAGTAACGTCGAGCTCAATAATCCGCATGACCTGAAACTCTCCCCCGGTGGTCAACATCTGATGGTGTCGGATGTCGGCAATAACCGGGTGGCCATGCTTGACCCCGACTCGCTTGTGCTGGTTGGACAATTCGGTGCAGATCACCAGGCCGGTACGCATGATATTGATTTTGATAAAAACGGCCTGGCGTATGTTGCCGATACGCACAACAACCGCGTGACGATTTACCGCATGCAAAATATGCAAGCGGTCCTGATCGGTGAATTGAGTGAATCGATACGTGGCCCTGAAGGGGTGCTCGCCCATCCTAACGGCCGTATCTACGTTGCCGGAGCCTGGTCCGGCAATGTCGTTGCTTTTGAGCGTGGGGGAAAAATTAGAGAATTAACCGGGCTTTCATCTCCTCATGATTTGGAATTGGCTGCCAATGGTGATATCTGGTTGGCCGATGCCGGCAACGACCGGATCCTGCTGCTCTCACCGGAGCTCGATATTAAAGACGTATTGACCCGTGAAAAGTATCATTTTCGAGGTGTGCGCTATCTTGATACCATGGAAGACGGCACCTTGGTTGCCGCTGACAAGAATACGCACTCAGTCAAGTTTATCGGCGTAGATGGGGTTCTCAGACTGCAACTTGGCAGCGGCAAAGCCGCCCGGGGAGATTATGAGTTTACGACCCCCGAAGGGGTAGAAGTGCTTGGCAACCGGGTTTGGATATCGGATTCCGGAAACGATCGAATTGTCCGCTTTCTTCTGCAGTAACACGGAGGTTCTCAATGCGCCTGTTCGAGCTGGAACCACAGGTCCGGTGAGATCCGTTCGACAAAGGTGAAAAGACCTTTGCCGTCCGGTCTGAAGATGACCATTTCCCCTTCTCCCGGATAAACCGGAGTCGCCTCACGGGCCACATTGCCATGCGCTACGATGACCCGGTTGGTACCGGGAATCGGTGGCCGAGCCAGCAGTTGACGAGCGTTTTGTATGACCGCCTGGCGTCCCCCGAAATACTCCGCAACACGCAGATTAATCACATCAGTACTTGCTTGAACATCGCCTAATCCAAGCAGACCGGCGGTTTCCATGGTGCGGCAATAAGGACTGGCCAAAACCTCGCTGACCGGAATCTCCAGGCCCCTGATAAATTCGCCGGTTCTTTTCGCTCGCTTGCGCCCCGTTTCGGACAGCTGGCGAATTTTGCTCCCGTCGCAACTCAGCCAATCATTTAATTGATCAACCGCGTCATATTGTGACCAGTCAGTCGCTTCATGACGGAAATACAGGTTGTAACCGCCCTGCTGGAGAGTCTGAATCAACGCTTGATAATCAGGGGCTTGTTCTGCCTGGACCATTACCGGCAGAATCAGCAGCCACAGGAGCAGCATCAGAACGTCACTATTTTTTTTGCCGCCGTACATATTACCTTTCGTCTTTTCTGTCACAACAAGGTTATAGTTCCAAGCCTACCCGAGATAAGCACCGCAAACAACTTGCAACGGATAATTCCTGGCCAGCCTGGATTGAGCCATCCCGACTTAAAATCACACAACTGTTGTCAAAGCCTCTCCAGCGGCTATCCTTGTAAAAACACGCCGGAGGAGCAAGATGTTCGATCTCGATGCCATTCGCGCAGCAGAGACAAACCTGCAAGGGCGCTTTCGCCGCACCGAACTGATCTATTCCCACCACTTTTCAGAACGCCTGGGTTACCCGCTGTTCTTCAAATGTGAGAACCTCCAGCGGACCGGGTCCTTCAAGATCCGCGGCGCCCTTAATTTCCTCGACAACCAGCCACCGGCGCTGCTGCAGAACGGGCTGATCACCGCCTCGGCCGGCAACCATGGCCAGGGAGTGGCTTTCGCCGCAACCCAGGCCGGAATCCCGTCACTGGTTGTGATGCCGGAGAACACGCCGATCGCCAAGATCCTGGCCACCCGCGATTACGGCGCGGAGGTCAGGATGCACGGGACCAACTACGACGAGGCCGCGGTCCTGGCCAGGCAGCTGGAGAAGGATCGGCAGATGCTCTACGTGCCGGCTTTCGATCATGAGCTGATCATGGCCGGCCAGGGCACGGTCGGCCTGGAGATCATGGCCGATCTGGCCGATGCGGAGACCCTGGTGGTACCGATCGGCGGCGGCGGGCTGATTGCCGGGATCGCCATCGCGGCCAAAGGGATCAGACCGGATATCCGTGTGGTCGGAGTTGAGGCCGCCGGTGCCCCGGCCGCCCTGATGTCGCGCCAGGCAGGGGCCATCACCACTCTGGCGGCAGCCCGCTCCCTGGCGGACGGGATCGTCATCAAGCAGGTCGGCGCACTGACCTTCCCGGTCATCGAGGCATTGGTCGACGAGATCGTCACCGTCGAGGAAGAGGAGATCGCCCACGCCATCGTCGGCCTGATGGAGAAATCCAAGCTGGTCGTGGAAGGCGCCGGTGCGGTCGGGCTGGCGGCCCTGCTTTATGGTCAACCCGGAGTGGCCAGCGGCAAGACCGTCGTGGTCCTGTCCGGCGGCAATATCGATGTGCAGACCATCTCACGAGTCGTCGAGCGGGGGATGCTCGCCGAAGGCCGCTTCCTCATGGTCCGGATCGAGCTGGACGACTCTCCCGGGGCTCTGGCCCGCCTGGCGGCCCTGGTCGCAGAACTCGGCGCCAACATCTTCCACGTCAGCCACGACCGCCGCAATACAGGAGTTCCGCTGGGCCAGGCGGAAGTTCACCTGGAGCTGGAAACCAAGGGACCAGAGCATATCGAGGAGATCCTGGCCGGCCTGCGCGAGGCGGGCTACGGGGCCAGCATCCTGCATTGAAAATTATCTGACATGAGATAAACAGGGGCTGGATTTGAGCGTCCCGGAATTTAGACAAACTCCGTACCTGATGTGTTATTTACCTGGCCGACTTACGGCGACACAAATTTTACTGTTGTGTCGCCGTAAGTCTTAAAAGAAGAGTCGGCGGGTCGCGTCCCGCCAGACGCCATACTTTTGTCCGGCAACAAAAGTAAGCAAAAGTGCCTTCTCCTTGCGGAGGGCATCTCCTTTGCCGGATTTCTGAGATATCCAATCACGACAGAGCTTAGTAAGCCGGCCCGTTACAGGGGGCCTTCCTTTCTGTGTAACTTACAAGGGAAAAGCTTGAAAGAACAGTTGCTACTGTAACTCTCCAGAAAAGGAGAGGCTCACAAGAGCCTCGTCACCTGCGGGGGAAGAGCAGGAATTCAGTCGGATAGTTTTACCTGAGTTGAGGTTGCCGCTTTGACGAGTCAGACATGTCCAGCGCAGCGCCAAGCTTTCTTTTGCTTCGTTTTCTTTGTCGCCACAATGAAAATGACGTTGCTGTCGGGCAACCCCGACGGTTTTGCTTTGGTCTTTAAATCACAGTGTTCAATGGAAAAGGGCAACAGGTTAACCACCTGTTGCCCTCTCTATCATGAAGTCTGGCTGAACTTTGTCAGCTGACCGGAACGATCGATTCGTGCGCCCCGTTACGGTTCAGGTGGAAAGCTCGCGGACCAGCCTGCCGAGCGTTTCCTTGGCATCGCCGAAGATCATCCGGGTGTTCTTGCGGTAGAAGAGCGGGTTGTCGAGCCCGGCGAAACCGGAGGCCATCGACCGCTTCAGGACGAACACGGTGCGTGCATAGTCGGCGTTGATGATCGGCATGCCGTAGATCGGGCTGCCCGGCGTTTCGCGGGCGGCGGGGTTGACCACGTCGTTGGCGCCGATAACGATCGCGACATCGAAGGTCTCCATACGCGGGTTGACCTCGTCCATCTCCAGCAGCAGGTCGTAAGGCACGTCCGCTTCGGCCAGCAAAACGTTCATATGCCCGGGCATGCGGCCGGCCACCGGGTGGATGGCGTACACCACTTCACAACCGTTCTTCTCGAGCAGTAGCTGCAGTTCCTTGACGACATGCTGGGCCTGGGCCACGGCCATGCCGTAGCCGGGGATCACCACCACGCTCTGGGCGGCCTCGAGCACATAGTAGGCATCCTCGGTGGTCAGTGCCGTCACCTCTCCCTCGATCTTGCCGGTCGCTCCGCCGGCTGCGCCGAAACCGGAGAAGAGCACGTTGCCGAGCGTCCGGTTCATCGCCTTGCACATGATGTTGGTCAGAATGATGCCGCTTGCTCCTACCAGCGAACCTGCAACGATCAGGATGTTGTTGTTGATGGCGAAGCCGGCCGCGCAGGCCGCGAGTCCCGAATAGCTGTTGAGCAGCGAGATGATCACCGGCATATCGGCGCCGCCGATCGGAATCACCGTCATCACGCCAAGGGTTGCCGAGAGGACCACCGCCAGGAAGAGCCAGAAATGCTGTTCGGGATAGAGCACGAACAGCGCGCCGCAGGCGATGTTCGCCAGCAGCAATCCGGCGTTGGCCGGGCGTTGGCCGCGAAACAGGATCGGCCGGCCGGGGAGCTTCTCGCTCAGTTTGCCCCATGCGACCAGGCTGCCGGTAAAGGTCACACCGCCGATCAGTATCGACAGGAAGATCGTCAGCAGCAGGAAACTGTCCAACCGGGGCTGTGCCAGCGCCACCCAGCCAACCAGCAGGCTGGCGAGACCACCGAAACCATTGAACAGGGCGACCATCTCGGGCATGGCGGTCATCGCCACCAATCGCGCGGCGAGGGTGCCGATTACACCGCCGATCACGATCCCCAGCAGAATCCAGCGGTAGTCGATGATCGCCTGGTCAAGCAGGGTCACCACCACCGCCAACAGCATCCCCAACGCGGAGAGGGTGTTGCCGCGACGGGCCGTGGCCGGACTGCCGAGGAACTTCAGGCCGAGGATAAAGAGAACCGCGGCCACCGTATAGGACAGGTTGATCAGCAGGTTCGTTGACATTACTTAACCTTGTCCCGCTTCTTGAACATCGCCAGCATCCGGTCGGTGACCAGGTAGCCGCCGACCACGTTGATCGTTGCAAACACCACGGCCATGGTGCCGAGCACGATCGTCAACGTCGAGCCCTGGCCGCCGGCGCCTACCAATGCTCCGACCAGAGTGATGCCGGAGATGGCGTTGGCCCCTGACATCAGCGGGGTGTGCAGGGTGGCCGGGACCTTGCCGATCAACTCGAAACCGAGGAAGACCGACAAGATTAATATGAAAGAGAGATAGACCAGGTCCATGACTGTTCCTTCAGGCGTATTGTCCCTTGATGGTGGGATTTACGATTTGCCCGGCGTGGGTGATCAGGCAGCCGACCAGGATTTCGTCCTCCAGGTCGAGATTGAACTGTTGCTGCCCGGTATCCCAATATTCATCGACCAGGTTGAAGAGGTTGTTGGAGTACATATTGCTGGCATCGCGGCAAACCCGGCCGGACCAGTTGCCGCTGCCGATGATCGTCACGCCGTCGCGTTCAACGCTCTCGCCGGCAACCGAACCTTCAACATTGCCGCCGCTCTCCGCGGCCATGTCGACGATCACGCTGCCCGGCTGCATCCCCCGGACCGTGTCGGCAGTGACCAGCAGCGGCGGCTTGCGGCCGAACAGCTGGGCCGTGGTAATGACGATATCGGAACGGGCGATCTCTTCAGCCTGCCCTTGCTGCTGAATGGCCAACTGCTCCGGAGTCAGCTGGCGGGCATAACCGTCCTCGGTCTGGCCAGTCTCGCCGAGGTCGATCCGCAGGAAGCTCGCGCCCAGTGATTCGACCTGCTCGGCGACCACCGTGCGGGTATCAAAAGCGGTGACCCGGGCCCCGAGACGCTTGGCGGTAGCGATCGCCTGCAGCCCGGCGACCCCGGCGCCGATCACGAACACCCTGGCCGGCTTGATCGTCCCCGACGGAGTCATCATCATCGGCAGGATACGGTTCAGCCGGTCGGCGGCCTGGATCACCATGACATAACCGGCGAGGCTCGCCTGGGAACTCAGTGCATCCATCTTCTGGGCGCGGGTGGTGCGCGGGATCATCTCCATGCTGACGGCGCTGAGCTGCCGGTCACGCATCGCCTCGACCAGGCTGCGCTCATTGAACGGATCGAGGTAGCTGACATGCACTGCACCCTGTTTCAGCTGCGCAACCTCGTCGAGGGTCGGCCTGTTCAGCCGCAGGACCAGGTCGGCCGAGGCGAACAATGCTCCGCGGTCTCCGGTTAGTCCGGCTCCGGCTTCACGGTAAAGTTCATCAGAATAGCCGCAGCCTTCGCCGAGACCGGTCTCAACCAGCACCTTGGCGCCGGCTCGCGTCAACTTGCCGACATTGACCGGGGTCATTGCCGTGCGCTGGTCTTTCGGGCTGGTCTCGTTGGGAATCGCGATCCGTGTCATTCTGCAACTCTTTCCTTAGTGACAGGCCCTTAACGGGCTAAATCCGAAAGTCCGCCTTGGTAAACACATAATACAAGGTGTACAATACTCGACTAAAATGATCAAGCATTAGATTGAGAAGGGGGTTAACTGCAGCCTGTTTTAATAGTTAAGCGGGTTCAGGAGGGGGCGCTTTCACGATCCAAAGGCCTTCACACCGAACAACGGGTATAGACCCAGCATATGGTCAAGGAAGTTTTCCGCAGCGGCGTTCAGCGGCACTGGTGTGCCGCCCCCCTTACTGCTGATCTCGGCCTTATCGGCGGTCAGGGCCAGCTGCAGCAGGCTTGCTGCAATCGACTGGAACTGAGCGGAATCGAGACTGTTCTCTTTGCAGGTGAAGATAACCGCCATCGACCAAAAATGATCGTCCGTGGCGTGCTGTGCCAGCCCGTCGCAGACCGGATCGGCAGCGCCGATGTAGAGGGTCGGCCGGTCCGCACCGACACCGGTTTCGGTCAACAGGTAGACCCCGGGAGCCTTGAGCTCCACGCGGTCCTGCTCATCTGCCAGGGAAGCCCTGGGAATCACCAGCCCGCGGCCGGACCACTTTGATCGGGAGACGATTCTAACGCCGTCAGCGTCGCCGTCCTGAAGGAAGATTCGTACCGAGTATGGCTTGCGGGTCATGGCATCCACCTTTTTAGGAGACGGCCCCGGGGCTGCTAGATGTCGGTGTCCCGGCCGTACTGGCGGAATTCGCCAAGGTTGCTGAACTCTCCCCATTCGAGGTGCTGATTGGGAGCATTGACGAAATTGTAGAGGTTCTCGAGGATGTTGAAGTGCTGGTGCTCCTCGCCGGCGATCTTCAGCAGCAGAGCCTTCACTTCCTGGTTGTTCTCCTTTTCAGCGGCCTCCTCGTAGAACCGGAAGCTGTCCGCTTCGAGCTGCATGGCATGCTTGTACGCCGGCAGGACCCCGGAGACTTCACTGAGCTCCTCACTCCTGGGAAGGAGCGAAAAGACGTTTTTCGCCGTCACGAGCGTATCTGTTTCGGCCATGGTCCACTCCTGGCTGCCAGCCTTGAGCTCGCGGAACAGTTTGAAATGTTTGCGCTCATCCTCGGCGAGGCTACTGAAAATTGTCTTCAGCCCCGGTAGCGTCGCCGTTCTTGCCAGGTTTGTGTAATAGATATAGCCGTTGTCTTCCATCTCCATCGCAAAATCGAATACGTTCATGAGGTCCTCCCTGGAACAGGTCAGTCGTTTCCGTTTCAACTTTAGTTGACGTGTAGCGGCTGTCAAGATGTCAACCGCGGTTGGGTTAAAAAGGCCTTTTTGCTTATGACCCTCCGGGCTCGCCGGTGATGGCCCGGCTGGCCAATTCGACGGCCTCTCGCATCGACAGGCGAGAACGGGTTTTGGCCAGGAAGCCCCTGGTGTGGACAAAGCTCACCTCCGGATCATCGGCGATCACTCGAAAATCGACGACCGTGTTGTCGCCAAGCCGCAGGAATTCCCAGCCTTCGCCGCGATTCGAGGGGGCGATGCTCATCACGACCTGCTCATCATCGAGATGCCTCAGATACAGTTCCATGGCCAGCTTCGGGTCATCACTGATGTCGCTGAAGACAGTTTTCAGATTTCTGACCGGAACCACTCTGGCCTCTGATTTCAATCGCTCGAGACGCTTCGTCTTGCGGTCGATCAGGTCGATCATGTCCCTGCCGAGTGCCTTCATCAGAAGATAGAGGGAGTCCTCGCGGTCCAGCGACGCGACATGGGCAAAGGTCGAAAGGATATAGCCGTCGATCGGCGACGAGGAGGCAAACAACACGCTGGTATCGACGCCGAGGTGGCTGGCCGTGCGATACGGCCCGCGCACATCCATCATGCTCAGCTGCGGATACCAGGCAAACAGCTGCATCGCGGCATCATGGAGGCCAAGGTGCTGCATGACCAGGTGAAAGGCGCAGGGCAGCGTGCGATCCTGGTGGTGGTCGAAGTTGTGGCGCTCGGGGGCATATTCAAAGCCGACGTCCACAACGTAGGTGTTCAGGTCGGCCAGATCCTCATCGGTCGCTTCGCGCCGGTAGATTTCGGCGTCACCGAGGGTAGCGAGCAACACGCAGGTTGCCAGGAAGTCGTCCTTATGCGAGCTGCCGGGGTGGGTAACGATTTTGTACATTGGTGTCTTCCTCTGCGGTGTGTCAGTCAAACCTGTTTATGAATTTTAACAGGTTTCGACGCCTGTGCGATAGGCCGGAGACTTGACAGGGACACCTCAATCGAAGGTTACGAATTTAACTGGTTCGCCAGAAGAGCGGTTTCGGTGCATTAGCCAGGTAGGCTCCGCAGACCACCAGGAGTCCGCCGCCGAGCAGGGATCTATCGAGTGGTTCACCCAGCAGCAGCGTTGCCAGGAGCACGCCGTTGACCGGCACGAAATTGATAAACACGGCGGCACGGGACGGGCCGATTTTATGAATCCCTTCGAAATACCAGAGGAATCCGACCACGGTGCCGAACAGGCCAAGGTAGCCGATGCTGAGCCAGACCAGCGGGGGAAAATGAGTCGCTTCCGACAGGCTGCCATAATATATCGCCGGGATCGACAACAGCAACGTCCCGGCAATTGCAGACCAGCAGACCGCCGCCAGCGGCGAGAGCCCGCGCATCGCCGTCTTGCCAATAACCGAGTAGAGTGTCCAGGAGAGTACGCAACCGAATATCAGCAGTTCGCCGCGGCCGATACCGCCGCTCAAGATCTGCAGCGGGTGTCCCCGGGTAATGACCACCAGCGCGCCGACCACCGACAGCGGAATACCGATCAAACGACTCAGCGGCAAGGCTTCGCGGTAGATCAGTGCCGAGCAGAGGGTGATGGCGACCGGGTTCAGGGCGATGATCAGCGCGGCGCGGGCGGCGCCGATCAGGGTCAGGCCGTTGAAGAAGAACAGGTTGTAGGCAAACACCCCGGTC
>Ga0102946_1000187_pt1 | contig 21766 bp, 22 predicted proteins | sample SalPon2A_A_D1_MG_FD_78209 | JGI IMG/M metagenome (GOLD analysis project Ga0102946, IMG submission 78209) | Soil microbial communities from South San Francisco under conditions of wetland restoration - Salt Pond MetaG R2A_A_D1_MG | ecosystem: Environmental > Terrestrial > Soil > Wetlands | place... | reverse complement strand
TTCCATTACCTGGGCGAAAATGCCCGCAATGCTTACCCAAGCAAGCATGAAGTTAATAAGCCAAAATGTAATTTTTTCAGAATTGCTCATATGTGTAGATGGCTAACAGGGAATAAGTGTGTTCCCCATTTCCCTGATAATGGGGCGACCCACTTATCGGGATAATGGGGCCAAGACATTATTGTTGATAATTAACGGAAATCCGGGGACATAATGCCCATTTATTGTCAAATTGTGGGCGATCCGGCGACTTCAAACATAGCACTCTGGCGATTGGTTATAATTTGCGACCAAGCGACTCTGACGTTTTTGGGAGTTTGCTCAAGGCTGATACGTACCTTTCAGGGTTGAACTGTTTCTCTGCCTGCAATTGCCCCAATAATTCTGAAAAGTAAATATCGCCGATAAACACCTTCGCCTCGATTCTTGAATAACCCTCGGCAATAAGCCGCTCCAATGTCTGTTTTGTCTCTGGTGGATCATTTAAAATAATTTGATTCTCGACCACGTCCATTATGGCCTTGCTGAGTACGTGACTTTGTCCCTTCATTATCCCCCCTTCCATGAAATTTTAACTATCGATGCGACACGTGCTAAAAGTGCGAGAACTGGAAAAGATCAGGCCTTCCAGAACATTTCCTGAACAAACAAAATAATGAGCCGACGCACTCGTTGATAACTGGTGCGTCGGCTCATTATTTTTCAATCCTTCGAATCATTCCTTATCCCCCTCGATTCATTCAGGAACAAATCTAAGCCCTGCAAACTGCAATGTCAACAATTCAATCCAGGCCTGTCGGTGTTGAGGGAGACTGTTTACACCTGACTATGTTGATTGTGGTTTTCTCCGTGAGCGGTTGGGACGTCTTCTACGAGGCTTTTCACCACTGGGTGATGTTTTCTTCTGCTCCGCCTGTTCCTTGTTTTTCGTGGCTTTGGCAGGCTTGGAACCAGCGCCGGATTCACTCTTTTTACCAGCGGCAGCTTTAGCCTTTTTCGGTCGACTGCCTGGTGCCGGTTTTCGAGGTGGTCGGGAGAACTCTTTATTCTTTGCCGGTGCGGGCGCGCCCAGATCAAATCCATCCAAAGAGCGTCGCTCTATAGCACCGCCAAGAACCTTCTCGATCGCCTTGACCAGGCCCTTATCATCATCTGATACAAGCGTGAAAGCATCCCCGGTTCGCGCCGCACGGCCGGTTCGCCCGATGCGATGGACATAGGCTTCGGGGGTATTGGGGATATCGTAATTTATGACATGAGAGATCTGACTGACATCGATGCCACGGGCAGCGATATCGGTTGCCACCAGGATCTGAAATGTTCCATCACGAAACCCGCCAAGGGCTTCCTGGCGCCTGTTCTGTGACAGGTTCCCCTGCAGAGAGGCCGCCTTGTAGCCCTTCTTGATTAACTGTTCGCCCAGCCGCTTGGCCCGGTGCTTGGTTCGGGTAAAAACCAGAACCGATTCGGTGTCGGCATGTTCCAGCAGCGCCATCAGCATCGCCGTCTTGAGATGTTGCGGGACGGGGTACAGTGCATGGCTGACGGTCGTAGCCGGGGCGGTATTGCCAACCTGGACGGTGACCGGGTTGTTCAGGACCTCATTGGCGAGGCGCCTTATTTCAACAGGCATGGTCGCTGAGAAGAGCAGGGTCTGCCGCTGTTTCGGCAGGTGCCCCAGTATTTTTCTGATATCGGGAAAGAAGCCCATATCGAACATCTGGTCCGCTTCGTCCAGAACCAGCACCTCGATGCTTTTCAGATCGATGGTTCCCTGACCGATATGGTCAAGCAGTCGGCCCGGACAAGCGACGACGATCTCTACACCCTGCTTCAGCTTGTTTTTCTGCGGGTTAATATTCACCCCACCATAAACGGTGATGCTGCGCACCCCGGTCTCGCGACCGAGGGTGTTGATCGCATCGTTGATCTGTTCTGCGAGCTCGCGGGTCGGCGCAACGACCAGAGCACGGACAACGCGGCGCTTTCCCTGCATCAGGCGGTGCAGAATCGGCAGGGCAAATGCTGCCGTTTTACCGGTTCCGGTTTGCGCCAGGCCCATCACATCGGCACCCTGCATGACGGCCGGGATCGCCTGCTCCTGGATTGGTGTGGGTGTTACATAACCGGCGACCTTTACGCCTTTGGCGACACTTGCATGAAACTCGAACGAGTTAAAATCCATCAAATTCTCTTTTCTGGGTAACAAAAAGAGCCGGAAGCATGAACTTCCGGCCCTTGGAAATAATGTTCAGACCTGTTGATCAGTAACGCGCGTCGGCAAATTCGACCCAGCCGCCCGCTTCAACCAGAGCCTTGTCAAACTGACTGATCTCGAATGAGAAGTTCTTTTCATCCGCACCGGCGGTTGCTACGACTTTTTGCTTTTCCAGATCAACACTGATGTCCACCTGCCCCTGCTGTTGCAGCACCATCAACTGATCGATGTCCGCTTTGGGCAGTTCGATAGCAAGCATGCCACAGTTGAACATATTCTGGCGAAAAATCCGGGCGTAACTTTCGGCGATAACGGTGTGGACATCGTTAACTTCGAACACCCACGGCGCATGCTCGCGCGAAGAGCCACAGCCGAAATTTTCGCGGGTGACGACAACGGTGGCATTTTTAAGCTGCTCACCTTTCGGATCGAAGCCGTCAAGCTTGAGATCTTCCAGGATATACGGGGTCAGAGCTTCCTTGGTCACTTCGGTCAGGTACTTGGCCGGGATAATTTCGTCTGTATTGATATCGGACCGATCGAGAAAGATTGCCGATCCACCAAATTTTTTCTGCATTCTTCGTCTCCCTGTCCTGTTAAAGGCTTCTGGCGTCGGTAATCTTGCCAGTGATTGCGGTTGCAGCGGCGGTCGATGGACTCATCAGGTGGACCATCCCCCCCTTGCCCATCCGCCCGTTAAAGTTGCGGTTGCTGGTGGCGGCACAGACTTCACCTTCGGCCAGGACACCATTACTCATACCCAGGCAGGCACCGCAGGTCGGGTTGGTGACGCAGATGCCGGCATCCATGAAAATCTGGATGATCCCTTCGGCGAGTGCATCGCTGAAGATTTTCGGCGTCGCCGGCGAGACAATGCAGCGAACTGTTGATGCAACCTTCTTCCCCTTGAGAACCTCTGCGGCCTGGCGTAAATCTTCGATCCGCCCATTGGTACAGGTGCCGATATAGATCTGATCGACCGGGGTTCCGGCCAATTCGCTGACCGGCTTAACACAATCAGGCTTGTAGTCGTATGTGACCATCGGCTCCAGTTCCGAGACGTTGATGTCCAGAACTTTGTCATAGCCGGCGTCATCATCAGAGACCCATTTGCTGTATTCAGCCAGGGCCTCGTCTTTGCTGGCGAACTCATCCTGGATGAACGGCCAGAGATAATCGACAGTGGTCATGTCGGGCATGCAAACGCCGGAGGTGCCACCGGCCTCGATCGCCATGTTACACAGGGTCATCCGCGCTTCCATACTCATCCGGTCGACAACATCACCCCGGAATTCGATGACCCGGTCGGTGGCACCGTTCACCCCGAGTTGACCAATGACGTAAAGAATCACGTCCTTGGCGTAAACTCCCTTGCCCAGGGCACCGTTCAGGTTGACCCGGATCGTGGCTGGTTCACGAAAAGCGCAGACCCCTTTGAGGATGCCGACTTCCAGGTCCGTCGTTCCGACACCGGCCGCGAAGGCACCGAAGGCTCCATGGGTGCAGGTGTGGCTGTCACCCATGATGACCGTGAAGCCAGGGCGGATGTAGCCTTTCTCCGGGAAGATCGCGTGGCAGACACCATTATGTCCGACATCAAAAAAATCGGGGATCTCGTGCCGCCGGGCCCAGTCACGCAGAATCTTCGCCTGGGTGGCTGTTTTGCTGTCCTTGGAGGGGGTCACGTGATCGATGACCACTTTCAGCTTGTCCTTGTCGAAGACGCGGTCCTTCTCACGCCAGACCAGATCGGCAATTGCGACCGGTGTCGTGATCTCGTGGCAGAGGACCCGATCAAGGCCAAGCACCTTGGTCCCGGCGAACGGCTCGTCGCGCAAATGGGTTTCAAATATTTTTTCAGCTAATGTCTTGCCCATGAAATCTCCTGTCATCCTCTTGTTATGAAACGATCAGATCGGGCCTCGCGTCCGATTGGCGACGCTGGCAATTTTATTAAGTGCATTGATGTAGGCCTTGGCGCTGGCAACGATAATATCCGGGTGCGCACCCTGGCCGAGGACCTCCCGCCCGGTATCGGCTTTTAACCGCACGGTGCACTCCCCCTGGGCATCGGTGCCTCCGGTAATGGCGCCAACCGAAAAGTTGAGCAGAGGAGCTTCGCTTCCGGTCAGCTGTTTGATCGCCTTGAAGGTCGCATCGACCGGACCATCGCCAATCACTGCGGTCTTTTTCACTTCGCCGGCAATTTCCATTTCAACCGTGGCGGTCGGTGCGGAGAAAGAACCGGAGCTGACGTTCATCTGCAGCAACTTGATCGTATCAGGAACTCGCAACACTTCGTCGGCAATAATGGCATCAAGATCTTCATCGAAAATCTCTTTTTTCATGTCGGCAAGGGACTTGAAACGGACAAACGCCTTTTCGGTCTCTTCCTTGTTCAAATCATAGCCAAGGCTTTTGATCCGATCGATAAAGGCATGGCGGCCACTGTGCTTACCCAGGACCAGTTTGTTCTGGTTGAGTCCGACCGACTCCGGGGTCATAATCTCGTAAGTCGTCTTCTCCATCAGCACGCCATGCTGATGAATCCCGGCCTCGTGGGCAAACGCATTGGCGCCGACGATCGCCTTGTTCTGCTGAACCTGAATTCCGGTGATCGTAGAGAGCAGCTTGCTCGAATAGGTGATCTGCTCGGTGGCAACGTCTGTGGTGAAATCAAGGATATCCTTGCGGGTGCGCAAGGTCATGACAATCTCTTCGAGGCTGCAGTTTCCAGCGCGCTCACCGATCCCGTTGATCGTACATTCGACCTGACGTGCGCCCGCCTGGACGGCGGCAAGCGAGTTCGCTACGGCAAGACCAAGGTCATTATGGCAGTGAACGGAGATAACAGCCTTGTCGATATTGCTGACGTTCTGCTTGAGATAACTGATGATATCGTAATATTCCGACGGAACCGTGTAACCGACGGTATCGGGGATATTGACCGTCGTCGCCCCGGAGGCGATGACGGCTTCGATGACCTGGGCCAGGAACGGTAATCGGGTCCGCACCGCATCTTCGGCAGAGAACTCGACATTCGGTGTGTAGCCGGCGGCCAGCTCCACGGCCTTGACCGCGGTATCGAGCACCTGCTGATCGCTCATCTTGAGCTTATGCTTCATATGGATGTCGCTGGTCGCAATAAAAGTATGGATACGACCTCGCTCACCAGCGTATTTTAAAGCCTCCCAGGCGCGGTTGATGTCCAGCTCCCCTGCTCGGGACAGGCCGGCGATCTGCGGTCCCTTGATCGTCTGGGCGATTTTTTTGACCGCCTCAAAGTCGCCATCGGAAGCAATCGGAAAGCCGGCCTCCATAACATCGACATTCATCCGCTCCAGCTGGTGGGCGATGCGTAATTTTTCCTCAATGTTCATACTGGCGCCGGGAGATTGCTCACCATCGCGAAGGGTCGTATCAAAAATAATAATCTTGTCTTTTTGACTCATGGCATTATCCTCGTCTTTGTTGGTGCCCATTGGTCAATTCCGGGGCAGTTCCAGTTCATTCCATCAGCGTCAACCTGTTCTCTTCTCAGCAGCTCACCCAGGTCAGATTCCACCTGGAACCACCCCCTTTCCCTGTCGTTAAATAGAAAAAGCTCCCGCCCTGTTACAGGGGCGAGAGCTTAAAGCTTCGCGGTACCACCCTGATTCGTTCACTGTCGCTGAAACAGCAGTGAACCTTCTTTATCCCTTAACGCAGGCTCACGACAGATACTAGCGATCCGGCTTCATATCTGCAGCTCCAAGGCGAGTTCAACGCGTTCCGTACCGGCTTGCAGCGACCGCCGGCTCTCTAAAACGGAATGAAGCGCTTACTACTCCTCTTCATTGCTTTTAAAACAAGAGTCAATTCAACCGGAAATTACCGGCCAAGTCAAGTATTTTGAACTCCAGTGCTGAAAACTCTATTCCTCCAGAGATTCTTCCTCTTCCGGAGGATCGTCCACAGACTGTTTTTTCCGACGTCCAAACAGAACCCCAGCCGGCCCGGAAGCAAGGTAGGTCATTCCAATAATAAACAGCATGATTTCGGGCTTGGCGACGATGACAATCAGCAGCATGATTGCCCCCACCAGCAGCATAAATGGCTGGCGTTTAAAGAAATCGGGGTCCTTGAGCGAAAAATATTTAATATTGCTGACCATCAAAAAAGCCAGCAGGAAGACCAGCATCAGGACTGAAACTTTTTTAATTGTCCCTGTTCCGCCCAGTTCAAAAAACAGTAGTACACAGGTCGCAACGATACTGGCGGCAGCAGGAATCGGCATACCGACAAAACGCTTGGATTCGACGGTTTCTACCTGAACATTAAAGCGTGCCAGACGAAGAGCGCCGCACACAACGTAGAGAAATGCTGCCAGCCACCCCAGTTTGCCGTAAGGTTTAAGTGCCCAGGTGTACATCAGAACGCCCGGAGCGACGCCAAAGGCAACCACGTCGGCTAGCGAATCAAGCTCCATTCCGAACTTGCTGGTTGTTCCGGTAAGCCGGGCGACCTTTCCGTCCAGGCCATCGAGAATGGCCGACAACATGATGAACCATGCCGCCCGTTCAAAATCTCCGTTGGTGGAAGCGATAATGACGTAAAAACCTGCAAAAAGACTGCCCGAGGTAATCAGGTTTGGTAACAGATAAACCCCTTTGCGCAGATTCTCTCTTTTTCCGCCGCGGGTCGACTCTTCAATCATCTTAAGGTCCCCAGTATTGTCTCGCCGGCTGTCGTATGCTCTCCGAGCGTAACCTGAATATCAGAGCTTTTGGGCAGATAAATATCGACCCGGGAACCGAAGCGGATCAATCCGTAACGCTTGCCCCGCTGCAGGAGATCGCCGATAACCGGGTAAGTCACGATACGACGGGCTATCAAACCGGCAATCTGCACAAAAAGAATCCGCTGTCCGGAATCCGTTTCCAGCAGAATCCCTGCCTGCTCATTCTCAACGCTGGCCTTGTCGAGTGAAGCATTCATGAATTGGCCTTTATTGTAGAACATCTCTACGACCTTACCGCTACAGGGAACCCGGTTCACATGAACATTGAACACATTCATAAAGATACTGATTTTCGTCATTTTCTCTTTCAGGTATCGATCTTCCTGCGCATCGCCGACATAAATAATTTTGCCGTCAGCGGGCGCAATAACCAGGTTTTCTCCTCCCGGCACAATCCGCTCCGGGTTACGAAAGAAATAGACAGTGAACAGTGTCAAGCCAAGCAAAATCAAGGTCAAAAATGCCCAACCGAGCAGGGCGAAGACCAAGGTAATGAAGGCGAACAGAGCAATAAAAGGATAACCTTCACGAACAATCGGTTGATTTTTATTCTGCATATTATGAACTCGCGATATAAAGTTAAAAAGAGGGATCGCCGCTCAACCGGCAACACCCTTGCTGCCACGACCGATAACCACCGGTCCGGAACGAACGATCTCCTTGATCCCCATCGGTCTCAACAATTCCAGCAATGCATCAACCTTAGCAGGAGCACCTGTAATTTCAACTGTATAGGAACGAGCCGTGACGTCAACCACTTTGGCGCGGAAGATATCAACCACCCGCAGCACCTCGGCGCGCGTTTCAGCTTCAGTCGAAACCTTGATCAAGGCGAGTTCCCGCGAGACAAAGTCTTCCCCGGTAAAATCGACAACCTTGATCGTTGAAATCAGTTTGTTCAGCTGTTTGTTGATCTGTTCCAGAATGCGGTCATCACCACGGGTCACAATCGTCATGCGTGAAGTATCGGGATCAAGAGTCGGTGCAACGGATAAACTTTCAATATTGAAACCACGACCTGAAAAAAGTCCGGATACTCGCGATAGCACTCCAAATTCATTTTCAACCAGAACCGAAATCGTATGCTTCATTGTAAACATCCTCTCCAGCAGTAAAATCCTGCCATATCAAACAAACGTAGGCAATATAGTGTGAAAAGTCCTAAGACGCCAGCACCATTTCATGGATTCCCTTTCCAGAGGGAACCATCGGCATGACATTCTCCTCTCGATCCACCCGAAACTCCATGATGACTGGACCCGGCGTGTCCAGTGCTTTGCGGATGACCGACTCAACCTCTTCGGGCTTGTCAGTAGAGAGGCCGGTTGCGCCGTAGGCCTCTGCCAGCTTGACGAAATCGATCGGCAGTTCCATACAGGTCTGGCTGTAGCGTTTATCAAAAAAGAGTTGCTGCCACTGACGGACCATGCCGAGAAAATTATTATTCAGGATCGCAATCTTTACCGGGAGCCGATACTGTACCAGTGTCGCCAGTTCCTGGGAATTCATCTGGAATGAGCCATCACCGGAGATATCGACAACCTGCCGGTCCGGAAATGCTACTTGGGCGCCCAGGGCCGCAGGAAGCCCAAACCCCATCGTTCCAAGCCCACCCGAAGTCAAAAAGGTGCGTGGCTGAGAGAAACGAAAAAACTGCGCCGTCCACATCTGGTGCTGACCGACTTCGGTAGCAATGATGGCGTCGTCATCGGTAAGTTCGCGAATCTTTTCAATAACATATTGGGGCTTGATAACAGTCTTCGATTGCCTGTAAGTCATCGGGTGGGTCTTTTTCCAGTCTTCGACCCCTGCCAGCCAGTCTGCTGTTGCCGCTTTCAGTTCAGTAACCTCATTATCGCGTTCGTGCATTTTGGCAATCAGCGTATTCAGAACGTTTTTGATATCACCGACAATTGGCAAATCGACAGGAACGTTTTTTTTAATCGAAGTCGGATCGATATCGATATGAATGACTTTGGCTTTTTTGGCGAATGCATCGATTCGGCCGGTGACCCGGTCATCAAAGCGGGCACCAACAGCGATCAACAGATCGCAATCGGTGACAGCCATATTCGCATAATAGGTACCGTGCATCCCCAGCATCCCAAGTGCAAGCGGATGTCCCTGTGGAAAAGCCGACATGGCCATCAGCGTTGTGGTTACGGGAATCTTTGCCATCTCTGCCAATTTGAGAAGTTCCTCACTGGCATTGGAGAGCGCTATTCCACCACCGACATAAAGGACCGGCTTTTTTGTGCCGAGAATCATCTTGACGGCTTTTTCAATCTGGCGGATATTCCCGGCGACCGTTGGCTTATATCCCCGCAGATTCACTGAGTCGGGATAGGAGAACTTCATGGATGCCACCTGAATGTCTTTCGGAAAATCTATCAGAACAGGACCGGGGCGACCAGTACGGGCGATATAGAAAGCTTCCTTCATCATCCGGGGCAGGTCCTTGATATCCTGGACAAGATAGTTGTGCTTGGTGCATGGTCGGGTAATCCCGACCATATCCGCTTCCTGGAAGGCATCGTTACCAATCAAAGGGGTTGGAACCTGACCACTGATAATGACCATCGGGATCGAGTCCATGTAGGCCGTTGCAATACCTGTGACCGTATTGGTCGCGCCGGGGCCACTGGTGGCGATGACCACGCCAACTTTGCCGGTCGCCCTCGCATATCCATCCGCAGCATGGACCGCAGCCTGTTCGTGACGATTCAGAATATGCTGAATCTCCGAATCAAAGAGGTCATCATAAATATTGATGACCGCCCCACCAGGATATCCAAAAACCTTCTCGACGCCCTCAAGTTTTAAGCATTCCAATAAAATCTGTGAACCGGTTTTTTTCACCTGATCCTCCTCAATACTTCAGTGGTCTTCCAAAAAATCTCTCAAGATCAAAAAAATAATTTTCTCAACATTTTAAATCAATAACAACAGTAGAATTCCTGTCAGAACGGACTCATGCTGTGTCAAAAAAACCTTTATGCAGCAAAGGGTCTAAGCATATGCTTAAACCCTTTGTAAAAAGTGACTGCTATATGAAAAGCTGTTGATCAGGAGCTGACTGAGACGATCATCCGTTCCATTTCATCTTTACCAACCAACTTCATCTTCTTAACCTTATTCTGTTCAACCTCTTCCTGTGGCGAAAGAAAAGATTTCCGTTCGTATTCGGCCAGCTGTTTTTCAAATATCATGTGTTCTTCGTAGAGCATGCGAAACCGAGGGTTGTTATCTAACAAGTTTTGCAACACATTCTGATCAATATCCATTTTTCACCTCCACGCATGGGTTAGAAGTAACAAAATCTGTCTCTAAAAATAACCAAACCGGAACCACCTTGTCAACAAATCAACAGCCTAAAACACTATTTTGTTTACTGAACAGTACCGCTTTTGCTTTTCCGTTTCACCCAGCTCATTTCCTGGGTAGATCTGCATCTGAAGGTCTTATGTAGCAGGGGACCAGTTCCTCGACTGTTGAAGGCTCCCCTTCACTGTATTTCCGTACAGCAAGGACTGCCGCAGCTGCTGCGCGAAGTTGGTGTGCTGGTGCAGGGGGCAGCTTGGCCCGCCCACCCATTTTTTGTTCAATCATCATACTATAGAGCGAGACGCCATCGCCAACGAAAGCAATCTCATCATCAAGGCTGTCCAGAAGTTCTGACGGAGGCTGAACCGATGCCACAGAAAGGGGGACGGGGTGACCGGAACGGCAATCATAGAGGCCGCTGTAGACCTCGCCTTTACGGGCGTCAATAAAAGCGCAAACGGGATAAGGACAAAGAGGAAGGTTCATCGCCAGTACCTCCAGCGTAGAGAGTCCTACGACCGGCAGGTCAGCCGCGACTGCCAACCCTTTTGCAGTCGCAAGCCCGACACGTAATCCGGTAAAGGATCCCGGTCCATGCACGACCGCAATCAGATCCAGATCGGAAACGGTAATACCCGCACCCTCCAACACTTGCTCCACCTGTTGCAACAACCGCTCGCTGTGGGTGCTCCGGGCATTGATTGTTGATTCTGCCAGGATAATACCGTCCTGACAAAGTGCCACACTGCCACTCAACGACGAGGTATCAATAGCCAGAATTTTAGCTTTAGCTATCTTCTCAAAGGTCATATCAGCCAGGCCACAGTCGAGCCAGATCATTATAAAAAGCGAGCAGCATCAGCAGGACCAGCAAAACCAGACCAACCTGCTGGGCAACTTCACGGGCCCGCATTGACAAGGGACGGCGGAAAACCATCTCGAAAAGATAAAAAAAGATATGCCCCCCGTCCAGAATTGGTATCGGCAGTAGGTTGAGAATCCCCAACTGGATGGAGATAAAGGCCAGCACTGACAGAACAGCGGACCAGTCCGCCTGCGCGGCCTGACCGGCGACCTGAACGACCGTAATCGGACCACCAATATTCTTTGCAGAAACGTTACCGGTGAAAAGTTTCTGAATAAACACCAGAGTCAGCTCGATCAGCTCCATCGACCGAGCGGCACCTGCTCGAACCGAGTCGACAAAACCGAACCGCTTCATGACTGTTTCTGTCATTGGAGCGATCCCGACCAGATAGTCTCCCGTCTCTTCTTTCAACTGGGGCGCAAGAACAACTTCGAGCGGCTCACCGTCGCGGTCCACGACTATCGGGATCGCAGAAGCCCCGGTTTCCTGAATGGATGGCTTGAGATCGTACCAGGAAGAGATTTCCTTCTGATTAATCCGCAGAATTCGATCGCCAACCTCAAGTCCGGCCTCTTCCGCGGGCATCCCTGGAGCTATACCCCCGATCACGGCCGCCTGACGCGGCAGGAGTCCCAGCGCCTGCAAACCTTCGAGGCTGCTGTTCTCTTCCGGAAGATGCAGGGTCAGTTGTCGCCCATCCCTATTGATCCTGACGGCAAGTGAGTCACCCGCAAAACCAAGAAGAGCCTTGTTGGCATCGTTCCAGCTCCCTGTTTCATTGCCGTTAATTTCGGCCAGACAGTCGCCACCGGCAAAACCGGCTGCCGCTGCTTCACTATCAGCCGCGACATAGCCGATGCAGGGAGGTTGCTCGTAGTATGCCGGTAGCTGTACACCTACCAGATAAGTCACCGGCAGGATCAGAAATGGGAGGATCAGGTTCATCAGCGGCCCGGCAGCGACAATGGCCAAGCGTCGGGAAAGGGGCTTGTCTGCAAAAGAGAATGCTTTCTCCTCTTCTGTCAACTCAGCCTCTTCGCCGTTGCTGTCAACACCCTCTCCCAACATCTGAACATACCCGCCAAGCGGAATGGCACAGATCAGGTATTCAGTATCACCCCAGGTTCGCGACAGCAGCTTGGGGCCAAAACCGAGCGAAAATTTGAGAACTTTAACGCCCGAAAACTTGGCAACCGCAAAATGCCCCAATTCATGGATAAAGACCAGAATGCCAAGCATGGCAATTCCGGAGATGATGGTGATCAAATTAAACCTCCAGCTATCAATTCACGTGCGGCATGCCGACCATAAAGGTCGGCACGCAACACCTGATCAATGGTCATTAATTCTTCTATGTCGTGTCCTTCCAGAACCTGCTCAATTAATCGGGGAATCTGCAAAAAAGAGAGCCTCCCGGACAGGAACTCTTCAACAGCGACCTCGTTGGCAGCGTTCAAAACGGCTGGAGCACTTCCAGCCACTTTTGCGGCGCTATAAGCAAGAGCAAGGCATGGGAATTTGGCTGAATCAGGTTCTGAAAACGTCAAGCTGCCGGTCTTGCACAGGTCGAGAGGATCCAGATTCAAGGGCAAGCGGTCAGGCCATGAGAGAGCATATGCGATCGGGGTCTGCATATCGGGGATACCAAGCTGCGCAAGGACTGCCCCATCACAATATTCAACCATTGAATGAACGATGCTTTCAGGATGAACATGGACGGCAATCCTGTCGACCGGCAAGTTGAATAACCAGTGAGCTTCAATCACCTCGAGCCCCTTGTTCATCATGGTCGCGGAGTCGATCGATATTTTACGGCCCATATTCCAGTTTGGGTGGGCCAACGCATCTGCAGGCAAGATGCCGGACATGCGATCCAAAGGCCAATCGCGGAAGGGGCCGCCGGAAGCAGTCAGAATCAATCTGCGAATATCCTGAGTCTGATGCCCTTCCAGAGATTGAAAAATAGCGGAATGTTCGCTATCGACGGGCAACAACTTGACCTGATGCTCGCGAACGGCATCCATGACCAGAGAACCCGCCATTACCAGCGTCTCTTTATTGGCAAGAGCGATATCTTTGCCCGCCTTGATTGCCGCCATGGTCGGCACCAGGCCAGCGGCGCCAACGATAGCCGCAACAACAGTAGATACCTGTGGATGACTGGCACAACGCACCAGTCCTTCCACACCATAAAAAACCTCAGGACCCCCAGCGCCAAGCACTGAGCGTAACTGATCCGCATCGCTTTCAGCGACGACCGCAACAACCTGAGGTTGAAAGCGATGAATCTGCTCAAGCAGAAGACCGGTATTGCCACCTGCGGTCAAAGCCAGGACCTGAAACTTGTCAGGAAATGCTTCAACGATCTGCAAGGTATTCACACCGATAGAACCGGTCGAACCAAGAACTGCAAGTTGTTTCATTTTTTGGCTCAACTTCCGATCCAGTATCTGGCCGCATAGTAGGAAACGGGGAATGCAAACAGCAGGCTGTCCAGACGGTCAAGAAGCCCGCCGTGTCCTGGAATCAGAGTTCCAGAGTCCTTAACTTCGCAGGCGCGCTTGAGCAATGATTCAAAGAGATCACCAACCTGACCGCCGCAACCAAGCAGCAACCCGAGCAGAACCCCCTCTCCATATCCGAGATATGACAGAAAAGTGACTTTTACCAGCAGGACAGCAACAACCGCTCCCAATAGACCACCAAGAGCACCCTCGACGGTTTTATTCGGGCTTACAGTCGGATAGAGTTTTCGTTTGCCGAACTTCATCCCCGCAAAAAGGGCAAAACTGTCACAGGTCATGACCGCCAGCAAACACATAAAAATCCACTCTTTACCATCAGGTAACTGTCGCAACAATATCAAATGCCCGAGAAGCAGCGGCAGATAAAGAAGTCCAAGACCGAGCCATCCCAGTTGAGGGATAGTCTGCTTGAGGTCAGTTTGCGGGGGAGAGAAGAGAATCTTCAGAGAGAGCAGCAGCAGTGACGCGGTCAACAGGAACAGGAACAGATCAAACCGTTGCTGGTGAAGGGCAAACAGGAGGCCGACCCCGCACAGAGCAGAAAGAAATTGATCAGTGCGCCGCTGCGTCCCCAGGCCCATACGGTTAAATTCGAGCAGAGCCAGAAACAGAACCAGGCCAAGCAATGAAGAGAACAGCGCGGGTCCGGCAAACAGGATAAGGAGAATCAGGATCGGCAGCGCAAACAAGGCTGTCAAAATACGCTGTTTAATCGTTCGTCTCCTTTAAACAGGCATCCTGCATGCAACGTAGCTGATCCTCGGTCAAACCGAAACGGCGTTGCCTCAACTGAAAGACCTCCAACGCACGTTGCATAACCGTGCTATCGAAATCGGGCCAGAGGGTGTCAGTAAAATAGAGCTCAGAGTAGGCCAACTGCCAGAGAAGGAAATTACTGATGCGCATTTCACCGCTGGTTCTGATAAGAAGATCGGGAGCGGGCAGACCATGAGTATCAAGGGCGGATTCCAACATCGATCCATCGATCTCTTCAGGCGTTAATCGTCCAGCAGCGACCTCTGCTGCAAGACGACGCACAGCTCGTACAATTTCATTCCGTCCACCATAAGAAAGCGCCAGGGTCAGGGTCAACCGGTCGCCCTGCTCCGTCTCCCTCTCGGCGACAAGTAGCGCCTGCTGAACTTCCGCTGACAATCTCTCGCGGTCGCCAATCACTCTCAACTGGATCCCATTGTCCATCATTTTCTGACGTTGGGAATCTAGGAACCTGAGGAGCAACTCCATCAGAGTCGTGACTTCCTGCTCGGGTCGACCCCAGTTCTCCGAACTGAATGCAAACAGGGTCAAAAACCGGATCCCCAGACGTGAGCATTCGTCCACGGCCCTGATGACCGCTTCGGCTCCCTGCTGGTGCCCTGCCAATCGAGGCAGGCCTCTCTGCTGAGCCCAGCGTCCGTTACCATCCATGATGATGGCAAGGTGTTTAAGCTGAACTGACAATGTCTGAGCTGGTGTCATCATATAGAGTGATCCGAAATTCGTGAGTTAAGTCTTGATTAAGGGATACAAAATAACATTTTGACAAGGGTTCAGCAAGCGGGGAAAAGCGAGAAAAATGACGGCATCAAGGCAAAAAAAAGGGGCACCCTGAATGGTGCCCCTTTTTCAAGATTCTATCGACTGATCAGTCGACGATCGCATCTACCGGACAACTATCAACACAAGCGCGGCATTCGGTGCACTCATCGGTAATTGAGTAGGTATCACCAGACTCAACGATTGCGCCCAGGGGGCAAGTATCAACACAGGTACCACAAGCGATGCATTCTTCATTAATCTTGAGAGCCATTTTATTCTCCTTGTTATTTTATATTTGCAGGCTTCCGGAGTTAAATCTCCAGCAACTCCTGCTCTTTGGTCTTTACGACCTCGTCAACAGTCTGGACATATTCGTCCGTGGTCTTCTGTACATCCTTCTCACCGGACTTTAGTTCGTCCTCTGTAATCTCTTTTTCTTTTTCAAACATCTTCAGGGTTTCGTTGGCATCGCGACGTGCAGTCCGAATCGAGACCTTGGCATCTTCACCCATCCGTCGGACCAGCTTCGCCATCTCTTTGCGACGATCTTCCGTTAACGCTGGAATCGGCAACCGAATCAAAAGCCCGTCTGATGAGGGGTTCAAACCCAAATCGGCTTTATAAATCGCTTTTTCAATTTCAGGGATCAGGTTTTTCTCCCATGGCTGAACAGTAATCAAACGCGGTTCAGGAACCGACAATGTTGCAACCTGATTGAGAGGTGTCGGGGTCCCGTAATAATCGACACGAACGTCATCCAGCAGAGCAACCGAAGCGCGGCCGGTGCGAACTTTGGATATTTCACGTTTCAACGCCTTGATCGCTTTTTCCATGCTTGCGCGAGCTTCTGCAAGGACATCATTAAACATCAGAATCCCCTTTCCGCACGATAGTACCTATATTGTCACCCAGAACAACTTTCTTGATATTTCCGGTTCGGGTCAAGTCAAAAATAATCATCGGTAAATTATTATCCATACAAAGCGAGGTCGCAGTGGCATCCATCACCTGCAGGCCCTTTTGTAACACATCCAGGTATGACAAGGCTTCCAACTTGACAGCATTGGGATCCTTGGCTGGATCTGCGGTATAAACACCATCAACCTTGGTTGCCTTGAGAATAATCTCAGCGCCGATCTCCATGGCCCTCAGACTCGCGGCAGTGTCGGTGGTAAAGTACGGATTTCCGGTCCCGGCGCTGAAGATCACCACTCGCCCCTTTTCAAGGTGGCGCACCGCACGCCGCCTGATATACGGTTCGGCAATCTGCTGCATGTCGATCGCCGATTGAACGCGGGTATCAACATCCAACTTTTCCAGGGCGTCCTGCATGGCCAGACTATTCATGACGGTCGCCAACATCCCCATATAATCGGCGCTGGCCCGATCCATCCCTTTGGATGAAGCCGCCAGACCACGGAAAATATTGCCACCACCAATCACCAGGGCAACCTCAACGCCAAGGCCAACGACCTCCTTGATCTCAGCTGCAATTCCATTGATCACATCGGGAGCAATCCCGTAACCTTGATCTCCGGCCAGTGCTTCGCCGCTCAGTTTGAGCAGTATACGTCGATACTTAATGTCAGCCACGCGGACTCCTTCGTTCAGGAACTTATTTACTCATTGCCGCAACTTCTGCTGCAAAATCATCTTCTTTCTTCTCAATTCCTTCACCAAGCTGGTAGCGGCTGAAACGGGACAGCACAATCTCGGTACCCAGCTCCTTGGCCAGTGCGTCGACGACCTTACCGACTTTCTGGTCAGGGTCGATAACGTACGCCTGCTCCAGCAGGCAGACCTCACCGAAATACTTGTTGATCTGACCCTGAATGATTTTCTCAACAATATTCTCAGGCTTGCCGCTTTCCAAGGCTTTCACCCGCATAATCTCTTTCTCTTTTTCAACCACTGCCTCGGGGACCTCGTCACGACAAAGATATTGTGGCCCTGCAGCTGCGACATGCATAGCAATCTGTTTGCCAAGCGCAAGAATCCGGTCATCGCTCTTTTCAGATTTCAGTTCAACCAGAACACCGATTTTACCGGCACCGTGAACATAAGAAGCGACAACCCCCTGATCGACGTTAAAACGCTCCAGACGACGGAGGTCCATATTTTCACCGATGGTGGCAATCTGGTGAGTCAACTCCTCGCCGACCGTCCGCTCGGAAGTCGGAAAAGGCAAAGCTTTCAACGCGTCAACATCAGCTACATCATTGGCCAGCACGACAGCACTGACGCCCGAGACAAACGCAGTGAAAGCGTCGTTCTTCGCAACAAAGTCTGTCTCTGCATTAACTTCAACCAGGGCACCGACAGGGCCATCGGAACATGCGACAACAACGCCTTCAGCAGCAACCCTGCCAGATTTTTTGGCAGCAGCAGACAATCCCTTTTTGCGCAGGTAGTCGACCGCCTCGTCCATATTACCACCGGTCTCGGTCAGAGCTTTTTTGCAATCCATCATGCCTGCGCCGGTCTTTTTACGCAGTTCAGATACCATTGATGCTGTAATACTCACGTTTTTATCCTCCGTAAATGTTCGACAGTCCTTCTTGCGAACTGTTCTCTTTCGTTCAGTTGTCAAACTAACGGCCGGACCGAAGCCCGGCCGTCGGCCATACTAGTTTGAAATTGTGACCTTTTTCAGAACGACCACCATCGTATTATTCAGCTTTTGGAGCAGCTTCTGCCACCGGCTCGGTAGCTGGTTCAGCCACCGGTTCGGCTGCTGGCTCAGCCACTGGTTCAGCTACTGGAGCAGCCGATTCTGCGACCTCCTCTTTGCCTTCTGCCGCAGACTGCTTGTTCGCCTTACGCTGCTGACTCCCGTCAACACAGGCGTCGGCCATCTTGGAGGCAAACAGACGGATAGCGCGGATGGCATCATCATTTCCCGGAATGATGTAGTCGATGCCATCAGGATCACAGTTCGTATCAACCACGGCAACAACCGGAATACCAAGTCTCCGGGCTTCCTTGACTGCAATAGCTTCTTTCTTCGGATCGATAATAAAAATCGCGCCTGGCTGTTTGGTCATGTTTTTGATACCGCCAAGGTTTTTCTCAAGCTTGATCCGCTCACGCTCAAGATGCAGACCTTCTTTTTTGGTCATCAGCTCGAGGGTGCCGTCAGTCGCCATTACTTCAATCTTCTTCAGGCGATCGATACTTGCCTTGATGGTCGTAAAGTTGGTCAGCATGCCACCAAGCCAACGATTGTTCACAAAATACTGATCGGCACGCAGCGCTTCTTCGCGGACGGCATCCTGGGCCTGCTTTTTGGTACCGACAAATAAGACTTTTTCTCCCGCTGCTACGGTTGCTTCGATAAATTCGTAAGCGGTCTTGAAGTAGCGTACGGTCTTCTGCAGATCAACGATATATATACCGTTACGTGCACCGAAGATATACGGCTTCATTTTAGGATTCCAGCGTTTGGTCTGGTGACCAAAGTGGACCCCGGCTTCGAGCAATTGCTTCATGGAAATCTGGGCCATTTTCTACTCCTGTTTGTTTTGGTTAGTGGCCTCCGCACCCGTCATCTCCAGCAGGTCTTCGCCTTGCGAAGCACCATCCTGACTGGATCGGGGAACGTGCGTGATGGTTAACTGCGTGTCTATACCATGCAGCCAAAGCTCAGGCAAGTGAAAAATCGCCAATAACATTTCAGAGAAATCTGCGCAGCTGAATGATTTCAGCCTGCTTCCCTTATTTACAGATCAGAGGGAGTCGACTAATATGTGTGGCTATGTCGAATATGCGAATAAATTTCTATATCACCCGTGAAGTTGTTGTTCCAACGCTGCTCAGCCTGATGATTTTCACTTTTCTGCTGTTGATGGGGAGAATCCCGCGACTGACGGAGATGGTCATCAACAAGGGCGTTCCGCTGCAAGACATTATGCAGCTTTTCGCCTCCTTGCTGCCCAGCTTTTTCAGCATTACAGTCCCTTTATCATTCCTGCTGGGAATTCTGCTCGCCTTTGGACGGCTTTCCGCAGACAGTGAATTCGTGGCCCTGAAGGCATCAGGGATCAGCCTCTACACACTGATCAGGCCCGTACTGTTGCTGGCGGCTCTGTTCACGCTGCTGAGCCTTTATCTGAACATGGTCGCGATTCCGCAAAGTACAACTGCCTTCCGCAGCAAAATTTTTGACATTGCATCCAATCAGGCAAACGTCGGGATTCAGGCTGGAATATTTAATGATGAATTTGATGGTATTGTTCTCTACGCTGCAAACATGGACGACAAAAAGGGTCTGATGTCCGGCGTTTTCATTTCAGACGAAAGAGAGGGGAATGTTCCGGCGACCATTCTGGCAGAACAGGGACAGTTCATTTCGGACCCGGAGAACTTCACCCTGACGCTACGCCTCAAACAGGGGAATATCCATAGACAACCGGTGGCTGCCAGAGGCAAAGAACCAACCTACCAGACGATCGCATTTTCCAGCTACGACATCAACCTGGACATCGGCAAACAGCTGCAAGAGGGACAGGACAGGGACAAGTCGAAGAATGAACTCTCCACCGCTGAACTGAAGGAAGCCATAGTGCAGGCGGAAACAGCGATACAACGCTACCGGCTCGAGGGTGAATACTTTTTACGCATTGTGACCTCATTTGCGCCGCTAGTGCTCGCCTTGGTCGGTGTCCCTCTGGGCCTGCAGTCAAACCGTTCAGGAAAAGGTTCGGGATTTGCCCTGGCCCTGGCAATAGCGCTCGCCTACTTTGTCATTCTCAGCTTGTCCAGAACCATTGCAGCCAAAGGCTACCTTCCGACATCCATCACTTTATGGACCTCGAATGTGATCTTTCTTCTTGGCGGTAGTTTCTTTCTTCATCGAACGGCCATTGAACGCCCGCCTGAAATATTTGAACGAATCTTCTCATTGCCAAAGACAATTGCTGCTTGGTGGGAAAAGAAGGGCCGCTCGTGAAACTTGTTAACCGCTATCTGCTGAGTCACTTTCTCCGCATCCTGCTGCTGACGCTCTGCTCATTCATCGGCATCTACCTGCTGATCGATTTCTTTGAGAAAATTGGTGACTTTCTCGACTTTCAGGCATCAACAAGCCACTATCTGACTTTTTTTCTAAACAATATTCCGATCATCATTTCTCAGGTGTTACCCTTGGCAGTGCTGATGACTATGGTGCTGACCCTCGGATCACTCGGTCGAACCAATGAAATAACAGCTATGCGCGCCTGCGGTCTCAGCCTCTGGCGGATCATTCGATCTCTGATGCTGCTATCGCTGCTCGTCTCTTGTTTGCAACTTGTCATCAATGAAGAACTGGTGCCAATCAACGCCCAGAAGTTGAACTACCTGCTCCGCATTGAACTGAAGGGGAAATCTCAGCAGGCTCTCGCACAGGGTAAAATCTGGTATCGGGACAAGGGCCGGATTGTGCATATCATACTGGCCGATCCGGACGGAGAAAAACTTCAAGGGGTCACAATCTTCGAGCTGGATCAAACTTCGAGGTTAGCACGGCGACTGACAGCACCGGTCGTCAAGTTTCAAGAAGGAAGTTGGCTGGCAAAAACTGCGCGGATCAGAACATTCGGATCCGAAAGAGGAGATCTTTTGAAGAGTGAGCTGAAAACAGATCACCGCCTTCAGTTGGGACGCAGTCCGGATGATTTCAAATCGGGACAATCCAAAAACAATGAATTGACCTTCAGACAGTTATCCAGGGTGGCGCGGAAGATTCAGGCAGAAGGTTTTGACGCCACCCGCTATCTGGTCGATATGCACGGACGTCTGGCAGCACCCTTTACCTGCCTGATTATGGCCTTTCTGGGGGTCCCTTTTGCCCTGCAGCGAGGGCGCGGCAGCAGTATCGCAGTCGGCATCGGACTCAGTCTCGGGATCGGGGTCGTCTACTTTATCCTGCAGTCATTAGTACTGGCCTTCGGCTATTCAGGTGCTTTGCCCCCTATCGTCGCCGCCTGGGCCACCAATGTTATCTTCCTGTTGGTCGGCATCTGGCTATTGCTCAATATTCGTGAATAATTATCTGCGTCCCGGAGACCTTCTGGTTAAACAGGGTTGAGAATCCGAGTCTGGTCAGCAGTATTTTGACATAACAGTTCTATGTGCAGAGGTCCGCACTCAGAAAGAGATCATCACAAAAAATGAAGACTCTCTCGGTTCCCCAGGGCGAATTTCAACTCTCCCGCTACCCTAAACGAAATAATGATCAACTTCGCGCCTGGGACGCAGCTGACGCCTACCTTCTGAGGGAACTGGGCGATCCTTCCATCTCAGCTTCAGTCCTGATCATTAATGACAGTTTTGGCGCGCTATCCGTCGCCCTGGCTGACCTCAATCCTCAGACTGTTTCTGATTCTTTTCTGGCTCACAGGAGTACAGAATTGAACCTGCAGAGCAACAACCTTCCCGTTGATTCGGTCCAGCGATTGAACAGCCTTCAGGACCCTGACGGATCGCTCGATCTGGTCCTTATCAAGACTCCGAAAACACTGGCATTGCTTGAA
>Ga0102946_1000186_pt1 | contig 21778 bp, 18 predicted proteins | sample SalPon2A_A_D1_MG_FD_78209 | JGI IMG/M metagenome (GOLD analysis project Ga0102946, IMG submission 78209) | Soil microbial communities from South San Francisco under conditions of wetland restoration - Salt Pond MetaG R2A_A_D1_MG | ecosystem: Environmental > Terrestrial > Soil > Wetlands | place... | reverse complement strand
CGGGCGGCTCCAGCCAGATCATGTCCGGGTGGGGCGAGGGATCGGCGAGGCCCCGGCGCCGCGCCTCCTCGGGATCATCGGAGCCGTGCGCGAGCAGCTCCGCTGCGAAGGCGCGGGCGGTGGCCCGCTTGCCGCTGCCGGCCGGACCCGTCAGGGCGTAGGCGTGGCTCGGTCCCGCGGCAAGCGCGGCGGCGATCGCGGCCCGGGCGGCGGGCTGGTGCTCGGTCGCCTCGCCGAGCGAGGGGTGCAGCTCGGTGGTTGCCCGCGGCGTCATCCGGCCGGCCCGAGCCCGAGCGCCGCCAGCACCCGACCGTGGACCTCGGCCTCGGTCCCGGATCCATCGACGACCGTGACCCGCTCCGGCTCCGCCGTGGCGATCTCCGCGAAGGCCGCTGCCACCTTCCCCCGAAAGTCCTCGCCCGCGCCCTCGAAGCGGTCGGCGCCGAAGTCGCCGCGCGCCTCGCCGCGGCCGGCCGCTCGCCCGGCGTCGAGCGCCAGCAGCAGGGTCCGGTCCGGCACGCACCCGGCGACGGCCACCGCGTTCAGCTCACGGACGGTCTCGGCGCCGAGCCCGCGGGCGACGCCCTGGTAGGCGACCGTCGAGTCCATGAAGCGGTCGCAGACGACGTCGCGCCCCGCCTCGAGCGCCGGACGGATCACCGCCTCGACCAGCTGGGCGCGAGCGGCGAGGAAGAGCAGCAGCTCGGCCCGCGGGTCGAGCGCGACCCCGGGGTCCTTCAGCAGCTCGCGCAGCCGCTCGCCGGCCGGCGTCCCGCCCGGCTCCCGGACCAGCACGGTCTCGGTCCCGAGCGCCCCCGCGAGCAGCTCCGCCTGGGTGCTCTTGCCGGCACCGTCGACGCCTTCGAAGCTGACGAACATCCGCCGGAGCCGGGGTGCGGCTCAGCCGGAGCTGCCGCTGCCCGAGCCGCTCTTCGCCGCCGCCTTGCTGCGCGTGGCGCGCTTGGTCCGGGTCGTGGTCGTCGGCGGCTTGCGCTTGGCGCCGCCGCCCTTCTTCGGCTTCGGGCTCTTCTTCTTCGCGGCCTTGCCGGCCGACCCCTTGCCGCCGCTCTTGCCCTCGGCCTTCTCCTTCTCGGCCTTCGCCTTCTCGGCGGCCTCCTTGGCCTTGCGCCGCTCCTCGCGCTTTTGGCGCATCTCGACCATCGTCGGGCAGTCGTCGTTGAGGCAGAGCTTCCAGGGGCGGCCGCGGAAGCCCTTGACCGTGAGCCGCGGGCGCACCTCGCAGACCTTGCACTTGGGCTCCAGCCGCCACAGCTCGTAGCCGCGGCCCGGCAGGGGCCCGGAGTTGCCGCACGAGTCGGCGTCCTCGGGGTCCTCGCGGTTGTAGCCCTCGCAGCCCCAGAAGCGCTTGCCGCCCTTCAGGTCGATGATGCGCAGCCGGTTCGGCGAGCCGTCCTCGTGCACGGTCCGGCCCTTCTCCTCACAGACCTCGCAGTGGCCGATGTACTTGTCCTCGTCCATCCCGGCCCAGATCGTCTTGGCGAGATCCTCGCGGCGCTCGAACAGGTCGTCGTAGGTCTGATGGAGCATGTCGCGCGAGATCTGGATGACCTCGGCCCTGGAGGATCCCCCGGAGGCGATCTCGTCCATGTCGTGCTCGAGCTCCGCCGTCATCTCCGGCGTCGCCATCCGCTCGACGTGCTCCCTGAACGCCTTGAACATGGCGATCCCCGTCTCCGACGGCTCGGGTGGGTTGCTGTAGACGTAGCCGCGCGAGTAGAGCTTCTGGATGATGTCCGGGCGCGTCGCCTTGGTGCCGAGGCCGAGCTCCTCCATCATCTCGATCAGCTTGCCCTGGCTGATCCGGGAGGGCGGCTGGGTCTCCTTGTCGACCATCCACGGCGCGCCGTCGAGGTCGAGCTCCTGGCCCTCCTCGAGCGCCGGAAGCTCGTTGTCCGCCGAGCGCGCGTACGTGTAGATCCCCGCATAGCCGGGATCGACGACGATCGAGCCGCGCACGAAGTAGGTCTCGGAGCCGGCCTCGATGTCGGCGCGGGCCGACTCGCTGATCATCGGCCTGCTGAAGGTGGCGAGGAAGCGGCGCACGACCAGCTCGTAGACGCGGCGCTTGGCTCCGTCGAGGGCGTTGGGATAGACCGCCTGGGTCGGGTAGATCGGCGGGTGGTCGGTGGTCTCCTTCTTGCCGCGGGTGGGCTTGAGCGGGCCGTCGAGCAGGTCCTTGGCCGCGCTGAACTCCGGGATCCGGACCAGCGAGGAGACGAGATCCTTGGTGTCGAGGGAGGACGGGTAGACCGTGTTGTCGGTACGGGGGTAGGAGATGAAGCCGTCCATGTAGAGGTCCTCGGCGACCCGCATCGCCTGCGATGGGGTGATCCCGAGCCGGCTCGAGGCGTCGGTCGTGAAGGCGGTGGTGTTGTAGGGAGTCGGGGGCTTGCGGGTGTTCTTGCGCTTGCTGAGCTCGATCACCCTGCCCGGGCTCTCGGTCGCCGCGAGCGCCGCCTCGGCCTCCGGCTTCTCCCAGAACTTGTCGGTCTTGTGGTGGGCCTCGAAGGAGCCCTCGGCGTGAGCGAACTTCGCGAAGACCTCCCAGAAGGGCTTGGGGACGTGGGCGCGGCGCTCGAGCTCGCGCTCGACGATCAGCCCGAGCGTCGGGCTCTGCACGCGGCCGACCGAGAGGAAGTTGGAGCCGAAGCGACGGGTCGCGAGCGAGACCGCGCGGGTCAGGGTCGCCCCCCAGATCAGGTCGATCTCACCGCGGACCTGGGCGGCGTCGGCCAGCGGGTAGGAGAGCTCGTCGAGCTCGCTGAAGGCGCGCTCGATCTCGTCCTTGGTCAGCGCCGAGTAGCGCGCGCGCCGAACGGTCGGCCTGGCCTCGACCTCGCCGTCGGCCAGCTCGGGGTTGACGTCGAGCGCCTCGCGCAGGGCCTCGAGCCCGATCAGCTCACCCTCGCGGTCGAAGTCGGTCGCGATCACCACCGAGTCGGCGGCCTTGGCGAGCTTGCGCACGGCCTTGACCACGTTCTTGTCGGTCGGCTCGCTGACGAGCTCGGCGTCGATCAGGGTCTTCGGGTCGGTCTCCTGCCAGTTCGAGTAGCCCTCCGGGAACGCCGGGCTGAGCACGTGCCCCTTGAGGCCAACCGTGGTCTGCTCGTTGCCGTCCGCGTCCGCCCAGGTGTAGTAGGGAGTCCGGTAGGAAGCGTCCTCCTTGGCATCACCCGAGCTGAGGATCTCGGAGATCTTCTTGGCGGAGTTGTTCTTCTCGGTGATGATCAGGCGCATCTCGGGCTCCAGGCCTCGGGTTGGCGGCGGCGGTCGGCGACTGTAGCAACCGCTGCAAGCGTTCCCCGAGGCTTGCGGGCACGCCCGGTGGGGCGTAGGGTGCGTCCCTCGGGGGGTTGGGACAGCCGCCCCGGGTCAAGCTACAGCGCGATGCCGACGCCCCTTCCGGGTACGGCGGGGAAGGAATTCCAGGATGAGAGCTCTCGTCACCGGAGGGGCCGGATTCATCGGCTCCCACCTCGTGGACGCCCTGCTCGGCAGGGGGGATGACGTCCTCGTGATCGACGACTTCTCGACCGGCAACGCGGACCACCTCAAGTCGGCGATCGCGCACGGCGCCCGCATCGTCGAGGGGGACGTCACCGACCGCGAGGCGGTCGAGCGGGCCGTGTCCTCCCAGCGCCCCGACGTGGTCTTTCACCTCGCGGCCCAGGTCGATGTGCGGATCTCGGTCGAGGAGCCCGGCCGGGACGCCCGGATCAACGTGGAGGGCACCGTGCTGGCCCTCGACGCCGCCCGCCGCGCCGGCACCGACCGCTTCGTCTTCGCCTCCAGCTGCGCGCTGTACGGGGATCCCGACCCCGCCTCGCTGCCGCTGACCGAGAACGCGCCGCCACGCCCGGAGTCGCCCTACGGTCAGGGAAAGCTGGCGGCCGAGGGCTATGTGGCGCTGTACCGGGAGCTGCACGGGATGCGGGCGGCGAACCTCCGCTTCGCCAACGTCTACGGACCGCGCCAGGGCACGGTCGGCGAGGCGGGCGTCGTCTCGATCTTCGCCCGGCAGATGCACGCCGGGGAGACCCCGCTCGTGTTCGGCACGGGCGAGCAGACGCGTGACTTCGTCTACGTCGGCGACATCGTCGCCGGGATCCTCGCGGCGGCCGATCGCGGCGCGACCGGGGAGTTCAACCTGGGAACCTCGGTGGAGACCTCCGTGCTGGAGCTGATCGAGGAGCTGCGCACGACCGGCGACCGTCCCGATTTCATCCCCGAGATGCGGCCGCCACGCGCCGGCGAGGTCGAGCGCATGAGCCTCGAGCCGGGGCTCGCCGCCGCGCACCTCGGCTGGCGCGCCCACGTGCCGCTGCGGGAGGGCCTGCGGCGAACCTGGGAGTGGCAGTGCGGCGCGGCGGGCTCAGCTCCCTCCGCACCCGCGCGGTCCCAGCAGTCGGGCCAGTCGGGCCATTCGGGCCACTCGGGCCAGTCGCCACAGACGGGCCCGCGGGCCGTCGCGCCCTGAGCGGGCGTCGCGCCTTCTCTAACCTCCCGGGCACGATGCCCGCCCAGCAGTACGAAGGCAAGGAATGCGTCTGCCAGTTCCGCAAGGGAATCTGCGACCAGTCCTGCGTGCGGGGAATGCTCGAGACGCCGTTCTACATCGCCTGCCTGCGGCTCAGCGGCCGGCAGTGCCTGGTCGTCGGCGCCGGTGACATCGGCCTCGAGAAGATCGAGGGCCTGCTCGCCTGCGACGCCGATGTGCTCGTCGTCGCGCCCGAGGTGACCAACGCCGAGGTCCAGCGCCTCGCCGACGAGGGCTCGATCAAGCTGGAGCGGCGCACTTTCGAGCCCGCCGACCTGGACGCGAGCTTCATGGCGATCGCCGCGACCGACGACACCGACGCCAACATCGAGGTCTACAACGAGTCGGAGAAGCGGGCGATGCTGGTGAACATCGTCGACGTCCCATCCCTCTGCAACTTCATCCTGCCCGCGATCGTCCGCACCGGCCCGCTCGCGATCGCGATCTCGACGGCGGGCGCCTCCCCCGCGCTCGCGAAGCGGATGAAGCGGGAGATCGCCGATCTGTTCGGCACTGAGTACGCGGAGCTCGCCCAGATCCTCAACAGCGAGCGCGGCTGGGCCAAGCGCACGCTCCCCACCTACCAGGACCGCAAGGCCTTCTTCGAGGAGATCGTCAACGGCAGCCCCGACCCGGTCGAGCTGCTGCGGGACGAGCGCCGTCCCGACCTCGACCGCCTGATCACCGAGGCGCGCGAGCGGCACGCCGAGCGCGTCGCCGCCACCGCCTGAGCCCGGCCGGCGGGCACTGAAGCGGCACGGTCCCGGCACCGGCCGGGCACACCCGTGTCTTGATCCGCGCGCCGCGGCGCCGCAGGGTTCCCGGGATGGGTGTTTCGACGCGATCCGGGTGTCCAGGCGACACCCAACGCGGGACAGAAGTGGCCGCCGACCTCGCGGAGCGGGGGTTCGGCGCGCTCGCACGCCGCCATCTGCTGGCGCGAGGCATCTCCCGGGATCAGGTGGGTGGGTGGCTGCGCCGCGGGCTGCTCCATCCCCGCTACCCCGGCACCTACGCATGGGGGCGGGCGGAGCTGGGGACGCAGGGGGAGCTCGCCGCCGCCCTCCTCTACGCCGGGGAGGGCGCCGCGCTGGGCAGCCTGACCGCGCTCTGGTGGCAGGGGCTGCTGGGTCGGCGGCCCGCGCTGATCCACGTGGACGCGCCGGGCAAGAAGCGCTCCCACACCGACATCGCGATCCGACATCCACGCAGGATCGAGCGGCACGTGCACCGGGGGCTTCCGGTCGTCTCGCTGCCTGACGCGCTGCTCGCCGCCTCCCGACACCTGACGCGCGACTCGCTGCGGCTGGTCCTGGCGCGGGCGGAGTTCAAGCGGCTGCTGTCGCTGCAGGAGCTGGAAGGCGCGCTGGGCCGAGGCCGAACGGGAACCCGGGGCCTGCGCGCCGCGATCGACGCCCACATGCCCCAGCTCGCACGCTGTGAGAACGGGCTCGAGCGCAGCTTCGTGCTGCTCTGCGAGGCGGAGCGGATCGAGATCCCGGAGCCGAACGTTCGGATCGGGCGATACCGGCCCGACATGTTCTGGCGCCACGCGCGGCTGGTCGTCGAGCTCGACGGTGACGCGGCGCACTCCACTCCGGCCCAGCTCACGGCGGATCGGGAGCGCCAAGCGTGGCTCGAGTCACGCGGCCTGGGGGTGCTCCGCTTCCGCCGGCTCGAGGTCAAGTGCGAGCGCGGCCGGGTTGCCGCGGAGGTCCGCGGTGCGCTCGCCGCGCGCGCGGGCCTCGCCTCCTGAGCGCCTCGGCGACATCAGGCGTGGGCTCGGCGCCGGATTCGAGGCGCTCGCCGCTCGGCTAGGCGCCGCCGGGCCCCGCTGCGGGCCGCCGCTCCACGCGCCACAGCCGCGGCCCGTACGCCGGCACCGTGAGCTCGCCGACAACCTCATATCCCAGGGACTCGTAGAACCGAAGATTGGGCCGGGTCGCCGTCTCCAGGTAGGCGGGGACGCCGAGGGAGTCGGCCCGCGCGTTCAGGTCGGCCATCAGCGCCCTCCCGACGCCGCCGCCCTGGAGCCCCGGCTCGACTCCGATGTACCAGAGGTAGAGGTGGGGGTAGGTGACGTGGGCGGCGCGGATCGCGCCGTCGGCACGGAGCCCGCGAAAGACCGGCAAAGGGCCCGCGAGCCCGGCCCACGGGAACTGCCAGATGACGGCGCGCTCCGGCGGCGGCCAGGCCTCCGGCTCGAACGCGATCGTGGCGCCGACGGCGGGGCCGCCGGGCTCGGCTCGGGCAACCCGGATCCGGGCCCGGTTGCGGGCCGAAGCGCGGACGATCCCCCAGAAGGCGACCCTGCCCGCCCACCGGCGGTAAGAGCGGCGCCGGGGCCCGACGTGTGACCAGACCGGGTCGTCGAGAAAGGCGCGGGCGAGGAGCGGCGCGACCTCGGCGATCTCGGCCTTCGTCGCCGGCGCCGCGATCGAGACGCGGGCCGCGCTCAACCGCCGGGGCCCGCGTACAACGCGACCGCCGCGAAGTGGGCGGCTGCCGCGGCGACGACGAGCACATGGAAGATCTCGTGGTATCCGAAGACGGCGGGGCTCGGGTTCGGGCGCTGGCGGGCGTAGACCACGGCGCCGATCACGTAGAGGATTCCCCCGACGGCGATCAGCAGGCCGGCGCCGATGCCGGCCTTGGAGATGATCGCCGGCATCGCCAATGCCCCGAGGCTCCCGACCGCGACGTAGACGACGGCGGAGACCCACTTCGGCGCGTCGACCCAGATCGTCTCGACCACGATCCCGGCGAGCGCCGCGGCCCAGACCGTGATCAGCACGGCCGAGGAGTACGCGCCATCGAGCACGAGCACCGCGAACGGGGTGATCGTGCCGGCGATCAGCAGAAAGATCATCGAGTGGTCGAGCCTGCGCATCCAGAGGCGCGCCCCGGGCCGCTTCCAGTTGACCCGGTGATAGACGGCGCTGGTCCCGAGCAGGGCTGAAAGGGAGAGGGCGTAGACGCCGAGCGCGATCCGCTCGACCGCGGTGTCGCCGATCAGAAGTACGAGCAGGAGCCCCGCGAAGAGGGACACCGGGAAGGCGTAGCCGTGGATCACGCCACGCAGCCGGGGCTTGATCTGGGCCTGCAGCCCGGCCGCCGCGGCACGGGTCGCGTCGATGCGCTCCCGGCCCGCCTCCTTGGCGGCGTCGATCCGCTCGATGCCGGCCTCGCGCGCCTCGGCGGCACGGCGCTTGGCGACCCCGGCGCGCTCGCGGCCCCGCTCCTTGGCAAGCTCGGCGCGGTCGCGGCTGTTCTGCGCCGCCTGCTTCATCCGATCGGTCACAGGATCGATTATCGCGCTTTGAGCACGGCGACGTGGCCCGATGTGTCACAGAACCGTGTCGAGCACCCTGCCGGTGCGGTTGGTGAGGGTCGACACACCAGATGTAGTGGCACCCGGTTCCGTCTGGGCCTACCTCTAGCGTTGGTGGTCCGTGATTTGTCCGCTTTGCAACGAGCGATCCAAGGTCCTCGAGAGCCGTCCGGCAGAGGCCGGCGCGAGCGTGCGCCGGCGCCGCGAATGCGCCTCGTGCGGCCATCGGTTCACCAGCTTCGAGCGCTACGCGGAGGCCGAGGTCATCGTCCGCAAGCGCGACGGGCGCCGGCAGCCCTTCGACCTCGACAAGGTCCGCGCCGGCCTCGAGCGCGCCGCCCACAAGCGGGGCGCCGCGGAGGCGGCGATCGCCGCGATCAGCGCGGGGGTCGCGGCCGAGGCCGGGCGCAGGAGCGAGATCTCCAGTCGCCGGATCGGCGAGCTCTGCCTCAGCGGGCTCCGCGATACCGACCGCATCGCCTACCTGAGGTTCGCCTCGGTCCACAAGCAGCTCGCGGACCTCGAGGCGATCAGCGCCGAACTTTCTGAACTCGCAATTGCCGAGGAATTCGAACCGAAGATCATGCGGAACGGTGGCCCCGATTCGCAAGACTTGTTGACCCAACCAGCCAGGAGAGAAGAAGCACATGCCTGAGACCAAGTCCTCGACGACAACTCCCACCGCCGCGACCGGCGAAGGCCTCACCTTCGAGCGCCACCTGACCACCGAAGGGACCCACCCATTCGACGAGGTCGAGTGGCAGGATCGCGACGCGATCATCGGCGACCCCGAGAACCCCGCCTTCGAGCAGCGCGGCGTCGAGTTCCCGAAGAGCTGGTCCCAGAACGCGACCAACATCGTCGCCCAGAAGTACTTTCGCGGGCCGCTCGGCTCCCCCGAGCGCGAGCGCTCCGTCAGGGAGATGGTCGGCCGCGTCGCCGGCACGATCGCCGACTGGGGGCGCCAGGGCGACTACTTCGCGACGCCGGCCGACGCCGACGCCTTCGAGGCCGAGCTGACCCACATCCTGCTCCACCAGAAGGCCGCCTTCAACTCCCCGGTCTGGTTCAACGTGGGCTTCGAGGAGCACCCGCAGTGTTCAGCCTGCTTCATCCTCAGCGTCGAGGACACGATGGAGTCGATCCTCGGCTGGAACACCAAGGAGGGCAAGATCTTCCGCGGCGGCTCCGGCTCCGGCATCAACCTCTCCAACATCCGTGGCTCGGTCGAGCAGCTCAGCAAGGGTGGGCTCGCCTCGGGCCCGGTCAGCTTCATGCGCGGCGCCGACGCCTGGGCCGGGACGATCAAGTCCGGCGGCAAGACCCGGCGGGCCGCGAAGATGGTCGTCCTCGACGTCGACCACCCGGACATCGAGGACTTCATCTGGTGCAAGGCCAAGGAGGAGGACAAGGCCGCCGCCCTGCGGGACGCCGGCTTCGACATGTCGATCGACGGTGAGGGCTTCACCTCGATCCAGTACCAGAACGCCAACAACTCGGTCCGGGTCTCGGACGAGTTCATGCACGCGGTCGAGGCCGGCTCCGACTGGGAGCTCAAGGCCCGCGTCGACGGCTCGACGACCAAGGCGCTGCCCGCCGAGGACCTGATGAAGCAGATCTCCGAGGCGGCCTGGCGCTGCGCCGATCCGGGCGTCCAGTACGACACGACGATCAACGACTGGCACACCTGCCCGGAGTCGGGGCGGATCAACGCCTCCAACCCGTGCTCGGAGTACATGCACGTCGACGACTCGGCCTGCAACCTCGCCTCGATCAACCTGATGAAGTTCCGGAGGTCGGACGGCAGCTTCGACACGGCCGAGTTCGAGCACGTGGTGGACACCGTCTTCCTCGCGCAGGAGATCGTCGTCGGGCCGTCGAGCTACCCGACCGAGGGGATCGGCGCCAACGCGCGAGCCTTCCGTCAGCTCGGCCTCGGCTACGCCAACCTCGGCGCCTACCTGATGTCGAACGGGATGCCGTACGACTCCGACGAGGGTCGCAACGTCGCCGCGGCGATCACCGCCCTGATGACCGGGCGCGGCTACCGCAAGTCCGCCGAGATCGCGGCAGCGGTCGGTCCGTACGACGAGTACGAGAAGAACCGCGAGCCCCACAACCGCGTGATGCGGATGCACCGCGACGCCTCCTACGAGATCAGCGAGGAGACGGCCGACGCCGACCTGCTCGCGGCGGCGCGGCGCTCCTGGGACGAGGCGGTCGAGCTCGGCGAGCAGCACGGATACCGCAATGCGCAGGCGACGGTGCTGGCCCCGACCGGGACGATCAGCTTCCTGATGGACTGCGACACGACCGGGATCGAGCCCGACTTCTCGCTGGTCAAGTACAAGGAGCTGGTCGGCGGCGGGCAGATGACGATCGTCAACCGCTCGGTCGATCTGGCCCTGCGCACGCTCGGCTACAGCGAGGCCGAGATCGAGCAGATCGAGGCGTTCGTCAACGACAAGAGCACGATCATCGGCGCGCCGGCGCTGAAGGACGAGCACCTGCCCGTCTTCGACGTCGCGGTCGGCGAGCGGGCGATCAGCCACATGGGCCACATCCAGATGATGTCGGCGACTCAGCCGTTCCTCTCGGGCGCGATCAGCAAGACGGTCAACCTGCCCGAGTCGGCGACCGTCGCCGACATCGCCGAGGCCTACACCGAGGGTTGGAAGGGCGGCCTGAAGGCGCTCGCGATCTATCGCGACGGCTCGAAGACGGCCCAGGCGCTGCGGACCGACGCCCAGGAGGGCGAGGACGCCGAGGAGGAGGTCCAGCGCGAGCCGGTCCGCAAGCGGATGCCGGCCGAGCGCGAGTCGATCACCCACAAGTTCTCGATCGCCGGGCAGGAGGGCTACATCACCGCCGGCAAGTACGAGGACGGCACGGTCGGCGAGATCTTCCTCACCGACATCGGCAAGGAGGGCTCGACGCTGCGCGGGATGATGAACGCGTTCGCGACCGCCGTCTCGATCGGCCTCCAGTACGGGGTCCCGCTCGAGGTGTTCGTCAGCAAGTTCAGCTACATGCGGTTCGACCCGGAGGGGATCACCAAGAACCAGGAGATCCCGTTCGCAAAGTCGATGCCCGACTACATCCTCCGCTGGCTCGCCTCGCGGTTCATCGACGATGCCGACATCCACGAGGATCTCGGCATCCTCACCCAGCAGGTGCGGGCGCGCAAGGAGGCGCAGCAGGCGCTGTTCAACGCCGACACCGCCGGGCCGTCGAACGGTGGCAACGGCGGGAACGGGAACGGTGGCTCGGCCGGGCCGGACGCCGGCGCGGAGGCCGCGCTGCAGGCGCCGACCTCGGCGCTCACCGACACGCCCCCGGTCGTGCCCGCCAAGCTCGGCGGCTCGCTGGAGCTGGGCCCGGCCTGCGACCAGTGCGGAGGCATGATGCAGCGGACGGGGAGTTGCTACACCTGCACAGGCTGTGGCAACAACACCGGCTGCGGTTGACGGCCTGGGAGCTCCCCACTCGGCGTCATCGGAAGCCCGGCATAGCGCTGCTATAGCCGGGCTTCCTCTTCCTTGATTTGGAAGCTCCCAGCCTCGTCAACAAGGCTGACGGTCTCACTGGGCTGAGCTCTCAGGTGGCCTGTCCGGTCAGGGTGGGTAGGGTCGCGGTGTGGTTGAGTCGGTGGAGTTGCTTGAGGTTGCGCGGCGGGTGGCGGCTGTGGGGGCGGAGCAGTTGATGGCGCATGCCGAGGTGCGGAACGAGGTGGTGGCGACGAAGTCGACCGGGACCGATCCGGTGACGGCGGCGGACCTGGCGTCGGAGCGGGCCGTCCGCGAGCTGCTGGCGGCCGAGCGGCCCGAGGACGGGATCCTCGGCGAGGAGGGGGATGACGTGGAGGGCACGAGCGGGCTGCGGTGGGTGGTCGATCCGCTCGACGGCACCGTCAGCTACTCGTACGGCCTGCCGCAGTGGTGCATCAGCGTGGCCTGCGAGGACAGCGAGCGCACGCTCGCCGGGGTCGTGATCGACCCGCTGCGCCGCGAGGAGTTCTCGGCGGCGCTCGGGGCCGGCGCGCATCTGAACGGCCGGCCGCTGCACGGGTCCGGGGCGAGCCGGCTCGACCGCTGCCTGTTGGCGACGGGGTTCGGGTACGAGGCCTCCCGGCGGGCGGTCCAGGGCAGGATGGTCGCCGAGCTCCTGCCCAAGGTGCGGGACATCCGCAGGCTCGGGAGCGCGGCGCTCGACCTCTGCTGGACCGCGGCAGGGCGGCTGGACGCCTACCTCGAGCACGGGCTCAATCACTGGGATCTCGCGGCCGGGGAGCTGATCTGCTCCGAGGCCGGCCTGCAGGTGCTCGAGGCGCCGGGCGGTGGGCCGCTACGCGACGGGCGGCTCGCGGCCCCCGAGCCGCTCGTGGAGCCGCTGCTGGAGACAGCCCGAGCGGCGCTGCGGGCGGCGGGGGTCGCCGGCGACGACTGAGGCCGCCCCGCGCCCAGGCCGCCCCGCGGCCGGGTCTGGGAGACTGGCGCCGTGGCCGAACGTCGGCAAAGGAGACTCCCGGACCTGGGCACCGGGCTGTTCGCGGTCGGCCTCGCCGAGGCGGCGTCGAACCTCGCGGGCGACTCGCTGATCGACCGCGCGGGAGACGTCGCCGTTGCGACCACGCCGCTGCCGGTCATCGAGGAGACGATCAAGCGGCTGGGGACGACGGACAAGCCGTTCCTGCGGGCCAACCTGATGGCGGGCGGGGCGCTGGCGATCGGCCTGCTCGGGTCGCGGCGCGGATCCCTCAGCCGGCAGGTGCTGCTCGCGGGCGCCGGGCTGCTCGCGGCCGGGCTCGGCCGCCGAGCCCTCGACGCACGGGAGGCGGCGGCCGTCAGGGACTTCGAGCTGCCGGTGCCCACGCCGCTCGAGCGCGTCGGCGACGGTGCCGACGACTGGCCCGGAGCGGAGCCCTTCGACACGGAGCCGGGACGCTTCTACGCGACCGATATCAACCTCCGGGCGCCGGCGGTCGAGCTCGATTCCTGGCGGCTCGAGGTCCGCTCACCAGGCACCGAGGCCCGGCTCTCGATCGACGAGCTGACGGCGCTCGGCCTGCACGAGCGGGACGCGGCGCTGGTCTGCGTGCACAACCGGCCGGGCTGGGACCGGCTCGGCCAGCAGCGCTGGACGGGCGTGCCGATCGAGAACGTGCTGTCGGCGGCGGGCGCGCTGCCGGAGGACCCCGCCGGCTTCGATCTCGTCACCGAGGCGGTCGACGGATACAGCCAGATCATCCCGCTCGCCGAGGCGCTCGCACGCCGGAGCTGGGTCGTGGTCGGGATGGCGGGGCGGCCGCTGCCCCGCGAACACGGCTACCCGGCCCGGGTGATGACACCGGGGCTGGTCGGGCAGTACAACGGGGTCAAGTGGCTGCACCGGCTCGCCGTCACCCCGAGCGGCTCCGAGCGAGCCTGGTGGGTCCGGCGGGGCTGGCCCGACGAGCTCATCGAGGTGCCGCCGATGGCCAGAATCGACAGCCCGGCGAACACCGGCATGCCGCCGCGCCTGCCGCCACCGCCCGTCGGGGTACCGGGCGGCCGGGTCGACGTGGTCGGCACCGCATGGGCCCCGCCGCACGGGGTCGAGGCCGTGGAGCTCCGCGTCGACGGTGGCGCGTGGGTCGAAGCCGAGCTGGCGGCGGAGGTCAACGGCGACTCCTGGCGCCGCTGGCGAGCCCGCCCGGAGCTCGATCCCGGGTCACACACGCTGGAGGCCCGCTGCCGATCGCGCAGCGGCGCGCTGCAGGAGGGGAGCCCGTCCGAGCCGTTCCCCTACGGCTGCGGCGCCTTTCACACCGTCGAGCTGACGGCGCGCTGACCGGCGCCCCCACCGGCGACCCGGGCCCGAGACCGGTAGTTTCGGTTCGTGCAGCCGCAGACGCGATATGCCCGGTCGGGTGATCTCAGCATCGCCTACCAGGTGTTCGGCGAAGGGCCCAATGACCTGGTGATGGTGCCCGGGTTCGTCTCCCACATCGAGCTGCTCTGGGAGCGTCCGGCGGCGGCGCGGATGCTACGCCGGATGGCCTCCTTCTCGAGGCTGATCCTGTTCGACAAGCGGGAGCAGGGACTCTCCGATCGGATCGGGCGGCCGCCCACGCTGGAGGAGGCGATGGACGACGTGATCGCGGTGATGGATGCCGCCGGCTCGGAGTCGGCGACGCTCTTCGGCACCTCCGAGGGCGGGCCGATGACGATCCTCGCGGCCGCGGCCCACCCCGAACGGGTCCGGTCGCTGGCCCTGTACGGGACGTACGCGAAGATGACGCGCGCTCCCGACCATCCCGAGGGGGTCCCCGAGGACGTGCTCGAGAGATTCGGCGAGGTCGCCGTCTCATCTTGGGGCGGTCCGGTGACGATCGATCTCTGGGCCCCCTCGATGGCCGGTGACGCCAGCTTCGCCGAGTGGTGGGCGCGGCTGCTGCGGCAGGGGGCGAGCCCGCGCGGCGCCGTCGACCTGCTCAATCTCTACCGGGAGATCGACGTGCGGCCGGTCTGCGAGCTGGTCGGCTGCCCAACCGTCGTCGTCCACCGCCGGGGTGACCGGATGGTCCGGCCGGCCCAGGGCCGCTACCTCAGCGAGCACATCCCGGGGGCGCGCTTTGTCGAGCTCGAGGGCGACGACCACGCGCTCTTCGCCGGGGACTCCGACGCCGTGGTCGACGAGCTCGAGGAGCTGGTCGCGGGCAGCCGCGGCGCCCACGAGCTGGATCGGGTGCTCGCCACGGTTCTGTTCACCGACATCGTGAGCTCCACGAGCATCGCCGCGGACATCGGTGACGCGGCCTGGAGGCGCCTGATCGAACGGCACGACGAGATCGTCCGGCGACAGCTCGAGCTCTATCAGGGCCGCGAGATCAAGACCCTGGGTGACGGCTTTCTGGCCACCTTCGAGGGACCGGCCCGCGCCCTCCGCTGCGCGCAGGCGATCCGGGACCATCTGGCCGAGGCGGAGATCGAGGTGCGCGCCGGCGTGCATACGGGCGAGGTCGAGGTGATGGGCGACGACATCGGCGGGATGGCGGTCAACATCGGCGCCCGCGTCGCCGATCTGGCCGGCCCGGGGGAGGTCCTCGCGACCAGCACGGTCAAGGACCTCGTCGTCGGCTCCGGCGTCCACTTCACCGACCGCGGCGCTCACGAGCTGAAGGGCGTGCCGGGAGAGTGGCGCCTCAGCAGGGTCGGGGCCTGAGGCACCAGAGCTGACAGCTCCGCGGGGCCCGGCACTGGCTGACCAGCCAGTCTGCGAGACTCCCGGGGAATGGCGGACGCCACCACCACAACCAACGGCACGGGAGCCGCTCCCGCGCAGCCCGAGCACGTGGACGTGCTCATCGTCGGGGCCGGCCTGTCGGGCATCGGGGCAGCGTGCCACCTGACGATGGAGTGCCCCGATCGGAGCTTCGCCGTCCTCGAGGCGCGCGAGGCGAGCGGCGGGACCTGGGACCTCTTCCGGTACCCCGGCATCCGCTCGGACTCCGACATGTTCACCCTCGGGTACTCCTTCCGGCCTTGGAAGGAGGCCGAGGCGATCGCCGACGGCGAGCAGATCCGCTCCTACATCCGGGAGACGGCGACCGAGTACGGCATCGACGACCGGATCCGCTACGGGCACCGCGTCGTGGGCGCCGAGTGGTCGAGCGAGACGGCGCGCTGGACGGTCACGGTTGAACGGACCGACACCGGCGAGGAGACCGAGCTGACCTGCTCGTTCCTGTTCGGCTGCACCGGCTACTACAGCTACGAGTCCGGCTATACGCCCGAGCTCCCGGGGATCGACCGCTTCCAGGGAACGGTCGTGCATCCGCAGGAGTGGCCCGAGGACCTCGACTACGCCGGCAAGCGGGTGGTCGTGATCGGCTCGGGGGCCACCGCCGTGACCCTGATCCCCGCCATGGCGGAGAAGACCGAGAGCCTCGTGATGCTGCAGCGGTCCCCGAGCTATCTGCTCTCGCTACCCGCGCGCGACCCACTCGCCGCGCTCCTGCAGCGGCTGCTGCCGGAGCGGGCCGCCTACGCGATCATGCGCTGGAAGAACGTGCTGGTCTCCCAGGCCTTCTTCCAGCTCAGCCGGCGGCGCCCGGAGTTGGTCCGGCGCCTGATCCGGCGCGGCGTTACCAAGCAGCTGCCGGCGGGCTACGACGTGGATCGCCACTTCAACCCGAGCTACGACCCATGGGACCAGCGGGTCTGCCTCGATCCCGACGGCAACCTGTTCGAGGCGATGCGGCACGGCAGGGCCGAGATCGTTACCGACGAGATCGAGACGTTCACCGAGACCGGGATCGAGCTGCGCTCAGGGGGCGAGCTGACGGCGGACATCGTGGTCACCGCGACGGGCCTCAACCTCCGGACGGCCGGGGACCTCCAGCCGGTCGTGGACGGCGAGCGCATCGACCTTTCCGAGACCGTCGGCTACAAGGGCATGATGCTGAGCGGGATCCCCAACTTCGCGATGTCGCTCGGCTACACGAACGCCTCGTGGACGCTCAAGTCCGATCTCGTCGCCCACTACGTCTGCCGCCTGCTCAACCACATGCGCGACAACCGCTACGGGATCGCGATGCCCCGCCGGCCGGATTCATCGGTGGGCACCGAGCCGTTCATCGACCTCAAGGCCGGCTACGTGCTGCGCTCGATCGACAAGCTTCCTCGTCAGGGGAGCCGGGAGCCCTGGCGCCTGCATCAGAACTACCCGCGCGACGTGGCACTGCTCAAGCGCGGCCCGCTCGAGGACGAGGGCATCGAGTTCCAGCCGGCGGCCGCACCTGCGCACCGCGCCATGGTCACCTCAGAAAGCTGAACGGCGCCGCGCGGCGGCGGCCCCGGCCCCGGCCCGGATCAGCGGGCGACGATCTTCATCGCCTCGTCGTAGTGCTCCATGAAGACGTCCAGGAGCGCGGGATCGAAGTGCGTGCCGCGGCCCTCGCGCATCACCCCGAGCGCCTCCTCGCTGGTCAGCGCCGCGCGGTAGCAGCGGTCGGAGTGCAGCGCGTCGAACACGTCGACGATCGCGGCGATCCGGGCCTCGAGCGGAATCTCCTCGCCCGCCAGACCGTCCGGGTACCCGGACCCGTCGAACCACTCGTGGTGGCTCGCGGCGATCGTCGTCGCCAGCGTCAGGAGCTCCCCCCGGGAGCCGGCGAGAATCTCGCGGCCGATCTTCGGATGCTTCTGGATCTCGGCCCGTTCCCAGGCATCCAACGGGCCCGGCTTGAGCAGCACGTAGTCGGGCACGCCGATCTTGCCGATGTCATGCATGCGGGCAGCGAGACCGATCGTCTCGGCCCGGTCCTCCCCTAGGCCGCTCCACCGTGCGAGCGCCTGGGCGAGCAGCCCGATCCGTTCGACGTGCGCCCCGGTGTCGCCGTCGCGCATCTCCAGCGCCTTCATCAGCCGGTCGATCGTCTCCTGTCTGGACTCCTTGGCCTCGATCATCGCGGTGCGGAGCTCGCTCGTTCGCTGCTCGACCATCGTCTCGAGCTCCTCCGTACGGCGCTGCTCACTGATCTCGAGGGCTCGACGTCGCTGGGCCGCGTCGAGGGTGATCAGGAACTGGGTCTGTTCGAAGGGCTTGATGAGGTAGCCGTAGGCGCCGAGCTCGACCGAGGCGGTCGCAACGCCGGAGTCCCGAACGCCCGAGGCGACGACGATCGCGATCTGGGGCGTGATCTCCCGCAGGCGCTCGATCAGCCACAGACCCCCCTCGCCGGGAAGGTTGATGTCGGTGATCGCGATCGCGAACTCTTGCTCTCCGGCGAGGGCCGCGGCGGACTCCGCGGAGGCGGCAAGCGTCGGCTCGTAGTGGGTGCGCTCGAGCATTCGCATCGTCAACCGCCCGTGGGCGGGGTCGTCCTCGGCCACGAGAACCCGGGTGGCAGTCTGGGACTCCTCCATTGTCTGCAACGTCTCTTCCCCTTGGAGCATCGGCCAAGGCTACCTGCGGATTTCCCCCGCGGGCGGCCATTTTACCGGGAAGAAAGCGCCCGCCCAGATGCTTCGGGCGGCGGCGGCGGGCTCCCGGGCGCGGGATTGCTCCCGGCCGATGCGGGTAGCTTTCCGCGGATGCACTTTCGCAGCGACAGCCCCGGGCGCGAGGCGGGCCGATGAGCCCGGAGGGCCGGCTCGCGATCGCCGGCGCGACCGGCTTCGTCGGCTCACACCTGCACGCGGCGCTGCTGGCGGACGGCGCCGACGTCGTTGCGATCGCGCGTGACGCAGCGCGGGCGGAGCGCCTGCTCGCCGGCGGCGAGGTCGCCGAGGCCTCCATCGACTCGGAGGCGGAGCTCGAGTCAGCGCTGGCGGGCTGCTCCCATGCCTACTTCCTCGTCCACCTGATGGCCGGCGAGAACGAGGGCTACGCGGAGCGGGAGCGGGTCGCCGCCGAGCACTTCGGCCGCGCCGCCACCCGCGCCGGGGTCGAGCGCGTGAGCTATCTCGGCGGGCTCGGCGGGCACTCGCCACATCTCGCCTCCCGCGCGGGCGCCGCCGATGCGCTCGCCGGCACGGGGCCGCCGCTGACGTACTTCAGGGCCGCGATGATCGTCGGCCCGGGCAGCGCGTCCTACGAGCTGCTTCGCTCGATCGTCTCCCGCCTGCCGGTGGCGCCGGCGCCGGCCTGGCTCGACAACCGGACCCAGCCGATCGGGATCCGCGACATGACCGCCTACCTGCGCCGCTCGCCGGAGACGGCCGGCGCCGCGGGCCGGGAGGTACAGCTCGGCGGACCCGACGTGCTCACCCACCGCGAGGTGATCGACCTGCTCGCCGAGCAGATGGGAGTCGGCGGGCCGCGCTGGCTGCCGGTGACGAATCGCATCGCGAAGGCCGAGGTGATGGCCGCGGGCGCCGCCACCGTGACCAGGGGCGACCCCTCGGTCGCAGCTGAGCTCGCGCTCGGACTCCAGGAGGAGACCGTGGTCACCGACCCGAGCGGCGCCGCCCTCTTCGACGTCCGGCCCGAGCCGATCGGCACCGTGTTCCAGCGCTGCCTGACCGAGGAGGAGCGCCTCGAGGAGGCGGGCGTCGGTGGCTGACTCGGTCCGCCAGACGGTGACCATCGCCGCCTCTCCGGAGGAGGTCTGGGCGGTACTGATGGATCCGCGCAGCCTCGAGGACTGGGTCAGCGCCCATCGCAAGCTCGATGAGCTGCCGGAGCTGCCGCTCGGATCCGGCGATCGCTTTCGCCAGAAGCTGGGCGTCGGGCCGGCGAGCTTCTGGGTCGAGTGGGAAGTGATCGAGGCCCGGCAGCCGCAGCTCGCCCGCTGGCGCGGAGAGGGCCCGGGCGGCTCGACCGCCGAGGTGCTCTACCGGCTCGGGGAGGACGGTCCCGGCTCGACCCGGTTCGAGTATGAGAACGACTTCGATCCGCCGGGCGGCGCCATCGGCCGTGCGGCGGCACGTGTCGTCAACGCCACCGCGGGCGAGCGCGAGGCGCGCAAGTCGATGGCGCGACTCAAGGAGCTGGTCGAGGCCGCCTAGCGGCCGGCGATGCCGGCGGGCGCGCCGAGCGAGGCCGGCGCCGGGTCGGCGAGCGCCGGATCCGCGGCGCTCGCCTCGGCGGCGCGGCGCGGCGCGATCAGCCCGGCCGTCGCGATCGTCCACAGCATCGCGACCCACGTCAGCGTCGCGATCGCGATGTGCACCCAGACGATCGCGGCCGGCAGCTCGAGCGCCCACTGCAGGCCACCGACGAGCCCCTGGGCCGCGAGCAGCCCGAGCACGACCATCAGCGGCCGGACGGCGCGGCGGTCGCCGCCCGGGCGCCGCAGGTAGAGCAGGACGCCGATCGCGGCGAGGCCGAAGATCGCGGCCATCGCCGAATGGCGCTCGACCATCCAGCTCAGCGTCTCCCCGCCGCGGAAGTCGAAGCGCTGGACCAGCTCGCCCTCGTGAGCCCCGGCGTGCGGCCCGGCGGCCGTGGTCATCGTCCCGAGGATGATCGTGAGCTGGCCGAGCGGGATCAGGCCGCGCACCGCCCAGACGCCGCGCGCGTCCGTCGAGCGACGCCGCTCGCCCGACTCGTAGCGAGCGAGCCAGACCAGAGCGAAGGCCGCGTCGAGCAGGAGCATGGAGAGGATGAAGTGGCCGATCACCAGCTCGGGCGCGAGGTGGGAGGCGACGACGATCGCGCCGAGGATCGCCTGCGCGATCACGCCGAGTGGCAGGAGCGCGCCGATGATCGCCAAATGCCGCCGGAACGGCCGGCGCCGGAACGCGAGCACGCTCGCCGCGATCACAGCGAACCCGACGAAGCCGGTCAGCAGGCGATTCCCGTACTCGATCAAGGCGTGGAACTCGACGGGCGCGATCACCCGGCCGTAGCAGCGGGGCCAGTCGGGGCAGCCGAGCCCCGAGCCCGTCAGCCGGACGGCGGCGCCCGTGAACACGATCAGGACGAGCGCGGCGAGCGCGATCACCGCGACGATGAAGTACTGGCGCGGGGTCAGATAGAAGTTGCGAAACCGAGCGAGCATCTGGGGCTCGGAGGCTAGAGGGTGCGCCCGCTCGCGGGACCATGCGCCGGGCGCCCGAAGGGCCGTGCGGTACCGTCAGCGGGGATGGACCCGGAGGCCCAAGCGACGGAGAACGGCGGGAGCCCGGAGCAGCTCGCCCCGGTCGGCAAGCTCATGATCAGCTACGAGGAGTTCGGCGATACCACCGACGAGACGATCGTTCTGATCATGGGGCTGGGCATGCAGATGCTCGGCTGGGACGAGGAGTTCTGCACGGCGCTGGCCGCGCGGGGCTTCCACGTCGTCCGCTTCGACAACCGCGACGTCGGTCTGTCGAGCAAGCTCTCGGGCCGGGTGAACATCCCCGCCGGCATGGCGGGCCTGACCGGCTCGGCCGTCTACACGCTCGACGAGATGGCCGGCGACACCGCGGGGCTGCTGGATCACCTCGGCCTCGAGTCGGCGCACATCGTCGGCGCCTCGCTGGGCGGAATGATCGGCCAGCAGCTCGCCGCGAACCACCCGCGCCGGGTCAGCTCCCTGGTCTCGATCATGTCCAATACCGGGAAGCGAAAGCTCTCGACCCTGCCGCGGCCCGACGCGATGCGGATCCTGCTGCGGTCCCCGGCCGGATCACGCGAGGAGTTCATCGACCGGACCGCCGAGACCTTCAGCGTGATCGGCTCGCCGGCGTATCCACCGGACCCGGAGCGCCTCCGCGCGCGTGCCGCGGCCTCCTACGACCGCTGCTTCCACCCGGCGGGGGTCGCGAGGCAGCTGATGGCGGTCCTCGCCTCCGGCAATCGCAGCTCGGAGCTGCAAGGCATCCGGACCCCCACCCTGGTCATTCACGGCTCCGCGGACCGGCTCGTTCCACCCCAGGCCGGGAAGGACACCGCCGCGGCGATCCCGGGCGCGCGCCTGGAGCTGATCGAGGGCATGGGACACGATCTGCCGCCGGAGCTCTGGCCCCGGTTCATCGAGCTGATCGAGGCGACCGCTCGGCGGGCGCCGACCCGGCGGCGATCGCTCTCGGACGCCTAGGGCTCGCTCGCGCGCAGCGCTCTCGCGATCCCCGAGAGGAGCGTCTCGGGCGTGAACGGCTTCTCGACGAATGCGGCGTTCACGTCGGTGACCACCTCGCGGGGCACCGTCTCCCCCGTGTAGCCGGACATGAAGACGATGCGCAACCCGGGCCGCTCGGACCGCAGCTCGCTCGCAAGCTCGGCGCCGGACATCCCCGGCATCGAGACGTCGCTGAGCACCAGGTCCAGCCGGCCGGCCGCCCGGGCGATCTCGAGCGCCTCCCGCGGGTCCGCCGCGGCCGACACCTCGTAGCCACCCCCCTCCAGAACCCGGACCGCGAGGCGCCTCACCAGCGGGTCGTCCTCGACGAGCAGGAGGCGACCCGCGCCCTCCGGCG
>Ga0102946_1000185_pt1 | contig 21789 bp, 21 predicted proteins | sample SalPon2A_A_D1_MG_FD_78209 | JGI IMG/M metagenome (GOLD analysis project Ga0102946, IMG submission 78209) | Soil microbial communities from South San Francisco under conditions of wetland restoration - Salt Pond MetaG R2A_A_D1_MG | ecosystem: Environmental > Terrestrial > Soil > Wetlands | place... | reverse complement strand
TTCCTTCAGTGGCCACGCCCAACGGGCAGGCAGCCTTCCTGTTCCTGCTGACCTCGGCACTGGCGCCGCTGATTCGCCTGAGTTACGGAAAGATGGTGGTCCTGGCATTGCCCTACACCATCACGATGACCATCACCGGCCTGCTGGCCACGATTTATATTTTATGAGCAAGATCGGTCCCGGACAGCGCCTACAGCGCTTCCGGGATGACAGGTCTTTATTGAAGCGACCATGTGCTCGCGCCCCTTCGCCAGGGACCCTGGAAGGCAGGTCTGCAACCACCTCTCATGGAGATTTTGCACAGGGATGTGCAAACGGGCGAAGCCCGCGAATGCTTGAAAATCACACTTTTCAAGCATGAGATGCGAGTCGGGCAGGAGCACAGATCAAAGCCGACGTGATGAAAAGACCGAAGGTCTGTAATCAGGAGGCGACATCGTCGTGCGCCCGATCTTGCTCATTCAATAAGACCCGGCGATATAGTGCGAAAGTTGTTCCACCTCGTGTTCTTTCTCAACCAGCATATGCTTGACGAGATCACCGAGCGAAACAATTCCGAGCATGACTTCGCCATCCGAGACGATCAGGTGCCGGCAACGGCAGGTGGTCATGGTCTCCATTGCTGTTTCAACGGCATCTCCCGGACCAACTGTAATCAGTGGGGAAGACATGACCTGGCTCACCAGCGTGGTATTGGATGAACGGCCCTTGAGGGCAATTTTCCGCATGTAGTCGCGTTCTGTGAAAATGCCGGTTGGCACCTCGCGTTCGGTGATCACAAGCGCGCCAATGTTCGCATCTGACATGATGCCGATGGCCACTCTGACCAGAGTTTCCTTATCGATTGTTACAACAGCGCCGCCTTTCCGATCCAGTACTTCCCGTATCGTAGCCATAGTTCTATAAGACCGATGTATGTCTTACTGAGTTTAGTAGGTGGTCGGGAATTTACAATGCCGTTCCAGAGATTATTCGCGCCGCCTGGAGATAACCGTGTATTCAGCTTCGATGATTTCGGATTGCTGGGCGGGTTCAGAACGGGCCTGTGTTGGTTCTTCCGATGCGGGAACCGCACCGCTTCTGCGCAACCACCAACGACGTATGGAGAACACCACCCAACCCAGCAGGCCAAGAACCGCCACGCCAGCCAGAACGAAAATACCGAAGATGAAAGCACCGACAATCACGAGAATCGCAAACAACGAAGCAAGGATTCTGCTCACGGGGTTCATCGGTGGGGGTGTTATGTAATATTGCGCCATGAGTGATAATTGGGGCCATAAACCAGGCGAGTCAATGAAAATGGACCAAAGCGATCAACAATCTGCCCTGTGCAAGCTATCTGATATCGGTGTCGCGGGCAAGGAAGTTCGTGTCAACACCGATGCGGGCGTGCACTGGCTGATGATATTTCACCGTGAAGACAGGCTGACCGCCTGGCAGAACGCCTGCCCTCACCAGGGCCGGGCATTGAACTGGGCACCGGACAAATTCCTGTTTAGTGAGGAAGGCTTACTGGTTTGTTGCCACCATGGGGCGACATTCGATCTTGCAAACGGTCGATGCTCGGATGGTCCCTGCAAAGGTGCGCAACTCAAGGCGGTCGAGGTTGTTGTCAATGACGGCGAGGTTTTTCTCAAAGTGAATCAATAGATAATGTTAACCATGGTCAGCATCACCACGATGAAGATCACACTCATTGGACTCCCCACCCGAATGAAATCGGCTACCCGGTAGCCACCGGGCCCCATGATCAGGGCATTGACCTGGTGAGTGGGAAGAATAAAGGCATTTGAAGTTGAAAGTGCCACGATCAGGGCGTACATGGTCGGGCTTGCGCCGGTCGCCAGCGCGATGCTGACCGCGATCGGAACCAGGATCGTGGTTGCCCCCACGTTCGACATAACCAGGCTGAACAGCGTCGCCATGACTGCCAGCGCCACCTGGATGGCAATCTCCGGCACGTCGCCCAGAATGACCATGATTTCCTGGGCAATCCAGGCAGCTGTGCCACTGCGTTCCATGGCATGTCCCAGCGGAATCAGGCTGGCGAGCAGAAACACAGTTTTCCAGCTTACAGATGCGTAGGCCTCATCCATGCTGAGCACACCAGTCAACACCATTCCCAGTGCGCCCACCAGCAGACAGATGGAAAGCCGGAAATCCGTGAACATAATCAGGCCGATGGACAAAGCGAAAAAGATCAGGGCATGGGCCACTTTCTGTGGCCGCATTTCTTCCTGGGGAATGTCAGTGGCGACGATAAAATCACGCTCCCTGGAAACGTTGGAAAGGTTGCGCCATGTGCTGTGACTGACCAGACAATCGCCAACGTCCATGACCATGTCCTTGGCATCTTCAGTGAAAATCTCGCCTCGGCGATTCACTGCCAGAACACTGATGCCATAACGCTGTCGAAGCTGTGCGTCACCAATTGTCTGCCCGATCAACCGCGAACCAGGAGGAATAACCACCTCTGATATACCCGCTCGACTCGCGTTGAACAATCCTCCGAAAGTCCTCAGACGCGGCTGAACACGACATTGGTTGTCCAGCGCAAACCGACCGACCACATCACGGGTACCCATCACACCCAGGATGGTACCCACCCAGATCATTTCATCAGAAGGTGGTGCCAGTCTTGGCTCCTCGGTGTTGCGGATGGCAAGCAGCAAAGGGGCATCTTCAAGCTGCTCTGCATCGCCTACCCTCATCCCCACCAACGGAGAATCAACTGTCACCAGCAACTCGTAGACATCGCCCTTGATTCCATAGACATCAGCGAAATAGGTCTTGGTCCGCGCGGGTGCCCCGGTAGCGGTCTCCTTGTGCTCAGGCAGCAGCAGCTGACCACCCAGGAGGAAATAGGCGATACCAACGGTCAACAATGCCAGGCCAACCGGCGTGACATCAAACAGATCGAAAGTTTGCAGGGTTTCAACACCGGGCGGCAGGGAGGTGTTGGCATTGATGATCAGGTCATTGAGCAGGATCAGGGGAGAAGATCCAACCATGGTCAGAGTGCCACCAAGAATGGCGCAAAAACCCATTGGCATCAGCATTCTTTGAAGTGGGATTTTTGCACGGGTGGAAATCCTGGACATCACCGGCATGAACAATGCAGTGGCTCCAACATTCTGCATCAGCCCGGAAATGATGCCCACTGTCCCGGAAACCATTGGCACAATTCGACTGGCAGTTTTTCCACCCACTTTAAGAATCTTTGCTGCAACAACCGTCATGACGCCGGTCCGGTCGAGCCCGGCCCCCAGGATCATGACCGCAATGATTGAAATGACTGCATTGGAAGCGAACCCATCGAAAAGCTGCAAGGGAGGAACCAACCCAAGCAGGCCCAGTACCACCATGACCGAAATCGCGGCGATATCAACCCGTAACAGTTCGGAAACAAACAGGCCTATGGTTGCCCCCAGTACCAGCAGGACCAGCATCATGTCGCCTGTAAGGGTAAGCCCGGTTTCCATCAGGCACGCCGCTCGTACAACAAATCGAATACATCGTGACCAAGACGCTGGCCGCGTGTCTCAAAATGGGTCTGCGGACGCCAGTCCGGCCTGGGACAGTAAACGCCCTCTTTAGCCCTGTTCCGGAACTGATCGCTGCTGCTCAATACCTCGGTCATATGCTCAGCATAAGGTGCCCAGTCAGTTGCAAGGTGCAGGATCGCGCCGGGTTTCATGCAGCTGGCAAGTTGCTTCACGAAGGGAGGCTGGATAATGCGTCGCTTGTGATGACGCTTCTTGGGCCAGGGGTCAGGAAAGTAAATTCGAATTCCCGCCAGTGATGCAGGCGGTATGCACTCTGCCATGAATTCAACAGCGTCTTCACAGGCGATTCGAACATTTGGAATTTCTTTTTCTTCAAGCGCCATCAGGAGCCTGCCAACACCGGGCCGGTGAACCTCGATCCCGATGAAATCCTGCTCGGGATATGCGACAGCGGTTTGCCAGGTGGCATCGCCATTGCCAAATCCGATCTCAACAATGACTGGCGCTTCGCGACCAAAAAGCTCTGTAAAACTGAGCCGGCCACGATTCTTTTCAGAGTCGATACCGAACTGAGGCCAAAGCTGATCCAGTGCTTTTTCCTGAGCGCTGGTCAGGCGACCACCTCGAATAACAAAACTTCGTACCGGACGCTTTCCGGGTCGATTCTGCCCTGTAGGGTCAGGGCCCGTCATTCAGCCGATGGTGCCGTCTATCGGGGATGAAGCGCTGGCATATCTTTTCCTCGGGATCCGGCCTGCCAGAAATGCCTCGCGACCGGCGGCCACGGCCTTTTTCATTGCCGATGCCATCAACACCGGATCACGGGCGCCGGCAATGGCTGTATTCATCAGGACGCCGTCACAGCCCAGTTCCATTGCAATGGCTGCATCTGACGCCGTTCCAACACCCGCGTCGACGATGATCGGGACGGTCGCTTCTTCGACAATGCTAAGGATGTTGTAGCGGTTCTGGATTCCCAGGCCAGAACCAATCGGTGCGGCCAGCGGCATGACAGCAACGCAACCCATGTCGGCAAGTTCACGCGCCATGATGGGATCGTCATTGGTATACACCATCACCTGGAAGCCATCATCAACCAGCTCCCTTGTCGCACGAATGGTCTCGGTGATGTGCGGGAAGAGGGTTTTTTCATCGCCCAGCACTTCAAGCTTTACCAACGGATGCCCGTCCAGCAACTCCCGACCGAGCTGACAGGTGCGCACGGCATCCCTGGCGGTAAAACAACCGGCTGTATTTGGAAGAATGGTAAATTCATCCGGTGGCAACACTTCAAGCAGATTGGGCTCATTGTCCTGTTGGCCGATATTGCTTCGGCGAATGGCAACGGTAACGATTTCGGCACCTGCTGCCAGTGTCGCTGCCCTGGTCTGTTCAAAATCCCTGTATTTGCCGGTTCCGGTCAGCAAACGAGACCGATATTCCCGGCCGGCTATGACCAGGGATTTCTGGCTGCCTCCCCACTCTGTAAACTTGTTTTCAGCACTACTCATTGATTTTCGCAATCCTCAACCGCCGCCGATGGCCTGCACGACTTCCACGCGATCGCCCGGGCTGAGCGAACGTTGCTGGTGCAGCGTGCGCGGGACAATCACTTCATTGACTTCAACCGCGACCCTGCGGCCCGGAGGCAGCAAAGATTCAAGCAATTGTTCCACGGTGATGCTGTCGTCGACAGTGTGCGGCTTTCCGTTAAGCATAATGTCCATAAGCAAACCATTGTACATCGGCCTGACCGGACGGAAAGACAGACTTGAAGTATTTAAGCGTATCTTCGTCAAAGATAAAATCAAGGCTTGAAAATTGCATTCCGAAGGCCCAATCTGAACCCATGACCATGAAAAACCACCCTGAAGACCCGTCTTCCGATTCTTCGGAATTTTCAGGCTATCTGGACCAACAGATGCTGATCGCCATGCCCGGCATGCTGGATGATAATTTCGTGGGCAGCGTGACACTGATGTGCCAGCACAATGATGAAGGCGCCGTGGGCATCACCATTAACCGACTATCGGAATTTTCGCTGGGAGAAATTCTGGCCCAGCTCCAGATTGACTGCAGCGACGAAGAACTCCGAAAATCACCGGTTCTGGAAGGCGGACCGGTCGCACCTGACCGTGGTTTTGTTCTTCATTCTCCCTGTGAAGGTTTTGAGTCCAGCATGAAGATTGCTGAAGACATCATGGTGACCACTTCTCGTGATGTACTGGCAGCGATCGCCCGGGGCGAGGGTCCTGACCGGTTTGTTGTCGCGCTGGGCTACGCAGGATGGGGTGGCGGACAACTCGAAGGTGAAGTGATGCAAAACGCGTGGCTCACCGTCGAGGCTGACAGCGACATTGTTTTCGATTCCCCCCTGCCCCAGCGATTCACCATGGCGCTGGATCGATTGGGCATCAAGGTTGACCGCTTGCACGGCAGTGCAGGTAATGCCTGAGTGCAACCATGGAAAAGGATGACAGGCCGCATGGCTCCATCCTTTGTTTTGATTATGGCAAACGTCGCATCGGAGTGGCTGTAGGCCAGACCATCACAGGTACCGCGACTTCCCTGGCCGTGGTTTCAAATGGCGACAAGCCGGACTGGTCAGAAATCTCCAGGCACGTGACTGAATGGAAGCCATCCGGATTTGTCGTGGGGCTTCCTCTTTCTGTCGATGGCGAAGAAACCAGGATGTCTGCGCGTGCCCGGGCGTTCGGAAATAAACTCTCTGGTCGTTATGGCATCAGTGTCTGTTACCAGGATGAACGTCTGACCTCCGTGGATGCCCAACGCGAATTTGCCGTGCTGCGCGCAGCAGGTGGTGCAAAGCGAAAGGATGCCGGACGGCTGGACGCGGTCGCTGCTAAAATCATCCTGGAAAACTGGCTTCAGAACCAATGAAAATGAACGCGCCAACAGCAGGCCCAGCGGCAGATTGTAAATGAAGCACCTGACGGATATCGGTGATTGCAGCCCGAAGCAACTGATTTCAATTCTGCAACTGGCCGCAAACATTGCCCAGGACCCGGATCACCTGGTAGATACGTTGTCTGGTCGACTCCTGGTTAACCTCTTTTATGAAGCCAGCACCCGTACCCGGGTTTCATTTGAGGTGGCCGCCAAACGACTTGGCATGCACGTGGTCAATGTGTCGGCATTGGGCAGTTCGGTTGAAAAAGGCGAGTCTCTCGAGGACACGTTTCACACCATCCAGGCCATGATGCCGGACTGCGTGGTGGTTCGGCACCCCGATCAGGGCACCGCGCTCAAGCTGGCCGAAATTGCCGACCCCGGGATCCATGTCATCAATGCCGGAGATGGCATTGCCGCGCACCCCACCCAGGCGCTGCTCGATGCGCTGACACTCAAGCAAGGGTTTGAAACATTGAGCGAGGTACGCCTCGTCATGGCAGGAGACATCCGCCACTCCCGGGTCGCTCGTTCCAGCATCCGCTTGCTGACGCTTCTTGGCATCGGTGAAATTCGATTGTGTGGTCCCGATGGGTTCGTTCCTCCGATAGCAGAATTGGCCGATGGCAATGCACCGGTTACCTGCCATGACAAACTGGAGGATGCGGTCAAAGGCGCCAATGCCATCATGATGTTGCGGATTCAGAAAGAGCGCATTATCGATGTTAACGTCCCGGGCGCTGATGAATATCATCATAAATGGGGGCTTCGCCAGGAACACCTCGAACTCGCCGCGCCAGGATGCCGGGTCTTGCACCCGGGCCCGATGAACCGCGGCGTCGAAATCGCTTCCGAAGTGGCAGACGGCCCACGTTCATTGATCAAAACCCAGGTGCGCAATGGCCTGTATGTCAGAATGGCATTATTGCAAAAGCTGCTGACCTGAGCCGGAGACCGGACATGAAAAGAATTTGTGTGTACTGCGGCTCAAACCCGGGACGACTTCCCGAATATACCGAAGCAGCCGAGCAACTCGGTGCGCTCCTGGCAAGCAATGGCATGGGGCTGGTCTACGGTGGCGCGAGTGTGGGGATCATGGGCAGAGTCGCTGATGCCACGCTCAGGGGCGGCAGCGAAGCCATCGGCGTCATTCCGGCCGCACTTGCTTCGAAAGAAATCGCGCACGCAGGACTGACAGAGCTTCATGTCGTCGAATCAATGCACGAGAGAAAGGCCATGATGGCAGAGCTGTCCGATGGGTTCATTGCCCTGCCCGGTGGCTGGGGCACCATTGAAGAAATTTTCGAAGCCCTGACCTGGGCGCAACTGGGTTTTCATCGCAAGCCATGCGGGCTACTGAACATCGCCGGTTACTACGACCATCTCGAAGCATTTCTTGAGCATGCGATGAAAGAACAGTTTGTGAAATCCGAATACCGTCCCATGATCATGATTGAGAATAACCCGGAGATTCTTTTGGATCGTTTCCGGACGTACCAGCCACCCAAAGTCAGAAAGTGGATTGAAAAAGACCAGACCTGAGCCGGAACCTGCCAGCAGTGTTAAAAATTCGAGCCATCGACCACATTGTGCTTCGCACTGAAAATCCCCAGGCGCTGGTGGATTTCTATCAGGATGTGCTGTCCTGCACCGTGGAGCGCCAATTATCGCCTGAGGTTGGCCTGATCCAGTTGCGGGCCGGTGCTTCACTCATCGATATCGTTGCGCTGGACAGCAAACTGGGACGCGCCGGCGGTGGCCCACCGGATCCGCAAGCAGGAAACCTGGATCATTTCTGTCTGCAGATTGAAGATATGGATGAAGAGGGTCTTTCTGCCTGGCTGGAAAGTCACAACATCAATGCAGGAAATTTCGAAAGGCGCTATGGCGCGGAAGGATTCGGAAACTCGGTTTACATCTCAGATCCTGACGGCAACACCGTCGAACTCAAAGTCGCGGCTGACTAATCGACGCCGAATGCTGACTCGAAGCGCCAGGTTCGGGTGATGTGCAGAATGTCCACCCGCTCACGAATATTGTCCGGTAAAGGCGCGTAAGGCGAGGCCAGGCGGACAATCTCTATGGCAGCGCGATCAATTTCACGCCTCCCCGAACTGCGAGTCACGTCCACACCTTCTACAGAACCGTCGTGCCTGATGCCAACGGTCAGCACCAGGTCGCCTTTAAGTCGCTTGTTTCGAAGTTCGGTCGGATAATTCAGGTTGCCGACCCGCTCAACCTTGGCCACCCACGCACTCATATAACTGGCAAACTCGTATTGCTGTGTGTTGGCCGATATGTATTCGCGCCGGGGAAGTTTTGATCGAAACGGCTGCTGTCGACTGAGTTCAGGCTGAAGGGTGGCCATCTCCATGCTCTCTCGTCGCAACTGCGCTGCCGTTGGTGACTCGGGCTCGGGCGTTTCGATACGGGTCAGCTCTTCGGGTGTTTCGGTCATCGTTTCTGCCGCAATGACCTCTCTTTCCATCTCCTGCTCTTCGGGAATCAGCTCTTCGGCCTGCATCATGTCTTCGCCAAGGTTCTGGTTTGGAAACATGCCGCTTAAATCATTCGCCGGACGGGTTTTTTCCTCCTGTTCTTCCTCCCCTCCGCCACGCTGTGCTGCCTGGGCAAGATAATCGGGCTCCTCAGGCGTCTCTTCAGATCGCCAGTTCACCAATACAACATCCAGGGTTTCAACAATTTTGGGAGGGGGGCTGACCGTCAGGCCGAACGAAATGCCAAAAACGACCAGCGCATGAAGCGCGGTGGCCGCCACCAGGCAGACCGAGAACCGGTCGTGAATCCATTCAGTCGCACCGTTCATTTCAGGTCCTTACGACACCTCATGTATCCAGATACAGGACGTAATTATCATACCCCCAATTCTGATATGACACCCGGATTCCCGGTTAGCCGGCCAATCGCGACTCCAGTGAGTCAAACAGGTCTCCGGCGATATTCAGGCCATGAGCCGCGTCCAGTTCCCTGATGCATGTAGGGCTTGTGACATTGATTTCCGTCAGCCACTCACCAATCACATCAAGCCCGGCAAAGATGATGCCGCGACGTTTGAGTTCAGGCGCCACCTGTGAACAGATCCAGTAATCCCGCTCGTTCAACGGGACAGGTTTACCCGTGCCGCCCTTGGCCAGGTTGCCCCTGAAATCACCCTCACCAGGCAGCCTGGCCAGCGCATATGGCGCCGGCTCTCCATCGACCAGCAAAATACGTTTGTCTCCCTGGGTTATTTCAGGAATATAACGTTGCACCATTACCTGCTCATGATTGTCCTGGGTCACCGCTTCAATAATGACATTCAGGTTGGGATCGCCGGGCTTCAGCTGGAAAATGGATTCCCCGCCCATTCCATCAAGCGGCTTGATCACGGAAAGTCCGTGTTCTTCAACAAATGAACGAATGGTGTCCGTTCGCCGCGTGATGGCCATGGGCACACAACACTGTGGAAACCACGCGATGAAGCATTTCTCATTGGCGTCCCGCAGCGATTGCGGATCGTTAACCACCAAAACACCATCGCGCTGCGCCAGCTCCAGGAGGTAGGTGGTATAGATGTAATCCATATTGAACGGAGGGTCCTTTCGCATCAGCAATATGTCGAGATCAGCCAGCGGCCGGTGGCTTCGCTCACCAAGCGTGAACCAGTCGTCGTTGTCATCACGCACTTCCAGGGGAGCCATCCTGCCCCAGGCCGCACCAGCCTTTAGTTCGACATCGGCAGATTCCATGTAAAGGACTTCATGTCCCCTTCGCTGTGCCTCCAGCAACATTGCGAAAGTGGAGTCCTTATAGGGCTTTATTCGGGCTATCGGATCCATTACAACTGCCGTTGTAATACCAGTCTTGCTGGCCGGAACTGACTTAATCATTACATTTGCTCACTGGTGCTCGGTTCAGGTGAAGTATTATGAGACCATGGGGAATTGTTGCAATACCAAAGAGATGATAAATCAACTCTGACAGCTAAGCCGTTGTAACTACTGGCATCTGTACCCTGCGTGGAGTAGACTAGGATGTCCCGGTCCATTAAGGGGGCCGTAACGTGTTCAGGTGCAAAGCCAGGCTGGCGACGCCCCAGGAATTGAATCAGGGATGGAATTATGACTGTAGAACACTCATCGGGCACAGCCCCGAACATAGATGAAACGAATGCAGACGCGACGGCTGCGGAATCCGGTAGTGGGCTGAACGCAGTAAATGGTTCAACAGGGGCCCATACTGCCTCGTCTGCCCAAAACGACATCAAGATACTCGTCGTTGACGACAGCGCGACCATTCGACGTTCGGCAGAAACCATGCTTACATCGGCGGGATTTGACGTCGTGACAGCTGAAAACGGTTTCGAAGCCCTTTCCAAGGTTGCAAGACACAACCCACAGCTCATTTTTGTCGACATTATGATGCCTCGTCTGGATGGTTATCAGACCTGCGCAATCATCAAGAACAATGAGCGTTATCGATCGACTCCCGTCATCATGCTGACAAGTAAGGATGGTCTTTTTGACCAGGCACGGGGCCGGGTCGTGGGGTCTGACCTTTACCTGACCAAACCCTTCACAAAGGAAGAACTTCTAGGGGCGGTCCAACAGCACGCGACCAGTTAACCAGGCTGGCTCACGTGTCCAGAAACAAGGATTGTTAACGGACAGATGGCTGACGGCAAGGATAAATCAACAAGTTCAAACATCGCTTTTGCAAAACTCCTGGAATACGAGGAGCGCAGCGAGTCATTTGCACCTGGCCAGGGCCAGGGGCGAGGACCAAGTGGTGAGTGGAGCGGGGTCACATTTCGCATGGGCGAAGCTCGCCTTGCGTGTGACAACGAACGCATCCAGGAAATTCTCTCTTTTCCACAATCAACTCCTGTACCTGGCTCCAAACCATGGATACTGGGCCTGGCGAATGTCCGCGGCGCACTGTTGACGATTGTTGACCTTGGTTGGTTTGTGACAGGAAAACGATCGAGCATTACCGTGCGCAGCAGATTGCTTTCGTCGCAGTTGCAAAAAGCGCCGGTTGGATTATTAATCGATGAGGTTTATGGCCAGAGGCACTTTCTCGACCAGGATGCAATGGATGCAGAGGTGGAGGAAGATTCACCTCTTAGTGGCCTGATATCAAAGAAGCACCAGGTTGGTTCGGAAACCTGGCATGAACTCGATCTTGACCAGTTGTTTACTTCCCAGGAGTTTCTGAACGGTGCAGCTGACTAATTTGGTAAGGGGATAGAATGATGGCGGAAAAGTCATCACAAAAGGGATTCCTTGGAGGCAAGGTGCAATCTCGTGCACGCAAACTGGCCAGGCAAAACGTTGTCCATGAAAGGTCAGGGTTTTTCTACATCCTGACCGCTGTACTGATTGGCCTGTTGCTGTTTGCAGCAGCGACTTTTTACCTTGTGGTCAGAGACAGTCGTAACGAACAGGAATGGGTTGCACTGTCCACCGATGTCCAGGTTGTGTCCCAGCAATTGGCAAAATCCGCTTCCGAAGCCGCCTCAGGTGTATTCGACGCGTTTTTCGCACTCGGAGATGCACGATCCATTATTGAGGAAGACATGAAGGCCCTGAGTGATGGTGACCCATTGCTGAGTCTTCCCGCTGTACCTTCCGGCCTTCAGGATGAGTTGCTGGTGGTCGATGAGACCTGGCAGCGCATGAATGCCAACACCTTTGACGTGATCGAACGCGAAACTAAAGTTCTTGAGATCGCGGATGCCAGTGAACGCTTTATTAGCCTGATCCCTCGTGTGCAGACACTCACGGATCAGGCAATGCAGGAACTGACCCAGAACAATGCGCCCAGCCAGCAGATATTCGTGGTGGGCCGGCTGCTGGTATTGTCCGACCGGATCCTGAGACACCTCAGGGCCATCCTGGATGGCGGGCAGGCAGCAGTGACTGCCGAACAACAATTCGAGCAGGAAGTCGGTTTTTTTGACCAGATGCTTGATGCGCTGCTGCGCGGCAGTCAGCAGATGGGGGTCTCACAGGTCCGCAATGCCGAGGCACTGAACGCACTTGGGCAAGTACGCCAGATCATACTGGATGCCAGGCCCGATATAGACCTTCTGCTTCAGGGGTCTTCTGAACTTCTGCAGGTCAGGGAATCTGCCGATGCCATCGTGATCGACTCCCAGACCATATTCGAACAAGCGCGTACCTTAACTCAACAGTTACAGAATCGTCGCAGTGTCACCATCTGGCCTTCTCTGACCACCGGCGTGATCGCGCTTGTCATCTCACTCGGGCTGATCACCTACCTGGTTTACACCTTCCTGACAGCTGAGCGACGTCGTGCCTCATTCGCCGGAGAGCAAAACCAGCGAAACCAGACAGCCATTTTGCGTCTGCTCGATGAGATGAGCTCACTGGCTGAAGGCGATCTGACGGTGAAAGCCACTGTTTCAGATGACGTCACAGGGGCCATAGCCGATTCCGTTAATTACACCGTGGAACAACTTCGTGAAGTGGTCCAGGGCATCAACACAACAGCCCAGACAGTGCTCGAATCAGCTGAAGAAACCAAGCAGCGAACCTCGAGCGTGGCCAAGTCGTCCGGCAAGCAGGCAGAACAGGTTCGACAGGTCACCAACACCATTAATGAGATGTCGGAATCGTTCAATGACATGGCCAAGCGCTCCCGTGAATCGAACGACGTTGCACAACGATCAGTAGAGCATGCCAACAAGGGTTCTGAAATGGTGCAGCAGAGCATCGCCGGAATGGACAACATCCGCGATCAGATCCAGGACACATCAAAACGGATCAAGCGTCTGGGTGAGTCATCCCAGGAGATCGGCGATATCGTGGAAATCATCAACGGCATCGCGGAACAAACCAATATTCTTGCCCTTAATGCCGCCATACAATCCGCTTCTACAGGGGGTGCTGGTCGTGGATTTGCAGTTGTGGCTGACGAGGTTCAACAACTCGCAGAACGCGCAACCAATGCAACGCGTCGCATCGAAATGCTGGTACAAACCATTCAGGCAGATACTTCAGAAGCCATTGCCTCCATGGAAAACACAACGGCTGAGGTCGTTTCCGGCGCCAAGAAGTCAGAAGATGCCGGCGAGGCGCTGGGACAGATCAAGACAGTGTCCAAAGACCTGTCCAACCTGATCGATGAAATCGCCACCTCAGCGCAGACGCAGTCCAATGTTGCAAACAAGGTGGCGGGTGAGATGAATGCCATCCTCGACATCGCGATCAAGACGTCAGAAGGGTCAAACCAGACCGCCACGTCAATGGGGGCATTGGCGGAAAAAGTGGCAAGGCTCAGCGAATCGGTGGCCGACTTCAAGCTTCCATCGGATAAGTTCTAGAATGAAAGGAAGATGAGGACAAACGCACTTATAAACAGGGGGATCGACTCATGATGCTGGAAGGCTCAAATCAGAGCACGGCAATCAGCTGGATTCGTGAGGATCTGGATAAGTGCCTCGAACAGGTTCGCGACAACCTTGAGGAATTCTCGGAAGAACCGGATGAGCGAAGGCTGATCCAGTTTGTCCAGGACAAGCTTGAGCAACTCAACCTGACATTTGTCACGATGCAGCAAGACGGCGCCACCATGCTGACGGATGAAATGATCGCGGTGGGTGGCAACATCCTGCACAACAAGGATGCAAACCTGGAAGAATCCCTGTCCGCCCTGAGTGATGCGATTGTTGTTTTACCCTCATATCTGGACCGCCTGCAGGCAGGTCACGATGATCTTCCCATCCTGTTGCTGCCCACGCTGAATGAGCTGCGGGCTTCCTACGACGAATCCATGTTGTCGGAAGGAACGTTGTTTGCACCTGACCTTGATGTCCGGATCGGCGATATCCAGAGCCATCCTGACGAACCGGTCAGTGCGGCTGACTTTGACCAGTTCGCCCAGAAAATTCGTGCCCAGTACCAGACTGCCCTGCTCAACTGGCTCAAGGAACAACAGAAAATTGAGCTGCTTGAACCGTTGCTCAAAGTCTCACGAACCCTTTTCCTGAGACTGCAGAGAAACAGCCTGAGAAGGTTGTGGTGGATTGCAGAACACATTATTGAAGGCCTCCAGGCAGGTGTGGTCGATAACGACCTTCCGCTGCGACGAATGTTTGCAAGACTGGACCTCAACCTGAAATCGATGGTTGAAGGCGGAGAGGATGGCCCGTCAGAGGACGCCATCACCGCCCTTTCAAGAGCGCTGCTTTTTCACGTGGCAGCGGCCCGCAGTGGTTGTCGCCCGGTCGATGAATTGCGAGACCATTTCAGGCTTGAAGAAATTATTCCTGATCGCCATGCACTTTTGCGTGCACGAGGCGCGGTGACTGGCCGTGATGCCCGTTTGTTCGCCTCTATTGGACAGGCGATCCGGGAAGAAATGGTTTCAATCAAGGATTCGCTTGATATGGAACTGCGCACCGGTCGCATCGATTCCGAAGCGCGTTCCGCCATTGTTTCTTCGCTGATCCAGCTGAGCGATACCCTCGAGTTACTCGATCTGCCGGTGCCGGCTGCTGCATTGCAGGGCCTGTTGCCCTCGCTTGAACTCACCCGGGAAGTCGAGAATTTCGAACTGGATTCACCACTGCTGAGCCTTGCACAACAATTGCTTGAGGTTGAGTCGGTACTCGACAAACACATCCAGCTGCTGGGCGAACCCCTGGAAGAAGCTGACGGTGAAAGCGACATCATGCTGCCCAATTTTGAGCAGCGCCAGATCGTCTCACGCATGCTTGACGAGGCAGTCACCAGTCTGCACGAGGCCCAGGAGGCCATTCGAGAACGATTGGAAAACGGCGGCGAAGCTGATTTCACTTCACCATTGCAGCATATCTCCGGCGCAATGTTTGTTGCCGGGCAGATGGAAGTAGCAAAGCTGACTGACAAGCTTGAAGGGGCATTCAATGCCTGCCTGATGGGCCTGGGACCGAACGAGGAAGAGCCGGGAATGGCTCTGATCATGCTGACTGATGCCGTTGCGGCACTCGAACTGTACCTGACGGGCTGCCGTGATGAACAAGCCAACAGCCTGAAGTTTCTCGACATCATGCAGGACCGGCTGGAAGGGCTACCGGAAGCATCCGCGAGCGGCCAGGTGGTCAAACGCACGGTCGTCAAGCTTCCGCAGCGTCATGGACCAAGAATCGAACAACCGGCGGCCGAAACAAAATCGGCTGATACCGGGACGCCTCCTGCCCAACATGCAGAGGCCAGGGCTGAAACTGGATCCGAGGCTGTAGACCAGCTGCCTTCTGCCATTGACTCAAGCATGCAGGATGTATTCCTCGAGGAATTCGGGGAAGTCCGTCGTGAACTCGAGGAAAGTATTTCCACCTGGCTGACCGATACCTCGCGGCGCAAGCCACTGGAAGAAATTCGCCGTGGATTTCATACACTCAAAGGCAGCGGCAGAATGGTGGGCGCCAAAGAGCTGGGGGATTTCAGCTGGCGCATTGAGAGCATGCTCAACCGCATTCTTGAAAAGAAAGTTGAGACGACCGAGAGCATTGCAGATTTCCTGCGTGTTTCAGTGGACGCACTGCCTTCACTGAAACAGCGCATGCTGCAGGAACCGACTGAACTCACGGTAGCTGGCGTCAGGCGACTTTCAGAGGCTGCGAAACAAATCTCTGGCGGCGACAAATTCGAAATCAGTGATCTGGAAGAAGCCATACCAGCAGCAATTCTGTATCCCGACCAGGCCAGCGAGCAGACTGACCAGGGCACCCATGATTCAACGCTGATACAACTCATGGTGGGCGAAATCCGCCAGTACCTGGATGCACTCGAACCTTACGTGTCAGCAGCCGAATCCGGATCGCCGGTCAAAGCCAGCATCGACCAGGTTCGCGCAGTTCATTCACTGGCTGGCAGTCTTGCACTAGCACCTGCCGGTGATGAGGCAAAGCTGGCAAGAGTGCTTGAGGGCTATCTGCAGGCACAATCATGGGCAGATAAATTACCCAATTCAAAAGCAGGCGAAACACTCCGGGCTTGTCTGCAGCGATTTGAGCACAGGCTGGCGGTGCTTGATGGCCGACAGGAAGCAGCGACGTTTGCCGCCAATGATGAAGCACTCATCTCAGCGGTCACTGCACTTCGGAGCGAGCTAAGCGCAGCTGACAGCACCGAGATTTCTGCTGCCACACAAGAGCCCGTCGAGGCAGCGGCAGAGGAAACCTCAGCCGAAATCGAAGCCGAGGCTCAACCTCAGGCAGAAGAACCCGAATCCGAATCCGAATCCGAATCCGAAGAAGCCCGGGAACAGGCGGCAGAGGTTGCTGAGGCCAAAGCTTCTGGACACGAAGCGGCTGAACCCGAAGCCGAAGAACCTGGTCAACTCGCAGGCGTTGACAATGAGATCCTCGGAATATTCCTGGGAGAGGCCACAGAAGTCCTTGAACGCTGTGACACCATTCTGAACACCTGGCGCGATAAGCTGAGTGACGAAAAACTGGTCCAGAATCTTCAGCGTGAAATTCATACTTTCAAGGGTGGCGCAAGAATGGCCGGTTTGTCGCCGCTTGGCGATCTCAGCCATGCCATGGAAACCCTGTTGGAAAAGATTGCAGGCGGAGTCCTGCCACCTACTGTGGCGGCCGTTCAGGCGCTTGAGGAAGGCTGTGATCGACTGAACATCTGGGTAGAAAAGCTGACCAGTGGCCAGCTTCCCGAAGATGGGGGCGCGCTCAAGCGCTTCAGGTCCAAGGCAGACCTGCTGGTTTCAGGCCGCACCATTGTCGAATCCGAACCTGTACCACCGCCAGCAGAACCAGCAGAAGTCAGTGAACCTGACACGCAGGTTCCTGCTGAGGCCGATGCCACCAGTCCCGATCCCGATGTTGAGGAATTATCTGAACAGGCCGATCAGCAACCGGCGCAACCTGAAATACCGGATTTCCAGCAATCACCTGCTCTTGCAGCCGCTTCCAGTGAAATCGACAAACTTGATGAAATCAGGCAGGACTTCATTGAAATCGGTGACCAGACGACTGCGGATGAGGAGGCCCCGCAGGGTGCACAAATTCGCGTTGCCGCGGACCTCATGGACTCGCTGGTTAACTTCTCTGGTGAAATCAGTATTTATCGTGCCCGACTGGAAGAACAGCTTGGGACCGTGAGGTTCAACCTCAAGGAAGTCGACCAGACGGTGGGACGCCTCAAAGAACAGCTTCGGAAGATGGAAACAGAGACCGAAGCGCAAATGCTTTCGCGCTATCACCAGACTTCCGCCAAGACCACATCTGAATTCGATCCGCTGGAACTTGATCGATTCTCAAATATTCAACAGCTCTCCCGTGCTTTGGGTGAAACGGTAAGCGATCTGCTCAGCCTGCATGAAATGCTGGATGACTCTGTCCGTGAGGCAGAAACCCTGCTGGGTTCACAGTCCCGGGTCAGCAATGATCTCCAGGATGGCCTGATGCAGACACGCATGACGCCATTCGGAAGTGCCGCGCCAAGGATGCGTCGTGTGGTGCGGGCAGCAGCTGCAGAAACCGGCAAGAAAGCGCGCCTGAAACTCATGGTTGGCGGAGCCAGTGACCGACTCGACCGAAATGTCCTGGAGCGCATCACCGCACCCATGGAGCACATGCTTCGCAACGCGGTCACCCATGGTATCGAATCTCCGGATCAACGAGCCAAAGCCGGCAAACCCGAGGAAGGAGTGATTTCCGTCACGGTATCGGCAGAGGCAACAGAATTCGTGGTTCGTGTGCAGGACGACGGCGCCGGACTGAACCTCGACGCAATTCATAAACGCGCAATCGATCGGGGAATGATCACAAAGAGCGACAAGGTGTCGCCGCGCCAGATGGCACGCTTTGTACTGGAGAGTGGATTCTCGACCGCCGAGAAAGTCACCGGCCTTGCCGGTCGCGGTGTCGGCATGGACGTGGTCAACAGCGAAATCAAGCAAATCGGTGGCTCTGTTGAAATAGCCACTGAAAAAGGCAAGGGTTCACGTTTCACTGTCCGGATTCCATTCAGCCTCGCTGTGATGCAGGTGATTGGATTCAGTGTCGGCTCAAAGCCCTACCATGTTCCTCTGAACTCGGTGGCCGGCGTCGGGCGTATGAGTCCGGCCGATTACTCCAAGCTGATCAAACGCGAATCACCAAGTTGCGAATTTGCCGGTGAAGAGTACCCCCTTATGGAACTGGGTCCATTGCTGGGAATGAATCCTGATCCACTCGAAAGCGACAATGTTTCGCTGTTGATGGTGGACAACGGTGAGCTGCGGGCAGCATTCCGTATCTCCGATTTGCGCGGTCACCAGGAAGTCGTGATCAAACCTGTAGGGCCTCAGATCAGCAGCATACCCGGCATCCTGGGCGCCACGATTTCCGGCGACGGAAGGGTTGTCATCATCCTGGACATGGGCCCGCTGATTCGAAATGGTGCCGGGCGCCCGATCACGCCGGTCGAACCTCCTGTTGAGGAGTTGGACGACCTCAGACCGCCATTGGTCATGGTAATCGACGACTCCATCACCATGCGCAAGGTGACAACGCGTGTGCTGGAAAGCCATTCACTCAAAACGCTTTCAGCCAAAGATGGCGTGGATGCTATCGAGAAGCTGCACGACTGCATTCCCGACCTTATCCTGCTTGATATCGAAATGCCGAGAATGGATGGCTATGAACTCGCCGAGCATGTCCGGTCAGACTCACGCCTGCGCAAGGTGCCCATCATCATGGTCACATCAAGGTCAGGTCAGAAGCACCGTAAACGGGCCCGCAAACTGGGCGCAAACGGTTACCTGACCAAGCCATACCAGGAGGCTGAACTGATAGAGCAGGTCGGTGAATTGCTGGTGAGGAATCTGACACGGAAGGCGGATTAACATGGCGACTCGGAAAAAGACAAAACGCACCTCTCGCAAGACATCAAAGGCGGCTGCAAAAAATCCTGACACCACCAGCAAGGCTCAATCCGCTGATGGCCAGGAGAACCAGTCTGGAACAGAAAGCAACAAGGCTGCCAGTAAGCCTTCAGGCAAAAAGCCCAGGAAAAATGTGAACAGAATCACGGCCAAAAAGAAAACCGGTAGAAGACCCGCTCGAAGAAGAACGCCTGCACGCAAAAAATCGGCGCTTAAGAAATCGGTCGGCCAGACCATACACTGTACCGTCGCACTCACGGGCGGCCAGTCCATGTTATTGCCTACCAGTGCCATTGCCGAAATCACTGACTATGCCCCACCATCGCCACTGGATGATGCGCCTGAATGGCTGCTGGGACAGGTTGAATGGGAAGACTGGCAGGTACCGGTCATCAGTTATGGTGCCTTGATCGAAAGCCAGTCGCCCGAATCCGCTACCGGACGTTCAAGGATCATGGTTGTGAAATCTCTTTCTAACACAACCAGGGTGCCATTCATCGGCGTTCTCGTCAGCGAGATCCCCAGGCTTGCCAAGCTGACAGAAGAAGACCTTGATGTCACATCCGACAAGGACGATTCACCAAGCGTACATTGCACTGTGAAACTGACAGGCAGCCAGGCTGTAATACCTGACCTGGATCGCCTTGGTCAGCTGGTGGGACATGCCGCTTACGGAACGGTTGACAAAGAAGGAACCACTGCGCAGGCATAGCGCTTCGTTTGACTGTCAGGAAAAATCTCCACCCATAGACTGCAAGACTGCGATCGCGGCCGGACCAGCCGTTTCAGTTCTTAGTACACGCGGCCCCAATCGAATATTCTGCGCCCCTGAGCGTACGATCAATCCGATCTCGGCATCGCTGAAACCACCCTCCGGTCCCACGGCAATCTCCACCTTATCAGCCAGCTTCAGGCTGCGCATCGGCAGATCAGCACGCGCATCCAGAACAAGGCGCTGGTAGTTGCTCTTCGGCCACTCATGCAAAACAACCGGCGGATACAGTTTCGGTAAGGTCGACCTTCCACATTGTTCGCTTGCAGATTGAATCACACCCTGCCAGTGAGCCAGGCGTTTTTCCAATCGACTGCCTCCAAGTTTCACCTCCACGCGTTCGCTGAGTAACAGGCGGACCGATGTCACTCCGAGCTCGGTTGCTTTTTGCAGGCTGTAATCCATTCGATCACCACGACTGATCGCCTGGCACAGGGTGATCTTCAGCGATGAATCCGGAATTCCCGGCAAACATTCAACCACCCTGGCACTGGCACCATCACGATTCAGATTCTCCAGTACGCAGCGATAATCCTGACCATCGCCGTTGAACAAAATGATTTCAGCATTGCTGGACATCCTCAGCACCCGCGAAAGGTAATGTCCTGCCTTCTGACCAAGCTCAACCTCAGCTCCGACCTGCAACACCTCAGGCGTAAAAAGACGACTGGATCTCATTGACTGCTGTTCACCCTGTTTACATATTGGACTGCTATCATAAGCCGCTTTCGTGCAGCAGCTGAAACGCCAGGGATTTTCTTCATGTCAGAACTTGAGCACGCCAGGCAGGTCGCCATTTCGGCAGCCAACGCCGCATCAAAAGTCATCATGAGATATTTCCAGGGTGACTTCGATATTGAGATCAAGGCCGACCAGACCCCCGTCACCGTGGCCGATAAGATGGCGGAGGATGCCATTCGCGAAGTCATCCTGGGCGAATACCCCCGGCACACCATTTTTGGAGAAGAGCGCGGGATTTCTCGCGGCGAAGGTGGGCTGGAATCCGGATACACCTGGCTGGTTGACCCGATCGACGGCACCAAGTGCTTCGTCAACGGGTACGGTATGTTCTCCTGCCAGATTGCCCTGATGCAAAACGGGCAGTTGGTGGTTGGCGTCTCGACTGCGCCTGTTTATGACGAGCAGGCAAGTGGGGTGCTGGGCATGGGCGCACAACTCAATGGCGAAATCCTCCGTGTCAGCGATGTATCCCATATTGAAGATGCTTCAGTATCTACCGGCAATATTGGCTCGCTGGCCGCATCTGATCGCTGGAATGCTTTTGGCAAAATCATGGCACGCGTCAATACCACTCGCGGTTATGGCGATTACTACCACTATCACAGGCTGGCAGCCGGGCAACTCGATGCGGTGATCGAATCAGACCTGAACATTCTCGACATTGCCGCGCTCACTGTCATCGTTCGTGAAGCCGGTGGCGTGGTAACTGACCTTGATGGTGCACCGATCAGTCTGGATTCCACTTCGATCCTTGCAGCCAATCCTGCCCTGCACCAGGAACTGCTCAAGGCTCTCAACGGGACAAGCTGATGGATCGCACTGACCTGATCGCATTATTACCCGAGATCGCCATCATCGCCCGAAAGGCAGGCGAGGCAATACTCAGAGTCTACGATGGAGAATTCGAGGTTCGAAGCAAGCAGGACAAGTCCCCCCTGACCGAGGCGGATCTCGCCAGCCACC